>ENA-UOXV01001584-UOXV01001584.1-marine-metagenome-genome-assembly--contig:-NODE-1584-length-31571-cov-6.884440_pt1 | contig 31571 bp, 39 predicted proteins | sample MGYA00238165_ERZ766961 | MGnify/ENA primary metagenome ERZ766961 (study PRJEB28924, sample SAMN03173240) | marine metagenome | biome: Marine; feature: Water; material: Subsurface seawater | place: North... | reverse complement strand
GCACCCATCCCTGCACGAGGTCGTGCGCCTTCGTGACCTGGGCGCATCGCACGCAGTTGAGCAGGTGGACGCCGCCCCGGTCCACCTCCACGCAACACGGCGCGCGCTGCCCCCGCGCCAGGAGGCGCTCCGGGAGCTCGAGTCCGAGCATCTGGTTTAGGACGAAGGTGAGCTCGTCCGTCGACAGCCGCGCCGCCGCCAGGACGGCGGCCCGCAGGAACGCCGTCATCGTGCGCGACGAGGTCGTGCGGCCGACGTACGCGGCCCCCTCGAAGCAGCCGCCCAGCGCGTGCTCGGGGGTCCGCGCGTTCGGCACTCCCGGCGGTCCGGGCGCCGAGGGGCTCGCGACGTACAGCGGGAACACCTGCTTCGCCCGCTCCGCCGCCCACCGCCGCATCGCATCCGGCATCCCCATGAGTCCTTAAAACTTTACAAACCAAAGAGTTTCTATCTGTACACTGCCTGGCCCCAGGGGAGATCATGACAGAACGGGTTGTCCGACAGCAACAGTTCTTTTGGGAGTTGGAAAAGAAAGCGCCGAAGAAGACCTTCATCGTCCCTTGTCGTGAGTGTCCCCTCCCCTGCACCTGTGTACTGACGAAGAACCACTGTGCTCTTCCTTCCACAGCATGTGACATTCGTGAAGTAGGAGCAACTACGGCTGCGTATTACTCAAAGATGCATCATTTTCAGGGGAAGCAAATGCCAGCGGAGATTGGAGTCTCAATGATCTTTCAAACGGACGCGTCGATCTCGCCTGTATTGCATTTCTCACCTTGTGATCTATGCATGCGTAGCCTTGACCTGTGTCGTCCTCGTTCGCAATCGTCTGGTCACACATCGCGCTCGAACCGTGTAGTCGTCGATTGTCATGCATCCCAACTTTTGCGCGTTTCGAATTCTTTTTGTTTCACAGGTCGTGTTATATCATCCGCACTTTTCTTCAGCTCAGGCATGTCCCACTTGAGACCGTATTCTGATTGCAAGGTTGAGAGGTCGAGCCATTGCGAGGTTTCATCCAAGCCTGGCTCGCACATGAAAGCCCGGAAAATGATCTGCTCTGGATGGATGGCTTGGCTGTCCTTCAGGTATGCGGCGAGACGTGGACGTCGCTTTAGTGCTTGGGCCAGGATACCCGCAGGAGGAAGACCAGCTGAGCGGAGATCGAGCTGCGGGCGCGGCAGTGATCGGGCGCGGAAAATGCATGGAGGTAGCGCGCCGTCCACATTTTTCATTAGTTCATATTGATTAAGCATCCAAACTTCAGAGATATCATTCAGACTTTGAGTCCGGGCCGCGCTCATGCAGCGAATGGTACTGGTGAGCGGACGGCTTGCGAAACATTTGCGCCCGAATGAACACACCATAGCATTCCAAATGCAAACCGCGATCTGGGCAACGAGGTTACAACCCTCCATGGTCTTCCTTCGCACAATCGTGCCGGACCAGACCTCCTCTGAATTCATTACTGGAAACACTGCCCTCAAGGTTCCCGATCAGCCTCGCTCTGTTCCGAAGGCGCTGAATACTGAGGCGTGGGTTCACCCTTGGGTTCAGTGGACGAGTAGGCGCTCTTTTGCAGCGCTCGGGACGTGAATCACAGGAGATTCATCGAAGGGAAACAACGGTGGATCGGAATGTCTAGCCCGCCCATGCCATCATCCCACCATGTCACCGCTGTGCTACTTTGCTTGTAGTCAAATGCTTGTCAAGGAGAACGCGTCTTTTGCGATTCTTGTATGATATCTTTCCAAAAGTCTTGCATGGTACCGTCTCGCCAACCTTCTCAATCTCAATTGCATTGTTCACACAGGTCTCGGAAACTGGAGTCGAAACAGGCGAGCGTGCAAGATTTGATTCCAAGAAGTCTGCCGCTTTTCCCGGGGAGGACATGAGTGTTGGGTTGGAGAGTTCTGCAGGGGTGAAAACTGATGACGGCTCAGACGAATATGACGAGGGCGCTGCTGCTGGAGTTCCAGACAAGTATAGCCCGGACTTGTTCTCTGCGTCAGAATACCTTGCACACTTTCGTTGAACTGGGACGTTCATAGTCCACACGCCCTGTTCAGTGTTTTTATCCGAAACAGTTTAGTGCGCATCAAGGATCTTCCACTCTCGTTGAAAATGATGCCTGCGTACCAATGGCAGAGTTCGCCAAGCCATCGATAAGAAGTTTCTGCGGTCTTACCAACCCCATGCAAACCTCTACAATCAAGTCACAGTCATGCACCAGCTCCCGACGCCTGATCTTGTGCAGTGAATGAGTCTGTAAGCATGCATTTGAAGGACTTACTGACTGGACACTTGCTTGTAGGGTGCTGCGGGGCTGGACCGTGTCGCGAACCGGTCTAATGGAAACGATTGCCGCTGCACGGGATCGGGGCGATGAGTGTGCAGCGGCAGCTGGAAGCGGCAGCGCCGCACAACGACGGGAGACTGTTGTGGTGCTGCTCGACGAGGAGGGCCTGCCCCTCGGAGACTTTCTGCAAGCGTATCCGCCGGGCGAGACACCGCTTGTGGTCGTCCTCGGCGATCATCTGGTCTCCTCCGCCCTCGCCCGCCCTCGCGCGACAGCCCCTCAACTAAGCACTCGGTGCATTTCATGACCCACTGACCCTCACACTTTCTGCGGCTCCCGCCCAATCACCTGACCCTTTTTCGGCTGAGACTGCACAGGGTCTGCGGGAAAAAGACCTGGCACTGCTTGCTCGTGGGTGCCCGAATGTGGTCAAGGTGTGTCTCGGGCCGCGGCCGCTGCTTGCATCGCAGTGCATTACCATCCTCCTACACGCCATCGACGTCGCTACTCTCGGAACCGTATCGGCCACTGAACGCGCAGCATAGCCGTTGTACTCAACAGCCGGAGAGCAATGAGTCTTCACAGCACCCGCCTTCAGACGCAAAAGAGAACGCCCCATTTTTCCGTATGCGTATCTGCTATATTCCTCTCACGCCAGCCATAGTTTCCAGACTTCACTGCTGTTCCAACGAACCAAGGCTAGCACTCCTCCAAGCGCGGATTATGCTTCTGCGTCTGTCGCGCAGCGAGAATCAGGGTCGACGTGAGCTGTCGCGGCAAGTCAGATGTGGAATGTTTTGAGCCTTGGGCGGATGATGCCGCTTAATTCACTCTTAATGCGCCCGTCGATGTTGTTCAGCGAAAGATCTGCAAGAAAAAGGAACACGATAAGACAGACAAGAGATACGACATTTCATGGGTTGAAAGGACTCACTCAGCACGAGCATGAAGGCAATATTATTGTTGATGAAGTGCATGCAGGTGGGATCACAGTGATTGTGTGCGAGCGGCTTGACTTACATAGAGAAGTGAGAGAAGTGGTAACACGAAGGCCCGGGAGTAATTCCTTGGCCCCAGCGCTGCCAAGGCTGTACACAGGCACTGAATCAGAAAACATACGCGTCTCGGCTTCATAGTTCCAGTTCTGCTCGTGCCGTGCAGTTTCTATGGCGACAATTCAGGGCTAGCTGTAGATTCAGGCGTAAGAGCCCTCAATAATACCTGTTCCCAAACAGCTTGAGTTGGACGAGGCCGCTGAGACGCGATATACACGGTGCAAGTGCCGCTGCTCCTGCCGGTCTGGTGCGCACCACATTAGCATGTGTCACGCAGGATCTCAGCAGTAAGTACATTACAGGTACTCATGCCTTATTTTGGCCCGCAGCTAGGTCTTGAACAATTTTTTGAGAGAGTTGAGGTGAGGCAGCAATCAGGCTTTCGAGGGGTTTAGAACGCCAATATCAGGGTGACTGGGTAGCATTCTACCCCAGATCGTTGAAATTGAGATTCAGTTCCTGCAGGCATGTCCCAAGGGCAGCGGCGAGACTCGTTGCACCCTCGCCCTCCATCTCGTTCCGCGAGAGCGAGAGCACGCGGAGCTGCGGGTTCGCTCTGAGCGCCGGAACCAGCTCTTGTACGCCTTCTGCCCGCAGGTCGCACGCGGACAGGTCCAGCTTTAGCAAGCTTGGCAGCTCGCCAGCACGCGGTATGAGCGCTGAACCTACTGCTGCGGCGCCTTTTATGCCGATCGCGCCCCCAGAGAGTGATAGCGAGGTGAGACGCAGGCGCGTACACGAGAGTGCCGTGGCGATTTCAGAAGCGCCGGCAGATAGAATGCGATTTCCCGCTAGAGAGATCTTGACGAGACGAGGCAACGCTCGCAGGGCTGAAGCGATGCTTGCAGCACCGGCTTGGCTGACGCAGTTGTCGCCGAGAGAGAGGGAGGTCAATCCTGTGTTGTGCATTAGTGCCTGGCAGAGCCGCGCGGTACCAGCGTCCCCGATGTTGTTGTCTGAGAGATCTAGCGCTGTCAAGGCGCACCAACCCTGATCGAGAGCCTGCAGCACGGGCGGAAGTACGCCGTGACAACACTTTGCTGTAAGCGACACTCCTGTTGGGAAGCGCAGCAGCGACTCCGCTGTCACCTCCGCACCGTTTGCAGACCACACGCGGAGGTCAACGCGTTCGGAGCGTAGCAAGCATGTGCGGAACCTTCGGCAGACAGAGAGGTGCGAGCACACGCGCCCTGAAGCAAGCCCATAAATTTGGCAAATCAGCGAATCTGGAAGGTCCTGAAGCTGAGTTCCCGCGCTTTGCCCTCTCCGTGCCGCCCCCATCCGTCGCGCAACGCCGCACTGCACCCACGCCGGTGCGAGGTGGTCATGCCGTCGAAAGAGGCTGAGAAGCGCCGCGCGACTTGCACGATGGATTCGTTCGTTTTCTTCCCAAGCTTCCTCGAGCGCGCCCCGCATTTCAAGGTCCGAAGGCGGACCGCCGTCGCCGAACTTCACCCGGGACACGAATCGCTTGGTACATTCTAGCCCTCGCAAGTCTGCCATTTGCTGGAGGGTGGCCTCCACATCTCCCACTGCATTGGATCGTACTGCCACAACTTCGTGAGCTTGGCTATCTGCTGTTTGCACTTTTTCCGTCGTGCCATGGTCTAGACGCCGCAGCGGAGCCACACTTCCTTCGTTGAGCTTCCTTTGCTTTCTTCCCCAAGCTGCACTCTGCTCCTCCAGGATGTCTTCGCCATCCTCAGAATGTCTCATACCAAACATCATCCGAGTTGCGTTAATCTATCCTGCGCGCCCCCGCCAAACTTCGGCGGCAACCCACCTCAAGGATCGAGTTGCAAGCACAAGGGACTCTCTAAGAGAGGGAAACCGTCGTCAAGTCAACCTCGGAACCTTTTCTAAAGTGGTTACGATTCCACCGCCAAAAAGGGGGTCACAATTCAACTGTTTTCAACGAGGTCAACGAGGTCCTGAGGTGCAGGCAGCGCAGCGATGTTCTGAACCGACGCTTGCCATGCACCGCTACACCATCACTAAGCGCTTGGGTGATGGCACGTACGGCGAGGTCGTGCGCGCCAGCAACAAACAGACTGGCGAGAAGGTATGCAGCAACCCGAGCATTTCAATGACGTTTCCGGCCGGCAACCTGTACTCAGGGCTCAGCCAAGCTGCGTACGTGCCTGGCGGCAGCATTGGGCTGACGGCAGGACGGTTTATTCGCAGGTGGCCATCAAGCGGATGAAGCGCAAATATTTTTCATGGGATGACTGCATTGCCCTCCGTGAGGTGATGGCATCTAGGCTCCTGAGGAAGTCGACTGGGCCGCCGCCACTAAACGTGGCTTGCATGAGACAGGTACAATCACTCAGGAAGCTGCGACACCCAAACATCGTTAAGCTGAAAGAGGTTCGCCTGGACCTGCCAGTTTCGTGCGATTTGTTGCGTGAGAGAAACACGATCTGTGGAACCTTGCGCTGGCTGGACTGAGTACCGATGACGGGCTTCTCGCTCGCACTTCGTGAAATACCGGTGATGCACACGGCAGATCATTCGAGAAAGCGATCGCCTGCACATGGTGTGCCTCGTCACTTCCCTGCACTTGTGCGCCTGAATCTGTCCGCAGCACTTCCCTTCTGTCAATCGTATGAGAAACAGTCCACTCTGGAAGAAGCGGCCCCTTCAGCCCTGTAACAGAGCATCCGCCACTAGCGTAAGCGCAGCCGATATACTGCTATGTTTGATCTGCAGCACACAGGCACTGCAATCTGAGGAGCTCTCTTTTTTTGCACCGCAATGCAGTGCTCTGAGCTTTCGTTCTCTGGTCTCTTCATGTCTCGATCGCCTTGCAGGTGTTTGAGCACCTCGACTGTAACCTCTACGAGCTTACTAAAAACAGGCGCAAGAATATGCCCGAGGACCAGCTCAAGAACCATATGTTCCAGGTACCGTGCCGCATCCGGCAGATGAGAAGCTCTTCGGCACTGCCAGTGTGCATTCAACGGGTGTCCTGTTCTGACGCCTGGAAGACTCGGGCGCCTCTGCTGCTGTGTGACCGGCGCCTGCTCGCGAGCAGATTCTTGACGGCCTGGCCTTCATGCACAAGAGTGGGTACTTCCACCGCGACATGAAGCCCGAAAACATCCTGGTGGTTCAGGACACGCTTCTCACAAAGGTAGAATCCTCCCCACCACCCAGCCGCGTGCGAGCAAAATTGCACCTGTTGCCAGTCCACCGCTGGGACTGCCTTTTGCACGGGCATCTCGTTTGCCTGACGATGAAAATTTGTGCGTAGGTATGCGACTTTGGGCTTGCCCGGGAGATCCGGTCGCGGCCACCGTACACAGAGTACATCTCGACACGCTGGTACCGCGCACCAGAGGTTCGGCCAGCTCCGCGTGCTCGCGACAGCTACCAAATGCATCGCTGCCGCTCATTAGAAAGTGCATTGTGGCATTCATGCTCTATCCCCCTATCTCTCACCGTGCTGCGTGGTACTGGGAGCGAAGCTCTCGGTTGGAAGCACGCTGCTGCGGAAAAGGGCTGACGTGGAAAAGCTCGTTTCTCCTGTTTAGGTGCTGCTTCGCTCAAGAAATTACAATGCGCCAGTGGACGTGTTCGCGGTCGGATGTATCATGGCAGAGCTTTATATGCTTCGACCACTCTTTCCGGGATCTTCTGAGTCGGATATGATCAACAAGCTGTGTCAAATCATGGGCACGCCAACTTCAGATGTCTGGCCCGACGGTCTCAAGCTCGCGCAGTCTCGCCGCGTGCGACTGCCAGAGTACCCCAAGATCCCGCTCACCACGCTGATGCCACATGCAAGCAAAGAGGGGATCGAATTGATGGACCGGTTAATGGAATGGGACCCGCAGAGGCGTATCACCGCCTCAGGTCCATCTACTGCCACTGCACGCCTGCTCTTTGCGCGAAGGCGTGCGTATGCAACGTGATCTGGGCCCAGATTATGGGCTGAATGCGAGAGTCGGTGGATTAGGGGCACTGGCACACCCGTACTTTGCGAAGGAGCGCGCACGTGCGGAGATTCGGGACCGAGAAGAGAAGGAACGCCGCGAGCGCCGAGCGCAGCAGCAAGCGTTGGCGAAGCAGGCAGCAGGGCAGGTGCCCCCGAAAGGGGTTGGAGAGGTGGGCAACAGCACGGGACGGTCGCGGTTACCACATGAAATGAGCAGTGGGCAGGCGCTTCACGTCACGGCGCGGCGGCGCGAGGGAGAAGACACCAGAATGGGCAGGGACGGCCGGCACCGCGGCGAGGACGGCAGCAGCCGCCGTGCGCCGCACGTCCCAGACAGCGGTCGTGGCGGTGGTGGGCTACTACCGCCTGTTGACGGCGCCGGCGGCAAGGAACCTCGGCAGCGTGATCGAGACATGCTCTCCTCGGTTTCGACTTTGCGGAGAGATGATTTAATGGGGCACGACGGGGTCGGGAGGGGTGGAGCTCGATTGGACATGCCCGACATGTCCGGGATTTCCGACCGGATGTCGCATCACATCGGAGAAAGAGAAGGCGGGAGAGGCTTGGTCCCTGGGCACGGGCTTGTGGGCCCGGGACGAGTCCCAACCGAGATGAGTCGGTGAGCGATCTTCCCCTCTTACCCACTTTCTGATCTGCTTCCTGGAAATCGAAAGAGAAAAGTTTCAGGTTTGAAGTCGGCTTCTGTTGTTTGCAGGGACCCACTAAGGACACAACGGAGCCAAAAGTTGGCTGGGATGGGGTCCGACAAGCGGCAGATGCAGAGGGCAATGCAATTAGGCGGAGAAGCTGCGGGTGGCGACGCGCTCTTCAACGAGACAGTGTTTGGCCCTGGGGTCGGCAAGTACCTGGGAGGCATGCTGGGGGGAGACGACAAGGAGCGTGGAGCCCGTGATGCATCGCTTGGATCTGTCCGCCACCCCGCCTCCATGTATCGCGCGCTTGGTGCGTCGGGAGGCGGAGTTGGCGGCGATCGTGGCGGTGATCGTGGCGGGGAGCGGGCTGCGCTACGGGAACGGTATGCCTCCAACCGCGGATGGCGACCAGACGTCGGGCTGCCTTACCTTGCAGGGCAGAATCCGCCGCCACACCACAGGGGCGCTGGCCGGTATGCCCCTACGAGAGCCCAATACGGGAATCCCCGACAGAAGTTGCATGAGAGATTTGGTTGAGTGATGCTGCATCTGTGACCCAAATTACTCTGGCAACAGCAGCAAGGGTGGCGCTGTGAAGATTAGCGAGACTTGCAAATCAGGTGTGCCGTAGACCAGGTACACTGAAAAGCTGACGCAACTCTTGTAAGCAGAATGATGCAGCCACGGCCACCAATGGACGCGAGGGGTGGTGAAGCGCGCGAGCGGCTTCCGAATTCGCTCCGAAAGCCGGGCGGTGGACCTTCCGTGCTTGAGCCTCTCCACCTCGGGGGCCGTCGCGATGCTTGAGAGATGAAGGGTCTATGAGGTGGCAGACAAGATAAGGAAATGCGTGGCTACTCAGGGTACCAAGGTAGGGCTTGACCGCAAGTTTGCGGACAGTCTGTGCTCCTGTGAAGACCTTTGCAGTTGGAATCAAGGTATGTTGGGCTGGACAGTTGGAATCAAGGTATGTTGGGCTGGATTAGTACGAAGGTGAGAGCGTGCGACAAGTCGGTGTCAGCTAGTGAAGGCAGAGTAATGATATTACAAATGGATGGATTTTCCCACATGGGGGAAGCGGCGAGCGCACTCGATTCTCCGAAATCGAGCCGCCGCTAGCATGGCGCAAAAGCTTTGCGCGCCCCTCTCTCTCCATCCCCATTACCGGCGCGCAACTGGCACAGGTCGCGGGCAAGTAGGGTGAGAAAAAGGCCGGCCGTCTGCGCACGGGCCGCAGGTTAGTGAGCTGGTCGCCCGACGGAGCGGGACGGCAGAGCAAGGTAGACGGGAGCACCCAGGCGAAGGAAAGACAGACGAAGGGGTCGGAGAGCTCGACAGCGCGGGAGACAGGTAGTGGCGCGGCAAGGATATTATTGGCAACGTGCAGGACAAGCGGTTCGAGCAGGCCCGTTGCGTGACCACGCAGCAGCATGCGACTGCTGAGGAAGCTGCCGATAAGAGCGGCCAGACACACTTGGATGAGCACGTAGGAGCGTTCGAAACGCGCGACGGATGCATTGGCGAGATGCGAGACCCCGAATAGTAGACCAGAGAGCAGCACTGCTCTCTCACCTCTCATGCGGTTCCTCGTCTGTCGCCATGGAGAGCGTGAGCATCAGCCGGGGTGGGGCCCTGGTGGAAGGGCGGGACGGTACGATGTGCACCACCAAGCCGCGGAAGAGTAGTTCTTCACGCAAAGGTGCAATTAACGCCAGCTCAGCCGCACGGCGCGCAGATGCGCCCAGCACCTGCCCACTCGTTGCCTCCAGAAGATTGTCGATGGAAAATATCTCCCGCCTCAACCTGCGCTCGCAAGGGCCGCAGTAATTGGCTGTGAGCTATGATAATGGCGCAAAAGCGACCGTCACTAGCAAATGTCGTGCTGCTACAGGCGCGAGAAGGGGCACACGGCTCGGTGGCTCGCACTCTGGGCAAATGGAGGAGGGCAGGGAAACTCTCCGCCGCTGAAGCAAGATTTGGGTCGAGTGCCCCGCGACCATAGCAGTTAGGGTGATGAGAGCTGTGGCCGAGAGCGATCCTCGCGGTAAGAGGGCGCGTGCAAGTCCCACTGGGCTGATGCTGAAGAAAGCTGCATACCGCCAGCACAGTAGAACAGCCATCAGCGTAAGGGCAACCAAGCTGCGAGCAGCCACCATGCGATCACATCCCGTCAGCCGAGGTTTAAAGAATGTGCGAGGCAAGCATCGCGCGCTGTGGGACAGGCATGCAGACCTGGCGACCACGACCAGTGCGTCGCGCCGCAGTGCGCACAAAAGCACCCCTGCGATTGCACCATGAGGACCGCAGGTCTCGTGCCGAGGGCTGACCCACTCAGCAACCCGCAAACATGTAGACGCACCCACTGCAAAGCCCAGAGCGCCTTCCGCCAGGCAGACAAGACACTCTAGTGCAGCCACCAACTCCGCGAGTGTGGAGCCCTGTAACTTCACAGGGCCGCCCGCGAGCACGTCCTTCGGCTCTCTCATCCCTGAGTCCCGTTTCGCATCGTCCATCAACGGCACACCGAGCGCTTCATGAAGGAGCAGTACGAGCCCATTTTCGCGCTGCGAAGAGAGGGCTGGTCTAACGAGGGCACGCGCGCGTTGCGGCGGGTTTGCAGCTTTGCCAAAGAGCTCGTCCGTTTGCACAGCCATCTTCTCGCAGCGGTGCTGAGGTGTCTGACTGATCTCGTAGCGGCGGCCTCGATGTGCAGAGCGCAATCGCGACCCCTCACGCACAGGTTCCGCAACGGCTGCAGGTCAGCCGCGGTCTCATCGGACCACAAACAACCCCAAACGTCAAAAGTCGCCAACGTCAACTTTCTCCACCGCTTTCATCATGGACCCCAGTGTCCATCACATGCAAGGGGATTTTTGCCGTTCGGAAATCAAAAGTGAAAAAATCGAATTTCACTGAGCATATAACGGCTTCTTTTTGCTTCTATCGCGCCCGCGAATAACTTCTCTTTCGGTGCATCGTAGGATTCGTCTACGTGACAAGCGGACACGACTATGCCACTTTTGCCGTTCCCGCAGTGATTAGCCAACTTGTGACACCCTCGGGACCGTTTCGCAAAAAATCACAGCTCGTCAGCTAAGGCGTCTCTGCAGTCCTCGCCTCGGACTACGGACGCTTGACGCGCGGTACATCGAGGTCGCTGGCACGCTGCGCGTTCGACGGGGTCTTCCTAACGTAGGAGACCGTCTGCGTGGCGAAAGGTAAACAGCGTCGCTGGTATCCGCTGGCGCTGCTGCATTGGCTCTGCCTGACGCACGCGGACCAAGCACCATGGTGGGACGATTCTACACGGTGAGTCTCTCCCCATCCCTTCTCATCTTGCCTGCGCAAAAATTCGTCGTCCGCAGTGCAGCCACGGTCGGCCGCAAGATGCCGCGACTCGACTCTGGTCGAGGCCATAAGATCCCGGCGCCGCATGCGGACCCGGCCGGATATGGGCCCCAGCGTGCCAGGCCTGGACCCCGTCCAGTTTTCTCGTCGCAAGGCTTGACGGCCCGATTCTTTGCAGGTTGCGCTAATAAGCGTGGCAATGCTAGCCAATCTTCCCGTGTCTGACGCACAGGCATGGGCGACCGGCTACCCCAAGCTCGAGTTCGGGAACCATATGCAGCATAGCAACTCTAACACCCCTGAGGTGTTCCCCGGGAACTTTGGCTCCGCCATCCCAAAGGGCAGTGTTCCTCAGCAGCTTATCTTTCGCTTCAAATCGGGAGCGAACGCTGTGGACAAGAACGTGTGGAAAAACGCCGCCGGGTCGAGCATCAAGATCGAGTTGCCGGGATTCACCGGCGCCGACAACATGTGAGCTTTCCGGACAGCCCAAGTCATTACAAGTTTTACGGCCCAATGAATTTGCGCAAACAGAAATATGCTATGTGGCAAGAACCCGCGGAGGGATATTTCTGATATGCCCCGTCTGCCACAGATGGGACAAGGACGACACGAAGGTGTCTTTCTACACCGTTGCCGCCGCCAACAAGGTGCACCACATCCCGCATGTTCTTTGTCGCTGCGCAGTGTAAAATCTGCATTTTCCACTCGCGCTGAAGATGGTTGCGCGCAGGCGATCGCCACTTCCACCAAGTACAAGGCCAACGTTGACAGGGCGACATGGTACGCAGTCGTCCCATGAACGCAGCCCCCTCGCGACACCCGTCCCACGTGCTCCCGCACCGCAGCATGCGTGTGAGTGTTGAGGAGGGTACCATAGAGCAGCGCACCCTGTGTGCTGCACTTCGCAAGACGTGGGCAAATGTTGACGGCGTGTGTCCAGGTCCGCATCGACGGGGATTCTTTCGATCACCTTCGGCACAATGACAGACGCTGAGATCGCGACCAACGAGCTTCTGGTCGTGATCGAGGCCACTTCGTTCACTTCTGGCAAGGGCCCGCTCCCGCCGAAATGCCTGAAGCAGGACGGTGCGATCTTTGTCACTGAATTCAAGGAGGACACTACTGCCAAGGATTCGCTCATGGGCAAATTTGCGTCGGTAAGCCACAAACATTGAAGAGGAGCTAGCACTTGTTGGTCCTTTTTTTTGTCTGGGGGTAGGGAGGAGTGGCTGCACGTGATCAATGACCTCGGCGTTGGATGTCTGTCAGGTTTCTCCGATCGAGTGCTTCGGTGAGGACAAACCGGTGAACGCCATTGTCTCCAGCTCTTGGATCGTGAAGAAGATCGGCCAGAACGCGCACAAAAATGGCATTGGAATGACGTCGACCATCAAGGTGACATTCTCCTTGTGGGTTAACCGACTGAAATTTCCAGCGAGAATGGGGAGGTGGTCTCTATTGCGAGGCCTGGAGTGATGTGCGCGCATCTTCAGAGATGAAGTCCCTTCCGAGAAAACTGAAGCAATGTGTGGGCGGCTTTCAGGTGACGCTCTCATCCAACTTTGACCTCTCCTCCATCACCGATACTTCCTCCAAGATCGAAATCAGAGGGCTCAAGGGCTCGCAAACCTCCAAGACGTCCACACTTGCAATTGCAAGCGAGCCTTCTTGGCCAATCAGTGTGAAGGATATCTTCAACAACGACCAGGGCGAGTGGGACCAGGATCAAGGCAAGCTCACGCTTACGATCGCCGATGGTAAGACCCTGCAGGGCAATGTTGAGTACGTCTTCTCGTTTAACCTGCAGCTGGCAAACGCCGAGTACGAGGCCAATCCCGTGACGATCGAGGGTTACACCGGAACTACCGTTGTGATTCCTCTGGTCATGATGGAATCTGGTGCTGGGAACGCCGCACCGCTGCAGACTGCGTCCCGCGCCTTCACGATGAAGAAGATTGGGCAGTCTGTGTCTGGACCAGGCCAGGACAACACTCTTTACATCACTCTGATGTCGAACTTCAACATTCAGTCGACCACTTCGACGACCTCCAAGATCACTGTCGAGGGACTCGTGGGCTCGAATACGGCTGACTCGTCGAGCCTGAACCTGATTGGGCTGAACCTCGAGTCGCGCAAAGCGGTTTGTCCTCACCATTCCCTGTGCCAACCTCACCCCAAAGCTGGCATGCCAGCTGGTATCGGCTGCTCAGTACGTTGCAGAAGAAATTGACTCCCACTTGGAAATCTGCCAGTTGTCGGATCTCTCTGACGCCTTCAACGACGGTCTTGCCACGCCGAACGACAACAAGGTTGAGTGGGTGCAGAAGACTGGCAAAATCGTGTTCCACCTCGCGACTACCAAAACTTTCAAGGCTGGCGAGGAGTACGTGATCTCGGTCGAGAAACTGTTGAACTCGAACGAAGCACAAGACTCGCCGGACGTGACGGTGAAGCTCACAGGAGAAGTCGAGGTTGCGACTGTGCCCATGGAGAAGGGAATGGGCGAGATGGCGCCGTTTTACATCTCACCGCCCAAGCTCCTGGTTGCCAAGATCGGGCAGAGCTCCTGCACGCTTGGTGCCTCAAACACATTGACAATTTCGCTGGAGAGCAACATCGGGATCCAGGCCATCGGTGCGGGCTCTGCCGCCAAAGTCACGATCTCTGGGCTCACTGGTTTTGCGGACGCGGACTCCAACGTTGCCGTTACCCCCGCTAGCTACTACTCGACCGATGGGATCTTCACTAGCAACCAGGCTGCCTGGAAGAAAAACGATGGCACCCTCATCTTGACGCTTGCATCGGGGAAGCGCCTCCACGCTGGCCGGCTCTATGTGTTCAAAACAACGCTCACCAACCCGACGGATGCACGCGCGGCGACGGAGCTTGTTACGATCAGCCTTGCCTCGTCAAACAACCTGATCGTCAGCAAGGAAGCTGAAATGTCGTCGGACATCAAGAAGATGGTTCTCACAGTCTGCGCGGCCGGTTGGGATACTCTGCGCATTGGGCAGAGCAAGACGGGCGCCTCGACCACCAACACAATCTCTGTTACCATGAAGCCTAACATCGTGCTCAATGCCGGTGTGAACACGAAGATCTCGATCTCTGGCCTGACCAACTCGGGCACTGCAGACAGTGGAACTCTGGCGATCGCCGGTTGCGGGGACGTGGCCACGTCGGGGGAGTGGACCAAGTCGTCAGGCATGCTGGAGTTTAGCCCTGCAAAGGCGTGGCCCGCTGGAACCGAGTATGTCTGCACGTTCGATCTCCAGAGCCCGTCTGAGATTCAGGAGGCCGCAACGGTGACGATCAAGGTTGATTCCTACTCCACTGGTCAGATCACCCCGGTGATCGCAACGTCTACTTTCCGCAACGCACCGGGCAACAAGGGGCCGTTCAAGATCATTGACGCCACTTTCGAGACCGCCAAGATCGGGCAGACGATGCCCTACCCTGGGGTGACGGACAACGTCATCACGGTCACCCTGAAGAGCAACAAGCCTATCGGCTCCACCAACTCCGTGGTGTCTGCGATCACCATTTCGGGTCTCACCGGGTCGCAGACCGCAGACTCGTCGACCCTGGCGATCACCTCAATCACAGCTGGCCTCGCCAACATCATCGGGACCACCGGCGACTGGAACAAGGAGAAGGGCGAGCTGATTATCTCGGTCGTGAACAACCAGCAGCTTGCTGCTGATACCGAGTACAAGCTGAGCTTCAAGTTGCAGAACCCCGAAGATAAGCAGGAGTCGCCCGCAGTGATGGTTTCGGTGTCGGGCGGCTCGGCCATCGCGAAGATGCCGATGAAGTCGGACATGAAGGGATGCATCCACAACGAGGGTGACACTGCGCCGCTCTTCGTGTATGGGCGTACCTTCCTCGTGAAGAAGATTGGTTATCGCACCACCACTCCGCAGGCCGCAAACGTTGTCACGATCACGCTCACGACGTCGATTTCACTCAGCTACCAATCGGGATCTGCGACCAAGATCACGGTTTCAGGCATCAGCGGGATGTCGACCGCGGACTCTTCGACCCTTGCTATCACGTCCACGCACCCGACCGACTTCGGCAAAACAGCGGAGTGGAACAAGATGGATGGGTCCCTGATCTTCACCATTCAAAATGGCGGCTCCCTTGCGGCGGGCACCACCCAGTATGTGCTCTCGGCTGCGCTCTCGAATGGCCCGGACGTGGACTCTCCGTCACCCAAGATTGTCTCCTCCGGCCTTGGCCAGAAGATTGCGATCGAGGACATGGACATGACTGGCCACTACTATGAGGCGCCGTCCGTGAGCATGTCGACTGCCGCAGACGCAGTGACAGCTGTGCAGATTACCTTTCCCGCCCACAAGGCCATCGCCAAGGGCGACACGCTTGTCGTGTCGCTCCCCGGCGCCGGCGGCGACTCCACGGATGCAGGCGACCAGATCTGGGGCGTGAAGTCGCTACCGGATGTGTTCAGCGTCGAGGCGACCAAGACTGCGTACAACGACGCTATTGCCCATGGTGACGACGTTGCGATGGCCAGGTTCCGTGCGGGCGACGCCGGCACCGTGGCCGGCGTCTCATCGGAGAATGATGGGATCAAGGGCTCCACGATGAAGCTGCACAAGTCGAATCGCGACGTCTTCGGTCATGCCAACGTCTACGCTGGCCAGAAGCTGTCGATCGGCGGCTCTGACGTTGAGCACTTGATCGTGCGCCAGGTCGCAGCCTCCACGGGCGCTGACTCGTCGGTTGACGGCCACCCCGCTGTGGCACACTTCTTTCCGAAGTACCCTGGGGTCGCAGCCGACGATAATGTGCCCGCCGGTACCAAGTACACGATCGCTGCGCAGCTCGAGTTTTTTGCCAAGGCCGCTGTGTGTGAAGGCACGCTGATCTCGATCACGGTCCCGGCGTCGGCGGGGATCAAGGTGCCTTCGAACTGGGCGTCGGGGGCAGCCAGCGTTTCGCTGATCCGGGCGGGAATCCCCCAGGCGATGCAAATCGGCGCCGCCACTGATGCTATCGAAGCCGACGTCTTTGTCGGTGCCACTGGTCGCGAGGTATCGATGCAGCTCGATGATGCGACCACGGCCGATCTTCACGGTTACAACTTTTTCCCCGTGCAGACGGTCGCAAACGACTTCACAGAAATCGATGGCTACCGCCACATTATTTCCAACACCGATGAGACGTACAAGGTCATGACTGGCTACGGGCCCAAGAAATCGAGCGCAGTCAAGGAGGATGCAGCGGCTGTGGCCCTCAAGCAGGCGACGCCGATCACCGACACCAACGTCAACGTGGGCGATAAGGTCTGGATCACGTTGGGCGCCGCTGTGGACGCTGCTGTCAAACCGCCGAGCTCCAAGGGCTCCTTTGGCAACAACCCGGTCACGGGCTCGTTTGTGCAGCTGCTTACAACCGAAGAAATCATGCGCTATACTGGGAGAAGCGGCAAGAGGGTTGACTCAATCGCTGTACCAGCTACTTCGCCAGGTGTGGCCTGTGCGAAGGGAGGTGTCAACTGCGCAGGTGTGGGCTGCATGACTGTGACATTCAGCGGCACCGGCAACCTGAACCCTTGCCTGCAGTTCCCGACCGCTGATGTCACTTTCACCGGCGGTGCAATTTCTTCATTCACTATGATCGACGGCGGTGCGTGTACCGCGACCCAGCTTCAGGCGACGCTGGTTAAGGCCGAGGGCGTCACGTGCACGACAGAGCCCAGTGGAGACACCGCTGCAACGCTTGCTGCGGCAAGCCCAGTCTACGAGTTCGAGCGCATGCAGCTTGGTACCTCTGCCGGAGAGGTAGCAAGCTGCACGTTTGCCGCGCCATGCACGGCGGCAAAACTCGTGGCCACCGATCTTCACGTGGACGAAGGCAAGCTCGCCTTGGACCTGCTCTACACCAAGTCCCCCAAGGAGCTCGCATACGCGAACAAGCAGAAGCTCCGCATCAACGACGCCACGGTTGTGACCACGGTCGCCGCGGGAGACTACATCACAACGATGAGCGCCCCTCAAGAGAAAGGTCTCTGCACCAAGCCGGATGGCGGTAAATGCACCGGAAACGACGCGTGCGTGACCGTTGCGGTCACCGGATGCGCCGTGAACCCAGCTGTTACGATTGAGTGGGAAGCTGCCGGCGTCAACGCCGGCAAGATCAAGACCATGGCGCTCAGGTCAGGCTTCGACGGCGTGTGCGAGAGCGCCGCTGATGCCACCGTGACTTTCACTGTCAACGACGGCTACTCATGTGCCACCATGCCTGCGTGCGGAAATGGGTGCGCTGCCACTGCGGACACCGCCAAGGACATCATCCATGTGCTGCGCCCAGCTAACAACGACGGGGCCTTGTCGGCCAACCAGAAGATTCTGCGTGTGCACGATGCCCAGGGTACCGGCTCCAAGTATGGCGTTGTGCTCATGCCTGAGACCCCCGCGAAGGTCATCGACTTGGGCGTTGAAGGAATCATTCCGGCTGTAATGTGCGTTGAGATGATGCCCCAGGCCGGGAAGACCTACGGATTCTGGAGCAGCGTGAGCTTCAAGATGATTGTCAAGGTCACGGCCAACGGTGATGTCCCGAGCCTCAACGTTTGTGACAGGCCCACGGATGCGAACTTCCCCATGGCGACGTACCCGGCTGAGTGCGCAACGACCGGATGCGCGATCTCGCCCACGGGCCTGTCGAACAGCACCCGTGCTCAGCGCCGCGATCTCACCACCGAGTACATTGCATCGGAATCATTCAACCTCTACATCGGCGGTAATAATATCAGCGGCAATGCCTCGCTCAAGGTGGACGTGCCGCTCGTCTTCAACGTGAATGGCTCGATCCCGTCGCGCCGTCGCAAAGCACCGGCAGGTTACGAGTACCGACTCAACGGGCTCTGCGAATGCCCGGCGTCAGACTCTGACGAGGTGACTTGCAATGTTGTCACCTCCGGCAAGTATCAGGCTGTCCTGCTCTCGAGCACCAAGTGTGCCCCCCTCCCGACGGGCCTGAGCGACGGCGCGATTGCGGGGATTGTCGTGGGCGTCCTCGCGGCCGTCCTGCTCATGGGGCTGCTGTGGTACTGCTGCCGCACGCCCTCGACGAAGGAGAAGAACATTGAGGAGGGCCCCGTGTACGTTGGCCGCCCGGTCCCGCTCACGCCGCAGCAGCTCGCGCCGTCGCCCATGATGATTCCGATGGACTACTCGGCCCCGCTTGCGGCGCAAGGCTCCCCGATGATGCCGACGCAGCTCATGGAGCCCCTGCCGAACACCTACACGCCAGGCTCCTACCCTGCACAGCTGATGCCCATGGCGGGTATCAGCGGGGTGCCTGCCTCGCCAGGTCTGCAGCAGGGTACCCCGATGCAGTACTACGTGCCTGCCTCCCCGGTAGCGTTCCCCGCCCACCGAACCCGTCCCAATCTTCCTGCTGAGCTGTTGTGGTTGCAAACTAACCTCCGTAAATGACTTCTCGCGATGGTTGCTGAAGAATTGAGCTGAAGTGTTTCTCACCCCTCTCAGCAGGCAGCAGCGGGGCAGTCGTCCGCTGTGGATGGCTCGCGGATTCCGTACGGCGTGTAGTGGGTGGGAGGATGTGATTCGAGTGTGAGCGATGGGTGTCGGAATGGCTACGTGATGGGATGCGGAGTTGGGAGCCCAAGGCCTCCCAGGGTGCTGGCAGCGAGATGCGGAAAATTACCGCCGGATGGTTTGCGCTGTTCATAGCGCTGCGCAAACTACTGCGCTGTGATTGCATTCAGGGCTTCGCGCGCGAGGGGGGGCGTACCCCGAGCGTTTGCGGCCTAGGGAAATTGGCTGGACTTTCAAATTGCTGCCCAGGTTGCCTTATGGCAACGATTTGCCGACTATAATGAAGGAATTGTTACCGAACCTGTGCAAAAGGGTGCCTTGCAACGGTACATCATTCGCGCGCCATCCAAACGGGAAAGATGAGCACAGAAAAAGCATTTCCCGATCCAGGAGGTTGTTGCGTGGGTGCCAATGGCGGTTCACTCTCCGCGTTGACCTTGATAACGACAGGTAAGGCTGATGCTCGTGCAGACTCATCGTACTTTGGCTGTTTTGGTAGAGCAGTTGCTCACAAGGAGATTTTCTCTGAACTCTTCTATACTGAGCTGTGACTCTGCTCTTTACAAAGTTCTTGCTCACGATGCGATCCTTGAATGCGACGCACCTGCAAAAGTCAAGATAATTCAGCCGGAAGTTGAACGACGACAGAGATGCCCGCGCCATTCAGGCATCTCCCAGTGATTGATGGGGAGACAAAAGCATCAGAGCAGGGCAAGACGAATCAACACCGCATGTGCTCTAAGCAATCGGTGCGAGTCGCAGGGCGCCGCAGAGCAAGCACCGTGTCGGCCGTGCGCTCCGGGAAGCGTTCGGCCTCCTTCTCTCTTCCAACCTCACTCCAACGAGACAAAACCCTGGCCTCATCAGGCAGTCCAAGGCCCCCAGGCAGCAATTCCTCGTCGAGAGCTTCCGCATCCGCGCGCTGCCAGCAAAGAAGCAACGTTACTAGGTGCACGGCGAAGCGAGTCGGACGCGCGCAAGACAACCGAAATCCGATTTGTGTCCTGATTTGAGAACCCTAGTACACACTGCTGCGCAGTTTTTGCACTCTGCTACACGCCTAGCATGCAAAATAATCCATGTTGGCTGCGGATCCAGGTTTGAGCCTGTTCGGAATTTCTTTCTCGTGCCCAACTTCCTTGCCGGGGGCCGCCTTTTCGCACCCCTCCTTTATAGCTCGTCGCACGTTGAGGACCCCAGTCCTTCGGGTTGCAAGGGTATAGTTGAATTCGCCGTCTGCGGGGAAACACCTGTTGTCAATCAAGAGTGCATGTTGGGCTGAGAAGGATTATTCAACACTCACGGAGCCTGGTGAAGCCGATTGATCGAAGACACAAAAAAAACACACTACCAAATAAGATCGCAGACATGAGATTACTCACCGCTTGAATGGCGCGACATCAGTCGAGGCGTGGTGCCCGTGATCGACGGTGATGTCACGGTTCGAGGCGCACGGGTCTGGCATGTTGAAGCTCAGGTGGTGTGGAGGCGTTCCCGCTAGAAGCGTGTGATTCAGAGCCTGCGTCGTCGATGAGTTTGTCAAGCTGGCTCATGTTTTTGAAACATTGGAATCGTTATGAGAAACTAACCAGTACTCCACGAGCTCGGAGCTCTGCGGCGACTCGGGAAGTGGCTGAGTGCTTGGACGCAGGCTGCCGGTCTGCCCAGATACGAAGAAGGTCCCAAAGCAGCCCAACGGGCGCGTCGGTCTTGATGGCCTGGGGATCTACATGCGACTGTGACACATTGTACCCAGCCGCGACGAGGAGCGCACGCACACCTCCGAGCTTGGGTGCAGTGCATCGCATTGCCTGTTAAGGTATGCGCCCGCACAGTTGAGTACAGGGAGAATGGCCCAGGCTGTCAACACATCTACGAGCCCACAACAAAATGGAGCGCGTATTTGAAAGCGACACATCGGACGAGTTATCGAACCTTGGTCATTGAGGCATGGGACATGAAAAGGGGGGCGCCAGGAAGCTCCCGAGCGAGCAGAGTGACAAGCCCTCGTAGTCGAAAAGCCGACGCAATCCCTGTGGTGCAGTACATAGTTCACTTGCAGGAGCTATGCAGCATCGAACAACCATGGGCGCTTCACTTGGAACCTGTAGTGGCATCTGGGGAGTCGAGTAGCGAAATCAGCCTGCGGAGGACCTGCTCCATCGGAGCGTAATGTTGTGAGGTACATGCACTGAAGTCCTCATCGAGCAAGGGTGTTCCTCGAAGGCGCAATAGAGGCATCAGCAAGTTATTTCGCAGCCAACAGCTTTGAACCCACCCCGATCATGAGAGAATGGAGCATTATCAACCTGGGCTGAGTTCGTCTCGCCGATGTAGACAGGCCCTGCTACGCCAAACGGGCCGACTCCGCAACAGCTTTCGCCGACGTGCGGGGGACCATGCGCTGATGATGGATTCCCGCGCCGCCCCCCATCATGTGCTAAGCGTTGTAGGTAGGGAGTGTCGCAGGAGCGGCAGTGGTACACGAGCCCCTCATCAAGGCAGGCGCGCTGAGCAGCACGGCGATCAAATCGGACGCGGACAAACACACGGATGTAGAAATCGATGGAGACGGACACGATTGGTTCGATGGCCTTTCCAAGGGGAGATGCAGCCGCCTGCATCCTTTCATGGGTCACCACACCACTCCCGGGATAAACGCAAACATGCCGCAGGGAGCACTGCCCGCTGTGCTGTGGCACTTCGTACAGCTGCACACCGAGCTCAGAAACATGCATCATCGGTGGGCAAGGCATCCTGATATAATCAGACCTGAAGCGAATGAAGGAGGATACGAATGGCAAGCTCTTTCGAAAAGGGCGCCTTGCACGGCATGCTTCCGTACCTACCCGCTCCGGTAGGTCAACCTTGATCCGCCGATTGCCGCTATGCGTGGTACAAGTCATACTGTTTGCAGAACACGCAGGCCCTCGAGGGAACGAATGCTCTCATGAAACAGAATTGCAAACAGACCTGGAGAAACAAGCGTCTGGCTGGTTTCCAACCATTACTCGCATATCCGTGCATGTTACAGCAAGCATTCCGCCTGCCAGGCAATCACAGTGTCAACTTCCGTGCTCAAGTGGCGGGTGCGGAACGTCGCACAAAACGGGCCATCAAGGGTTTATATACTAACCGTGAGCGATGCCGTGCAGGGCTGCAGAAAGCAGCGGTGCTGGGGAACCGAAGGGATCGAGATCGATCATGTCAAGACCCTCCCCGCGTGCCGCATGAGACAGCATCACGGCGCACGCATCCCCCTGGCAAAGCACACCGCCATTTCTTCTGGTCAGTATGTTGCTTGGTATGTCGAAGAATGAAGGCCAAAAGTGCTCCGATTAATGTGAGTCAGGCGGGGACGTTTGGATGGGAGGTCACGTGGGAAAGAAGTATCTTGTCGGAAGATATGTTGTTCATGGCCATGTTGGCCGCGATACGTTCCATTGCCAAGGGATCAATGTCGTTGGCCACAATCTGCCCCACCCCCGGGACCTCTCGCGCATACCGAAGCGCCCGCAGTCCAGTTGCGGACAGCGCGTCCAAAACTCGTAAGCCCCTTTTCTCCCTGGCTGCTTGGAAGGTATCTGATACTTGCGCCTCGGCAACTGACCCGGGCTTTTGCGCAAGCTCGCATTCCCCTGATGCGGATTCCGTGAAGTTGGCGGATATGCTGGACGAATTCGAGTCTGCGAGTATGCGTAGCCGAAGCTTTTCCTCCGCCCTTTCGCGTGCAGCCGCTTGTTCCTGACCAACAAAAGAGAGGGTGGGGGGTCAACGAAGTTGCTCACATTCGGCTGCCATCGCCTCTCCCTTCGGATTCGCATGATATGGGAGAAGGCGGTTGACCACTCACCGCGTTTCGTGTCTCGACCAAGATGCGTAGCATCAGCACTGAGAGGTCCCGATTGACGACCATCGCCTTATTGTAGAACACCTTTCCTTTTTCAAACCCGAATTCGACGAGACCCTCATGCTTCGTTGTAAGAGTCTCGTTCTGGATGAGATCGGTACCACTTTCATCGTCAACAGTGGCAAGTACACTGTTTCCTTGAGCAAAGTTGTCCGCAGCAGCAGCAGCGTCTTCTGAATCGTCTTGCCCACCTCGCAAAGCCAGGAAGGCACACTGAGATGCTGCCTGATGCCGGCCATCTTCCAAGCAAAGTCGCCCTAAAACAATGAAGCGAAATCCATCAGCCAATAAGAGAGCGCAGGAATACGCTCGCTCAGATGCTTGAGACATGTTTCACCTGGTTTTGCAGGCCTTGGACCGCGAAACTCCAGAGCGGCCGGGATCAGGGCCCTGGAAATCTGGACTGCAGGTGAACTTAAGTCGAACAGGATGAGGATCAAAACCGGAACGATTGCAGAGGCGGCAGACGTCCTAAATGTAATACACCCCGTTTTCAGCGAGAGCGACACAGCCCCCATGCTGGTGTCCAATCCCTGTCAGCCTGATCCCTCCAGCGTGAGACCTCTCCTCAGGCGAAAATTCTGAGATTTGATCAACTTCGTTCGGATCGTTCTCGGATCCATTCCCCCGCCAATTGCGCATCGAAGGGCAACTCAGACCTCCCCTCGCCGAAGCGCCGACTGAAAGAAACCGGCACGAGAATGGAAGCAGATTATCTGCCGCGCCACCCGCCTGCGGAGCTCACCCCTTTCGCCCTTCATGTTGCTGCACGGCGGCGTGTGGTGGGAAGCTCGCAGGGTCGGCATGTCCTGGTGGCCTGGAACCGGCTGGAGACTGAAGCCCAGCAGATTGGACGGGGAGCGACGCTTGCAGTGCAGGTCACCGAGTCGCGAGATCATGCTCGATGCAAGACTGACATCGCGCGATATTCAGGGTTGCAACTGCGGGAAGAGCCGCAGCCAGCCAAATTGGAACCACCGGCAGAAGCAAGAGCAAGGCTAACTGCATTTCGGAAGATGAGAGCCAAAGAGCACGAGGACGCGCGCATCAGGCGCGAGGAGGTTGAGAATGGAGCAGTATCTTCTCGACCCGGTGGAAATGTCGTGGAAGATGCGCTCAGGCTAGTAGCAGCTGTGCGCAGGGCAAAAAGGTTTGCCACGTTGGTGGACCAGGTGTCGAATTGAGACCAGATGTCACAGTTCGCATGCACCAGACCAGCTTAAATGCCGCAAAGCGATTCATGTGTGGTCAATCGGTGATAACGACTGTGTCTCGGAACCTATCAGCCTGGTGCGGAGGTGTGATCTGTGGCCTTTCTCACTCGAGTGGCAGGGAATCAAGCGCGAAGACTACTTGTTTTTTAGCACCATTATTCCCGTTTTCCCGGCTCGTTGTCATTAAATGTATCTTGCTCTTTGCTCCTTGAGCATGTGCAGTCGTTTTGCTCAGCATGTTTGTGACCACTATCTTTACCCTTTATCTCTCGTGTGTTCTCCCTGCACCCCACTATTCAGGTTTGACTTGATTCCTACCTCATGGCACCTTGATCCATCATCGTACACGCCGCATTGACGCCCCTTTCTGTCCTTGGGTAGTTTAGAGGGAAATTGGACTCGTCTTAGACCTTAGATCAGAGTGACGAATCCCGAGTCCAAGTTTCCCCTAAACCATCCAAGGTGGAATGATGCACTGCATACGGATTCACCCATAGCGAGCCGGGTTGTGCTGGTAATTGCTTCTCTACAGCTTCACTTGCGACCACTCTCGGCCATCAACCATGTTCAGTAAACCTCCGTGAACTCGTAACCCTCTGTCCCCGGCACGTCACTAAAATGTCGATGCGCACACAGTACCAAACCTCGCATTTCACAATTTGCCGGACGACGCTGGAGCTCGTCCTTGTCGTCGGGTGCTATCCCCATCCCAAATTGCGAGAAGAGCCTTTTCAAGAAACCCTGCAGCAGCCCCACGCATGAATACGCTGAACCCGATCAAATCCTGACAAGATGTCAAATTTGTCAGAAAATAGCAGGGCTGCGATGAACCGAGTGTGTCACAACTGCTATACGAGACTCCGGACGCTTCATCAGCCACTGAAGGAAGCGGAGGCCACGCTGCATGCATTTTTCGTTGTCTTCCTTCTGATCCTGCCACATCTCGTCCTCTTCTGTCTGCCGACATTGCGAAAAGTCCACCTGCAACACTCCGATGCACGTCAGCTGGCTCCCGCAGGTCACAGCACAGCTACCTTTTGTGACCACTGGCCGTTGTAGTGCCCTACCTCGGGGAATTCCGATTTCAAGATCGAGAGTGGGCGGCGTGAGTCGGCAGGGCAGTTGGTAATCCGCTCCCTGCACAGGTCCGTTGCCACCTGCTCTCCACACCATCCCTGTGACGACCGTGACAACAAAAACGCACGTTCCGGGAAATCTCGTGCGACTCTTCTAAAAAACATAGAGCGCATGAAAATGACAATCAGATGCTGGATGCGCATCATGAGGTGGGCATTCTAAGACCATCATGGGCTGTTTCTCGGCAAACTTGACGCTCCCGACAGTGAGACGTGCAGTTTGCAAGGTGCGTGTAAGCGGAGACACTACAACGAGCTCACAGTCCAATGGATGCGACATACTTTGCAACCTGATCAGAGGATGGGAGAGTGGAAATTATGCCAGACCTCACCAACAGTGATCTCAGCAGGGTGTGGTCGAGTGGAATTTACTCGCGGCGAAGTTTTGTGCACTGGTCAACCCCCTTGGCTGTGAGCCCTGCATCCCAGTATTTCCAGCCAGAATGCTGCTCCTGAAGATATTGGGTACCGAGCTCGTGCTCTCGCTCCGCCATATTGTGGTGCGCCTGCTTGGTGGTGTACATTGAGAACTGCGACAGGTGGTTGGCAAGGAACGGAACAACGTAGATATTGGCCCAAGCGGATCGACCGGGTACCCAGCAATGGTCCCTGAAGGACATTAATCAAACCATGCATCACTACCAATAGAAAGGGCAGGAGCTTGCCTCCGCATGGCGGATGAACTGGATGAGCTTGCAGCGTCTTTCGAGAAACATGGAGAAACCCAAGTCTTCGTTGTGCGAGTATGCCCAACTATCTGACGCTGGGAAGGAACCCATCGATGGAATGCGACGAATTGGACCGGGGACACTTCGCGGGACAAGCTTGCTTTCAGCTTTCGCGCCCTCTCTCTCCGGCCCCTCCGGACACGCCCCGTGAGCAGGCACTGCCCCCAGCTCCGCATGGGAGGGAAAGTTGATATCCGCCGAGCCCAAAATGCACCATCCTGTTAATGATGGACTATCACGCATGCAGGCCGTGCCCACGATGTGCACATTGCAATGTGTTGTGGGGCGTAAACAAGGCACACTGAACTTGTCCGGGCAAAACCTGTGGCAAGGAGGACACCCAGAAGCAGTGGCACTCGGACTATCATCCGGGCCGCTTACCCCGGCACACCTTGAAGGTTACAGATGCAGACCTCTTCAGCGCTTTACCGCGTGCTGGAGCGTCCAAAGCTTCGCCCCCTACACCCCTCCCCACTCCTCTCACGGCCACACCAACTCGTTTTCTCTTACGGCGCTGGCACAAATGGCTCCATCGGCAAGTCGGATCGCAACAGAGTGTTCAGAGAGGAGAGGCTGGCGGGTGGTCGGGCCCAGTGACTCAGGAGGATGCTGGCTGCGCTTGGACGGGTATTACCGGCGCGTCTTCCAGGTTCCCGCCCCATTGGAATGTCCCTTTTGCAGCCTGTGTCTGATGCTTGTCTTTCAGAGCTCCGTGTCACTTCGAATTCACCTTGTCAAAAAGTCCTCACGCTCTGTACCTTCAAAGGTCTTGGTGGCAAGAAACACTCGAATTCGTTGACTTCCAAAAAAGCCAGTGTAAAAGGAGGCTCTCGAAGTACCAGATCCATAGCATGCCCAAGAATGCATTCTCGTTTCAATGCACCTATTTCGAAAGAGAAACGCTTTTGACCCTAAGCTGCGATGGATTTGGCAGAGTCCATGAAGCCTGAATCGCATGGAGAATTCGATTGTCCGTCCGAGGTTTCGCTGGACGGAAGGCCTGAGTGGGAAACAAAGTTAGAGACAGCAGGACTCGCTGCCGAGGTCCTGATGCCTGGCAAGCGATTAAGTTTTCCTTGGCAACCTTTGTTTGTGCCATGATGCGATTAGAAAGAGGTCATCTGCCTGATGTGAGTCGCCACCAGGTGCTTCCGCCGCCGCCTCCTTTACCGACTATCGAGGGAAACGGAGAAGTAGTCGTGCCCATGCACGGGCCGGCCTCATTCTTTCGGGAAAATGAGGATTCGCCTGTAGCAAATGCGAACTGCCCCCAAAAAGTGCCTCTCGTTGAAGGTGCTGTCGAGACGGCCGGGGACCCAGCCCTCGCGGACCATGAAGCAGAAGGAGCAAATTGTAGCGATGCAAGGAGAGATGACGAAGGAGAAGGGGGGCAAGAAGGTGTGGAAGAAGAGGACGCTGATGAGGAGGCAATACCCATCCCAACTGATCACTTTCCTGTTCGAACGCCAGCATTTAGAGTATTTTGTGTCTCTGGCAGCCAACGGACGATACGTTCGATGACCCGGACGATGGAGAAGATTTGTACGACTAGTTTGGTCATAACAGCACTACGTAACAGCACTACGGGTCATGCCATGAAAGTTTAACCATGACCAGTCTAAGAAGCGCCATGAAGCAATTTCTATACCCAAGATCTTTTGTTGACCTTCCCCGCCTCCAAAACATTTTTCACCAGTGATTTATCACAACTCAGCGCCCCTCATTTTCGGCACGCCGCTTATCTTCAGATGCACGCCACAAGTCCTTCAAAGACGCTGCGATGTGCTGGATAATCCGAGTGGCGGAATTACGGGGTTACAGAGCGTACACGCGATTTCCAACCAGAGACATCGTGAACGTGCAGGCGTCATGAAGTGTAGGCAACAGGACCTCAAAAAGGAACGTGTAGCCAGGCCTATCGCCCCACAAAACATACCATCAATCATCCTTCCGCGATCTACTTGTCCTCTTCACAGGTTTGCCTTCCGGCTTTGGTGCGCCGTTTGCCTCAGCAGAAACTTCTGGCCCATATTCCCGCTCCCCGGCGAGCTGCGTCCATCAAGAATCAATAAAACACATCAGACCAGAATCTAGTGCCGGGGACGACAATGCGAGCATTTTCATCTCGCTTGTATATCACGCGCGTAATATGCTCTATCGGGACGTTTGATTCCATCAACTGCATTCGAGTGGTCGGGAACGAACCTTCTGGACCAAGGGTCTCAGGACAAAGAAGTACCTGGAGGAACGGACGTTCATTTAATTCGCTTGCTACCACTTAAATGCGACACGCAAGGAGTCAACATCAGGCACTATCCAGTTGAGCGGCATGGCAGGTGTCTCTCTGTGTACCCTTGATGCGGGCACGTTTCTCATCACACTTCTTGCGTGTGATGTGAGGGAGTTCGTTGGTGATGAGGTGAATCCGTCTCGACACCCACGTCCAGGCAGAGATGGAGGGGTACGCACACAAAGAAGAGGGAGAGAGCAAGCATATAATCGCCCGAGGAATTCGCCTTCGGTCCCAACCTCGTCCAGAAAGCCCACCATGGGGCATCGTCACTCGACATCTGCCAGCACTCACCGGCAGCGTGACAGCGAAAAATCCCTCGGTTTACTTTCTGGGTCTACTTTTGGCGAGTTCGAGAAGAAGGACTCACAGTCCTCTTGTTGGGACCCTTCCTCGTCTTGCGCCTGCGCGGCTGTGTCTTGTGATGCCGAGGCGGCGAGAACAGCCCTCGCCCGCTGCAAATGAAGCAGCGAATGTGACTCCGGGGCGCCCGGCGCGCTCCGTAAAGAAACCCAAGTGGCTTGAGGACGATGACACAGCGCATGGCATCGTTGCTCCTTTGGAGTCTTCTATCGCGTCCACACAAGCGAATCATTCACCTGACAGCGTCGTTATCTCACCCGGAAGGCGTGGCGTCGCAAGGATTTCGGGCAGTGCGCCTACACCGCAGCCCACGCCTCGAGCAGATCAGGGCCCAAAGGCAACGCCTTTGATGGCTCATGGGGTTGATCAAGTGGACGGGACTGGATGCTCGAGCCCCTACTCGCGTCGCGAGCGTGTCCCCAAAAGGCCTTCGGAGGACGAAATCGGTGGCCTCAAAGATCTCATCCCCAAGACTCGTGCTGGGCGCGGTTCCGGAGTCTCCAAGGCCGTCTCTAGCAGCTCAACCCAAGCTCTTGTTGCGCCCGCGCGAACCATCTCCGCAAGCGAAGCAAGACCACTGCCCGAAAATACGACATCGCTTTCTGGCGCTAGTCTCCTACGGGGGCGCAAGAGGCAGCTGATGGACGAATCTATTTACTCAACCCCCCCGCGCCCTTCGCGCGAGATTGTCCTGAAGAACGCTGCTCCTTCGGAGCACAAACACAAGCCCGCTGCTGGGTCTTCCAGCTACGGCAACGGCTCCATTGCTCAATTGGCAGCATCAAAAATGACGGCCTCAGAATGTTCGGGCACCAAGGTGCCTCCAGTTGGCGCGCAGAGCCCGAAGCAACATGTTGCTTCACACGGTACTGTGGGCGCAGCCAAGCCAGATGCTGAGTTGGCGGCGAGAAGCATGGGGCTGGTACAATCAGCGACGCTCGAAAAGAATCAGATTCGGCCTACGGTTCCATCACCCAGACAAAACCCGGCCAGCTCAGCACTGGAATCTCACTTGCCGGTCGCGGGACTTCAACTTGAGGGATCACTTGCATCTGGAGCTGCACAGATGTCAGCAGGAAAAGAAAGGGACACCATTCTGGGGGCGGTGGACATGGCTGTAGACGGAGTAACAGGAACTCCCTTCGCTTCGAATGAGGTGCCGATGGGTGTTCTGCGACAGGCACCGACTAGCGTGAGCTTGCCAGGAGAAATATGGAAGGCGGGCACGCCCCCAGACGGGCTGGATACGATGATACGATGGAATGCGATGGACGATGGACTCCTGAAGCTTGCAGTGGAAACCAGTATGGACTTTAGCGAGATGGCGGCCAATCTGCCCTTCACTTGTGCCTTCTCCCCACGGGACCTTGAAGACCGCTGGTTCGCGCTGCTCTATGACCCAGTGATCTCAGCTGAGGTAGCGCTGCAACTGAATCATCTTGTTGCCGTGCCCGTAGTCAAGTGAGGTGATTCGACCGTGTTCGAGAGTGAATCAAAAGTGAACCAGTCTCCGAATGCGAACCCAGACCCACACGCAAGGCACCCCAGGAAACAACGAGTTGCCGACTCAGCAAGTCGGACTTACATTGACGTGAGTTGCCTGTGAAGACCTAGTGCGTACAAATATTTTCTATTTGCTGCCTCGTTGCAGTTTCCGAGGACATGTGACGAAGCGCTTTAGCCGTTCCAGGATGAGGCTGTTAGCTCACGAGGATGCATCAGTGCAATCATAAAGCCCTCACTATTCTGTTTACATCTCTCAACAGCGTCATGTCGATGCTCACCAGTGCCGTATCTCTGCCACAACATTCGGATCAAGACTCTCGACCAGCTGTACGATCTGACTTTGCAGACAAAGCCGAAGTTTGAAGTGGACCATTTGCGATGGAAAAACAAAGGATTTGACTCTCACGAGAGCCTTCCTCCGATGAATTATCAAGCAAGTACCGCTGCCGGGGAAATTCGACGTCATGATAATGCATGAGCTCCCACTTATGTAGGATTCAGGGTCTCTCCTGGCATCGATCCTAGCTAGCCCAGCAGAGCTCTGTTACATGTCTCCCAAGCGGTTGTCACTTTTGGCTGGGGAGCATACCCATAATGAAAAAGAGACCGCCCGCGATTGCGAATGGAATTGTCAGAATTAAGAACTGTACGGAGTAACAAAGTCAGACAGCCTGCAGTGGCGGTAAATTTGGGCTTCTACGCGATGGATTGCCGCACAAAAACTAACTAGGCAATGCGATCTTCTGTTAGGGGGATTGACCTGCAAGAATACACGCAGTGGCCTGCGAGGCCCGGTTGCTATCCACGATTCGTCTTCCCACTTCACTGCAGCCATGCCTATGGCTAGAACTTGTACAGCACACCCTGGTAACCGCAAGGCCTGCACACCAGCACCAGGACGAATGTGTACAGAATGTTAATGACAGTTATGAGGAGAGGGAAAGGGACAGGTAGAGGGGGAGAGTGAATGAGTGCGAATAATAGAGGTTGGAAGCACGGGAAGAAGGACGAGGATGGAGGCGGAGGCGGGGGCGAGGGCACGAGCAAGAGAGGGTTCGGGAACAAGGGCCATGGCAACAGAGGGAAATGGTGCACCTCAACAAGAGCACACACAAGGGTGATGACAACAAGGAACGCCATGAACATGATGATCATCAGGTCTTTCTTGGCAAGTCCCCAAAAGATTGGCGCATGCGTTGCCGCTCCACCAGCATTGATACCTGTCGACATTTCCAGTCAGAAGATCGATGTTTGAGATCAAGCATCATAGCACCATGAATTCCCCTCTCCCCGTCCACAATATCCAATTGTGATGTTACTCTTCTTCAAATGCGAGCTCGTCAAGTCATTGGCTCCTGAAGCTCGGACCTAGAGGGTCCTCGTCGATGTCCTCAAACGTTTCCCTGGTCCAGTTCGCAGTACGATCCTTCATGGTCCCTGTCCCCATCCCGCCTGGCGTCACTGCCCAGACGGGGCGGGAGTGACGGATACACACACACACACACACACACACACACACACACACACACACACACACACA
>ENA-UOXV01001577-UOXV01001577.1-marine-metagenome-genome-assembly--contig:-NODE-1577-length-31647-cov-7.026652_pt1 | contig 31647 bp, 28 predicted proteins | sample MGYA00238165_ERZ766961 | MGnify/ENA primary metagenome ERZ766961 (study PRJEB28924, sample SAMN03173240) | marine metagenome | biome: Marine; feature: Water; material: Subsurface seawater | place: North... | reverse complement strand
AAGTAATGAAATCTTATCACATCGTGTTACGTTTTCTCCAATTGCAACAAAAAAAACATCATAATTTTTTAGATTATTCTTTAATTGGTCTAAATTACCACAGACTTTAAATGGAAAATTTTTAATTTCATTTATTCGGTCATCAAAAAAATCAATGGTGTCATATTGATTTAACAAAGCAATTTCTCCAACTACTTTACCATGACCACCAGCACCAATAATTGCTAATTTTTCATTCATAAAATTTTTTAAAATCTTTATATTGTTTTTTTTTAAACAATATTAAGAACCCTGTCTTGAACAATATTTCGATGTCTAAAAAAAAACTTATATTTTTTACATAAAAAATATCTAACTTTATACTTTTATTCCATGATTTTATTCCAGAAGGTTCGGGATTAATTTGAGCTAATCCTGTTATTCCTGGTTTAACTGAATGTCTTTTTTGTTCGTAATTGTTATACTTTTTTAGATATTCAACTAGTAATGGTCTTGGGCCTATAAAACTCATATTATTTACTAATATGTTAAACAGTTGAGGCAATTCATCTAAACCTGTTTTTCTTAAAAAATTACCTAATACATTTTGTCTTTTGGTTTCGGATATGTGTCTGCTGGCGTCATATAAAGTCTTAAATTTATATAAAGTAAAAATTTCATTTTTTAAGCCTGGTCTTTTTTGAATAAAAATTGGAAATCCAATAAAAGTCCATACTAAAAAAAATATTAAAACCATAATAGGAAACAAAATTAAAATTAAAATCAAGCTAAAGATTATATCAAATAATCTTTTAAAATATTTTTTGTACATAAATTATAGATACTTGTTTAATATTTTTTTTATAGAATTAATTTCTGACTTAATTTTTGTTGAAGATTTATAAGAATTAATTGGAAACATAATGCTAGTTTCACCAAGTAATTTTGCATTAAATAATCTTTTATTTGGAGAAAGTTTTAATTTTCTAAATATTTTCTCTCGATATATTTCAGGACATGACCCAACACTGCACTCAATCTTATTTTTGTTTAGTTGATCTAATAATTTAATTCGATTAATTTTATTTTTATTAATAAATAGATTAAGTCGATAATAAGCGTTTACACATTCATTGCATTTTTTAGAGTTTTGTTTCAAGGGGCATGTTTGACATTTAAAATCTGGTTTTTTAAAAATATTATATTTTTGGTAATAATCCTTTAATCTATTAAAATATAAATTTGCCATAAAGTTTCTTTTTTTAATTTGTTTATCTAATGTTTTTAACTGTTCTCTTCCAATTGCAGCTTGCATTTCTGTCATTCGATAATTTGATCCATACTCATCATGTAGCCACCTAAAACCAATTTTATGTTTTTTATAAAAAACACTTTTATAGTTTTTGCCATGATCCTTTAAAGACCATGTTTTTAACCATAATTTTTTGTTATTAGTTGAAATCATTCCACCCTCTCCACCTGTGGATATAATTTTATCTTGGCAAAAAGACCATGTGGATATATCACCAAATGAGCCTACTTTTTTACCTTTATAAGTTGCACCATGTGCTTGTGAACAGTCTTCAATTAAAAAAATTTTATTTTTTTTAGTAAATTTTAAAATTGGATCTAAATCACACGACAATCCATTTATATGAACGGTAATTATTGTTTTAACATTTTTGTTATAAGCTTTTTTAATTCCTTCAATGCTTAAATTTCCATTATCATCCACATCAGCAAACACAGGCTTCAATCCTAAGTTTAAAACACAGCTTGCGGAAATTATAAATGATCTTGGGGAAACAATAATCTCATCTTTTTTTTTTAAATTTAATGCTTTTAAAGCAAGTTCCAGGGCTACACTTCCATTACTTAAACTTACTGCATATTTATTGCCTATATATCTTGAAAACTCTTTTTCAAAATTTTTGCACTCGGTACCAGTCCAATAGTTGACTCTTCCTGATTTTAAAACTTGTTGTACTTTTTTAATGGTTTGTAAATTATATTGGGGATAACTGAGTTTCATAAAAAAGTTTTATACAATACTTTGTATAAAAAAAATAATTAAGATTATATTTTTTATCCATTATAAATTCATTATATTGAGCATACTTTTATTAACTTTATCTATTTCGAACTTATTTTTTGCTATTAAATAACTCTCAAAAGCCATCTTTTTAATAACTTCATCACTCTCTTCAAGTAAACTTATCATTGCATTTGCTAGTGCGGTTGAATCTTTAATTGGGACCAATAAACCATTTTTTTTATGAATTACAGTTTCACGACAACCTGGCGCATCTGTTGTAATTATAGGTCTTCCTGTTGCAAGTGCCTCAAGTACTGAACGTGGTGTTCCTTCTCGATAAGAGGGTAATACATAATATTTACAAGATTTTAAAATAGATTGAACTGATTTTATTTCACCTAAATATTCGATGTTACCTTCATTAATCCATGATTGCAGCTCTTTTGCTGCTATGCTAGATGGGTTCCTATCTATATATCCAGCTAATTGAAACCTTACATTAGAAAAGTTTGATCGCACAATTTTAGCAGCTTCAACATATTCTCTTACACCCTTATCAATTAACAATCTTGAGATCATTAAAAAAACTGGTTTTGACGGCAAGTCTGATAATGGATATTGGTTTAAATCAACACCCGAACCATTAACAACATTAGATATTTTTTTTTCTTTAATTATTTTTAGTTTAGAAAATAAAGATTGATCATCTTTATTTTGAAAAATTGTTTTTGCTGAATTTTTTAAACTCTCTCGGTATAATCTAATTATTAGATATTTAATAATTTTATACTTGACTGATTCTCTATCTATAAAAGCATACCCTAATCCTGTTATTAAAGGGAAATAACTAATTTTTTTAAAAAATTTTAAAACTAGACCTGTATATATCACTGGTTTAGCTGTGTAAGAAATTATTATATTTGGTTTGGAATTTCTAATAATTTTAAAAATTTGTAAAATAGATTTACAATCTTTAAAGACATTTAAACTTTTACCTGAAAGTGAAAAAATATTTATATTAACCCCTATGTCTTTTAATTCTTTTTGTAAATTATCTGAAAATCTATTTTTAGGTGAAGCAACACTCACCTTGTAGCCTTTAAATAATAATTTTTTAATTAAAGGAAGTCGGAAATTTATTAATGAAGGTCCATAACTTGTAATTATCAATATATGTTTCATTATTTTCTTGCATCATTCCATGCTTGAAACATTAAAATATCCCATAAATCTGATTGCCAATTTTTATTACCAGATAAATGTTCTGCCCATTTATCTCTAATTAATTTTTGATTAAAAAAACCTTCTTGCTGTAGTTTTCTTTCATTCAATAAATTTTCTGCCCAATCTCTAAGTGGCCCTCGTAACCATGCATCGATTGGAACTCCAAATCCCATTTTTGGCCTTTCTGATAAATTTTCTGGAACATATTGATTTAATATTTGTCTTAAAATCCACTTTCCTTGACCATTTCTAAATTTAAGAGAATGAGGTATTTTCCAAACATATTCTATGAGTTTATGATCAAGAAAAGGGACTCTGGTTTCAAGTGACGATGCCATAGCAGCTCTGTCAACTTTAACTAAAATATCATCAGGTAAATAAGTTGTAAGATCTCGAGCCATCATTTGCTGCTGACTATTAAGCCCTGTAAGCTCTGCCTTAAATTCAGTTAATAGCGTACCTGGCTCTTTACTGTTTATTACAACATCAGTTGGATTTTGCCAGTGTGAACAAAGCATGTAATACAGATTATATAATGATTTTGCCTTTAATACATTTGCTCCTTTATGCATTTTATCACCAAAAGTAGAATATTGATTTAGGCCTGGCATAAATTTCGAGATTCTACTCAAATTTTTTGGTGATATCGATTGAATTCCATATGCTATATATTTTCTAAAATTTAGCGGCATTAAACGAAATGTATTCCAAAACTTTTTACTCATTAAATATCGATTATAACCACAAAATAATTCGTCTCCACCATCACCTGATAATGCAACTTTTACTTGTTGCTTAGCTAGTTGTGATACAAGAAAAGTTGGGATTTGTGAAGAGTCAGAAAATGGCTCATCATACATCATAGGTAGTTTAGGTATTACTTCCATGGCTATTTTTGGTGGAACATAAAGTTCTGTATGGTCTGTACCAAGATGTTTTGCTATTTTTTTTGCGTATTGTGCTTCACTATAATCACTTTCATTAAAACCTATTGTAAAAGTTTTTATGGGATAATTTGATTGTGATTGCATTAACGCAACTATTGTCGATGAATCTATCCCACCTGAAAGAAAAGCTCCTAGAGGTACATCAGATATCATTTGTTGTTTTATAGTTGATTTTAAATGGGTTTTTAGATTTTTTTGAATATTTGATTCACTAAGTTTTAGCTGATTATTGTTTCCATCAATTGCACACTCTGTAACAGACCAATAAGGTTTTTGGCTTGATAATAAACCTTTTTTCAAATCATTTTCATTTAGCTGTAAGTAATGTCCTGGAAGGAGCTTGTAAATATTTTTATAAATCGAATATGGAGCTGGAATACAATTATGACGTAATTGGAGAGCAATAGAGTCACGATTAATCTCTCCATTAAACTCAGGGTGAACCTTTAAGCCCTTAAGCTCTGATCCAAAAAGAAATACCTTATTATCTCCTTCACCCTGCCAACCAAAATAAAGTGGTTTTTCACCCATTCGATCTTTTACTAAAGTTAAGCTACGATTCTTTTTATCCCAAACTCCAAAAGCGAACATACCAACGGTTTTCTTTAATGTTACTTCAACTCCCCAAAAATCTATTGCTTCTAACAACGTCTCCGTATCAGAGTTTCCACGCCATTTTATTTTAGAATTATTTTTTTCAAGATCTTGTCTAATTTCTAAATGATTATAAACTTCACCATTATAAGTTAAAACAAATCGTCCTGAATTTGATTGCATAGGCTGATTGCCTGCTACAGATAAATCTATTATAGATAATCTTTGATGGCCTAAAACAATTCCTGAATTTTTTTCTGTCCAAGTTCCATTGCTGTCTGGGCCTCGGTGAGAGATAGCCAAATTCATTTTCACGATTACATTATTAAATGTTGATAAAGATTTAGAATAAAAACCATTAATCCCACACATTTTTACTTTCCTTTAAACCCAATAGTTGCTCTTGATGACATAATATTTTTAGACTTTGTTTTTCTTACAACTTAATTGAAGCATAGTCTAATAAATTGCATGAGCTTCTTTATTGCTCGTGTCAGATTTATAAAAATGCACTCTCCCTAATTCAAAATTTTTTATATTTTCTATATCTAAATTTTTCATTAAAAATAAAATATATCTTATAATTTTAAATCTACTTGATCAGAATTATACAAATTTTTTAAATCAAAGATTACATGATTTTTTTTACATAAATTTTTAATTTTATTAAGACCTATAGTTTTAAATTCATTATGGGCAACAGCTATTAAAACTGCATCATACGAATTTTGACTTAGTTTTGAATTTGGGTAAATATCATATATTTTCTTTATCTCCTCTTTGTCCACATAAGGATCTTGAAGATCTAAATTGCATTCAAATTTTTTTAATTCTACAATTACATTTTGAACACCAGAATTTCTAATATCTGGACAATTTTCTTTAAATGTTAAACCCATGACTAAAATTTTAGCTCCTTTAACTTCAATATTTTTTTTTTTCATTGTTTTAACTAACTCTAAAGCAACATAGCTTCCCATTTTATCATTAAGTTCTCTGCCTGCTAAAATAATTTTTGGATGATAGCCAATACTTTTTGCTTTATAAGTTAGATAATAAGGATCTACACCAATACAATGACCTCCAACCAAGCCTGGTTTAAATGGTAAAAAATTCCATTTACTTCCTGCAGCTTCTAATACTGCATTAGTATCAATATTCATTTTAGTAAATAGTATTGATAATTCATTTATCAAAGCAATGTTTAAATCACGCTGTGTATTTTCAATTACTTTTGCAGCTTCTGCAACTTTTATGCTAGGAGCTTTATGGGTACCTGCTGTTATAATTTCATTATATAACTCGTCTATCAAATTAGTTATTTCAGGTGTTGAACCTGAGGTAATTTTCTTAATATTTGAAATTGTATGCTCTTTATCTCCCGGGTTGATCCGCTCAGGACTGTATCCACAAAAAAAATCTTGATTAAATTTTAATTGTGAACATTTCTCTAAGATAGGCACACATATTTCTTCAACACAACCAGGATAAACAGTGGACTCGTAAATAATTATATCTCTCTTTTTAATAATTTTGCCAACAATTTCAGAAGCATTAACTAGTGGTTTTAAATCTGGTTTTTTAAATTTATCTATGGGTGTCGGAACAGTAATAATATAACAGTTGGCAGATTTAAGGTCTTCCTCATTGTTAGTAAAGGTTAAGCATTTTAAGCTTTGTAGTGTCTGTTTATTAAACTCTAAATTTCTATCTATTCCAGAATTTAATTCTTTAATTCTTTTTTTACTAATATCAAAGCCTATCACTAATTTTTTTTTATCAAATTCTAAAGCGAGTGGTAAACCCACGTAGCCTAAGCCAATAATTGCTAATTTAAGATCTTTACATTTGCTAATCATGTTTAGTTATAATATGTCTATTACTATTATTTTACTCTATTCTAATACTTTATTAAATCTTTATAATTGAGATTATTTTTTTTTGGTTTTATTTTTGATCAAGCTATACAATAGTTGTGCTACACGTGGTCCCCAGATTTTCAGTGAATATTTCTCCTCTATTTTTTTACGACCAGCCATACCCATTCTGTGACGTAAATCACTATCATTGATTAATTTTTGTAGTGCACCACGCCACTCATTATCACTTTCAACTAAAAATCCATTCACGCCATGTTCAACTATATCAAGGTTTGTTCCAATTGGCGATGCCAAGACTGGTAATCCACAGGCCATATACTGAATAAGTTTGTATCCACATTTGCCAAGTGCCCAAGGTGTATTAACTAGGGGCATTATACCAACATCTAATGATTGAAGATATTTTAATTCACTTTTTTCATTCCACTCTACGTATTCTATTAACGGATCTCGTTTGGCATTTTTACCTCCACCCATCACAGAAAACTGTATATTATATTTTTTTGTAATCTCTCTAAATAAAGGTAGTTTATCCTGAAAATATTTATTCCAAGTGCTAGGTGTTCCAATCCAACCTACCCTTAGTGGAGAAGAGGAATTCGATTTATAATTTTTATTTGGACAAAAGATCTCAGTATTTAAAATAGTTGGAACAATCATAACACTGTTACAATGAGGTTGAGCATAATCAGCAAGATAACTGTTGCCACAAAAAGCTATTTCTGCATTACTAATAGTGGAGTGGAGTTTATTACCTAAAAATTTTCTCACAAATACGTTAGAACTAAGATCATAATTATGAAAGATCGCATCGTCATAGTCGTACACAATTGGTTTTTTTTGCCAAGACAATATTTTCTCTATAAAACCAGGCATGTATGGAAATAATTCATAGCTAAGCCAAATCAAATCAACATCATTTTTGGTTAGCAACCAATATAAGCGCTTAAAAAAACTAATAATAACCTGGACTGGCCTTCTATGTCCAGTCCTGTAAAAATTTTGTAAATAATTTTTGCTAAGTAGAGGTCTAAATACTATTTCAATACCCACTTCTTCCAAAAAAGGTTTATACAGCAAAAAACGTTGTCTTGTACTTGCTGAAATATCATCATATTTAACTAGTAAGCAAATTTTCATTTTGACTAGGATTAAAAAATTTTTCTAATTTTGATAATTAAATAATAAAATATATAATTAGTTATTAAAGAACTAACTGCAAATAACCTTATAGCAATTGAGATTACCAGGCCTTCTAAAAATAACATTCCAACTTGTTCAGCATATAGTCCCATAAAAGATTCTCTAACACCAATAATTCCACCTATAAATTTAATTTTATTTATTAAAAAAATAAACAAAAAAAATTGAAAAATAACTTTTAAATCAAGGATTTGTAAACCATATTTAAAAATTGAATTTAATAAAAAATAATCCATAAAAAATATAAATGATGTGAAAATAAAAAAATATATAACTATTTTTAATGTTAAAACTGAGAATGATATTTTAATCAGATTTAAAATCCTTATTTTCACCAGATCAAAAAATTTGTTTTTCTTTAAAGATTGAAAATTGAATAATTTTTCTAAAAAATTGAGAAGAAATTTTAGAAATTTTTTAGAAAAACTTAACAAAGTTAATAAAACTAATGTAAAAAGAATTTGGAAATTCAGAAAGTTTAAAACATTAAAAATATAAGAAACATAAATTAATATTAAAGAATAAATTAATATATCCCATATGACAATATAAAGGTACATATTTATATATTCTGAATAAGAAAAATTATTTTGTTTCAATTCATATGATCTGATTACGTGTCCTGTGCCCCATAAAGGGCTTAAATTTATTATAGATGTTAAAAAGTATAAGCCACTCCATTCAATAAAATTAGCGTTATATTTGGATGGTAATTTTATAAAAAAAAATATCCTCAAACTATATAAAGTATGAAGGAAAATCATTGATAAGAAGATTAACAATATTGACTCTTTATCAAAATTTAATTTTGTAACCATAAGGCTATATTGGCCTTTAGTACTATTATAAATAAAGATTAATGAAATTATTATGAGTAAACCCTTTAAAAAAGTATAAATATTTTTTTTTTTATTCATTCAAAATTTATATAGAAACAACGTCATTAATTTTTAATATCGAAAAATTCATTATAAGAAATAAACTTTTACAAATCTTTTTTATAATAATCTTTATACCAGTTTACAAATTCAGATACACCACTAGTAACTGTAGTTGATGGCATATAATTAAATTCATTCTTTAAATTATCAACATTAGCGAACGTATCTGGTACATCCCCTAGCTGTAACGGCAAAAAATTAATTTTTGCTTTTTTACCTAATGTTTTTTCTAAGGCATTAATATAATCCATAAGCTTCACAGGTTTATTGTTTCCTATATTATAAATTTTCCAAGGCGCTTTACTACTTGCTGGATCTGGAAGACTGCTATTCCAATTAGAATTACCAATTGCCGGATTATCAAGAGTTTTAATAATACCCTCTACTATATCGTCTATGTAAGTGAAATCTCTAGTATGTTTACCGTGATTAAATACATCTATTGATTTACCTTCTAATATATTTTTGGTAAATTTGAACAAAGCCATATCAGGTCTTCCCCAGGGTCCATATACTGTAAAGAATCTAAGCCCAGTTGTGGATAATTGATAAAGATAGCTGTATGTATGTGCCATCAGTTCATTTGATTTTTTAGAAGCAGCATAAATTGATAATGGATGATTGACACTATCATGCTCTGAAAAAGGCATTTTAGTATTAGCACCGTATACGCTCGAAGAGCTTGCATATACTAAATGTTTGACTTGATGATGACGACAGTTCTCTAAAATGTTAATAAATCCAACAATATTACTATTAATATACTCAAGTGGGTTTTCAATAGAATAACGCACTCCAGCTTGTGCTGCTAGATTAACTACTTTATCGGGTTTGTGTTCTTGAAATATTTTATTCAAACCAACTTGCTCAATTAAATCTATTCGATAGTGATAATAATTTGGAAATTTTTTTAGTATTTTAAGCCGAGCCTCTTTAATTTTAGGATCATAATAATTATTATGATTATCAATACCTATTACAGAATTTCCACGAACTAAAAGTTTATTACATAATGAAAAACCTATAAAACCAGCAGAGCCTGTAACCAAAAATTTCACAATGTATTCGTACAGATTTAATTATTTTATTCAAGAAATTTACTTTTTTTCAAAAGGTATAATTTTAGGCATAGATTGTGCTGCCAAAAATAACATTACAATGAAAAACTTTATTCGATGTCTTACAGCTGTACCTGAATTTTCAGTTCCAATAGCAAATATAGCAATATAGGCTAGCAACATTAAAAAGATAATACGCAAAGCAGGGTCTTTCCAAATTATTTGTCTATTTTGAAAGATTAAAAAAGTCATTATCATGTATAAAAAACCATCAAATACTCCTACTAGATGAATTATTTTACTCATTTCCCATGGAAATGGTGAAAAAATAAAATATATAGCTCTAATTGGAATTTTTAAAATAAACTCAGTACCTGATAAACTTGTTTTAACCCACATAGGAAAAGAAGACGATGCTCCTTCATAAAAGGGCTTTTTTGACAATGTATCTAAATCTAAAATTTGTTCAAAAGTTCCAATTTTTGGAATACTAATATTGTTTGAAAAATACATATAAAAAGCAAATAAACCTAAAATTATAAACATTAAATTAAATAATCTTATACGGTTATTAAAAATTAATTTAAAAAATAATTTTAAATTATAAAAAGTAAAAATAACTATAAAAATCATTAAGCCAGCTATCATTCCTCCATGAAAAAGAGTGGCTACCATAAAACCAAAAATCACTAAAATAAATGATACAAAATTTTTAGTTCTGACCCAATTAACTACACCAAAAATTGCTACTAAAAAAAAGAAACAAATAAATATTTCTCGCATTATCAAAACTGAGTACAATATCATTGTTGGAAATAAAGCTACTGTCCAGCCAACTTTTATTGCTACATGATCGCTAAATAATTTTTTTGCAAATAACCAACTTAAAAAAACAACACCCATTCCAAAAAATAAAGATATTGATTGTATCATCAATGCACTTCTACCAAATAAAGAGTAAGGCACGGCAATCACATACGAATAAAAATTAACTCCAGGTAATTTGTAACTATCAAAAACATAAGTAATTCCAAATTTAGCCAAATCACGCCATGCAACTATTTCAAATGCCTGCGAATCAGCACTACTGTCTGGCAAAGTAATAAAAAAACTAATAATTAATAGAAAAATACGTGCAGCTAAGGCTACAAAAAGTATTTTGGCAACTCCTGGCCATCGAATTCCTACAATCAGGTAAAATAAACATGTGAATAAAACTGAAGTTAAGCCCAGAAGTAAATCCATTATCTTAATTTACTGTATTTATTAAATAAAAAAAAAGTAATATTTTTATTAAAATAATCTTGATTATACATTATAGATAATATTATTTTTAAAAAAATTTATTAAATATTGCATATTTTATTTTAATTTTTTTATTTTATACGAAACTTCATAACATGGGAAAATCCATATAAAGTTTTCCTCATACAATTCTTGCAAATAACGTGAAGAGTTAAAAATTAATTGTATAAATTTTTTAAATGCATGTCGTAAATAAAATGGTCTATAAGATTGAAAGCCTAATCTTACATCAATCAGTATAGCATTTGGGATTTGGCAATATTTTGGGAATGTTCTTGAAAAAATTTTAGATTCAAAAAGATAACAAAAATTATACAGTCCAAATTTACTTTTATGAGTTGGGTCAGAATCATAAAAAGGATTACTAAAATGTGGAACAACCACACTCATGAGACCATTCTTTTTTAATATACGAATTATTTCATTAACTACCTCTATATAGTTTTCAATATGTTCAAGAAAATGAAATGAATATACTTGATCTACAGAACTATCTTTAATTTCTTTTAATACCTCTATTACATCTCCAACAATATCAACACTTTCTCCATCCAATATGTCAATACCTATAGCATTTGAAATACGTTTTTTTTCCCCAACACCAAGTTCAAGAATTACATTTTTCATGTTTGGGATAGATTTCAAAATATCGTGTTTATCAATCATAAATACTTACCACTATATTAGTTTTTAAAAAATTTCAAAACTATTAGTCTTGTATTGTTAAATTTATATTTTAACCAACCAATCAAAAATCTAAAGTTAATAATCTTCCTAGAATTTTTTCCATAAAAACTAAATTTTAAATGAGGAGTGTACTCAAAGTATTGATTTTTAAATATGTCTAATGCTATCAAATGATATTTTTCTTCTAACTTCCAAATACAATAACTAAAGCTAACTTGATCTCTTGAGCTATAAAGATCAATTTGATTGGCCCAATAATTCATTAACTTTGAAACTTCTTCATTTAAATTATTACGCAATAATATGCCACTTGCAATCAAACCAAAATTTTTTGGCATTCCATCTTTTTTATAATCTTCAGCTTGTTGTCTTAATACATTTAAACTATCTTTATAAATTGATGCTTCAACTTCTTTATAAATACAATTTCTTTCGTTGTGTGCAAAACAAGATAATGAATTACTATAAAATCTTTCACAAAAATTTTTTACACTACCTTTTATCAAAAAAGCAGCATCTACCCACAGATTAATCTTGTGCCTATTAAAAATTTTATGAGGAAGCACCTTAAGAAGTCGGGCTGTTCTTCTAGGGTCTCTATATAAATATTTAACCTTTATAACATTCCAGACATTTGATTTTATTTTATCACTATCTGTAAAACAAACATAATCAACATCTTTGTCGATTGTTAAAGGGTCTTTTAATTCATCATAGTCACCAAAAATAGCAGTATATACTATCAAGTCTTTATTTAGTGTATACTCGTCATACAATGTTGAAAATTGTGATATAAAATTATTCATAACTTAAAGATTATAATATTTATAATTAAGCACTTAATCATAGTTTTTTATTTTTGTGCTATTTTTTTTTAGTAATTTCGACATAATCTAATACTAAAAGACCTTTGACAAAATTAAATGTATGAGTTCCTTTTATGTCTTTGAAAAATGTTGGTTCAACTTCAAACAAAGTTTTTTCTGAGTATTCTGATGTAGTTAATTTATCTATTTTTGCTACACCAAATGCTTCACCATAAAAATCAAATCCTTGACGCTGGTATACTCTATAAATTGAATTCATATCCTTAATCAATCCACCATTACGTCCTTTCAACGAGTCAAAAATTACAGGGTTTTTTTCATGAGGTATCCAATCATCTGTCAAAGGGTTAGGTCCATAATATAAATGTAGTTGCGAGCTATGATCACCTACTGAACTTCTATCAAGATTGGTGAACATCCACCATTTATCTTCATGAGCAAAGATTGCAGTATCTGCAACAGATACATCTTTCATAATAGTTTTATGAAAAACCCATTTAAGAGGGAAATCAATGCACTTATAAAGTCTAATTTCACCTTTCTCACCTGTTTCAGGACACATGTAAAGATCATCTTTAAACTCAAACAAATAGGGATAAGAGAGATGAAATTCCTCAATTAAAGCTATTCCAATCTTGCAACTGGTTCCTGGTGATAATTTATACACCGATATGCTTCCCTTTTTTTTTATTAAATCATAATCCTCAACAAAACAATAATGTGAACCATTTCGGTAGATAACAAAAGGATCAGCTAAAAAATGATTATGTGGATTTGGGATTTTAATTGATCGCCCAAGCTCAGCTTCACTCCAACTATCAACAAATTGGTATGCAATTCCCCATCGATAGCATCTACCACTAAATTTAATGAAAAGTTTTTCAAATAAAATTTTTGATGTTTTTAATAAATAAATAAACGTCTGAATAATACCTGGAAACATATGCAAAATTGGCTTGTAAGAGGACTTTTTCTGAACTTCTAACAATGGTTTATCAGAAGTAATATCTTCTATTACAGCATGAAGATAAGGATTGGCTATCTCATAAAGATTTGCTAAATTTAAACTGTAAAACCAACTTGTTGCAATAAACCCTTTATACAGAATTTCAGTTTCAGTTAATTTATTCCTAGATCTCTGAATAATGAATCCAGTTCTAGGTTTGCGTCCATAGACTTCCCAAAATCCAGGTGGGCCAACTATTTTAGTTTTGTTATCAAAATAATGTAAGGATACAATTCCATTTGGACAAACTGTAAATATATCACCCCTCAAATTATCACTACAAGCAGAAACTAACAAATCTAGATTAGCATTTCTTATTTTTTTAAGATCTGTAGCATCATAACTATATATAAGGTCACTTTTAGAAATCTTTGGTTTAATTTTTATAACATCAAATTTATCTTCAGAAAGCTGAAACTTATTATAGAAATTAGAATATTTTCCTAATTGCTTTAAAGCTATTGATTCTAATTTACATATTATTTTAAAGACTGCACGGGATAAATAGTTCATAAAACCAAGACTTTTAATATTTGAAAAAATTTGTGTAATTATATTTTCATTACTGTTCGTAGTTTGATTGATGAGTAAAGTTGAAATGTGATAATTTTTAGATTTCAGCGAAAGCTGTATTAGATCATACATCTGCTTTGACACCTGAGTTGAGTCTATGAGGATACCTATTCTTTTTTTCATTTTATAAATTCTTTAATTTTTAATTATTCTAATTATTAGTTTTAAAAATTTTTATTGAAATATCTAATTACTTATAAAACAATATTATAAAAAGAATAACATGATAGTCGATCATGGTAAACCTTCAAACCTATAACTACAAATTAAGTAGATAAGTTTATTATTAACGATCTAATATAATTTCAGAGTTTTTGATATACAGAAAAAATCTCTAAATATTGGATAAAAATTTATCTATTAAATAAAATTATTGAAGCTGATAAACCAACCCCAAAACCACATATTAAAATTTTTTTTTTTGTTTTAAATTTCTTCATGTTTTGTTTTATCAAAAGTGGAATTGAAGTAGACACAAGATTTCCATGATTAGCAAAATTTAATGGGAAAAAAATATTTGTATCAATTTTTTTTTGTATTTGGCTCATTACAATTTTTCCAGCTTGGTGAGAAAATATACAATCTATATTTTTACTTAAATTCTTAATATCTGGAATTACATCTCTCATTGCAAAAGAAACAACAGCAGGTCCATTCATATCAATTTCATTTTCAGCAAAACATAAGTCATTTTCGGTATTAATAATGTTTTTAAAAACTTTTTTTTTAATCTTTAGACCATTTTTTTTATATTTTATTAAAGTTGCTGCTGCTCCATCACTAAATAAACATCTAACAGCTTTGTTATTTTTATTAATAAATTTTGAATATGTGTCAGATGTTACTAATAAAACCTCAGCTTTATTATTATTCCTAATTAATTCATAGCTAATTTCTAAAGCATCTACAAAACCAGTGCATCCTTGGTTTAGATTTAAACAGTGTACATTGGATAAATTTAATTTACTTGATAGTAAATTTGAAATTCCTGGAAATCTTATAGTGGGGGTATTAGTTACACTTATTATGTGGGTAATTTTCTTTAACTTAAATTTTCTAAAATTTTTGCATGCTTTTAAAGCTAAACTTTCTGCTGTCTCTTTATTATCTACAATCGTTCTTTTTTTTACTCCGGTTAAGTTGTATATAGCACCCTTTTTAAGACTAAATTGATTCTCTATTGTGCTATTTTTTTCTATTAATGAACCAAGTGCAGTATTAATTTCAACAATTTCTATCATTTTAAATATAAATTTATTTGTTATTTAATTGTTTTTTCAATTAGATCATCAATATCTTTGAAATAAACAATATTTTCGAACTTTTTATCATCTAGGATTTTAGAAAATTCTGCATCTACATTGCTTATAAGGCTTATTATCACCATAGAGTCCATAAATTTTTCAACTTTATCATTTGGTTTAATTTTTTTTTTTTCAAGATTAAAAGACTCAGAAATAATATCTATATGTTTCATTATAAGATGATAAATTAGTATATATGTGCTTACAAAGCAATATAGATAATCACTTGATGGTCAACTCTGAATTCACTGGGTAAATAAAATTTTCAGAAGTATTGTTTTTTATTAGCCAAACATTAGGGCTAAAATTTTTTTCATCTTTTAAATAATAATTAATTCTGAAAACTCTATATCGAATTATCATCCACATCAGCCACAAAAATCGAACTTTTGCTTTATTTTTTTTACTGTAGATGTTCAAAATAGAAATGTTTACTCCAAATTTTTTCACAAGATCAATTCTATAAGATAAAACATCTTTATTACTTACATCCCGTTGCTCCGTTGTCAGATTGACAGGTGTCATTCCATTATTGAAGAAACTAATAAATCTACATACTGGTCCAATTTTAAAAAATGGTTTATTTTTACTAAAACCGATAGTTTTTTTTTTCACAGTCATATCTTGATATTTTAAATATTTGAGAATTTTGCAAACAGCTTTGCTTGGGGTATAGTTAGTTATTATCTTATCATCTAATGCAGATGTTAGATGGTTAGCAAAAGTTATCACCCACATGTTTCTGTGACTATCTTTAGCGTACCAAGCCGAAAGGTTAACAACATGTTTTTTTTCTATTCTATTCCATCCTTGATAAAATAACAAAATCCCAATAACAATCTCTCCTTTATCAATAAAAACTGCTGCTAGCGGCATATCACTATTTTGATTTGATAATCTCTTAAATAATCTAGAATTTTTCTTTTGATCCCACTCAAAACCTTTTTGTAGGAAATTAATTACTTGGTTAAGAAACTTAGGTTCATAAACTAAATGAAAGCCATCATGAAGAAATTTTTGCATTTTTTAAATTTTAATATATTAGCCTGATAAATTACTATTAGAAGTTCAAATTATCTAGGTACAATAAATTAGATACAAAAATACCTTCTAAATTTATATATTATAGTTTAAATACAATATTAAAATTCACATCATATGAAAAAAATTCTAATAATTGGAGCAGGAATACATGGATGCTTTATAGCAAAATATTTAAAAAGCTATGATGATTTATGCAAACTATAGATTTTATAAAAATAATTTGCATAAAAGATTTAAATCAATCCCTCTGAAATTTTTAAAAGATATTTACCATATTCGTTATTTTTTAAATGTTGTGCAAGATTAACTAATTCTAATTTTGATATCCAGCCATTTTTATATGAAATCTCCTCTAAGCAGGCTACTTTATACCCGTGAGATTGTTCAACAGATTTTATAAACATGCTAGCTTCTAGCAAACTATCATATGTACCAGAGTCAAGCCAAACAAAACCTCGACCAAGATGCTGAAGTTCTAGTTGCCCCTCCATAAGATACCTCTCATTTAGAGATGTAATTTCTAATTCCCCTCTATGAGATGGTTTAAGGTTTTTAGCTTTTTCAATTACCGTATTATCATAGAAATAAAGCCCCGTTACCGCAATATTTGATTTTGGTTTTATAGGTTTTTCCTCAATACTTATTATATTTTTTTTATTATCAACTTCGACTATGCCATATCGTTCAGGATCCTTAACTTGATTGCCAAATATAACTGCTCCCTGACGATCATTTGAAAATATTTTTCTCAACATATCTGGTAAACCACTTCCATAAAAAATGTTATCTCCTAAAACTAAACATACGTTGTCTTTATCTATAAATTCCTCACCTAAAATAAAAGCTTGAGCTAGTCCACCTGGAAATGGTTGGACTTTATATTGAAATTTAATTCCTAACCAACTTCCATCTCCTAAAAGGTTTTGATATTTATCTATATCATTTGGAGTTGATATTATTAATATTTCTTTAATTCCAGCTAACATAAGAACAGAAATAGGATAATAAATCATTGGCTTGTCGTAAATAGGCAATAGCTGTTTTGATACAGCTTTTGTAATAGGGTACAATCTAGTCCCAAGACCACCTGCTAAAATAATTCCTTTCATGATTTTAAAAGTCCTAGCCTCTCACCTTGATAATTTCTATTTTTAACTTGCATACACCAATCAATATTATTTAGATACCACTTAACAGTTTTTTCTATTCCTGTTTCAAATGATTCTTTTGGCTTCCAATTTAATTCATTATAAATTTTAGATGCATCAATAGCATATCTAATATCATGTCCCGATCTATCTTCTACATATTCAATTAGTTGTTCAAACATATTAATCCCTTTAGGTTTAATGGGGACTAGTTTTTCTAAGATTCTACAAATAGTTTTAACAACATCAATGTTTTGTATCTCATTATATCCCCCAATATTATATGTCTCACCAATTTCTCCATTAAGAACTGTTTCTAATAGTGCCTCCGCATGATCTTCAACATATAACCAATCTCTTATTTGTTTTCCATTACCATAGACTGGTATATTTTTGGCCTCTAAAGCATTTAAAATAATAACAGGAATAAGTTTTTCTGGAAACTGATAAGGTCCATAATTATTTGAACAATTAGTGATTATTGAAGGAAAATTATAAGTTCTTTGCCATGCACGTACCAAATGATCAGAACTTGCTTTAGAGGCAGCATAAGGAGAACTTGGTGCATATGGAGTTTTTTCTGTAAATAATTTATCATTTTTTTTTAAGTCACCGTAAACCTCGTCAGTAGAAACATGAAGAAATCTAAAAATTTTTTTTTTAGTTTTATTTATTTTAGATAAATAGTTTTTTGCCTACTCAAGTAAAGTGTATGTGCCAAAAATATTAGTTTTGATAAATTCAGCAGGAGAGTCTATTGATCGATCAACATGACTTTCAGCAGCTAAGTGTATTACATTATCAGGTTGATATTTATTAAACATTTTTGATACATCTTTTGAAGAACAAATATCAATTCTTTCAAATGAATACCTCTCACTATCATCAATGCTTTGTAATGACTCTAAATTTCCAGCATACGTTAGTTTGTCAATATTTATAATCTGGTGATCTGTATTGTTGATTATATGTCTAATAACTGCTGAACCAATAAAACCTGCTCCCCCAGTAATCATAAATTTCATTAATAATCTCCGAACAACTAATTAAACATTAAATATTTATTAAATATTATACACAATATGAATTATCTTACCTAATTTAAATTTATTCTCAAAAAAAATTTAATCTAATTTTAAAAAATTAACAGAGTTATAAATTTTTGATTTTTGTATTTGAAACAAATCATCCAATGACTTATCATTTAGAATTCGATTAATAATTAGTGCAGACAATTTACCCTCTTGATCTTGCCAAGATGTGCCATATGTCTCGCTGTAGCTTTTGATAGACTTTAGTCGTTGTAAATCATTATATTCGCTATTTACAAAGTTTTTTAGTAATTCAAAAGAGAAATTATTTTCTAATTTTTTTGAAATACCATTTCTTACGTACCCATAGTAATCTAAATATAGGACTTTACTAGTCATCTCATAATAAAAAGTTGGCAAACCAGCTAAAGCAGCCTCTAGATGAATGCTAGAATTGCTTGCAATAAGTAAATTCACCTGCATAAAATAATTTGAAATCATGTGTTCTCGAGAATCTGACCAACTAATCCAATTTTTGTCTCTTATGTATGCTTTAAGTTGTTTTAAAAAAAATAGACTTTGACCTTGATGAGTTCTCACAATACATTTTACTTTCATGGGAGAAAGATGGTCTAATAATTTTTGTAAACGATCAAAATCATCATCAGGATTAACTGCTAAACCAATATGTAGCCCTTTTAGCATCTTTTCTTCATTTTTTTTAACAACTGATTTTTTTTGGCCTGTCAAAATTACTTTGCAATTTGCAATATTTTTTTCTATACGAAGGTTGGTTCTTTGTTTGGTTTGATAGCATTGAATATAAAGTTGATGAGCAATATTACCATCTAAAAGTGCATAATTAAATTCTAAAGGTGGAAAAATTTCGCTTACTGATGCATGTTGTAAATAAAGTGTTTTAACATCCATTATCTCTGCTGAAAGGCGTAAACTACGAGTAATAACATGGTGGTCGTTCGAAACAATGATGATTTTTGGTTGTACTTTTTTAAGCATATCAATATAAAAAGGTACAAGTATATATGCTTCACATAATAGATTAAAATGCATAGCAATTTCGTAATTTTTATTCTTTCTTTTTAATTCTAAGTAAAGTGGCAATACACGTGAAAAAAATAACACAAAGCCAGATAGGGCAACTTTAATGTTAAATTTTATTGGCTTAGCATTTTTAAAATAATAATTTTTATGAAATACATTTTTATTAATTGATAATAAAAATTTATCACCATTTGCTTCTAGAGCTTCGAGTGTGCTTTTAATACTATTAAACTGATTAATTGTTCCTAAAGCTACATAGACAGGTTTGGTGAATATTTTTTTTTCAAACAAGCTTAGGTTACTTAAAATTCTAAAAAAAAATAACAAACTTTGAAAAAAAATACCTTTGAATTTTTGTTTTATTTTCTTTTTATCTTCATAAATAACCACATCTATATCTTCTTTTGATAAGAAATAATTTAACTCAAGCTCACTTTCTTTAGATAGTGCTAATTTTGATTTTTTTATTAGTTCAAAAAAATTCATATATTTTATTATTAACTAGTTTAATTCATTATTGTTATCTAATATATTTCATATAATTTTTTTAAGTCAAAAAATCAAATTTTGATTTAAAAGTTGTATTAAGTTATTTTCAATAGAGCAAGATTTGACCAAATTTTTCTAAATGCATGAACCGTGAAGTCTATTTCTATATCACTCATTTGATGTAAACACATTTCAAAATCTAAAAAAATAGAGTCATTTAATGACTCCGTGATTGGACAGATACCCTTTGCATAACTAATTTCTTTTATTTTTATAAATTTTTTTTATTTAACTTGGTTTAGTTACTATAATTTAATTTCTAGTAAACTTAAAATAAATTATTTTAAATAATATTCTAAGTTCTTTTAAATTAACATTTATAGTGTTCCCAACTTTAGGGTTTCCAAGTCTCTTATTTGTATTAATTGGAAAGTTAATTGATTTTTTTTTTTTCAATAATCCAAACAACAAATCAATTAAAAATAAATTTTCAACTTTTTTCAAAATATGATTTTTTAAAATATTTGTTTTATACACCTTAAAACCGCTTAACGGATCTTTAAGTCCATAAAGAAGTTTAAAAATAAATGAGATTAAAATTTCCATTAATCTATTTTTTTTTATTCTGTTGCAAATGATAATATCATAATTTTTTTTTATTTTCATAATTTTTAATAAATCAGAATATTTATGTTGTCCGTCACCATCGAAAGTAACTAAATAATCACAATATTTTTTTAATTTTTTAATTCCATTTATTAAATTTTTTTCATAACCAAGATTTTTTTTATTTCTAATATAATTGATTTTGTTTTTTTTTAACCATTGAGCTGTTTGGTCATTTGAACAATCATCTAAAATACAAACTGGAGCAATTTTCTTAACTTTTTTTACAAACTTTTTTAAATTGTAAAATTCATTATAAGATGGAATTATAATTAAAAACTTACTTTTTTTAAGCTTATGCATTCACCATTCTTAATTTTTTTCTTTGCCCTTTTATTTTTAAGCCAATCTAATTTATTAGCAGGTATATAATTTCTTAAAGCAGGCCTTAATAAAATAATATTATTTTTAAATAACTGTCCTTCTTTAATATCATTTTTAGCATAAATCGCTCTTTTTTGAACGATAGAACTTTTAAGTTCATTTTTTTCTATTTTTTTCTTTCCATCACCCAAGCTACTCTCTAGATACCTTGTCGCTTCCACCATCTCTTTCCAGGTATTAAAATTCATTGAAAATTCATGATCAGGTCCTAATCTTTTGTTGTCATCTGTAAAATGCTTTTCAATCACTCTAGCTCCTAAAGCAACAGCGCCTAAAACAGTACTGTGACCTTTCGTATGATCACTTAAACCTAATAATATTTTATTTTTAAAAATTTTTTTATAAGCTTTTAATACGTTAAGGTTTATATATTTAAAGTTATCAAGACTATTGGTATAATTTGTGTTGCATTGCATCAAAACTAGTTTTTTATTAAATTTTAAAATTTTATTTACTGCTTGTTTAACTTCGCTAAGAGTTGCGGCTCCTGTAGCAAGAATTACTGGTAATTTTTTTTTTGAAATTTTTTCAATGATTTCTAACCATGTTATGTCTCCTGAGCCAATTTTGTACGCACTAATATATTTCTTAACTTTATCAACATACTCTAAATCATAAGGTGAAGTTAAAAAATCAATATTATTTTTTTTACATTCCTCTTTTAATTTTTTAGTCCAATGAAAATTTATGCTTGCATCTTCATAAGTTTGATAGACAGTTTTTTTCCATTTTGATTGATGTGTAATTTTTCCTAATTTTTCAAAACCTTTTTCACTTACAATAGTTTCTGCTTTAAAATGTTGAAATTTTGCAGCATTTGCACCTGCTTTAGCACACAATCTTATTAATTTTTTAGCTCTTGATAATCTACCGTCATGATTAGCTGCAATGTCTGCAATAAAATAAGTTTTTGACTTATCTGAGAGCAATTTTTTTCCTAATTTAAATTTCATTTTACAAATAATTCTTTACTTCACTATTTATTTCTTTTTCTATTGAAGGTAGTTTAATGTTAAATTTCTCTTCAAATTTTTTTACGTCCATGCACATATTTTTTGATCTTTTAACTTTTAATACTTTACTAACATTAATATCAGAATAATTCGAGTGATAAATTTTTAATTTCCTAGCAATAGACTTAGCAAATATGTTTTTATATATTCCATTTTTTGTTCCGAGATTATAAATACCTGAAAATATAAATTGTTTTTTAATAATTATTTGTAATATAATTTTTGATATTGTTTTCATGCTTAATGGATTAAAGAAAATATCATCAAATAAATTAAACTTATTATTACTTTTAAAAGATTTAACAACCCAATCTGAAAAACTTTTATTCTTACTTTTTGATTTTCCAAAAAAATTAGTTCTTAAAACTAAAGCTTTATTTTTTAAAGATACTTTTTCTGCCATTCTTTTATGTTTACAATAAGTGTTTATTAAAAAAAGTTTTGAATTTTCGTTACTTTTTTCTAAATTTTTTTGATAGTAAAATTGATCGGTTGATATTTGAATTAAATCAAAATTAAGTTTATTATTTTTTTTTAATCTAAATAAGTCTCTTAATATTTTAAAATTAATTATTTTAGAATAAATTTTATTCTTTTCGCATTTATCAATATTTGTAAATCCAATACAATTAATTATCAAATTTGGATTGTTTTTTTTTATAAATTTTAAAAAATTTATTTTACTTGTTAATTCAACTTTTCTTTTTATTTTTCCTGTATGGTATACTTTTATTTTTTTATTTTGCTTAAGAGTATTATAAATAACTTTTCCTAACATTCCTGATGTTCCGAGTATTAAAACTTTAATCATAAACAGCTATTTCTTATCAATTATTGCTTTTATTTTATCAATATCAAAGCTTCCTAATTGATAAAACACTTCATCAAGATTGTTTAAATATTGTTCTATCAATTCATGAGTATGTGACACTGAAACGTATATCGAATTTTTTGCTAAAAATTTTCTCTTTAACATTTCATTTGTTATAAATTTAGTGAAAATATTATGATTGCTATGATTGAATTTAAAATTAATCAATGCATCTAATCCTGTAAATTCAATATTTAATTTATTTCTGGTAGCAATTTTTTTTATATTCGTTTTTAATCTTTTTCCTGTTTTGCTTATTATTTCCCATGATTTAACTTTCTCCATTTGTGATAAAGTTGCAATTCCAGCAGTTGGACCAATTCTTTCTGTCCAAAAAGTGCTACTTATAAAAGTTTGTTGAGCAAATTTCATAAATTCTTTTTTACCTATCACGGCTGTTATGGCATAGCCATTTCCAAGTGCTTTTCCAAACATTGCGATATCAGGAATAACCTTGTACTTAAGATGCAAACCTCCAAAATTCTCTCTAAATCCTGACGTACATTCATCAAATATCAAAATTATATTGTTTTCGTCTGCTAATTTTCTGACTTTTTGTAAAAAATTATTTTTTGGAGGATGATCTCTTTGGACTTCCATTTTTATAATGCCAATTTCTTTATCTTTTTTTATTATCTCAGTTAAAGTTTCAATATCATTATAATTAAATGTATAAATTGTATTCTTTAAATTATTTGGAACTCCTCTAAATTTTAAATCAGGAAATAAATGAGTATCTAAATTATTTTTTTTATTCAAGTTTGCTGAAAGGTACCAGTCATGCCAACCATGATATCCGCAAACTGCTATTTTATTTTTGTTAATTGCAGCTCTAGCAATTCTTATTGCTATTGCATTTGCTTCTCCGCCACTTCTTGCAAAATGTACCATATGAGCCCATTTATGCATTTCAATTAATTTTTCAGCTAAATAAACCTCTTCATAACAATTTAATGTGGAAAGATTTCCATTTGAAACAGTTTTTTTTACAGCATTATCAACTAAGGAATTATTATAACCCAAAATATTTGTTCCAACTCCCATAAGTGAAAAATCATAATATCTTTTTTTATCTAAATCCCAGACCTTACATCCTTTAGTTTTTTCAAAATACACAGGCCATAAATCTAAATTAAAAAATCTACTAGGATTTTTTGATAATAGCATATTACCATTTGCAATAACATTTGTTGCACGCTTCCAAATTTTTTGACCTTTATTTAAACTAAAACCCTCATCCCTTTTAATATAATTATTAAATTTAAATAAATTTGGTCTAGATTTATAAAGTTTAATTATTTCTTTGAGACCAAAAAAGAATTTATTTTTCATCAAACTTGTTAATTTTTTAATAAATTCGTAATCAGTTTTTTCATCTATAGTTAAACGTAAATTTGACAAATCAATAGAATTTTTAAAATTTTGTATTTTGAATTTTTTCTTATTTCTTTTTATATAAGGAGTAACGTGCTCTTTATCAGTTGATTTTCTGGCATATCTAAACGCATGTTCAAGAGTTTTAAAATTAAAAATTTCAATATCAAATCCATCTGGAAAAGTTGGTTCTATTGTATTGCTTAAATAATCTAAATCACTTTTTAAAAATTTAGATATCATTGAGTCTAATAAATCCGAATCAATTAACGGACAATCTGCTGTAATTCTTATGATAATATCTGAACCATATTTATCTGCTGCATGATAATATCTAGATAAAACATTATCTAAACTTCCTTCAAATATTTTTATAAAATTAATACCTAATAAAATTTTTTTTAGAGGTAAATTTCTCTTATTATTTGGAATTGCAACAATAATCTCATCTTTAAATTTTGACTTTTTTAATCTATCTAGAAGAATTCTTAAGATTGTCTTATTGTGGATAGTTTTAAGAACTTTTTCATGTAGTCTTGAAGACTCTAATCTAGCTTGAACTATAATGTGAATATTTTTATTCATATCTATTATTATAAATTTTGAATAATTTTAGTAAAATTTAATCTATTAATACCAGTATCTAAAATTTCATCTAATATTTTTTTTGGCAAAATTTTTTTGCAAATCTTTATATTATTTTTCAAGTCAACTGAAGTATTTACCCCAATTACAATTTTATCAATTTCTTGTATTGAATTAACAAACATTAAAGATAATTCAGCTAATGAAATATTATTTTTTTTACTAATAATTTTTAGTTTTTTAATTAAATTATATAATTTTTTATGCTTTGATTTAATAAAATTATCTTTTTTAAATAAAAGCCCTTGAAAAAATATAGATCTAGCTTGAATAATGATATTTTTTTCTTTTAGCCTTTTCAATAAATCATTAGCAAAGAATTTGTTATTTAAAATATTTATTGGTAGTTGAATAATATCAGGTATAAATTGCTCTAGAACTTCATTGATTTCAGAAGTCTCATATACAGAAACTCCAATTTTGATTTTGTCTCTCTTTTTTAGATCTATTAATTCTTTTCTAAATTTATCATTAGTCAAATGATAAGATTTGTGCACTAACAAATTAGCTGGCATAATTGAAAGTCGCTCTTTTGATTGAGTAATTAAATTTTTAATTTTTTTTTCTTCATTTATAATCTTTGTTGTAATTTGCCATCCTTTTGATTTTCTTTTTTTAATATATTCACCAATTAATTTTTCACTGGCACCGTAGTTCTGTGAGGTATCTATAGAATTAATCTTATTTTTTTTTGCTACATCTAATATTTTAAAAATTTCTTTTTTATTCACCTTTATTTTATCTATGGAGTAAATCTGACCAAAGTTAGCTGTACCGATCGATATTTTGTTATAAAATTTATTAATCATTTTTAAAATTTGAATAATTAAATTTATTTATAAAGGATAAGTTATTTTTCCAATAAAAATCAAAATTTATCAAAGAATTTTTTTATTCACTTCAACCCATTTTTTTAATTGTTGCTTTGACATCCATTCTAAGTTATTTTCACTTGTATAAACAAACCCGTTTGTAACTTTTTTTCCGTTTTTTATACGTTTTTTATCTTTCATCCATTCATTAATATCAGGTAAAATTTTGTAATAATCAGAATACTCATAACTATTTTTACTATCTTCGCTACTAATCATTTGTTCATGCAATTTTTCACCTGGCCGGATCCCAATTATTTCATGTTTTGCTTCTGGCGCTATAGCTAAGGCAATATCAGTGACTTTCATTGATGGAATTTTTTTAACATAAATTTCGCCTCCTTCCATATCTTTAAAAGCATGCCACACCAAATCAACACCCTGTTCGAGTGATATCATAAAACGAGTCATTCTTCTGTCGGTTATAGGTAATTTTTTCTTTTGTCTTAGTGACATAAAAAATGGAATCACAGACCCTCTTGAACCCATAACGTTACCATATCTAACTACAGCAAAAGATGTTTTGTGACCTCCTGCATAAGATGAATTGCTTGCAACAAATAATTTGTCTGAAGCTAACTTTGTTGCTCCATAAAGGTTAATCGGACTGCTAGCTTTATCAGTTGAAAGAGCAACTATACGTTTTACTTTTTGGTCAATACAGGCTTCAATCAAATTCATAGCACCAATTACGTTGGTTTTAATGCACTCAAATGGATTGTATTCTGCGGTGGGTACAATTTTAGTTGCAGCTGCATGAACTACAAAATCTACACCATTTAATGCACGATGAAGTCGATTTTTATCACGCACGTCTCCAATAAAAAAACGTACTCTTGGGTCATCTTTGAATAGTTTTTGCATCTCCCATTGTTTCATTTCATCACGTGAAAAAATAACTAGGCGTTTAGGATTATATTTTTTAAGTGTAAGTGGAACGAAACTATGGCCAAATGAACCTGTGCCACCTGTAATTAATATAGAAGAATTTTTTAGCATTATTTAATTTATCAATTACTAGCATTTTTGTGAAAGTTTTCATTAATTTTAATCAATTCCTCAAATGTTCCTTGATCTTTTATCTCACCTTTTTCTAACAAGAAGATATTATCACATTTTTTCAATGTACTTAAACGATGGGCAATTATTATAATTGTGATACTTTTACTGAGGTTATTAACTGCATCCATTACGGCTTTTTCAGTTTGATTGTCTAGGGCACTCGTTGCCTCATCTAGAATGAGTACTTGTGGATTATGATATAAAGCTCTTGCAATTCCTATACGTTGACGTTGCCCTCCTGATAATCTAACTCCTCGTTCCCCTATTTTTGTTTGATATTTTTCAGGTAACTCTTTTTTAATAAAATCGTGCAAATTTGCAACTTTAGAAGCTTTTTCAACTGCCTCTAGATTAATATCTCTAGAATCCACTCCAAAGGCAATATTAGCTATAATTGTATCATCAGAAAGAAAAATTTGTTGTGGCACGTAACCTAAAGATCGTTGCCATGATCTAGCATTTTGTCTCGTAATAATTTTTCCATCAACTTCTAAAGTTCCTTTTTGAGCTTCAAGTAACCCTAATATAATATCAACAGTTGTAGTTTTGCCACTACCAGTAGCACCTGCTAGGCCAACTGTAGATTTGATGGGAATACTTAAATTAATATTTTTTAATGTTGCTTGCGATGCATTGAAATAATTATATTCAACATGATTTAAAGTAATTTTTTTTTTCATTGTTAAAACTCCTTGATCCTGATCTTTATCAAGAGGTTTAAGATTTTTAAGGTCTTGATATAACTTATCAAGTGTAGGACTGACAAAAGCAATTTGAGTAAAAGAACTATAAATTACCTGAATTGCTGGCATCAAGCGATAGCCAGCAAAAACATATAAGCTAATGATTGGTAAAGAGTTGGTAAAACCACCTGTTAATTTTATTGTATAAAGCATTATTAGTAAAATACCACCAAAGGCGATGGCTTCTAAAATGAAACGAGGAAATTGAGATGTAACTTGTTCAGAAGCATTGGCTTGAGCAAAAGTTTTAGCAGAAACAGAAAAGTTCTCAACATAAGTTTCCTCTAAGCCTCCTATTTTAACTTCCTTTGCAGCGCCAAATGCATCACTAGCAACCCTATAACGTAACAGATTACTTTTTAAACGTTTTTCTCCAATTCGATTAAGATAGTCACGTAGAAAATAAAAAATAATCCCATAAACTGAACTAAGTGAAGCACCAACTATTAGAGCAAGTTTTGGATCAACTATAATTAATAACATTATAAGTGTAATTGCTACCATGCCTCTAGCGATCATATTAATTAATGGGAAAAAACCCAATACAATTACTTGACTTACTTCTGATAAAATACTTTTACCAAGTTCAGCGCTGTGATGATTTAAAAAATAACTATAAGGCTGATTCAAATATCCTTCCAGTAACCTCCTACCAATCGCATACTCACGCATTAAAACAAATCGAATTTGCACATAAGATGTTAGGGCTGCAAAAGAAAGTGAGAAAATTAGTATTAAAAACATTACTATACCTAGAAAAAAAGAAAACTGTTGATAACCTTCTACTCCTAATGTGATCGAAGCATTATAAACAGCATTTAAAATTAAATTGGTGTTAATAATATCTGGATTTGAAACAACTGCTATAAACGGCAATATAGACGCTACACCGATCATTTCCAACAAAGCCATAACCATGGTCATTATCAATAATATTACTGCTTGTTTACGTTCATAAGGCGAGAGTAAAAATAATAATTTTTTGAAGGTTTGCATAAGTTTCAATTAAATTATAAGCAAATTCTTAGAGATTTGTTATTAGATATTATCAATTAATAAAAGATGTTATACTTATTAATAATTATATTTTCAATATTTAGTATAAGGTAGTTAAAAAATAAGAAGAACGAATGTATGAACGTTCTCAAAGAAGTAAAGCGCTTGTATAAAGAGTTTGAGTTACCTCAAGAGTGTGTTAGTTAAAGATAGGAGTAAGAAATGAGCTATTGGTCAAAGTATTCACCATACAACGCTGAAATTGTAGCGACATTTGAAAGAATAAAATCTAAAAAATTTGTTCTTGTAGATGGTGGTGCCGCTGGTTTATTATCGGAGCCATTTAATGTTGCAGAGTCTATAATTCTTTCAGTTAGATTTGAACCGCGTGGCGAGAGTGAAGTGATAAAATTATCTCAAGATATTTATATAGATGGGGGATTATGGAGTGAGGATAAAAAAGGAATTTTGCACTTAGCAAAAGATCCAACAACAAGTTCCATTTGTCCTCCTAATATTAAATTTTTGAAACAATTTAGTGATGAAATCGGTGCCCCACCTCGAGAAACTCAAGAATTAATCGAAGTCCCTCTAAGATCAATAGATAGTTGTGTTTCAAATTCTGAAATGCCTAAGCCAAATTTTATCAAGCTTGATGTTCACTCTGCCGAACTTCCTGCTCTTTTGGGCTCAAAGAACAGTTTGGAAAATTGTGTTGGTTTGTTGGTGGAGACTTGGAATGTCGAGGTACATAAAGGGCAACATCTACATTACGAAATTGAAAAATTTGCCATTGAAAATGGTTTTGAGGTTTATGACACTATATGTGCTGCGGCCTGGCCTGTTAAATATAATAATAAAGTCAATCATAATGAGAGAAGACGGTATATTGGGTCCGAAATACTCTTCATTAAAACTGATGTATCGAGAGAATTGCGACTTGAAAAAGCACTTGTTCTTTCATTATTCGGCTTTTACAGCGTTGCACAAAATCTAATCTGTAACTTTGAGCTAGAAGGTGAAGAGCAGCTTTACTTCTCTATAGAACAAGCCAAATCCAAAGCGTCAAAACTAACGTCCAAATTCATACGTTTTTCCAGAAAAGTTTATGCATATGCAAGGCACATGCTATGAATAATTTTCTACTACAATATGCAAGTAATGAGTGCGCAATCTATTGAAGTGAAGTGGTGATTTTTACCCATTCCAATCTTTATAGATGTAAAATATTTTTTGGATTATGAGTTTCCAAGTGTAAGTATTAACCGTAAGAGTAGAAGTAACCTTTTTTCTATATATGGAAATGGGCCTAACATCTTTTTTTCAAATACCAGGCTTCTAATGAGCCTCCTTTCGATTTAAGTGTAGTGTTGCGAAGCTTGAGCGAGTCACACAACAGCGTGATAAGCTCATTACAGCTTTTAAAAGCTCATAAAGACTCTAGGAATAATTTTCACTCCTTACCTTTGGGACAAATTGAGATCACTAACCCTAGACGCTCCAGAGTCCATTAAACAAAATGTTTGGGTTAGTTTAAGACACGAAAGTTGTTTTAAAAAGATGAGTCTTTTCAACGTTTCTGGGGGCCTGGTTTATATTTTTTTATTCTTGGTACATTAGCAATTAATGCTGATCTTACTTATCTTTTTTATAATTTAACAATGGATCGGTTGGCAAAAGGTTGGTAACGAAAGAAAGAAAATTCTTAGAGATTTGTTATTAGATATTATCAATTAATAAAAGATGTTATAATTATTAATAATTATATTATCAATTAATAAAAGATGTTATAATTATTAATAATTATATTTTCAATATTTAGTATAAGATAGTTTAAAAATCAGATGGGTATAAAGTGAAATTTTCATTTTTAGGTATTGATATTTCAATAAAAAAACGGCAGGTAAAAGATTTGTTATCATTGAATGACATAAATCATATCAATAATGAATTATTATCATATTTAAAAAATCTTAATGAAGATGAAATTAATAAAAGAATTCAAGATGTAACATGTACTGTCGGTCAAGGTGTTAAGAAAATTAAAGAGACACTTTCAAATAAAGGTATAATTATTATACCTGATTTTGTTCCTGAAAACTCAATAAATAAAATTTCACAAGACTTAAGTTTAATTAGAGAAAAGTTATTAGTATTTGAATCAAGTGGTGTATCTTTCAAAGATGAGGCAAATGTTTTGTTTCAGCAAGGCAATTTTAAAATTAAGGACTATAACTCGCTCGCTAACTATAACAAGGCTGTAGCAACCATCCGCGATGGTCAAGATATGGGAATGATTGATATTTTTAACGTTGATAAATGGCATCATTCTATTGGAGATATATTAAGACCATATTTCAATAATGAACTCTTTACTGAAGCAATGAAGGATAATAATAATTCTCCTAAAGCAAAAAATCTTAATCTTTATATAAATAATGGAGTAACAAAAACTCGAGGGTTTCATGTTGACTCATTTAAAAGACAACTAAAAGGTTTTGTTTATTTGGAGGATTGCCTTGACCTCAAATGTGGTCCGTACACTTATGTGAAAGAGAGCCACATCAATTCATCTTTAGTAAAGATTAACAAAAAGATTTCTTCTGCTCTTCCCAATGAAACAGAGACACCAATTGTTTTACGTCATAATATTGTGCCAGCTTTGGCAAAAAAAGGAACGTTAG
>ENA-UOXV01001571-UOXV01001571.1-marine-metagenome-genome-assembly--contig:-NODE-1571-length-31751-cov-5.740598_pt1 | contig 31751 bp, 33 predicted proteins | sample MGYA00238165_ERZ766961 | MGnify/ENA primary metagenome ERZ766961 (study PRJEB28924, sample SAMN03173240) | marine metagenome | biome: Marine; feature: Water; material: Subsurface seawater | place: North... | reverse complement strand
GTCGGTCGGGTCTGTGACACGTGCTGTACTGACACAGCAGAGAAGACAAAGTAATGTAGATGGGACACGACTACTTAATAGGGAATGTGACTTATGTGTGCTAGCCGGTCACATCCTCTGACCTCTCGTTCGATCAGTTCGCGCAACTCGCACACTGCTCTTGGTCTCTACTCACGCGATCGGCCATGGGCGTTAGGCTGTCACCGGCTCAGCCGCGATGCCCCCAGGCTCGTCCTCGTCCCTATCTGACGACGGCGAAGAGGCTCCGCCGGGCGCACCGAAAGTCATTTGGTTGACACGCAGCGGAGAAAACTGCGCCAAGAACGGGCTGAGCCTCCCGTCCGGTTTCTGCGCACTCGCGTCCAACATGTTGTCCTCGGCAGACACGAGGTCCTCACAATTGTTTGCAACGAACAATGAGAGTCCATACCCTTCATCCTGGACGCCATTATGTCGCAGATCGTTGTTGGTGAGTGACGCAGCGCTCTGGTCCATAACACACACACCTACCCGCCCATTTCCACAGATGCGATTCGAGGTGACCACGGCCCGCGCACCCGAAGTCAAACATATTCCGGCCGCCTGTTGCGTGCCGGGTCAGGCCTGATGCGGAGGACGAGTGGAGACACAGGAGCCACTCATGTTGGCAAATCAGCAGTGCCGAACCAGTGCGCGGCGCATGGGTTGCACCGTATTGCGAGCGACATTGTTGTCGTCGACGAGCGCCTGGGCTGCCGAGTGAATAAGTACCCCAACCTGCGAGCAGAGGGCGATGTCCGACCCTACGATGGAGCACTGCGAGCCGAGATCACCGACCACGACCCCTGACGTGCAGCAGAACACGTGGCTCTTCACAACTGATGCGCATGCCTGTGCTGCAACATATACGCCGTGCGCACCCGCATGATGCACGTCACAGAACCGCACAATCGCCGACGCAGAGTTGCTCACCTGAGCCCCAGGCATGAATTTCAGGCGCGTGTGTGCCAAACATCTCCCTACAAGATTTATAGCCCGTGTGCAGCATTGCTGCGGACTGTATGCGAGCGCTGGACTCGCTATCCCCTTGCTTGAATTGGTTTCTCTTTCCAAAAGGGCCGAGGGACGGGCGGCCACAGGCCGCGAGACTGACAGTCTGGGTCTAGCGGGATGGGACAAAACCTTCACGCCGGTTCCGCCACCTCTAATGGCACATCCCTCCAGCGTAATGTCACCACAGAAGTTTTCGACTACCGCTAATGACAGAGAAGCGTTCGTCAGTGTGAGGTTGCACACACGTGCCTCGGACGCCTCGAGAACCAAGGTCGCGAACTGCGCACCCCCCCAAAGAGCGACATCTGGCGCCTGGATCACTGTCTCAGCTACACGCCCAGTTCCAACAAGCTGCACACGCTTCCGCACAACCAGCGCTTCGCGGTACCTGCTCATCTCGGAGAAGTCAGCCAGTGCGACGCAGGGACGTGGCCGCAGGGCTGCGAGCAGGGCTTCCGCACGGGCGGGAGTCCGCTGCCATCAGCTGCTGAGGCTTGGGAGCAACACGCACCTTCCCTCACTGATGCGGATAACGTCGCCATCGTTGGAGGCGTCGAGTGCGTCCTGAATAGTGTGAAACTGCGCCGGAACATTCAGCGCTCGCCGAACCCGCGGGGTCGCCTTATCCATGACGCCCCCTGCATCTTCGCGGCCACCCAAGTACAGCGATTGCGGTCTGACAAATTGCGCCGGTCGCCCAAGGACGCTCGGCGAGGCGTCGACGTCGTTGAGGCCTTCGGCCGCGAAGTCGTATGCCGACAGCTCACGCGACCTTATCCCAACCTTCGACACCGGGTTATCGTTCACACCGGCGACACTGACCTTCCACCAACCCTCGAAAGCCTCAAGAGGTTTGGAATCGACGCAGCCCATTACGGCTGCTGCAGTGGAAAGGACCTCCCCTCCTTTCTCTGCGACTCCTCCCGCGATGATGCCCCAAAACGATGCGCGCTGGAGCGCTATCTCGACCACTTTTATCAGTCTCCACTTTTGGGATCATGCTAAAACGAGCTCCAGTTTTCGATGAGGGTGTAGGCGGGGGTGAGATGGAAGAGGACACGCGCGAGTCACAAGTTGACGTATCCGCGCGGTCTCAGAGGCGATGGCGTCGTACTGCGATTGCTGCCAGCGCCGTGGCTCTGTGCATGTCGGCTTTTGTGGCGATGCGGGACGGTTGGCGTTTCGGGGGCGCCTCCGGCCCAGGAGGGATGGTCATGGTCATGTCCGAATCCGTAGTGGATGAAGGAGGCCGCGGTCGCGGGGGAGAGGACGGATCCATGGAAGCGTTCAAAACGTGGTATCGTGGGGCTTCGGCTGTTGCGTCCTTCGGTTCCAACACGTTTCGAGTCAAGGCTCCGATGAACAAGGCCAACTTCCTGACAAGGAAGGACTGCCGTGCTGTGGCCCTGCTGGGAGTGACATACATTACCAACGACTGCAATTTTACTTGCGATAAGTGCCTGGGCGACACCTTTCGCAACGAGTGCAATCTCTACTTGGAAGGTTACTGCAAGAATTGCACAGACGTAAGCTGCCCAGACAACCACTGGCGGGAGGACTGCGGTGACAACGGGCGCAAGGTGCCAAAGTGGCCTGAAGTCAACGACGGGCATTGTTCGGAGTGTGGTGCTTGCCCATTAGGCCGTTATCGGAGAGACTGTGGGGGAGTCGACCCAGGAAGTTGCAAGCGCTGTGTGGACTGTGGCGATGGACGCTGGCGAGAGGGGTGCGGGTGGGTGCACGAGGGCGAGTGTCGCGAGTGTCATGAGTGTCCCGAGGGCGAATGGCTGCAGGGATGCGCTGGAGCGAGCGGTGGGCAATGTCAAGGATGTTCGTTGTGCGCGGCAGGCGAGTATCGGCGGGGGTGCGGGGGGCGTGCGTCGGGTGAGTGTACCCCCTGCGATGGGGGTCAGTGCGCGGCGGGATCGTACCTCGCAGGCTGTGGCGATTGGAAGGCGGGCGCATGCGCAGATTGCCCCGTCTGCGAGAGGGGAACATTTCTGGTTGGCTGTGAGGGACTCAGCGCCGGTGAGTGCCGAATATGCAGTGCGTGTGGGGCGGACGAGGCCGAACAGTCGCAGTGTGGGGCGGGCAAAGACCGTGTGTGTGTGGCATGTGCAGCACTTCCGACCTGTCCTGATGGGCAGTATCGTACTGGTTGCGGGAGTGGCGCGCAAGGACAGTGCGTGGCTTGCGAGAAAGCACCGGATGGCCACTACCTTGTAGGGTGCGGTGGTGTGTCGCCCGGGGAGTTGCGGGAGTGCGAAGGGTGCAGTGCGCTGCCCGGGGCAAACTTCCGAGATGGGTGCGGCGGGTTCAGCGCGGGAAGTTGTCGGCTGTGCAACGATGACTGCGGCCCCGGTGAATACCAGGAGATTCCCGGGCGCTTCCGAGAGGGTTGTGAAGGCACGGACGCAGGGTCATGCGCTGTCTGCCGCCAGTGCGGGGCGGAGATGTTCATCTCAGGCTGCCAGCACCTTTCGCAGGGCGAGTGTCATGCGTGCCAGCAGTGCGGCACCGATGAGTTCGAGGCGGCTCCGTGTGGGCCGCGATACGACCGTGAGTGTCAGCCGTGCGCGGATGTGCCTTCGTGCGCGCCTGACAACTTCCGCCAAGGCTGTGGCGGCGGCTCGAAGGGCATATGCAAGCCATGCACGCAGGCTGGTGAAGACGAGTACACGGTAAATACGTGCTTGCAGACAGTCGACGCGGTTTTGGCTTCGTGTTCATTGCTTACGTGCCCAGAGGGGCACTTCCGGCGCGGTTGTGGTCATGGCCTGCAAGGGGAATGCGTTTCAGCAACGCGTGCTGGCGCTGATGAGTACGACATTCAGGTGCTGACCGCGTTTGCGGATCGCGAAATTGGCAAGTGTGAATCGCTGCTTTGCCCCTACGGGCATTGGCGGCGTGGCTGTGGCTTTGGCAACGAGGGCCAATGCGTGTCGTGCACGGTCGCTGGTGCAGGTCAGTACGAAGTGTCTGCATGTAAGCAGCAGGCGGACGCCGTAATTGACTCGTGCGATACGCTCGCGGCAGCCTGTCCTGCAGGCCACTTCCAGTCTGGTTGCGGGCATGGCCGCGCTGGAACCTGCGTTGAATGTGCGGAGTCGTGTCCAGTGGGATCTTTTCGCCAGGGCTGCGGGGGCCTACAAGGCGGCGCATGCGTGGCGTGCCAGAGCTGTGAGCCAGGCCAGTTTCTCCAGAGCTGCGGGGGCATTGGGAATGCTGGCGTCTGCCGTGCATGTGCGAGTTGCCCACACGGGGAGTATCGTTCGGGTTGCAGTGGGGCGTCAGAGGGCGAATGCGTGCCTTGCACCTCGTGCGGCGCCCTGCAGTATGAGCAGGTGGCGTGCACGGCAGCCCGGGACAGCACATGTGCAGCATGCGAACTTCTGCCGGACTGTGGCGAGAACAGCTTCCGCCTCAGCTGCGGCAGTGGGTCTCCAGGCGAGTGCAGATCGTGCGGCAATGGGCCTCGGGGAGGGTGCCCTGTGGACACTTACTTGGAGGGGTGTCACGGGCGGAGCGAGGGTGCGTGCCTCGCGTGCGACCCAACGCGCTGTGCGACGGGGACGTTCCTAGCTGGGTGCGGGCCGGGTGCTGACCCTGGCCACTGCGAGATGTGCCAGACGTGTCCTGCGGGAACCTATCTCGCGGGCTGCGGGGCCGAGCACCGCGGCGCCTGCCTCTCGTGCGCGGCGCTGACGTGCCCCCCGCACTCGACGCGGGCCGATTGCGGCGGTACCTCGCAAGGACACTGTATTCCTGGGTGGGAACCAATACCTGTGCCGCCAGTCGACCTTGTGTGGGCTCGTGGATTGCTTTCAGATGATGGCGCTGCAATCGTCGGGGAACAAGGGGCCGAGTGCCTCAGCACCGGTGTGCGAGAGGATGGAAACTTTGAGCTGCCGGCAAAGTCCTTTCTACGTCTCGCAAATTGTCGGGAAGTAATAGCGCGTGGCCGACTCGTCCTACCAATGCCGGGCAGCTGGGAAGTGCAGTTCTTCGTGGGCTTCCCCAGCTACAAGCGGCGTGCACCCGCAACGCCGGCCTCGTACCCGTTAGAGGACGTGGGACAGCCTGGCAGTGGCGACACGCTCGTCGTGACCATCAACGGCGAGGCTCAAACGTTTGCTGCCGATGACATGAGAAATGCGCGCGGCGGAGCCAAGCTCATCTTCTTTAGGGAATTGCGCGGCACGGCCGCGCTCGACTACACCTTTGTCTTCAAGTCAGACAACGCCCTCGAACACCTCCACATCTTCGCAGGTGTGCACAACTTGTCTCATGCCCCTTTCTTGCCCCCTGCCCGCCTTCCTGTGCCCCCCAGGATTCTGGAATGTCCCTGACTGGCTTGTACGATTATACGCAGCGAACGGAGAGGCGGCGTACATTGGTGCAGCACATGAGCGAGTGGTTGCGGAGGCGCGGGCGCACCTGCCAGGGGGAACGGCCCATTTCGGGGGTTCAGTCATCAATGCGATTGATGGCAAGCGGCTCATTAAGGGCAGAAGTGTCAAGGACGGATATGGCGGTAGGGTGCCAGTGCCGGCGGACTTTGAGCCGGTGGTGAGACTCTTCTTTGGCAACGGTGAAATGGACCAGCTGCCTATCCTGAACGGGAAGTTCTCAGGAGACGTGAAGGCAGGTGGGTACGCGTGCCAGGTGACGGTTCCAGGATTTTACTCCTTTTTTGACGCAGAATGCAGCCTGCGTGACGCTGGTGACCTCAACAAGGTTATTGCGCTATCGCCGTTGCTCAACCCGGGAAGCACAAGGATTGTCCTTTCATGGGGCCGCGAGCCGCGCGACCTCGACATGTGGTTGACGATGCCGGGAGACAAATGCGTTGTAATGTGGAACAACAAGCGCTGCCACGGACTGGCGGCGCTCGACTACGATGTGACACAGGGTTTCGGGCCTGAGACGATCACAATTGCCGGAACGGAGCGCGGAAGGTACTACCTTGTGGTGGAGCACTTCCGCGGCGACCGCGAGGTCGACCGCGCGCGGGGGGTGAGCCCTGCGGTTGAGAACAGCGGCGCTCAAGTGGCGCTGTATGTTGGCAACAACGTGCACCGCTTTGTGGTGGGGGAACAAGGGTACCTCAAGGACCGATTCTGGGTCGTCCTTCGCTTCGACACGGAAGCCGACGAGATTGCAGCATGCACACCCGAGCTGTGTCCGATCCGCCACACAGGTCTTATTGCAGCCTAGCACAATCAACGACGGCACGTATGTTATAAAGAAAGCAGCAGTGCACGCATTGGCATCTAGCCTCGCGCCTGCGCTGCGAATTCTTGCAGCCCTCCCTTCCAAGCTGCACGGAACGCGGCCGCGAGTCGCGCGCGGCGCTCGGCTAGCCCACCCCCCCCCTCTCCGACTGCCGCGAGGTCTTGTGCGCGCGTCGTGGTTTGTGCAGCCAGCAGCTCTTGGGCTAGCGCCGCCGCCTTTCCCTTGGCGCGCGCCATCAGGGCGGCTCCTCGCGCCGGCTCGCCTGTCCACTGCAGCGTGTAGTGTCCGCATGCGGCATCGAAGCGGTCCTCGAAGAGCGGCAGCTCCTCTGCGCCGCAGTAGGCCACTTGCAGGCAGTGCAACAGGTGGCCCGAGGCCTCGATGGGCCCCGGGCGCGCGGCGAGAGGGGCCTCGGCAGCGTCGGCAGCCTCGAGGAGCTCGAGCTTTGCGCGCGCCGCGTCAGTGCTCTCGCCCAGCTCGATCTCGCAGACGTCACCCACGAGCTCCACGAGGTCCTGGTACAGCGGCAGATAGTCCGCCTCATTGTCCCGCAGAAAGACGCCGTGCGCTGCGAGCATCTCCACCCCCGACTCGAGCCCGTATGGCAGAAGGACCTCCTCCCCCGCGCGCCACGAGCGGTGAGCCGCCACGTCCACGTACTCCTCGCCGTCATCGCCGACGATGGCCTGCCAGGGGTTCTCGAGGTCTCCGCCCCCCTCGCGCTCGAGCACCGCGTACGTCGCGGGCGACTCGGGCGCGTGGTTGAAGAGGTCGGCGACCGGGACGAGGGCGCGTCGCCTTCCGCGGCCCTCGGGCGTCGGGTCGAGCATGAAGGACCGCCCGCGCACCACGCCGACCGCCCACTCTAACTGCTCGGGGTCGGCCTCGCCACCGTCCTCGCGGTACGCGCGCAGCTGGTCAAACACACGCGCTTTGTACGCCTTGATCTCCTCGACGGGGCGCTCCAACTGCAGCGCCTCGATCTGATTGTCCTCCCAGAAAACCGCGCACTCGGCCTCCTCAGGCAGCACTGCCTCTGTATACCGACGCCAGAGGTCCCGCCGCACCATTGCGTCGCCCTCGGGCTCCGGCACGTCCGGCGCGAGCGCAAGTGTGTCGAGCAGCGCAAGCGCTAGGCGAATGTCTGAGCCCACAGCTCCCTTGGCGCCGTCCGCGTCGACCGTGATCGCAAACCGCAACGGTACTGAGACCAGAACCTGTGCCCAAGGGGAAGAGACCTACGGTGTCAGGGTGTCTTCAAGTATCGCAATGAGGGGCTCAAGTTGCGCAATGAGGGGCTGGCAAGATCCGGGAAGGCACGGAAACAACCTCGCCGGCCTCGATGTCGCGTCTCGCAACCAGCCCCAAATCACACACACCCGTATCCTGTGTGGTCTTGAGTTCTACTGGCGACTCTTCAATATCCGGAAGGACGTCGAACTCTGCCCACAGTTCCTCTTGTAGCGAGCGCTCGCCTCCGCTGCCAGATATGACCGAACGCAGAGGCGCGGCCCAGACCGGAAACCGCCCGCGAACAGGCACGATAGGTCTACGAAAGGAGGTTGCACACGTCTTGAATCCATCGGCAGCTGGTAGCGGGGTCGTTCTTGCCGAGAATCGATCTCGCGTTCTCACTCGGATTTCGGGGGCCGGGAGAAATGGCGATGAGAGTCGCATCGTTGAACACGATGAAACGAAGTGTTTGCAGCTTGGAACGAAGGGCAAGAATGCTCGGGCAGGTGAGAAAAGAGCAAGAGACATGATGAGAGCGACGTTAGCTCTCATACTCCTCGCAAAGCCGGCCAGGAGAGGGGGGGTGCGACTCCCTCTGATGCCAGGGCGTGTAAAGCCACCGAGGGCTTGAAAACTTTTGAGAGCCAATTCTCGCTGCCGGCTGACACTTTTTGTCGTCGTGCCTGGGTCAGGGAAGGTGCGCCATGCCTGAGCCCGACGCTCGTGTCTGTGTACATCTTAGTCGCTGCAGAGTACTCTTGCCCCCGGTATAGCCATGCGAGCAGGACATTTTTCCGCCTGAGTTGCGGCTTGAACGTGCTGTCCCGCCGGTCGCCGGTGACGAGGTGTTACAGTCCTGTGCGGCAATGTGAGGGGCCTCATTAGCGGCGTGCAAACGTGACAGGCTGCTAGAAAGTTGCTGCCAAGATGGGGCGCGGCGGCGGCAAGAAGCAGCACTCGAAGGACAGGATGTACCTCCTACAGTCCGAGTGGCAGTACGAGGGCGGGGGATACAAGAACAAGGGCGGACGGGCTGCACAGCTCCCGTACCGTTTGCTTCCGTTCAACTGTTGCGCGCTGTCGCTTGCCCCCTTTCAGGACCCGATGATGACGCCGAAGGTTGGCTAAGCCCGCTTTTGACGCTAATGCATGCGAAGCGTGCGTGCAGTGCATGCATTTTCCCCTCCGCACCTTCCCGGGCCTGACGCCTGATTCTGAGCTTCGTGGGGCGCGTAGGGTGTGGTGTACGACATGCTCAACATTATCCCGTACGTGAATAAGAACAAACGTTGCGCAGTGACGGGCGACACGCTGCACCTGCGTGACCTCACCAAGCTCACCTTCCACACGAACGAAAAGGGCGAGCACCACTGTCCTGTGATGTTCAAAACCTTCACCCCCCACACTCACATCGTTGCGAACAAGGCGTCCGGCCATGTCTACTGCTTCGAGGCAGTTGAGACGCTCTGTTACAAGACTAAGAACTTCAAGGACCTGATGGCGGAAGTGCCCTTCACCAAGCAAGACATAATCACGCTGCAGGACCCCCACAACTTTGGCCACCGAGAGATCGAGGCCTTCAACCACATCAAGATGGGCGAAGAAACACGAGCAAGCAAGGTTGCAGAGATGGCGGTTAGCGATGAGACCCGGCGCATCCTCATCAAGGCAGGCCTCGCCAAGGAGGGCGAGGTCGGGAGCAAGCGAGCGTCGCAGGCCACAGTCGCGCCAGAGGCGAAACGAGCTAAGGACTCCGAGGCGGACTTGAAGCGCAAAACAGGGGTGTCAAGCGGGGCGATGGCAGCTTCCTTCACCTCGACGGCTCTGGACGTGGCGTACCAGGTAGAGGAGCAGGTGATGACGGAGAAGGAACAGGCGCAAGAGAAGTACAAGATCATGCGAAAGCTGGGCAAGAAGGGCTACGTGCAGATGCGCACCAACTATGGTGACCTGAACCTCGAAGTACGTGCCGACTGGGCGCCAATGACAGCTGAAAATTTCTTGACGCTCTGCTCGCGAAACTATTACGACGGCGTGTCGTTCCACCGCCTCATCAAAAACTTCATGGTCCAAGGCGGCGACCCAACAGGCACCGGCAAGGGCGGGGAAAGCTGTTGGGGAGGCAAGTTTGATGACGAATTTGATTCCCGCTTGCGTCACGAGGGTCGCGGTGTCCTTTCGATGGCTAACTCCGGCAAGAACGCGAATGGTTCGCAATTCTTCATCACCCTCAAGTCGTGCCCCCACCTCAACAACAAGCATTCAGTCTTTGGGAGTGTGGTCGGCGGTCTCGACATTCTGACCAAGATTGAGAGGTCATCCCCCACTCACCGATCGTTTTCTCAAATAGGGTCCTCTCTGTGGTTCTCTGTAGCGCGCAAGCGCAAGCACCGGTCGAGGTTGTGATGCATGGACACACAAACTGCAGAGTGGAAACGGACTCACTCGACAAGCCCAAGGAGGAAATAAAGGTGCTCGGGACAACAGTTTTCGTCAACCCGTTCGATTCCGACCTCAAGGTGTACTACCAAGAGGAGGAGGAAAAGAAACAGGTGGCCGAGGATGAGGCTGCACGCCGCAAGAAGCGCGAGCTGGAGGACCGCGAGGGGCATCGCGACTGGTACACCAACCCCGCGGGCGCTGCAAAGCAGACAGCGTACAAGCCTGCCGCTGCCATCGGAAAGTATATTGCGCCAGCGCCTGCAATCCCCAAAAATGGAGGAGATGCGCCGGCGGCGGCGCCTGTAGTGACTGAGACAGCAGAAGGTCAAGATATCTGGGCTGACGCAGTCCCCAAGGCCAAATCCAAGCAGCAGGCGCGCAGCAGCCTGGGCGACTTTAGCGGGTGGTGAATGGCCGTCTATGAGCACAGTGAGAGGAGAACGACTCGTCAGGATCATGGGGGGGGGCTGAGGGATACTTCTGCTCGAGGTGCTTGCACTCGAGGTCTTGTACTCGATGTACTGTAGCACTCAGTGCGCAACACGTTACGTGAACACTTTACATAATTGACTCTACTCAACAGTTGGGCGCGGCTCCTTGTTTCAGAAAGCGAGGTGTACTTAGAGGCCCATCTCCTCGTCAGTCGCATCGCCGAAAGAGAGCGCGTCCTGACGCTTCTGCGCGGCCTGCCACCGCGCGTAGCTTTTCTCCTCCTGGTGGTAGCGCGTGAACAGAGCGTGCTCCGAACTTTCAAGCTTTGCGACGTTCATCGAGCGGCCTTCTGCAAGCCTCTTCATCAACGCCTGGTGAAACGCTTTTAGGTCCGGCTTTTTAGGCGGCCCCTCGCTCCAAGGGTGATGTTTCGGAATGGCAGACTTCAGCCCCTTCGCCTTGTCAGCCTGCTCCTTCTGCAACGCCAACATCGTAGACGATCGCTGCGTGAGCATTGCAACCTTCGCCTCGAGATTCAGGCGTGCCTTCATCTTGTCGTCCGCCGCCATCGCCCGCTCATGCACTGCATGAAGCTCTGCGCGCTTCGCCACCCCAGGGTTGTCCGCGTCATACCGAGGGTCGTACAACTTGGCGATACCGTCCGTCGCCTTGACCTCAGTCTTCTTCGGGAGCAACGAAGCTGAGCTCGCCATTGTGGTGCGAGCCGTCCTGAGAACGTCGTCAAGGTGCTTCTGAAGCCCTTCCCGGTGCCCACTCCTCTCGAACTCCTCTCGCAGCTCCGCAGCCCGCGGTGCATCAGGGTCGAGTTCGGGCACGTAGATCCCAAACAGCTCGGCAGGAACAGCACCATTCCCTCGCGCTGTGATAGTGACGATGCAAGCAAAGAGAGCGAGTCCAAGCACGGATGCAAACACCGCACGCCGTGCCGAGGGCGCTGTGGCGGCGTCCGTCCGCACGATGCTCGCGACAAAGAGGCTGTCCCGCGTCATCTCTGGTTGCCCGGCCACACTTACTGCCACCAGCTGCTGCTAGAGAAGATGCAAGGGTGCACCGCCGCTTTGCAAACCACGCCAGCCCCCTGCACAACGACCAGCGTAGCCCCTGCACGAAGGTGCCTGGGGGAGGGAGTGTCGGCCTGCTATATCTGGATGTTGACTTTCATTTGAAGGGCATTTGAATGTAAATCGATCGCGAAGCTTGGATCCTTGGAATGGCGGGCTGGTGCGATGCCAGCTTTTCCAGAATGCTCGCAACACTCGCACTAGCTATGCTTGTACCTCCATCCGCCGCATCATACCACAGTACTTCGCTGCCTGTGCCCAAGGTTGGCAGTATCTTCACTGATAGTTCTGTGGAAGGGCGCCTGCTCTGCGGCCGCTTGTTTTGTTCCGCAGCGGGATTCTCCCTCCGCGGCGGAGGCGACTTGGACGCAGAAAGCGCGGCACTAGACCAGGGAATTCTGCACAAGACCAGGGGCGCGAAACTCTGGGGTAAGGAGGACTATGATGGCGCGGCGCAGGAGTTCCAGGCAGCACTGGACTCTCTTCCGATGGAAAAGTTTGCTGCCAAGGAGCGTGTCAACTGTCTCAACAATCTGGCAGCTTGCATGATCAAATTAGACAGGGTATCGGTCCTCCCTTCATTTGACGCAATTTGTTGTCGTGCTCTCTCCCATGGCCCCCGCATGCGCGAGCGCATCGTCAGCACTGCAGGGCCCTTGGAACAGGCTGAGGAGGCTGTCAAGTTTTGCTCGGATGCTATGTCGATGGACCCTGCAAACAAGAAGGCGCGGCTTCGGCGAGGTCTTGCACTAGAAAAGCTGGGGCTGGACGCGCTTGGCGGCGCAGACATGGTTCTGCTTTTGGCAGAGGATAAAACTATCCCGCAGGCGAGAGCGATGCTAGAGCGGGTGTCTAAGAAAGGAGACCCGAACCTACGCGAGGACATAACAGCTCAGATCCTGTCAGTGCTCAACAAGCAGGCTGCCACTCCCGACAACGAGAATCGTGCCCGTGCCGCACACTTTCTGGTCTGTCCTTGAGCCCCTGGGGTTGCGCTTGGCGCAAATCCGCGACGGCAGCCCAAGCAACAGTATAATCCCTCCCCGGTGGCACAGGTTGAGTCAATTTTCGTTACTTTGCTCGGACTAGCACCGACCCCGCCCCCTGGTCCTCCCTCGGAAGGCCCTCGCAACGCGCCGAAGCAGGAGGAGGAAGAGTTGGTTCCCGTTTCGGTCCAATCTGGGAGTGCGCCAGCGAAGACTGAGCCCTCCGAGACCCACACCGCTGGGGAGCATCGCAGGAACCAGGACCCTACGCAGGCTGCGACTGTGCAAGATGAAAGTGGTGGTGGTGGTGGTGGCGGCGGCGGCGGCGGCGATAGCACATCCGGCGCGGTGGAGAGTGGCACAGAGAACATCCGTAACAAGTTCGCGCGGAATCTTCAGACGAAGGGTGGGGGTCTCGCGAGCGTGAACGAAGACATCGTGCAGTTGGCGGTACGAGTAGAGGTGCTAAGTGAGCGTGTCAATGGCCTCGACGATGAAACTCTGCTGAAACACCCGCCGCAGGCTAAGAAGCAGCTCGCCAAGATGCTTCAGTCGGCGGTCGAATTTGGAGAACTTGGCATCATGCTCATTTGCTCAATGGACAACATGCAGATCTCAGGAGATGGCGAGGCCCAAATGCGCAAAGAGTTCGTGAAACGTGTGCAAAAATTGATTGACGCAGCTGATGCGGCCAAGGCTACAATCCAGGAGCGCCAGCAACTTTTTGTCGTCCCCGACCCGCCGCAGGTCATGGCTGCAAAGGCAATCCTCGGCGGCCTAAAAAAAGTCTGGAGCATGTGTGTGCCCTGCCATAGCCCCAGAGCCCCTTGTTGCGTGGCGTCGTGTGAGCACTGAAAGGATTTAACTGATCATGCTGATACGACTCGATTCTGGCCGCAGGAGGGTGCACGCGCTTGTGGTGGCCGCTGGAGCAGCTGGTGTTTCGCTTTCGACCCAGGCGGGGGGTTGGGAACCAGCACTTGCAATACTGAGCAAGGAGGCAGAGAAGTTTGGAAAGGAGGCCGAACGCTTTGGGCTGCGAGCGGCATCGGCTGCCGGCAACTGGTGGGGCGGAGTGCAGCGCAAGTACTTCCCGACTCCGGAAAATCGCCAGCCCCCACGCCCGCGGCAGGGTTCCGGCGCCACTTCCGGGGTCCCTCCCGCAGGGGCGGGGGGAGGTGGAGGATACGAGGATCTTCGCAGGGGCGGCATGGGGACTCGCGTCTAGCGCGCCAGTGCAGTCACGTCCGTCCAACATGTCTAATTCCGATATGCGGCATCGAGTGAGATCAATTGTCTGGAACAGATCGCTCAATGCGCTGGATCCGAAAGCGCTCCGAAAGAACCCCCCTGCTGATTTCAGAGACACTAGAACCCTTGCCCTTGTGGCCACGTCACCCCGCATTGCAGCCCAGCACAAGCGCGAAATGTTCCAATTTACTACCTCATCGGTTTGATAGGCCAGAATCATCTGCAGAGAAATGCACCTGGCGTGAGCTTGTCTAGACATTGAGTGTCTGGATGCCGCCACGTACTTCCCCAGCAGCGCGGAGCATTTCGCGAGCCTTTTCAAGCCACGTGCGATCGAGGACGATCGATGTATCTCCTTCGTCAAAGCCCAGCGCCTTCAGCATCTCAGGTCCACCCTTCTTGGCTGCAATGCGCTTCAGCTCGTCACGGGCACGGACAATCTTGAGAGCCTGGGAACCCTCCGCTGACTTGACCAGCGCCTCGTCTATCAGCCTCCCCGCGAGGTCAAAGGCCTCACGTCCCTCGTCAATTACCACAGGGTATTTGTCCCCAAGAGCATGCAAACTCTCCCGCAGTGCTGCCAGCTGCGCGGCGGGCACCTCTTTGCTGCCGTCGTCTAGCGCCTTGGCCTTGTTTGAGCCATCCAAGCGTCTCTTTTTGCTCTTTTCTCCGTCATCTACGCCACACGGTCGCTGGCCATCCTTGCCTAGAATCGGCGGGCCATTCGCTGGAGGAGGGGGAGCGCCCTTGGTGCCGCCCTTGCCGTTTTCGCAGTCCTCGCAGTTGCAGTTGTCGGTGCACTTGAGCCCGTTGCCGTAGCACTCGCAGTACTTCTGCTGGCACTTGCTCCGTCGGCAGCGACAACCCCGAAGAGTTTTGATAGCAGCGGGGCCCTGCCCCTCAACGCTCACCAGGCGCCCCCCCTTGGTTGCGTCGTCACCACCAGCGGCCCCGCCGGTCGCCGCTGCGGCCGCTGCCTCCAGCTGCGACGCCACTGTATCGCCCGCCGCCTTTCCGCCCGGTGAAAGTGGCCCACCTTGACCCGGGGCGCCTGAACCTTTGCCGTTTTCACATTCCTCGCAAATGCAATTGTCGGTGCACTTGAAGCCATTGCCGTAGCACTCGCAGTACTTCTGCTGGCACTTGCTCCGTCGGCAGCGGCAGCCGCGCACCGTCTTCACCGTCCCACGCGATGTTTTGAAACCTTCGAGCTCCAAGCTTGTCCCCTTGAAGGCCATGGGGTCATTGAGCCGAATGAGGCGCACTGCCTTGAGCCGCTCATCCTCGTGACTCCCGTCGTTGTAACACTCGGAGCACTTGCACTCCGGTGTGCATCGTGCGTCTATGCGAAAGCAAGAGCAGTATTGCTTGAGGCACCTTGTTTTTCCGCACCGGCACGCCTTTTCAGCACGTCGCAGCGCGCTGTCCGAAGCAGAGTTGAAGGCTTCGGAGCCGTCAACTGAGTGCGGGACTGTCTGAGTCTGCACAATAATGCTGTCCGCGCCACCAACGCCCCCAAAAGGCTCTCCAGTCACGGACTTGACACCCTGGTCTCCAGGTGGAGCAATTACAGTAGGAATTACTGCGGGGACCTGGTCCCCGCCTGGGACGCCCCCCAGTGACTCGCCGACGGGCGTCGCCCTGACCACGTCGGGCGGGACACTGGGACCGCCCTGCAGCGTCTCGCTCGCTGGCACGGTACCAAAGCCTTCTGCAGCGACAGAATCTGCATCGTGAACGGGGGGAGGCGCTGCCATGATACACTCCTCGCTCGACCCGCGCGATGCTCTTGCGCCGCCCTACTGATCCCCGAGGAGAGCGCGCAAACGCGTTCAAATAAATCGTGTCAACCATGTTTAGTCTACTTTGTCGACTTTTCATAAAAGTGGCTGGGGCCACTGGGATTCGTGCAGCTGTGAAAACGGATTTTCCCCAGACTCTTTCTCAGCAGTGGACGCCAGGCTCAGTCAGTGCCCGTGTGCTGCCGAGAATAGCTTCAACGATGGCCCACGCCCTCCGCGCCCTGGCGCTCATCAGCGCGCTTTCGTGCGCAAGTGCCTACATGCCCGCCGCGCCGCTGGCGCTGCGATCGACTTCTCGTCTCTCCTCCGCTGGCACGCCCTTCGCCGGGCGCACCATCCTTCCGCTCCACGCCCCGCAGAGGCGCGCAGCAATGAATGCGTTCGACAAGGTCGTTGCTTCCGCGTCGGTTTCGCTCCCGGCTGGCAAGCCGCTGAAGGTCGGCATCTGCGGTACGCACCCCCGCCGGGTTCGTACGAATCGAAACACGTGTAGGGTCGGTAATGAAGCACGAACCTCGCCCTCCATTTCTGCAGAGCGGCCTGGTCATTCGAATTCCCCATCCCTGCAGGTTCAACTGGTGCTGTCGGCAAGGAGATCGTCGGCGTACTTGAGAAGCGTAGTAAGCGACCTCTCAAGCCAAACCACTGTGTCCCCCCCTGTTACGCCCCATCGGGGCTATAGGCAGGGCACGGGTTGCTTTTCCAGGGTGGAGCGCATCCCTTCTCCTCGTTGATTTCGAGGATACAGCAGACTAGTAGTGTGGTCGGGTAAGGAACTTAGGGTGGCATGTAGCAGAGGACACGCCCAGGGGTTGCCGCGTAGCTGTGCTCACGCTCCGCACGTTTGGCCAGACTTCCCGGTCGGTGAGCTGCACCTCTTTGGCTCTGCGCGCTCTGCGGGCACCAAGGTGCCGACCAAGTTCGGCGAGGTGACTATCGAGGACTTCTCGGTTGCCGAGGCCCGCAAGATGGATGTGGTGAGCCCCTTGTCCCGAGCAGGGTCTCCGGTAGCCTCTGCTATCAGATCAGAAACCCGGCACTCTGCAGCGCCGCTGCCTGTTTGTGCCTGCTTAAAGACCCGCGTACTGGTCGCAGGTTTTCGTGTCGGTTTCGGGTGACTTCTCGCTCGAGCACTGCGAGGCGATGGCGGAGGGCGACGACGGAGCAATCGTGATCGACAACTCTTCGGCGTTCCGCTACAAGGATGACATCTCCCTGTGCGTTCCCGAGATCAACGCCGACTCCGCGCGCAAGGGCAAGAAGAAAGTGATCGCCAACCCCAACTGCACCACCGCGATCGGCATCATGGCGCTTTACCCGCTCCATCAGAAGTGCGTCACCCGACCCTCCCACACCTGGAAGCGCTCAGTGTCTGAATCGGGGGATGGGGGGGAGTGGGGGAGGGGCGCCCCATCCTCATTTTTGATGGCTGAGCCCTTGGGCAGGTACGGTCTTAAGCGTGTGTTGATGTCGACGTACCAAGCTGCGTCAGGCGCTGGCAAGGAGGGCATGGACGAGCTCTTCAACGGTGCCAAGGAGGTTGTCAACGGGCCGGAGGGCACAGTCGCCACAAACGAGTTCTTTGCCCACCCGCTCCCCTTCAACATCATCCCGCACATCGACGTGTTCCAAGAGAACCAGTACACTAAGGAGGAGATGAAGGTCACCTGGGAGTGCCGCAAGATCATGGACATCCCCAACCTCCCAGCGTCCTGTTCGCACCCCGCCCGCCCGCCCCCCGACCACACCTCTCGTGTGCCGTGCCTAGGCTGCGCGCGCCCATGTGTTTGGGGAGTGCCGTCCCGTGAATTTGAGGTGATTTCGAGGTGGCCGGTGCGGCAGGCACCTCGGTGCGCATCCCAACCTTTCGAGCGCACGCGGAGACGATTGTGATCGAGACGGAGAAGCCCTGCCCGCCGGCCGAGGCGCGCGATGTGCTGTCCAAGGCACCGGGCGTCGTGGTCAAGGACGACCCCGCCAACAAGCTGTACCCGATGCCGCTGACGGCGTCAAAGAGCTACCCGGTCGAGGTGGGGCGCATCCGCCGCTCCGAAGTGTTCGGTGACAACGGCCTCGAGTTCTTTGTGTGCGGCGACCAGCTGCTTCGTGGCGCCGCGCTCAACGCCGTGCTCATCGCCGAGGCCCTCATGGAGCCGGTCGGCAAGGCCTTCACCCCGAAAATGTAGACGGCATGGACATCACCGCGCACACAATCGCAAGTGGTTGCCCACATGGGCTTCAGTAAAGCGCGAGGTATCGGAAGCCGTGCCTTTGCGCCATCAGCATCCGCGCAGCCGCGCAGTCAGCGTCGCCCCAGTTCCGCCAGGGTAAAAAAAATCTACTCTGAAGCACTCGCTGCCCTGAGAAGCGCTACCGCTCGGGGCGAGTGCCCCTACTGGTAGCCTAAGCGAACGTGCCTAGAGCAACGTGTACTGAATGGTCCCTACAAAACCCCGAGCGATCGGATCCTCCTCCTGTTTTTCACGGTCGGTCAGCCTTACGCCAGAATATACAAGGTGCGCGCACTGCAAGTCTCTCATGTAGGTTTGGATTGCTGGGTGCTTCGAGGGAACCGCACCACTTTGAAGATCTCCCTGGAGCATGGTAGGCCCGCGCTGAGGCGAATCGCGGTTGTCTCGTCCGTGAAGCTCCCCACCTCCCACGCATTCTTAACGGACATGGGCCCGAAACCACCACGGAGAATCAGCCCGCCGATATGGTCGGTGTGCACCAGGAACCCCCTCTGCACGTGCAACGGCGTGTCAGCAGGTGTGCGGGACGACGCGATGAGGGCGCACTGCCGAGCTGCCAGTGGGGAAGGGGAGGACGATAACCTTCTCGCCCGGATTGATGGTGACAGATTTGTCGAAGGGCAAGTCGCCATACGAGTCGGCACTCTGCTGCGTCTGCTTTTTGTCAAAGTTGACCTGCAGTAACGGCACGGCCAGCGACACATCACGAAAGCGCCAGCGACGCCTTCGGGCCAACTCGCCAGCAGGATTCTTCGCGTGTGCAATTCTTCACGGCGGTCGTGGAGGCATCAGATGCACAAGGTTCCAACATGCTCAATGGGCATGGAATGTTACCGTGTTGAGCACCATCTGTTTCTTGCCAAGAAGCTCCCACACGGTTGGATTCTGCCGAAAATGGTTGCAGGCGTGAGTCAGCACGTGTCGTTAGTCTTCGCATCCTGGGTAACTGCACACGAGCAGGCCTGGCGGTGGAATGGCGAGCTGACCTCCTCGTTACCATTGCTACTGCCCACTGTGCATGTGTAAGTCTGCACAGTCAGCGTCTCCCCCTCGGCTCCGCTTGAGCAAGCGGACCGGATCCCGTCGATTCGCACCGGCCTGTCCTGAGCAATGACATCAAAGTAGATCCCGTACCTACAACCACAAGGAACGCCGCCCTTCAAACACGATATATTAGCAGGCACGCGTGTCAGATCTTTTGGTCCATAAGCCCCCTGACCCCACTGTTGCTCCAGTACGACGAGCATAACAGAACAAGAGACGGAGCCTGTCACCAGACTTGATTGGGGCCCAAGCCACTGGGCTTGTAAAGTACGCAAACATTGTTTTCGGTACGGAGAAACTTGCTTTCGTACCAGCAGTTGGCGGTCCTGGGCTTGGTGATGAGCATCTGCTGAACGGGCTTAGCACTCATCGCCATCCCCAGCGCGCCACCCACCGCACCCATCCGCGCCGCCCCTCCGAGTGCCACGTTCCCGAAAGCTTGGTTCATTGGGGTCACCCAGCAGGAGGCTGTTTCCGCGCTCCGCAACGGAGGGGGGGGCTGTGTGGAAGCGAAGAAAGCGCATGCAGGTGAGAGCGTGAAGAGGAGAAAGACTGCGACAAATTGGCGGCGGGTACCCATCGCGGCGATAGCCTGCGGAAAGTATGCTCCTGAATCAGGTAGATTTGTGGCTGCTTAGTCACGATGACCCCGCTGCTACCGTGCGCCGCAGACCTCCTCGCTGCCACTCGAGATCCCTTAACTGGCCCCCGTTCCGCCGAGATCGAGCGGGCGGAACCACCTCTACGGTATGCATGTACCTTATGGAGCCTTGGGCAAATTGCACAGACCAAACCAAAATCGACTCTCTTCGAATCCCGCACGCGGTTGGGCGCCGCAGACGGGGCGGGCACCCCTCTGCGATGGCCGTGCAAGGGGGTGGAAACCTCGTTTCCGCTGGCAGGCGGCTTGATGTGTCTGGTGCCACTACCGGGCACGAGGCTGCCGCTTCGCCGTCAGCAGCTCCGGCTTTCCGACCGGTGAATCGAGATGCAAGGCGGGCGGGGAAGCCGGGCACACCGAAGCAGGTCCGGATCAGCCAATTTTCGTGCCGCCTTCCGATGCCACGCCTACTGAGTCTAAGCTACACAAATTCACACACAGTGTGCGTGTCCACGCTGATCTGACCGGCTCGGTCCTCGGCAGGGCACGCCGGGTAAGGGACTGCCTCTTTTCGAAGTGGTTCGCATGGGAGACGTCGACACCCTGGAAATGACGCTAGCTAACGCACGGGCACGTGGGGTGCTGCATGCACTGCTAGAAGAACGAGATCTGCGACGACAAACGGCGCTTCATGTGGCGGCTTACGCTGGGCACCACGAAGTTGTCGATATGCTGCTGAGGAGTGGAGCTGCAGCAGACGCGCTGGACGGCGCAGGGGAATCACCGCTTCATAAGGCGGCTGGGAACGGGCATGCTGAGGCCGTCCGGGTGCTTCTTGGAGCCGGAGCTGAAAATATCCCGGACCGACGTGGCCAGACGGCGCTGTACAAGGCGGCCCTCTGTGGAAAGGCAGAGGTCGTGGAGGTGATGCTTAGCGGGGGTTCGTGGTCCGACGCACTGCTCAAGGACCTCTCGCGCACAGATATTGAGGGACGAAGCACACCTATTCATGCGGCACTAAGCAGGGGGCATTCAGAGGTATATGAGCGCCTTCTGGCGTGTGTGCCAGACGAGGCGCAGCGGCGACGCTTGCTCAACGAGAAGGACCGCTGGAAAACGTGCGCTGCCGACCTGCTTGTGGAGCCAGGCGCGGCCGGCAGCAAGCGTGTGGTGTCTGGAATGCGGGCAGGGGCGTCGGCACGAGCAGAGGCAGAGCGCGCGGAGCGGCGGCAGCGGGCGCAGATGACGAGAGAACTCGCGCTCGGGCGGCAAAGCGGGCGGCGGCGCCATGTGGGCTCTGAGGCGGAGGCGGAGGTGGAATTGCTGGCCGTTGGAAGGGGCGTCGTCGCCCTACCGGCGGCAGTAGAACGTTCCTGCGCTGCCCGGGAGATGGAGCAGAGCACGGAGGCACTCGTGGCGATCCGCGCCGCGACGGAGAAGGCACTCCAAGATCCTGTGGAATCCGCGGGGCATGCGGGAGCGCGCCTGCAGGAGACCTTGCCAGAGCCAGTCAAGAATGGCCTCGCCTCGGCGGTGCCTTTGGTCAGCATGGAGGAGTCGTCGCACGTGCCGCAACCTGCGTTCGGCTCCGGGGGCGTTGGTGCGCCCTCTGCAGTGGCCCCAACAGTGACCGAGAGCAAGGCTGGCGCATCCAGTGGGACAGCCAAGGCCGACGCTGACGCGACAGCCGGCGCATGGAGCGATATGTGCAGCGAGGACGTGGCAGAAAAGTCTCAAGCGTTCCACTTCACGTGTCTGGACAACGGCGAGGTGGAGTGGAGCGTGACCTGCACCGACGCGCCCGCCGGAGACGGCACCGTGGTCGAAATAACATTCGACTGCGGGGCGGGGGGCTGGTGGGAGTGCGAGGATGAGGAAGCGGCGTGACAGGCCAGGGGCAATGCGCGCAGAGGCGCGTGCACGATTGGATGAAGGTCATGTGTGTATGTTGAGAGTCTCGCGCGCCGCTCCACAGACTCAAGGTGTCTACTAGTCCAGCGCTGACGCGTGTCGCGCGCGGTACTCGTGTGCCTGTCCCCAGAGCGAGCTCGCCGCGCCGTGGGCTGCACGCACCGGGGCCCACGGGTCCTTGGCGAACTCTGCGCCAGCATCCACGGCAAGAGTCATGGCCGATTGCGCGGCGTCCTGGGCCAGCTGGGCAAGTCCTCCCGGGCGCTGACGAGCCTTGTCCAACTGACGGCGGGCGAGACGGAAGGTCTGCTTGATCGAGATCTTGGCGAGGAGGAACCAGACGCGTGCGGCTGCGAGGAGGGCGAAGAGCGTCTCCTCTGCCTGGATGGTCACCTTGAGGTCCGCAAGCTGCCGGTTGTAGAGCGCCTGCAGCGCCTCGTCGATAGCCAGCAGAGGCAGGAACAGCAACAGCGCGAGACATAGCAGCCCAGTCCAGAGGGGAAGCAGCACGACTCCGGCCACTGCCGCCGCGGCCTGCGCCGTGGGGTCCGCTCGCACTCGCCGTGCGGCAGTCGTCGCAAGCGGCTCCAGCGCTGTGCGCCGCAGCGAGGGCCACAAGAGGCGGACGCGGCCGCATCTCTTGCGCCTCCGCCGCCGGGCGCGCCTCTCTGCGTGCGCGGAGCCGGCGGGTGCCGGTGCGCCGTCGTCCTGGAGCTCCTCGAAGCGCGCCTGGTGGGGCGCCTCGTCGCGGCGGAGCGCCAGCTCGGTGGGCACTGCGAGCGCAGCGGCAGACTCGACGGTGCCGCGCAGGGAGCCTGCAGAGAAGCGGGCGAAGGCGACGCTGAAGCAGGCGACCTCGTGCAGGTCGCTCGCGTCGACCGAGAGCAGCGTCTCCTGCGCCTCGCACAGCGCCGCCTCCAACAAGACCAGCTTGTCCGAGATGGAGCGCTCCAGCTCCGCCCTCCGCTCGTCCGACTGCATACTCGCCTGGAATTGGGCCCGCACTTCGTCCCGCGCTTCCCCCATGCTACTCAGAAAAGCCGCACGCTGCTCCTCTGGCAATATCTGAGCTGCCAGGCTCCGCTCAGCCTGCCGCGGCGGCCCAGATCAGTTCGTCTATTGGGACGTGCGCCATCAATTCGTCTATTGGGACCTGCGCCCGGCCGTATCGTGCGGGCTGACACTCGCGCACCTCCATTGCAGCCTGGTCTGCATCGGCCTCGCCACCGTGGAACACCTGATTGACACACGAGCGCGCGAATTCGAGGCGATGCAACTCGTCGTGCGGGAGCTGCGCTTTGACGCGCTCAAGAGCCTGTGAGCACTTTTCGAGCGCCTCACCCAACCGACGAGCGATGTCCTCCTCCTCTGTCTCCCACAGCATGTCCTCGGCATCGTCGAGCGCATCGAGAACCTGGGGCGTGAGCAGACCATGAGCCGCGGACCGGAGCCACGGACAGAAAGTTGAAGCCAGGTGAGGTACCTTGCAGACATAAGCGGCGATCTGGTCACGCTGTTCGGGCGAGAGGGCCTGAAACGCCTTTGGAATCGCAGAGCCAAGGTCTGGTAGGACAAACTCGGGACCTGTTGCGACCGCATCCCAGCGAATCAGCGACGCCCACAGCCAGCAGATCTGAGTGGTTGAATGGGAACAGACACGACAGTGCAGGGCGGCCCAGTGGGACAGGCGCAGACACCAGGCCGAATCTCATCGTCCCCTGCAGCATAGCGTGATAGCTCCGCCTCCATGCCGAGGACTCCCACCGAGCTGAGGCGACCGTCCGCCTGGTGGAACGGACTCGCCGGGTCGCGCAAATTTGACTTGGGTCAAACCTTGCGGATTTCTGGTGTCCCTCGGGTGGGTCATTCTGGTGCCCGCCGAAAGTCGGCTTGGGGATGGTGACTCACAGTCGACAGAGGGGAACATGGCAGGATCGATTCAAGGAAGAGCGAGCTCGGCAGCGCGGGTGGTTGGGCAACCTCGTAGCCACGTCTCCCACTCGACTCATCCAGCTCGCGATGGGGACTTCCGCGATCTGCGGGCTTGTCCTTGTTGTTGCGCCCATCGTCATGCCACTCTTCTTGAAGTTGAGGGAGCACGCACGGACAAACGGCGCCTCCAGGGAGCTCGGTGGCAGATCTCGCCCTGAGTCCTCCCGTGGCCAGGCAGAACTTGCCTCGGCCTTGGGGGCGGCGCTCGCGCACACCAGAGAGAGAGAATTGGCTCGTGACACGGTGCTCAATGGAATTGTCGGCCCAAGAGACCAGCCAAACAGCAGTACAATTGGCACAGATCTGAGGTCCCGCTCTCACCGCGACAGGATCCGGGGAAATGGATTAGAAGCGCCGGCAACAAACATGGATGGCGACGGCGGAGCAGGCTCAGGCAATGGCACTGTTTGGGGGGGTCAGGCGGCGTCATTGCCAAGAGGCAAGGCTTTCGACGGGGGCGAACACTTGCCGGGGATGGTTGCAGCAGAAGCTCCTCCAGTGGACCGAGTGTCGCGCCCTGCCTCTGGCAAGAACGAACTTGTGGTCGACGAGGATGGCTCGGGGTGGTCCTGGTACACTGTGGTGGCAGGCGACACGCTGACAGCTATCTCAGAGCGATCATACGTGCCGATTGATGCGGTACTTGCGGCGAATGTGGGGGAAGTTCGCGATGCTGATGCCATCGTCGTCGGGCAGCGGCTGCGGCTGCCCAACGCCCAGGGCGCGGCGCGCGCGGCGGGCGTGCCCACCGCGCCCGTGGCGGGCGAGTGCAACTACGTAGTGAATCCGTCGATAGAGGAGGCGGCGGATGACCTGGGGCTGCCACTGGCGCACGACGATGGGGCGCACGCGCGGCACGCGCGCGGGTGGCGCCCGCTGGACGCGGTGGTGGCAGGGGAGCACTACATCCGCGAGCATGCGGCAGAGCACGTGCGGTCAGGCGAGGCCGCTCTGCGGGTGCAGTGTCTCGGTCCGTGCGCGGCGCAGGGCAAGGGCTGGCGCGGGCTGGTGCAGCACGTTGTGCTGCTGCACCCGGCGCCGCTCCCCGTCGCCATCACCGCGTGGGTCTCCGCGGACGCGCTCTCCGCGGGCGCCGGCATCTACGCCGACGTTTCGTTCGCGGGGCCCTCCGCGTCCGGCGGCGACAGCGCGCTTCGCCGCCACGAGTGGGGCGCAGGCGCGCGCCCCGCGAGCTTCACCAAGGACTTGACGGCGCGGATCCCTTCAGGGACTTACGGCTGGTGGCCCGTGCGCATCGACATCCCGCCCCCACCCGCGCCGCTCGCCGCGCGCTCGCTCCTCCTCTACATTCTCATGCGCGGCGCCTCGGGGACCTTTTGGTACGCCTCCGCCCCCGCCCCCGCCCCGCGCTTGGACCGCGCGGGGAGAGCGCCCGAGCAACCGGCTGCGCGAGCCCATTGGCCTTGAGCCGTTTGAGCCGTTTGCTCCCTCAGAGGCCTCTGAGCCGTCTGCCTTGCTTCCGCAGGCTCGACGATCTACGCGTGACCTCCCCTGCATGGACGCCTCCGCCGGAGCCCGCGCCCGCGCTCGCTCCCGTACCGCCGCCGGAGCCCGCGCCCGCGCGGCTGCCAGACGGGGTGGCGGAGGTGCGGGCGTTCCACCGGCGCGGCTTGGAGGTGCCGGGCGAGGACGCGGTGACGCTCGTCACCCAGCTCTCGTCCGACCGTCTCCCCGCCCTGGCCTGCCAGCTTGCGCACTGGCCGGGGCCCATTTCGGCGGCGCTGCTGCTCGGCGACCCCACGGGCGACCTCCACGCGGCCGAGGAGTGGTGGCTCACCTCGCCGGGCGCCATGGCGCGCGTTGACCTCCACCTCGTCGCCCCCGCGGCCGGCGCCGCCCGCTACCCCGCCAACGCCCTCCGCAACATCGCGGTGCAGCACTCGCGGACCCAGGCACCCCCGCCCCCCCTTGTGCCAGCGACCCGCTGCCGCCCCCGCGGCCACAGCAGCCTCATCCCCGCTCCCCTTCAGGTGGTGCTGGTGCTGGACGTGGACCTGGTGCCCTTCCACGCGGGCCTCGCCGCCTTCCGCACCCCCGCCCGCCGCCTGCGCCGCGAGGGTCCGGGCGCGCGCCGCGCGTACGTCGTGCCGGCCTTCGAGGAGACTGCTGCGGCCGCGGGCGCCACGGGCGGGCGCGGCGCGGCGGACTACATCACGGAGCAGGCGGCGGGCCCGCGCTCTGGAGCGGCGCGCGCGCTGCTCGACGCACAGGACGCGCACCGCGCGCTGGCGCGGCAGAGCCTGGACCGCCGCGTGCAGCTGCGCATCAGCAGCGTGCTCGGCGGCGGGCTGGTGCGGGGCGCGCCACCCGCGGCGCCCGCTGCGGGCCTCCTGAGCAGCGTGCCGGTCGAGGTGGTGCCGCCAGACCCGCACGGCGGCGGAGGCGCGCGGCGCGGGGGTGCTGGGCTCGCGGAGGCGCTGGAGGGCCCCGAGAAGCGCGCGCTGCAAGCGCTGTGGGCCGCGGGGGGCGTGGCACAGGTGCACGGGGCCAAGTTCGCGGGGGCGCACGCGCCGACGGACTACGCGCGGTGGTTCGCGACGCGGGTGGAGTACGCGGTATCGTACCAGTCGGAGTACGAGCCGTACGTGCTCGCGCGCAAGGACATGCCCGCCTTCGACGAGCGCTTCCGCGGGTACGGCGGCGACAAGACGTCGCACGCCTACGAGCTCGCACGCGCGGGGCACGTGCTGGTCGTCCTCCCGGACGCCTTCGCCGTGCACGCCGCGCACGCGCCCGCGCCGTGGGCGAGCGAGAGCAACTGGACGCGCGCGTGGATGGACTGGGTCGCTTTCGTGGAGGAGACCAACGAGCGCTACGCGCCGGCGCGCGGCGCCGCGCCACCCGATTGCCCGCAGCCGCCGCCCGCCAAGCACGCGCGCCGTGGGCCGCCGCCAGGCGCGGGGCCGCCGGCGCAAGGGGCGCGCAGCGCGGGCGGGTGAGCGGCGCGGGGCGCGGGGGCAGAGAATTACAGCATGTACATAGCTTCCGGGGCGTCGGGGCGCGCGCTCGGCGTCACGAGAACCACACGATGTCGCTGAGCGGGTGGTGCACCGGCGGCGGGGGCGCGGTCCAGCCCTCTTCGCGGGCCGGCACCTCGGCGGTGCTGCAGAGGGAGCGCTGGCCGTAGAGGGCCTGGTTGGCCGCGCACTCCGAGCGGTCGAGGTCGACCAGCGGCTTGGCGGCCGAAAGCAGCTTCCACGAAGGGTTGAGCGCCACCGAGGCCGTGCGCGGGTTCGCGAAGCCCGAGTTGAGCAGGATGCGCTCGATGCGCGCGGGGATGCCGTGCCCGGTCTTGACGTGGTCGCCGCCGACGAGCCCGACCAGCATCTTGTCAGGGTTCCGGAAGAGGTAGCGCGCCGCAGTCGTCGCCATCGTCTCGTCCCACAGGATGCGGTTTTGCACAAACTTGCGGAACGCACCGGGGTCGTCTGCGAACATCCCCATGCTCACGTGCGCCTCGAAGCTCGGCCGCAGCACCGAATTGGCGTACTCAGCAAACGACGGCGCGAGCGCGTCGGTCATGAAGCCCTCCCCGTCGATGATGAGCCGCCCGCGCTCCTCCGCGTTCAGCGTCTCCAGCCCGCCCTCGCGCACCCGAGCCGTGACCTCCGCTTCAACGTTCAGCGCGAGCAGCCTGATCTTGCGCACCTGGCAGTAGTGCAGCACGGGCAGGTACGCCTCGTAGTCCCACCCCCAACGTTTCGCCCACTGCGTCCGCTCAAACAGAATCTTGTCTGAGCCCTTCGACGGCGTCGCTGCGAAGACGTACCAGTCCAGAACACGCTGAAATGGCTGCTGTACCATTTCGAGCCCAACCACGACGCCCCCCCGTCGACGGTCGAGCTCTCGGATAATGCGCGTTGCGAGCTCCTTGTCATCTGCCGAGTCGTGTTTCTCGCCGAAGAAGACTGCATTTCGACGAGCAAGGTACTGCAGTGCACCGTCTGAGGACGTCTTAGACAGAACCCCACCCCTAAACGCGAAAACAGTGTCATCCTGCAGCCCCTTCTCTGCCAGTGCGCGAAGTTCCCCTTCGATTGCCGACGCGGTCGCATCGTCGAGCTCGTTCAGCGGTATTTCCGGCACCAGCGGAGCGCGCTGAACCTCTGGAACTGCATTCGTTCGCACTGGCAGAGCTAGCCCCGAACTCAGTAATCCCAGACCGCCCGATACGATCAGTTTTCGGCGATCGAGGTCATAGCCGCGGCATTGCAGCCCAAGCGCGGTTCCGGTTCTTGACACATCCAGAAGAGGTGCACGACGGCACGCACGGGCCAAAGACGCGGGAAACGCTCCGTACCCTGCGGGTGCCTGAATGTACGCTGCACCTGCTGGCGGGATGCTGGGCGCAGAAAGAAGCATGGCACACCCCACAGCCCAGAGGTACATTCTGTTGAGCCTGCGGCCCGTTCCTATCCTTTTTGTGCCCTCCTGCGCCCCCCACACATCGCCTGTCAGAATCTGTCTCGGCGATCGGAGTGAGTCAGCAACCCAAAAAGTGGCCTTCTACCCGTGAAGAGGGTGTTTGGCCAGACAGAACCTCAGGGGGTAGGTGCGCTGTGCACGGCGGAGCCGGAGATGGCATCTCCCCGCTTGTGTGTGTGTCGTTGAGCTCCTTTTACTATTACTTGTTGTTTGTTTTGATTCGATTCTGTGGTTCGAGTGATGGCGGGCGCCGTAGCCTCCGCTCGCCAGTCGACAGAGCCTCCGGCACTGTCGATTGCCTGAGCCTACGGAAGTGTTCAATCCAGGGTAGGTAGGCATGGCATGGCGGCAGGCGCTGACGCGTGACGCGGCCATCTCCTTCCAAGGGGAAGACCATGGGGTGGGTTCGGTCCCCGACACAACCGCCTACTATGAAGAGGAGGAACGCGAGGCGGACTCAGACTTCGAGGAATACGAATCGAACCATACGCATGTATCCCGCCATCTGACGTCCGGGGCGTTGCGTAACGATGTTCATAGTATCTCGAAGGTGGCGGGGAGCAGCGCCAGGCCGCCGGGAGGTGGCGGGCAAGTTGCCCCGTACTCGGAAGGAGAAGTTCTGGGCTCACCTGCAAACACCAAGATCTCTGTGGCCTCGATTTCAAGCCAGCGGTCTGACGGCCCTGATCCCATGAATATTTCATACGGCGGAACGCCGGGGCAGTACCTCGGTGCGACGGGGAGCAGCGCCCAGACCATGATGACTGCGACTACTCTCGCGCATGATTTCGCTGAGGGTTACACGGCGGGGGAGGGAGCTGGAGACGACAGTTCGTCCACGGACGACTCCACAGACAAGCCCGAGGCGCGTGGAGCGGGCGCAGACATTGCACTGCACTTGCACCCGTCGCGCCCGGGGCACGCGGGGCACGAAGTGTACTCGGCGTGGTCGACGGATGGATACGACCCGGGCCTGACCAAGCTCAGCCTGATCGACTACATGGCCGACGAGCGCGGCAAGGTGACGGCGTATCGCGAGGATGAGTACTACGAGGGCGCGAGCATCCGTGCAGAGGACTACTGGACGTTGAAGCGGATCGGGAGGATGATCCGCGCAGGAAAGGTCGCCGGGGCCTTTTCAGAAGATGCGCGCGAAAATTTGGCGCGGATCGACATGGTGCAGCCCTCGCGGCAGGTGAAGTTGGATGCGGGCGCGCGCATCCGCCACGCGCTGCGGCACTTCGCCTTCCTCTTCCGGCGCAAGCGCGCCGCTGTGAAGATCCAGGCCACGTACCGAATGCACCTCACCAAGTTCGTGAAGCGGAAGGCGCAGGCCGAGCGGCGGCAGCGGGAGATGGAGAACAATTTCCGCGCGGAGCTGGCGCGCGAGCACGAAGAGAAGCGTCGCGCCGAGGAGAAGAAGCAGGCAGAAATGGCCGCCAAGGCGGAGAAGCACCGCCGCGAGCTTGAGGCCGCGGCGGCGCACGATGCGGCGGCGGCGGAGGAGGCAGCGCTGCTGGCCGAGATTGGGGGGCTCGAGGAGGACGAGGACGAGGAGGATGAGGAGGGGGCGGACGAGGACCTGTTCGAAGACCTGCTGGCGCAGGCAGAGGGCGAGGAAGGCGGCGAGGGCGGAGAGGGCGGGACGAACCCGGTGGTGGAGGAGCTGAAGCGCAAGCGCAAGCTGCTCAAGGCGACGGGGATGGGTGCGGGGGAGCTTCGGCAGGTGATGCAGCTGCTCAAGAAGCAGCTGGACCCGGAGGCAACCTTCAACGCGGTCGAGCAGATGAAGCTCGACATGGTGGTGCAGATCATGGAGGCCGACCGCCAGCAGCAGGCCGCCTGCGCCATCCTCATCCAATCCTTCTGGCGCGGCGTGCTCGTGCGCCGAACCATGGCCGAGCAACGCGCAGAGGCGCGCGCGCAGGCGCGCGAGCTGCGGCGGCACGCGGCGGTAACGCGCGTGACGCGGGTGTTGCGCGGGCACGTGGCGCGGCGGCTGGTGCGGTACACGGTGGGGCACCTGGCGCGGCAGGGGGCGCTGCGGCACGCGCTGTCGGCGGCGGAGGACACGAAGAGCGTGGTGCAGCGGCGCATCGAGGCCAAGCGCAAGCAGCTCAACATCGGCGTGACGGAGGTGCAGCGCGTGTACCGCGGGCACCTCGGGCGCCGACGCGCGCGCGCGCGCGGGGACTTTGTGTGGGAGCTGCGGCTGCACACGGCGGCGCAGAAGATCCAGAAGCTGTACCGCGACATGCTGGACCGGCAGTGGGCGCGCTACGTGGGGAAGGGGAACCTGCAGGTGCTCGTCGGCGAGCACGCGCGCCGCGAGCTGCGCGCCGCGCGGCGGGCGCGGGGCGGGGCGGGCGGGACGCTCAAGCCGCCGACCAAGGAGTTCTACCCCACGCGGGTGCTGGAGGGCGTGTCGCAGCTGGAGGACGGCGTGCCGACGCGCCCGCGCGGCGCGGGCAAGAACGCCATCGGCAACATGCCCGCGACGATGCCCGAGGGGCAGCGCATCCGGCTGCGCTGGGGGCTCCCGCAGGGGCTGGCGGACCTCGACCAGGTGTCGCAGGACGTGGTGAGCGCCGCGCACAAGCTGCAGGCCCTCGTCGACGGCGGCCGCGGCCTCGACACCCGCGGTCGCCTCCACTCAGCCGCGGGTCGCGCCGCGCCGCCAAGGACCCCCAGCCCCGGGGGACCCAATGGCTCCAACAGGTTGCAGTTGGAGCTCGGTGAAGCCGCGGGGACGGCGGTGGGGGCGGGGGCGGGGGCGGGGGCGGGGACGGGGGTTGCGCAGGCGCGGGGCGGACTGGACCGCTCGGTACTGTCGGTGCTGGACGGCGCAGTGCTGGCCGGGCACCTCGCGCTCACGGCCAGCCCGCCTGCGCGGCGCGGGTCGCCGCAGCGAGGGGCGGTGCTGGACGAGGACGCGCTGGCGCAGGCTCTGCCCTCGCGCACGGGCGTGCTCGCCAAGATGCTCGGGCGCGCCCCTCACGGCTTCGGCGCCGAGGCCGAGGACGACTGGTGGGCGGCCCCCGCGGACAAACCGGCGTCGGCGCCAGCCCCGGCGTCGGAGGCGTCTGCCCCTGCCGAGTCGGGGCCGAGGCCACGTGGCGCGGACGCAGAGGAGGACGCGGGGATAGGCGGCTGGGAGGAGGAGGAGGAGGAGGAGGAGGAGGAGGAGGAGGGGCTGGAGACGCCGCCCGGTGTGGTGCCGCACGACGTGCTCTTTGCAACGGATCCCGGCGAGCGCTTCCTGACAGCCAAGGGCCAGGGGCAGATCATCCCGAGCTACCTGCGCCTGCAGTTCCGGGAGGCGGAGACGCGCCGCCAGGAGCTGCGCCTGGCGTCGTTCGGCGACGTGGACGCCGCGCGGCGCGTGCGGAAGAGCGACTTCGCCAAGGGGTCGCTCCCGGAGCTAGCGCGCGCGCGGCACCAGCTCTACACGGACGGCAAGGCGCGAGTGGTCCAGGATTTAGGGCGGGCGGAGTGGGACGTGGCGGACTCGGAGGAGGAAGAGGAGGCGGTTCCGCTCGAGCAAGTGCTCGCGCGCCGCGAGGCCCACCGCACCGCGCGCTTCGGCGGCTTGGCGCTCCCCGCCGCGCACAGGACGACGCGGGCGGCGGCCATGACCCGCACGTCGCAGGGCGCGGCGGCGCGCGCGGCGGCGCTGCAGGCGGAGGAAGCGCGGCCAAAGTTCCCGCTCTCGATGGCGCACGTGACGCGGAAGCGCCACTTTCGCGAGCGATTCAAGGAGGACGAGTGAGGCGTCGCGCGCGCGGGACACGCGTCCGGAAATCTGTAAATGATGGCACAGCGCACGCCGCGACACGCGCTTGCTGCGCGCGGTGCCCTCGGGCCGCCCCCTACCCCGCCCAACCGCACCCCTTGGAACCTCCGTGCGAAACTTGCAACACTCCCATGCTGCTCGAGCAGTCCCATGCTGCTCGAGCAGACAGCGCCGGGACACAGCTGCCGCCGTATCCTGCGCGCCTCGCTAGCCGTGG
>ENA-UOXV01001568-UOXV01001568.1-marine-metagenome-genome-assembly--contig:-NODE-1568-length-31791-cov-6.456957_pt1 | contig 31791 bp, 38 predicted proteins | sample MGYA00238165_ERZ766961 | MGnify/ENA primary metagenome ERZ766961 (study PRJEB28924, sample SAMN03173240) | marine metagenome | biome: Marine; feature: Water; material: Subsurface seawater | place: North... | reverse complement strand
CGTCGTCGAGTCCACTCCCTCGCCCCCGGCGAGCGGTGGGGGAGGCGCGCAGAAGGTTGAGAGGGGGTGCGCGGATGAGCAAAGCGAGATGCTTGGGCCTGAGAGGGTGGAGCAGGTAGAGAGGAAGGAGTGGGCGGGGGCGCGGTCGCGGGGCATGCCAGCCCCCTGACCGCCGCCGGGTGCGGAGCACGGCGCTTAGGCCTGCCTCGTGGACTTGCATGGCGTGCGCGATAGGCCGGAGCACGCGGCACAGCTTTCATTCAGTACACCGTGTGCCCGGTCCGACCGTGCCAGCGCGGTCGCGCAGGCACGCGGGCGAGCGCGTGGGGCGCAGGCTGCACGGCGGCGCTGCCATGGCTCGTTTAAGGATGTAGAAGGATCTAGAACGCCGCAAGGGTTTGGATGTCCGATGCAAGGTCCTTTGCCTGCTTCTTGCGTGCGGTTTCGGCCTGCCGCGCCAACTGCCCTCAGGCCCGGGCCGCTTGCGGGGCGCGGTGGGGCGCGGCGTGCAAAGGACCTTTGGGTCTGCGCCATGCTGGAGGAGGTAGCGCACGACCACGGGGTGCCCTGCCGAGGCGGCCCAGTGGAGCGGCGTCTCCTTCTCCCCGTTGGTCATGTTCACTTTCGCCTTATTCTCCACCAGCATCTGCACCGTGGAGAGGTCGCCGATCGAGCACGCCGAGTGCAGGACCGAGTCCCCCATCTTGTTCGTGGTGTTGAGGTTTACACCCATGGCTATCAGCTTCGAAACCATGTGCACGTCGCAGCGAGCGACCGCAAGATGCAAGCACGTGTCCTGCATTTGTGTCTTCGCCTCGGCGTCCGCGCCGTGCTCGTGCAGGATCTCCACCATCGCTACGCCACCCTTCTGCACCGCAAAGTGGATGGGGTGCTCCGAGAACTTGTTCGCTACGACTGCTTGTGCATTGTTGTCGAGAAGAGTCGCAAGAATCTGACGGTGGCCGCCCGAACACGCCCAGTGCACGGCGGTCTCGCTGTCGTTGTTTTGCACGTCGGGGTCGGCCTTGTTCTCCAGGAGCACCTGCACCACCTCCACAGCCCCTTCCGCGCAAGCGACATGAAGCGGCGTATTGCCGTCTTTGTTGACAGAGTTTGGGTCAGCTCCCGCACGCACCAGCTCCTCGACAACTGCATCGTTGCCGGACGCCACTGCCCAGTGCAGCGGCGTATCCAGGTCCTGCGTCCGCGAGTTGAGCGGAGATTCCGGAGGCGGCTGCCGCCTTCCCTGCCGCCCCTGAGAAGACGGCGCCTGCGGCGGACCCGCATACTGGCACAAGAGCGCAACCACGTCGTACCGCCCCTCTGCCGCAGCGAAATGCAGCGGCGTCGTCCCGTCCTTGTTCTTTGCCCAAACGTCTGCCCCCGCATCAATCAACATGTTTGCCGCGTCATCATGCCCCCCAGACGCCGCCCAGTGCAATGGCGTGTCGCCGTCCTTGTTCTTGGTCCCCACTGGGAATCGCTTCGAAATGAGGAATTCGACTACGTTGGTGTGACCCTTGACCGCCGCCCAGTGCACTGGCGAGTTGCCATCCGCATCCAGCTCCTCGGTGTTGCCTGCGAACTTCTGCCGGACGCTCTCTAGATCCCCCTTGAAGGCAGGGTCGGATACGACGAGCTGCCCGGGCGCGATCTTGGCCGCGAAGAGCCCGCCCAAATCCCCCCCACTAGAGCCGAGCGGGATAAGCCCGAGCGGGCCCCCAGCACCGGTACTCTTCAAGAGTGAGTGGGGGTCCTGTATCGACTCCTTGGGCCCTCCTTCCGCGCTGATCTTGCGGGTGCCACAGCAGGCTGTCCCCTCATCCACCTGCAAGATATGCACATCAAATGCGGGAGTCCACTTGGAGAGGTTTTGGCTTTCGCTAGCGTGATGGCGCCGCCTGACACCAGTCCGCGACGGGGCCTCGCCTTTAGAGGCTTCGTCATCCCGCCCGGCCAACACTGCACATCGGGTATCCGCAATGCCAGGCGACCGCTGCTATATCCCAAAGGCGTAATCACGCTGCAAACAAACTACAGCAAACTGCAGGCCCTCGCAACAGATGACCGACGGTCGGGTGCCCCTGCCAATCCTGCGCGAAGGATGCAGCACCCGTCTTCTAAAGCTACTCTGGGGACACTAGCAGAGGCGGCACAGCTGGGCAAGGCGAAGGGAAAATCGGAGAGCACCATTTTCGACATGGTCTCTCCCATCGTGATAAGATGCAAGGTGCGCCGCACCGCCCGTCCTGTCCCCCAGCTGCTCTGGAGAAGAGGCAATTTGAAGAAGTACCTACATAAGGTCCATATCCTTGATGACTACCGTAGGGGAAGGTGTCCGCAGTGGTCGGATTTCGGTGTTTGCCGGTCAGCACAGACAGAGGAACTTTGCTGGGGGGGGGTTGGGGGCGTTCGGGCCAGATGTCCACACTTGAAGAGAACCGCGTGGCCCCCGCTGTCGATACATCTCCGAGAATCACTTCACGTGAGGGACGGTGAGCCCCAAATGTTAGGAGAACTGTTTGTCGCCGGCGTGCACGCCCTCGAACCACTCACAGTGCACCTTGGTCCTGGCCCCGTACTGACACTGCGGCAAACAGGATGCAGCACTTCCACATGCAAGCAGACGAAATTGCACAACGGTGGTATAGCTCGCACTCTGCAGATTTGCTACATTCTCCTCGCTCGAATGCGAATATGGAGCCGCCACCCTGGGACGGTACGGAGCATTTCCGAGAGCACCGCCGCTGCACTTGCTTGCTCAATGCCCTGCCCTAGCAGCGCCCCACGACTGCGTAAGCACCCTGATGGCCTTCAAACGGTATCTTTCAAAAGCAGGTTTCCCTGACCCTGCTTCGTTTTATACCTACTCTTACTCTCATAACATTTTCGCACCGCCACCTTCGATATATGCGACACTAGAGGCCCGTCACCGTGCTGAAGGCATAGACCACAGCCCGCGCACGGCAGCTTCAAAGGCCCAGGCAGTCAAAGCTAGCGAAAGCAATGTTGCCTCGTGGCTGGGAGAAATCGCATCCAAGGTAGGAGAGGGGATCGGAAACGCACTGCAGAAGCAGCTGGATCGCGCAGCGCATGAAGCAGAGGAACTCTCTTCCGCAAACAACGCGCGCCGCGAGAAGCAGCTGAAGCAGCCCTCGCTGGCGCGGTGGTGTGCAGACCTTGAACGCGCCAACACGCAGGTGGCCGCTGCTCATCCGCTTTCCCTGCTCCTCCACGAGATGGAATCATCAGCTTGCTGAATCCGTGCCAACCTGCCTTCATTTGTCGTTCAGCGCCATTTCTGGCAACAGTGCCCAGTATGGCAGCGAACTGAAGTATGATTCGACGAGCTTGCAGGCGCTGGTGACGGAAAAGGTGTCTTCGCTACGGCGGAGGGGGGGTGACAGCAGCGGTGACGATGGCAGCGATCGAGATGGTTGCGGGGACTGTAACGGGAAAGGATACGCGGGAGCACACGCAACATCGCCACGGCGTCTCGTTGATCTGAGCCTTGCCGAATTCAACGCGGCCGTGGATCGGCACTCCCCTCTCAAGACCCTGGGTGAGTGCCCCGCGGGTTTCGAGACGTGCAGCCCGAGCGGCCGGAACGCTCGGGCCGTGTTCGGGCCCGAGCACATTCCGATGAGTGTGGCCGGGCCCCGCGTGCCGTCGCCTCTGAGTTTTTCGGCGGGTGGTGGTTGCCCTCAGGCGGACAGACGCGGGACCAGGTGGCTGCAGCGCTCCGAGAGGCTGCCCGGCAGCTCCCGCGGCGGCGCAGGGGCGCGGGGGGGCAGGAGGACTCGACGTGCCGGAGCGGAGAGAAAGGTGAGGGCGTGGACGCTTGCCCGCCGCAGACGCCCCCAGGGCCGAAGACAGCCGCCGATCCTAATACCGGCACGGTGCCGCACGGCGTGAATTGCCTGCTCAAGTTCTCGCCGCCCGCCGAGCCGCATGCAGCGCCCGCCGCGCCGGTCCCGCAAATCACATCGGATCCGCCGGACTTGTCCGCTCCTCTCGCGCCGACAGGGAGCCAGCTGGCCGCCGGAGAAGCCGCTTCGCCGCCGCTCAGCGGGATAACTTGCCCGACCGTTCTCCGCACGACGCCAATCGTCAGCCCCTCAGCCGCTGCACCGACCGGCGAAGGCCTCTCTCCGCCGTCTCCCTTGCAGCGCCCTTGCGCTCGTGCCGGCAGCGCCGCTGGCATGGGCTCGCCGAGCCAGGCGATCGCAGGTCGCAGAGGTAGTGCGGACTGTGCGCCCGCCGCGCTGCCCTTCGTCCAGCCGGAAGCTGCCGCGCCTGCCGGGAGATTCGGAAGAGCTCACAGGAGGCAGAATGCAGACGCGCCTGCTGCAGGTACAGAGACCGAGCGACCATCGCGCCTGGAGACAGCATCTGCCGCGTGCCCGCTGGCCGCCGCGCGAGACCGAGAGGCGCCAGCGGAGCGGCCGGTTGCTCCAGCCATCGATCGCGCCCTCTCGGCGCCTGCTCGCGCGGATGCCCCGGCGGCAAAGGCTCCGTGCGTTCCGCGCGGCGGCGAGGCAGAGCCAGAGCCGGATTTGCAGCTTCGGGCAGCAGAGAGCCCAGCGGTGTCGAGCGCGGCAGCGGCAGACGGGCTGCCGCACGAAGCGGGGGGGGGCGAGGGTGAGCAGCTCGCTGCAGCGCTCTTGGCGTGGCTCTCAGACAACCTCCACCTTCACCTAGAGTCTCTACCCTGCGTGCGGGAGGCCGCCGCTGCTGGGGGTCCGCACTCAGCGCCGGCCGGTCTTGGACGGGGCGAGGTTCAGGAGGAGCCGCTGCTCCTGGGTGACAATTTGCTGCACGAGGGGCCGGAACGAAACTCGCTTTACGTCTTCTGACCAAGCCCCTGGAGCGCGCCGGCAACAGCGCAGAGCGTCGGGCGCTCGCGCTCAGCGGCTTAAATTGATTAAAGCTCATCTACAGGTCCCGAGCAGCTAGGCACACGGTGCCCGCTGCCCGTGCGAATCTCCTCTGTGCAGCCTGCTACTCTGCCGCCGCGCAAAGGCAGTGCGCTCCGCCTCAGCGCCGCCCCCCGGTGTACCGCGAGGGCTCTGGGCCGTCCTCGGGCGGGCTGTCTCCCCACACGCTGCCCAGCGTCGCATTCTCTACCCGCTTTCCAGACCCTGCCAGTGACTCTAGCCCTTAGGATCCTTCGCATGCAGCATCGCCAATGAGTCTGGGCACTTTTCAAACAAAGGGAAGCGCATGGCCTCCAGACACAAGCACGAACCTTTGCAGAGTGAACAGCACGTCTTGCCCCGCTGCTGACAAGCAAAACAATTCTTGACCTGCACCGCGCGCCACAGGCCAGTTGCTGGATCGCATGCGAGCAACTCTCCGTCCGTGAGCGGGCCTGCTTGCACGAGGCCGGTGAGACTTCCATTGCTGGCAGCAGCACTAAACGCGCCACCGCCGGAACCCCAGGCGGGTTGTGGGGTTGGGATGAGGCTGCACTTGATGAATTGCGCAGAGATCTGCTGCGAATGTGGTTCACCCCCTTCCCGCTGCACCTGCAGCATCGGGGCGATTTTGCAATGAATACGTGGAAAGGGAGGTATCATGCTGGACGGTCTAAAGGTTAGACTGGGTGGCTACTTGCGGCAAACGATTTCCCCAGTTCCACGGCACAAGCTACACCGCTCTCGCCGGAGTAACGCTTCCCTTTCCGTGTCGATGATTGGGTCGTTTGTACCCCCCCACGGAACCCAGGACGGTGGGCCGTCCTTGAGAGTTTGCTCTGGCCTTCGCGTCACTGACCAGCGCAAGGCCCCGAGGCCGGGCATAGCCGGCACGAAGGTCGGTAAGTGCCCTTGCTGTCGAATCGCCTCAAAAAGGGGCAGTGAGATGAGGAACGCAATGAGCCCATAGATCCTCGTCATGTTGCAACACGGAGCCCGGGACGTGTCCCTGATCCGTTCGTGAGCAATTGTTGCGTCCACTGCGTAGAGCCTGCGCTGCGGACAGAGGCTTCAGCGACAAGTGCACCTTGAATAAGAGCAGCACTCTGTGTGTGTATGTGTGTTCTGCGTGCCCGGGAAGCACAGTCGCACCTTCCGCGATCGGTAGTCGAGAGAGGTCCTGGCTCAAAATTCGTATCGGGATAATTTCATCAGGCGTAACTCAGCTTTCAGGTTACGAACTCGCCGTACCGGCAGCGAGGCGGGGAGGAGGAACCAGGGCTGAGGAAGAAGGGATCTGGGGATGGAGGGCATGATAGCGCTTGACGCAGTGCTGCCTGCGCACTCGAAAATGCAGCACCTTCTCAGCTTTCGCTCAGCCACGCAGTGGTATGCTCGTGGTGCTGTAGAACAGCACCAAACCGAAACCACTGCTACTGTCGACGGCGGGATGCGCAACCACGTTGCATGGGGGATGTTCTGGGGTATTCTTAGCGCAATATCGCTACCTGTTGGTGCATTGGTGGGCATCTCGATCAATATTCCTGATCGCATCCGGTCAGCGATGATGGCGTTTGGCGCAGGCGCTCTCCTGTGAGTCGTTGCCCCCACCCCATTACAGGGCAGAGAATCCTTGGCCGGTGTCTCTCTCCGTCACACTTCCACTGCCTGCCCCGGCAGGTATGCACTCTCTATCGAGCTATTCGGAGCTCTTGTTGCGGAGCGCGGTCACCTTCCGAGTGATGTGTACGCACGCCTCGTCGTGGTTTCCCCCGTCGCCTCAATCCCACAGCTACTGCGCGCACCGCGCCGAGCGCCGACAACTTAATCACGTGGAGCTTTGCAGGTCATGGCAGGATGTGCATTGGGCGGTGGCCTGTTCTTCACGGCGCTCGATGCTCTGCTCAACAACTTCGGGGCTTTCATGCGCAAAGCCTCGACCCTCTCGGCGCCTTCGACCAAGGCATTCCTCGCGCGCATGATCTCCGGGCAGACCATCAAGAGCCTGGGACGCCAACCGCTCTTCCGCAACGTCCCCGACCATGCCCTGCGCCACCTTCTCGGCAGGATGCATAAGCTCTCGTTCGAGCGCGGGCAGGAGATCTGCCACACGCTCGACCACGAGTCCCCCTTCCTGTACTACATCATCTCGGGCCGCGTGGCACTGGACTTTGTGCGCGCTGACGGCTCGATTAAAGCCTCCGAGCGCCGCACGGTGCTTCCTGAGAACATCTTCGGGCACGAAGCCCTGTCTGTTGACGGCGACGTGCGCGTGCTGGCCGAGGCCGAGCAGCGCACGGTGCTGCTGCGCATCTCGTCCGACGACCTCGTCGCAGCGCTAAACTCGCGCGCAGGGCAGCTGCTGCAAGAGGATCCGCACGACCGCTTCGCGCTGCAGCGCATGGTGCGCGTCTTTGAGAGCATCCCGGCAGACGCGGTCGTCGGGGCCGACCCGGAGGACTTGTGCGTCAACTCCGCCCTCGCCGCACTCACTCCTGCGCAGCGCAGCATCATCCACGGCGCCATGATGCAGGAGAACTTTGCACTCGGCGAGATTATCCTCACCGAACTCGATTCGATGTCCCCGGTATATCTTGTTCTCGCTGGGACGGTCTCGGAGGAAGGCACGTCCGGTGTAGCAAAGACCGTCGGCCCGGGCAACATCATCGGAAACAAGCAGCTATTCAAGACCGGCTCCTCGCGCGTGAAGCGCAAGATCATTGAGGCCACATCTGACTGTAAACTCCTCTCATTGCGCTCACAAGACGCGCGCCGCCTGCAGACCGATCCCATCATGGCCGAGGCGCTGCGTGAAGCTGCGCGTCTGATCACAGCGGCTTCAGCCGCAAAGCAGAATGCGGAGAACGGGGGGACCATCGAAGGCAGTGACCGTCTTGTCTGGATTAATTGCGAGGACGAGGCGGCGCAGCCGTCGGCGGGGGCCGGGAAAATCTCACCCGGGCAATCGCCTGAGGAGGTTAGGCTGGATGGCATCGCCCAGGATGCGCAAGGGCCTTCGGCCCCGAGTGAAGGCGATTTTTCACTCAACAAAGGAGCGGGAGAAATCACGAGAGCTGCAGCAAGAGCTGAATGCGAAGAGGCCGAAGACAGCGTGGGCAACGGTGTGCACGACGCGAGCACTGGGCGGATGCAGGCAGGCGGGAATCAAGGGGGTAGACGGGTGCACAGTCAAGAGATGGAGCGTGGCTCGAAGCTGTTTGAGCAGTATCGGCGACCCACCATGGAGCTGATACTCCCTGAGGCCTTTGCGAGGCGGTTTTCTCACGACACGCGGCCACCTGACTGGCGCCGCTCGCTGTCATCGGGGGGGAAGGACGGGGGGGGGTCGGTGACGGCGTCGGACATGGACCTTGAATCCGTGCTTGACGAAAGTGAAATGGCCGATGTGCTCAAGGAGATGGATGCCTCTAAAGAGCGCAACATGGCCATAATGATATGGCTTGGGATTCTCATTGACGCTATCCCAGAGTCACTCGTCATTGGCTTCATCGTGGCTGAGGGGTCGCGAAATCCTCTTGTCTTTGTGGTTGGTGTGTTTCTCTCCAACTTCCCAGAGGCGCTGGCATCTGCCGCGACCATGCGGGCGGTAGGGATGTCACGCATCAACATCTTTTTGCTGTGGAGCTTCACGTGGGTTGTGACGGGCGTGGGGGCTATGATCGGGGTGCTCATCATCCCCGAGACTGGCCTGGTCGGCGACTTCGAGGTGTTTGTCAAGGGCATGGAGGGCCTCGCTGCCGGCGCGATGCTCACCATGATCGCGCAGACCATGTTGCCGGAGGCATGCCACCATGGTGGCGGCGAGACTGGCATAGCCTGTCTGATTGGCTTCCTCGTTGCTCTCCTCGTCTCCTTGATTCCTTTGTGAAGCTCTATACACCCACGCTGCGTGGTGCCTACCTTCCAGGGAGCTAACCGTGTAAACTGAATGGGCCGATGTGAGCTTCTGTGAGATAAGTGCGGTGCTCTTCAGTAGGTTGTAGGATTCGCTTCCGCAGCGTATTGTGCTCACAGTGGCACTGCTACTTTGCTGGAGTCTGAGCAGACCACGATTCCTGGTAAGATTTGCACTTCAAGTAGCGCCCGCTCTCAGGCGCTCGCTCGCCTCAAGGATACTGCCTGTCCGCACAGAATTCCCCACAATATCCTTGCCGCCGCACTGCTGTTGCACCACTGCGGCTGCGCCGGGGCTTAGGCGCCGGTAGATTGATAGAACGGAGTGGTCGACTTGCTGCCGCGTGAGGCCCATCCACTCGCGGCTCCACTCAAGAATACGCTCATGCGTACGCTGAAAAAGCGGTGCTTGGTGCATGTGGATCAATTGCTCAGCTCGCTCCTGCAATCCGAGGTACGGGAATTCCACTGACACCGCTTTGTATGTGGTGATGAGCCCCTCTTGCTCCGCTTCAGCTACGTTGCCCCCTGTGGCGCCGACATCCGGCCGCCATGATATGACTTTGCGCAACGTGATGTCCGTGGTCTCTCGGACGGCGAGCGCCTGCGTGCTGAGCTCGAGCGCATTCTCGTGCCCACTCCCCTCGAGCTGCACTGAGGAGATCGTGAGGAGGAAGCGCGAGAGCATCGCCAGGCGGATCCGCACCTCGTTGAACGCCCCAAACGTGTACGCCTCCTCCACAACTGTAAAATCGATTGGCAGCAGCGCCCGAACCCAGTACGGGATCCTGGCACCGCACGTGAGCACGGCTCAGCACAGGTCTCCGGGGGAATGCACAGCAACTCGCTCATGGGTACTGCTGCTGGGCCCAACTTTTTCCCTACGTCGTAGGTTTTTAGCGTGTAATAGCCTGGTCCGCGCTCCGTATGATTCCGACGCTCCGCACAGAGTACCTACCAAGTTGACCCCTGTCTCAGCGCATAATAGTCCAGATTGCCCAAAGGAAGTTGGACCGGGACTTGCCTTCACGCCGGGCCCTGCATTTGCGCTCCCCTCCCACTCGTTTATTCGCGCGACTGTGAAGTCACGCCCTCGCGAGAATTCACCAAGGGATAGAGGCATCGAAATCCGGTACTCACGTAGCCGCGGTGCATGGTTGTGCGTCTCCTTTGTTCCGAAGTCTCCCCAGTCGCTGCTGTCAAAACTGCTGCCAAAACTGCTCAGCATTTCGCTCGTGGTACAGAATGACAGCAAGTCCCAAACACTTGTCTCAGTCGCACCGTCAGATCCCCTCAGCATGGCGGTTTGGCCGCATGTCCCCTGGCCACACGCATGGGCCTCGTTTCGGGACTCGCCCGAGCAGTACCCAGGCACTACAGAGACAAACGGAGCGACCACGACCAGCCATACCCAAAAGTTCCGCAGCGAAGTCGCCCGGGAGACCGTGCACATAGTCAGCACCTGTTTTTACCAATGCGAGCTGGCGTTTGGGCTTTCCCGCAGGATCGCGCCACGGCACAGATCCCCTCTAGGTCAAGTAAGGGTTGTTTCGCGAGCTGCACAAGTCAAATCGATTTGTGAAATCCGTCCGCTCGAGGGACGCAACAGCGGCCGCGGTGGGCCGGCGGTTTTCCCGCAGGGCTGCCCGAGTGGTCTGCACGACTGCTCAAAATGGGCAGCAGCATTTTCGCACGGGAATTACGAACATGCGGCTTCTCTCCAGCTTTTCCGTTGCTTGCCTTGGCCCTCCTATCTTTCGCGGAGGGCTTCGTTCCCTTCGCACCCTGCGACTTGAAATTTGGTAAAGAAATGGAGGCTTGCAGCACGCGGCTGGGAATATCACGTTCCCCTGGGGCGTGTACGTTCACTAAGAAGAAAGCCGCAGCGCTCTCGCCAGTCTTCACGCCACGCCTTTTTGTGTCAAGCCAAGGGAGGCAAAATGGGGCCAGGGTCCAAATGAGCGCCGGAGGCGGAGCAGACGACCCGGAAGCATGTCGCCTCTTTGTGCACGGTCTCCCTCCTTCAGTCGATGATTCGCGGCTGCATGACGCGTTCGAGCCGTTCCAAGGTCTGGTGCAATGCAATATTGCAAAGCCTGGGCTGGGCAGCGTCACTTTCAGCTCTGCAGTAGCCACCGAGGTGCATGCCCAAACTCAAGTAGCCACGACCGGTCTGCTGCCTGCCCTCCTGATTTCGGTGTCGTCAGTCGTTGGTTCGCTGATGCATGGTGGGTGCGGCGCAGCGTGCGCTCGAGCGCATGGACGGTACTAAAATCGACGGGGCAGTCATTTCTGTAAAGCGCCCGCGTGCCTTCTTCATCCAACGGCAGCAGGAGGCGCAACTTCGCCTGGATTCTCAGAAGCTACCGCGCAATCGTGACCTCAGTACCCGGCCTCGGCCTGCAGGGGGGGCAGTCGCTCCTGGTGCGCCGCCCCAGGCCGCGGCCGCTGTGCCACTAGACGACAAGGCCTCTGCGGCGCGCGCGGCGGCACTGTCGGCGCTAGCGGGTGGCGCCGCCCTGCCAAAGGGCATGGTGGGTGCGAAGGGCATGAAAGCAGTGACCGCAGCAAAGAAGACGGGCGCGGTGGGAAGCGGTAAGCGGGGGAGACGGGGCGACAAGGCAGCGGATGCCAGCCTGGTTGCGGAGGCAACCGCTCAGGTGCTTCTGGAGACTAGCGCGGGAACCGCCCTGAGCCCCACGCGCGCGGACCAGCAGCGCCTCATCGCGGAGCGGGTGCGCCTTCTCCATCGCGCCCGGGCGCCCGCTCGGCGCCCGCAAGGTTGGATAGACGAGGACGCGTTTTCGGCGGAGGGTGAGAGTGAAGAAACAGGGCTCTCAGACATGGACGAAGAATACGACCGATGGGGGCGCGCCCGTGGAGACGTGTCGCCAGAGGGGATCCGGCGACGCGAGAAGGAGGGGTGGGAGGAGGAGGAGGAAGAAGAGGATGTGTGGGGAGGCTATGAGCGGGAAGAGGACGACTGGGACGCATGGGAGGACGATGGAAGCACGGCAGACGGGGCACAGGTCTTTGGTGACCGGTGGGACGAGCGGCCGAGGGAGGATTGGAACCGCTGGCGAGAGAATCAAGACGAAGAGCTCGAGCGTGGCTTTGTTCGTGCGGACGATGACGAGGAGGACGCCGGCGCTGACGCCCTGCTCGCCGCCGCTGCTGGGGCAGTACGCGGACCGGGCCGCGCAGGAGCGGCGCCCAGCCCGCCGGCTGCGCGGGCCGCTGTGCCCCTGGGAACGCCGCTCGAACCGGAGCTCGCGTCGATTCTGGATATGGACGATGCTGAGTTTGACCTGATGTTCGGGGGGCCGGAGGAGGACGGGGAGGCCACGGTGGGCGCGCCGCTAGGGTCGGCCGTAGATGAGGACGATGACTACGAGGCCCTGGCGCGCAAGATCCTTCTCGGACAGAAAGCAGAAGAAGACGATGACTACTGGGAAGACTCCGGGTCGCGTTCTCTCAGCGATCCGTTCCCTGCGCCAGCTCCGCAGCCCTCGCCACCGATGGCCGCACCAAAATCTTCAACTAAAGCCGGCTCAGCCACCGTTGAAAAGAAGACACGCTCAGCGACTTTGGCAAAGAAGACTGGCTCAACAGCAGTGACCAAGAAGACTAGCACAGCGACGGATGAAGAGAAGACCGGCTCAGCAACAGATGAAAAGAAGACTGGCTCAACAGCAGTGACCAAGAAGACTGGCTCAACAACAGTGACAAAGAAGGCCGGCTCAGCAACAGTTGAAAAGAAGACCGGCTCAACAACAGTGACAAAGAAGGCCGGCTCAGCAACAGTTGAAAAGAAGACCGGCTCAGCGACGGTGACAAACAAGGCCGACTCCCTGGTGGTTGAAACGAAGAGCGTTTCAGGTGTTCCGCCTACCGAGGCTTCGCCAGGGACTCCCGGCTGGTGGGCAAAGCATGGCGTCGCGCCGCTTGAGGGGCAGGGATACGAGGACTCGACTGCGACTGGAGAGATGCGATCTCTCCAGGTGGCAGACGATGGCGAGGGGGACGACGGAGAGGTGGCAGACGATGGCGAGGGGGACAACGGAGAGGAGATCCCGGCCTTTGGGCCGCTCGAGGTGTCGCCCCGCGTGCGGGAGGAGCGCGAGCGTCTGGAGCGCGTGAGCCGCCCGCCCCCTCACCCGCCCTCCCGCCCCTTGTGTCAGAGGGCACTGTCGACGTTGGTGGCGCGGGGCTGACGTGTGCCCGTGGCTGCGGGCTGCAGGCGGCTGAACTGCTCATGACGGGGAATGCGGCTGAGTATGAGGAGGTAATGCGCGAGGCGAAGCTGCAAGGGAAGGTTGACCGCCGGCTGGGGGGGAACCTGAAGCCTCAACAAGACAAGGATCTCGGCGTGGGGGCAGCAGCGGCACAAGCAACCCCTGACGAACCAGAGGCGCGGCAGCAGGCAATCGAAGAGCAGGTCTTGCACTGCCCGAGAGCACGCGGGCGTGGTCCTCATTGTACGGTGCCCGAGCGACGAGACGGACTGTATCAGTCGGTGGAGCCGTTGGCGCCAACGGCTCGCAGTTACTCGTCGAGCACGTGCCGTTGGAAGTGACTCCTCCCCGGGGACCAGGCGCGAGAGGCTTTTCTCGATGCGACGATGCTCGGGTGGACGGGCGGCCAAGACCCAGTGGCATACGCGCAGGTCCTTGAACTCACCTTGGGGTTTCCAGACAGCTGTGCCCTTGGGGTTTGGGCTTGGGGCTCAGGGGCGGTGCGGCCGAGGCGTTGCTGGGGCGAGCGTCTGACGCGGGGGGCGCGGGGCTGAAGTTGATGGACGAGCTGGATGAGGTGGACGACCGTCCAGCACCGCGATCGCCAGCGCAACAAGGGATGGAGGCCGAGTCGGCAGAGGGCGAGAGCCGTGTGGGCTGGCCAGATGCTCGCGCGGCACCTGCCGAGGGCGGCACCGTCATCGGGGCGTACACGCGGGGCGCGCCCTCGGGCGCGAACGCGCAGCAGGAAGAGGACGTGGAGGCAGCGGAGCGCAAGGCTCTGCTCGACTCGATGGTGGTGGAAGAGAGCCGCGGCCAGTCCAGCGCAGACGGGCCAGTGGAGCCCGGGTTTGGCTCGCGGCGGGGTCGGAGTCGCGGGGCTGGCGTGGACACTGGAATGCTCAAAAAGATGATGAGGGCGGGGGGCAAGGAGGCTGGGAGCCCAAGTCAACTGGGGTCGCCGAGCAAGGCGCCTGCTCACGCGCCGCCCAACAGGGTCCCGACCCCTGCCAAGACGACCGCGACACTTGTCACGCCCAAGCTCCGCGACCAGCTTCCTTTGCCGCAGCGCAAGGCTGAGGCCGAGACCACGCCTGCGTCAAGAGATGAGCGCCCGCCTTCTCCAGACCTCTCGAAGCCGCCGCCGAGCGATTCTGTCACCATTCGACGCGGAGCCGAAACGTTGCAGGTAGCGGGGCCTGGCCTGGGCCCGCCGCCGACAGTCACGCGCGAGAGCCTGGTATCCGAAGAGCTACTAGAAATGCTTCTCTCGCGAAATGTGTCGTCGCTGCAGACACTGGGGCCAGCGACAGAGCAGGAATCACCCCGGGCGCTTACTCCTGAGGAGGCTGACGCGGCTGTGGTGAAGCTGCAAGAGGAGCAGGGTCTAGTGCCACAGGTCACGTACAAAGATCTGGTGGATGTCCTGCGGCGGCATGTCGACGTGGAGCTCGAGAGCCTGATGGCCGACGTAGACGCGCAGGCGATGGCGGCGCGCGAGGACATGCTGCTCGCGCAGCTCACGCCCGAGGCGGTGGCGCTCGCGACGCTCGACGACGTGCTCGAAAACCGCGTGTCGCCGTCGCAGGACACGGAAGCGCGCCTCGGCCCGCGCGTGCGGGACCTCAACCTGCGCTCGGATCTTCAGGAACGACTCTGGGCGGTGAACGCGCGGCTGGAGCGCGACGCGCGCTTCCGGATGCGCTTTCTTCCGGAGCAGGCCAAGAGGCAGTGGGAGGAGCGTAAGCGCTCGGTGCGCCAGAGCGCGCTGGAGGTTGCAGCCACTGCCGTGCCGCTGAGCGAGTCGGCTAGCTGGGACGATGAGGCGGGGAACAGCAGGGAGGCCAAGCAGGCCTGGGAGGCTCGCAAGGAGGAAGCGCGCCGCACTCGCGAGAGCCAAGGACCACAGGGCCCACCCCGCGCCTTGTAATTAACAATTCTACCTGCACTTCTCCGCAGGCCCGGCACTCGCCGCATCCGTCCACGCCTGGCTGCGCCGTGAGAGTGAAACCTCGCCCTGGCCCTGGATGCCTAAACCATAGCTATACCCACACCAAGCATGTTTCCACCGGCCACTCTCCGTCTTCGTTTTGAAACGCCCGTGCCTCGCACGCCCCTCGGGCCACATCGATGGCTCATCGCATCCACAACCGGCCATATCAGCCTTCCTCCGGTACGCCCGCTCATGGCCCGAGCGCCTGCCCTCCGCGCGCTCGCGCGTCCCGCTCGGCCGCTGTCTCGCGCTCGCGCCGGCGGACCTCGAGCTCCGCCTGGCTCCCGCGCCCCGCACGCACCTCTGCCTCGTGCCAGCGGTCGAGCTCCTCCTGCGCTGTCCTCTGCGCACGGTCTTTGTCGGCACATCCTTCTGCCTTCTCCGCCGCGCGCTCGCGCTGTACCAGCTCAAGATCCTCCTGTCGCTCGCACCCAAGGATTACGTCCGGCCCTTGCTCATGCCGCCGGCAGAGTGCGAGCAAGAAAGCACAAAGTTCGGCAACCACGATACTAAACTTACCGCTCTCGTTCCCTCGAGAGCAGCTAATGCTTCTGTCTCATCCATCTCCTTTTTCGGGCGTTGGAGGCCTGGATCTGACGCTGTCTGGCTTTTGTGTCCCCCCGGCGCTACCTCGGCCCCGTATGTCAGGTCCCTCTCGCGAGCCTCCTCTTCGGCGAGAATCTCCTTCACTTTCTCAAGTTTTCTTTGTTTTGCGCGGTCCTTTTCAACCAAAGTATTCACAGATTCCCATTCGGCTTGTCTCCTATCTGCCTCCTCCCGGGCTTTTTTGGCCTCCTGCTTCCGAAGCTTTCTCTCCTCCTTCCTCTTTTGTTTTTCCCTTTCCGCTATGCCACCCCACATCTGCTCCACCTTGTCGAGTTGTGCAAGCTTGTGTGCTATCTCGTCTTTCTTAGTATCGGCAAGGGATGGGCTTGTCATTTGGTTTTCCACCGCATCCTGCGTATCCGAGAGGACATGTTGATTCGGTCCTGAGTCCTCGCTAGTCAGCGACCCCTCGGCGCGATCTTCCAGATTTTCCTGCCATTGCTCGGCACGCCCCCGCACCGAAGCATCTCCTTCTTCCCGCTCCTCCCTCACTCGCGCCTGCGCCTCCAGTCCATGCAGAATTCCATCAGAAATCCTGTGGAGCGGACAGAGAGTTAAGAACGGAGAGTTGTGGACCTCGTGACGCTGCAACGCCTCCTGTTCTTCACGTATTTTCAACGCAGCTTGCTCGATGGCTTCTTGCTCACGCTCCTGGCGACTGACCCGCTCCTCCTCTTTTTCAGCTTCGGTGATAGCTCGGGCTGTTGCAGCCTTCAACGCTGCGAAGCGTCTGGCATCCTTTGCAATTTCTGGGAACTCTTTGGTCCCGCATAGGGGCCCTGCAGTGGCAGAGTGGAGTCAGCATGCCACAGCAGGGCGGACCCAATACAATCCAACCTAAAAATGCGAGCCTACGGTCTCGCTAGATTCAACCGAAACCCAGATGCGTCACTGGATTGTGACCACGGAAATCTAGGCTGGGACCGTACGCAATAGACGGCTCTCCCCGCATCGGCGAAAGGTGCTGCCTGCAGGGCCTGCGCAGGAGAAGCAATGCTGGAAAGGGGCCGCCTCGCTGGAGAAGAAGAGGGCGGTCGAATTGCTCAGGTGCGGGCTTACAGCGGCATGCAGCGCTGCAGCCGCCGCCTGGTCGGGGCTGAGAGCACCCCACACCATGTCCCCGATCGCGTCGAGCATATCTCGCCAGGCCCCTCGCTCGGCAGCGAGGGTGAGCTGCTGGCGAACGCGCGGTGGACGCTCGGCAGCGAAGAGCCTGGCGCCGGCAGGGGCGGCCCGCGCCGCCCCCGCCATGTGCATGAGAGTGAGGACAGCGGCCTGCGCCCGCAGCGCGTCCAGCCTGGCCGGCGGGTCTGCGGAGATCCCTACACCAGGGCCAGAGCTGGTCCGGGGCGCCCCGACTGCAAGGAGGTGCTCCACCTCTACGGGCATCTTTGAAGCAGGCGCCGCGGGGAGAACGTGGACAAGCCGTGCCTCGCCAGCGCCGGCGGCAGCTAGCGCCGCGCTTAGCGCGCTCGAGAGCACGACGCGCGAGAGAAACCCAACCTGCACTCACACGATAAGACTTATACTTCGGACTTGGGGCTCGGCGGCGGTCCAGCATAATGCACGCCAAGTCTGTCGCGCTGGATGATCGTGCCACGGGTGACTTGGAAGGGCGACGAGCAAAGGGCTTTGCCTGGATCGTGTGGTCCACGCCGTCCCGCGTGCGCGCGCCAGGAGCGGCTGCACCATGGCCGCTCGCTGCATCAAGAAGGATATGCAGAGGGCGTGCATCCCATCGCGCAGCAAAACTCTGCACGGAAGCGAGCCGTGCCAGATCGAGCTCCTCCCCTCGTACAGTGCTGGTGCCGGAAGCGTCTTTCAGCGCATCGGCCATCGCTACTGCTTCATCCCGGGCCGGCGCAGTCACAACGACCGAAGCGCCCCACTTGGCCAACGTCGAGGCCAGTGAGAACGCAACGCTGTCCGCGCTGCCCATCGAGGTGACAAGGGCAATCTTGCCAGATAGGTCCTGCCCCTCGACCTACAGGGCAACCACATCAGCAGACAAGACCGCCAGAGTGGCAGCGCGGTTGTGGCTGCGCCAGCTACACGGCTCAAATGCGTGCAGCAATAAGGCGCTTACATGAAGAGAGGGGCGGCGAATGTGCGCGAAGAGTGCAGTAGCAATGCCAAGAACAACTACTGCTGGGAGCCACTCGCTGCACCAATCCCAGACCGCCTGTAGAAAGCTGGCTAGGCGGCCTTGACGTGAAGTACCCTTGAGCCGCGCTGCAAGCCTCTTTGCGCGGAGTGTCCGCGACCTGCTTGCCCAAAAATGGTGCTGAGCAACATTTTCTCCTCCTCTCTCACGGGAGCAGAATCGCTCGCGGATCACCTTGAGAGGAAGGACACTATCGTCATCGCGATCGTGGCAATGATGATCAATCCGACTGAAACGAACCCAGCTAGAATGCTGGCTGTGTAGCATGTCTCAAGTTCCTTGTCGGAGGATGCCAGCGCTCGCACGGCAAGGTAGACACATGAAGTGGCGAAGAATGCTGCTGCTAGAGCTGCAGATATCTGCCGACTGGTCGCAAGCGACTCTACAAAAACTATTCCGATAGAAGTGTACGTTGTCCCCAACATGATTCGGTATGACAGAACGTCAAAGCTTCCCCCTGGAGCAAGATCCGCATCCGATGCCAATACCTGGAGAACAGAGATAACCAGCAATCCTACAAGAGCAAAAGTTCCTAATTGCAACACGATGCGGATAATCGACTTGTGCCGCATTGTTCTGGTGTGATGCACGATACACCGCTTGGCGGCGGTTGCACCGCGCGGCAACCAAGTGCAGAACCTTCCCTCGGCCGCCTTGCTCACTCTCTCGGAGTGATGATGAATGAAATCTTCGAGAAACAGGGAAATATTCCCATTTTGAGTTTTTCAAAATGGTTCGTTTATTATTATTATTAATAAACTTATAATTATGTAGTAATAATTGTGTCGTGTCTGAACCAGGGGTGTCGCAGCGGCACAGAAATGAACGCGTGGGGTGGCGCAGCGCGTCGGCCTGTGGCTGCGGCGATGGATGCCATCTCGGAAATGCTCCGGCGTGCTAAATTTGGTAACAGGTCGGGTGCAAGCAAGGGTGCTACACCGATGTCTGCGAAGCGAGGCCCGCGCAACTTCTACAAGGGAAAGGGCGCTGCGAGCACGGGGCGGCTGACCTCGAAAGGTCCCCATCTGCTCGTTCGGCCCTACTCCCAAAATTGTCTTTGTTCAGCCCCCCGCCGTTTCTCAGTTCACTGTGTTCCATGGTCAACGGTGCACCTCGACAATGCGCTGGTCCTTTCGCTGAAACACTCATCTGCCGTCATCCATTCCTCAGGAGCCCGAATCGTGTACTGGGGCTGTTTCTCCTGTAATTTGAACCATCGGCTCGGACGCAGGTCACTTCATCCTTCAGGAAAAGAAGCTCAAGGAGTTCATGGTTCCTGATCTGACCGACACAGACGTGCGAGCCCGGCCCTTGTCCGAGCAGTCATCTTGCAGCTTTTGCATGCGAAAATGCTGAACTATCCTCCGCTATTCAGTTGCGGCCGTACGTTGCTTACAACACGCACAAGAAGGATTCTTCGTTGCCATCAGCTGAGTAGCGAAGTGGTGAACTTGATTGTGAAACTTGAGTGTAAGCGGGTCTGATACGGAAGAGAGTACATACACTGATGAAGCTTTATTCACAACAAGGATCATGAGCGCCCGCTTCTGACACCACAGCATGAACCCGGGGCCGGCGCAGAGTGACGGGTAGCGCTGCCCCAGAATGAGAGTGCTTTTCTTGGGCTCAAGAAATAGCGCAACGGGAGGACTTCGCCTCCTCACCTTCCTCCTCGGCCGGCAACTTCTCGGCAGGCGTGGGTGGCGCGGCATCGGCGCCGGCCGCGACGACGTCAGCGCCCCAGCCCGCATTGCGCATGCGGTCCGCCAATTCGATCGTGGCGTACTGCACCGGCGTGAAGCCGATAGCGTCCTGTAGCGAGCGCTCTGCGGGCGGGTCTGCCTGAATCAGCAGCCGGATGATCTCCATGTGCCCGTTGCCGAAAGCAAGGTGCAGCGGCGCCTCCCCGTTGGCTGTCTGCGCGTTCACAGCAGCCTTGGCCTCGAGAAGGAATGAGACCATAGCGTTTTTGCCAGAGCAGCACGCATGATGCAGAGGAGTCCAACCCATCTCGTCCGCTACGTTCACCTCCATGCCATTTGACATTAGCAGCTGCACAACTTGAATGTGTCCGTGCTTGGCTGCAATATGCATGGCGGTTAAACCATTCGAGTTGCGCTCTGCCAGGTCCGTTCCTTGGTACACGAGGAAGGAGATGAGCTCCGAGTGGCCATACTTGGCTGAATAATGCAGAAGCTTTGCAGCGTCTGCGCCTGCAGGATCGAACGCCTCACCCGCAGCAAGTGCGGAAACAAGCTTAATCATCGCGAAGTGCCGTTCGCAAGATGCATTCCGCACGGGCTTCTGCGGCTCCTGCGTGTAGATGAGAGCGGTGCCCTTGAGGAGCATGCGTGGCGCCTCGACGTGACCTTCGTCGCGCGTGTCGGCTGTGACAAGAAATTTGGTCACCTGCGAGTAGTGGTCCTTATGGAGAAGGAACAACCAAGAGCCGCCCTCGTTGTCCCGAATGTCGATGTCGCAACCCGCCTGAATGAGCGCCTGGATCGCATCCAAGTTCCCCTGGTCGGCTGCAATATGTAGAGCGCTCCAACCGTTGTTGTTCTTGACCTGCAGGTGCGCCCCTCGCGAGGCTACACGCCGCACTGCCTCTGCACCGGGGACGCGGGCAGCGTAGTGCAGCATCGTCTCACCGTTGTTATCGCGGGCCTCCATGTTGAGCCCGTGCGTCAGCAGCAGGTCAATCAGGTCAAGCAGCAACTCGCCGCCGCGCAGCGCCACGTGACCAGGTGACTCGCCTGTGTCAGTCTTGGCATCTACGTCCAGGCGGTGGGCAAGCAAATGCTGAACAGCGTCCGCCAGACCGTGCTTGACCGCCACATGCAGCGCGGTGCGCCCAAGCTTGTCTCGCGACTCCTTCGCCGCGCCCGCTGAAAGCAGGTACGTGATGATGTCAAGCTTCTGAAAACGGGCTGCAATGTGCAGCGCCGACCATCCGTCGCTCGTCACTGGCTGTTGCTCTCCGTCGAATCCCGAGTCGAATCTCATCTTGCGCCGAACCATCTCCAGCACCTCCTGATGTCCGAAGCGCGCAGCGTAGTGAAAGGCCGCCCATTCCTCACTATCTGTCAGGAATGGGTCTGCGCCGTTGGCCAGCAACAATGCTGCCACTCGCGTCGCCCCAAAGATTGAGCATACATGCAGCGGCGTCTCTCCCAGATTCGCCTGCGGGCGCAAACCCCCTTGGTCAACGCGGAACTCGTGGCAAGTCCGCGGTGCAGAGTGGCGTAATGTGCCAACCTGAGAATTCACGTCGAGCGCTAGATTCGGATCATCGCCTCCCACAAACACGCGTACTACCTGTGCACAGCTTGCGTTCAAACTGGAGCTGAACGTGAGGGGTACGGTTTCTGGTGTCGCTGCATTGAAACTCGAGACCGGCGAATTTGACACAGCGCTCAAATTGTGGGCGCACCCGCTCGTTGTCATGCTGTGCTGCGGTGTGAAGGAGCGTCCAGCCAGCGTCGGTTGTGGCCAGCAGCGTTCCCCGGTCCTTGACCTGTTTGCCAGGCGGTGAGGAAAACTGGAATTTCAGGACAGCACAGAGACAAGGCCAAGAAGGCAGTCCATCGCATTTGCGCAACCCATTTCACGTCGCGGACCAAAGTGCGACTGTTGCAGGCTCGGCAAGTGGGAGCGGCAATCAGTCTACGCACACGAGAGGGTTTTGGCTATCAGGTGCCTCCCGAATTAAATCGGGTGGAGTGGACCAGCTCCATGAGCGTCTCGAGGTCCCCACGCGACGCTGCATTGTGCACCGACGTCACCTTCAAGTCTGACGTCATCACTCTGGATGCGACCCGGCCACAGCCGGGCCAGCAATCCTTCGGGCTGCGGTCCCTCCCTATCCCCTCCAGCAGAGGTTGCGCTGCTCTAATCACAGTGTTTTGAATTTCGATTTTCATTTTCGCATTTATTCACACCTGGCGGCCGGCTGGTTGGTCACCGGGTGTCTGTGGGCTACCGATAATGGAGCTGGCGAGGATGGAAGCCCTCGGTCGACTGTCCATCCTTCTGGTGGCACTCTTCGCCACATCCTCGTCAGCCTTCACTAGTCCCATACGCATTTCTGGGCAGATATCCGAGCAAGCCCGAGGTGGAAGATTGTGTTCTCGGTTCCTGGGAGCAGCCCCGTTGCGGTGCTCCACGCGGCGAAGCGCAGTGAGATGGACGAGCGATGCGAGAACCTTGCGAATGGTGGAAGAGGATGGGTTTTCAGGAAGTTTTCCTAGCATGCAGCGGGTTGAGTATTACGAACCAGAGATCAGTGCAGACTTGGATGAAGACTCTGGTGCAGCGCGGGGGCTCGGCCGCGTTGAAGAGATCGGTGAGTGGCTCTTCTGTCGGATATTTACCGTCATGCATGCAGTTTTAGAAGGATTCGATGCTCTGACCATTCTGGCCCGCTGTGCCTGATGACCGCTCGATTGCAGGACTCTTTCCGCTGGGTCTGGTGTTGAATCCGGGGGCAAGCCTACCGTTGCATATCTTCGAGATGCGTTATCGACACCTCTTCAACACGGCCTGGGACGGAAATGTCAAGGTTAGATTTTTTATTCGTGCTGGTCTCACTGCATTGGGCTGCGACAGGCGCCCCGGCCTGCTGTTTCAGCTTGTCCTTCTTGGAACAGTGTCTTGAACGCCAACTTTTGGACTGAACGCGAGTGCTGACGAACGCGGTCGTGCAGGTTGGTTTGGTGATGTACGACACGGAGGTAAGCAAGTTTTCGCGTATCGGAACAATCGCAAAGGTGATGTCATTCACGCCGCTACCCGACGGACGGATCCTGACCATCAACGAAGGGGGGGAACGTTTCCGAGTGCTCAAGGTCACGCGAGAAGGGACACAAATGGAGTACATCAAGGCCTTGGTAGAATACGTGGATGACGATGACATTGATGAGGACATATCCTCGCTTGAAGTGAGGGTATGGATGCTGCTCACACAAGTACTGAGCCTGTCAAACACCCTCTACGGAAAGAGCCTGGACCTCAAAGACCGCATCAAGCAGCTTGCACCTGAGACTGGCGACTCGAGTGAGGTTAGTGGAAGTGCAGATGCTGAAGAAACTGATGAGGCGGATAAGGAGGAACTGACGCAGGTGCAACGGCAACGCCTTTTTTCATTCGCAGTTTCGCAAGTGTTAGACATGCCACTGCGGGACCAGCAGCTGATGCTGCAATCCCGAAACACAGTGGAGCGTCTTTCGAAGCAGATCGCCTTGCTTCAAAAGGCGCAGCAGTACCTTGCGGCACAAGTATCACTCAAAAACGTGTTCGGCTCCTCCGGCGAGGACTCATGAACTGTGTTTCGCACTGCCAAACTCTAGGGATGAATAAAGACGGGGCTCGCTCGCCGCCAAGGCTCGTCACGCATGTCATGCTTTTGCGCCCGGCAAGTCACGGCGAGGCAAACACGTGTTTACTCGCGCGAGTCTACTGGAGCGGCACAAGCACAGAGGGTCCGTCCTTGACGTCCTTGATGGAAAAGCCCCGTGCAGCACAGGTGTCGCGGATCTCGTCCGCGCGTGCCCAGTTTTTCTTCGCCTTGGCCGTGAGGCGCTCCTCCAGCAGCGCGACAAGGTCGGCGGGTGCCTCGGCCACCGCTGCCGCCGGCTCTGCTGCTGTGAAGCCGGGCGGGTCGTAGCACATGCCGAGAACTTGGTCCATGTCAGCAAGCGTCGCAAGGGCAGCCGCCGCGCAGCTCGCTTCCATGCTACCCGCGTTGAGGCCCTTTTCAGTGCCCTTGATGAGCATGAACAGCTGGGCGCATGCCCTCGGCGTGTTCATGTCGTCCTTCATGGCCTCCACGAACCCGGCAATGCATTTATCCCCCAGCTCCTTGACCTCCCCCTTGGTCGCCGGCGCAGCGCCGCCAGCAACTTCGAGGAGCTTGGCACGCCACTTGTCGAGGCGCTTCACCGTGTTCTTGGAACTCTGCAACGACTCAGGCGTGAAGTTGAGGCCCTGGCGATATTGAGAGGAAATCACAAGGTACCGAAAGGCCCGCGCATCGAGAGCGGTCGTTAGCGTGTCTCGAACCGTTAGGAAATTGCCCAAAGACTTGGACATTTTCTCGTTGTTGATGTTCACGAATCCGTTGTGTACCCATACGTTGCAGTATTCACAGCCGCAAAACGCTTCGCTCTGGGCAATCTCGTTCTCGTGGTGAGGAAATGTAAGGTCAACGCCGCCTGCGTGAATGTCGAAGGAGTCTCCGAGATATCGCCGACTCATCGCCGAGCACTCAATGTGCCAACCGGGCCGTCCCTTGCCCAGCTTGGTATCCCAGAAAACCTCTCCGTCTGCCTCTTTGTATGCCTTCCAGAGAGCAAAGTCGCGAGAATTGGCCTTCTCAAACTCACTGGCGTCCGTGATTCCGCCACCCTCACCTGCTCCGTCTACCATCTCATCGAAGTTCAGTCTTGCCAACTTTCCGTAGTCCGGAAATGAGGACACATCGAAATAGTAGGAACTGCCATACCACCTTGCGCTGTCAGATCCCCGGAGACCTGACTTCACGAGGGCCGGAGGCTAGTCTTCACGAGAGACAAAATGATCCCCGTTCTAGTGGGATCAGATGGGCGGTGAACGCACCCATCTTTTTCATACGCACTGCCCTTCTCAACAAGACCTGAGATCATCTCAACCATTTCTGGAATATGATCCGTCGCGCGAGGATACTCCCGTGCGGGGAGGATGTTGAGAGTTGCCAAGTCGTCCATGAAGGCCTGAGCAAACTTGTCAGTGAGTGGCTTCAGTTTGATACTGTCTCGTTGCATGCGCTGGATGATCTTGTCGTCCACGTCAGTCAAGTTACAGACGTGATCCACGTCGTATCCGGCATAGCTGAGCCAGCGTTTCAGAAGATCGTAAGTCAGGAACGCACGGAAGTTGCCAATGTGTGCGAAATCGTATACGGTTGGTCCACAAGTGTACATTGAGACCTGAAATCGACATGCTTAAGCTTTGGAAGAGCATATGCACTGTGCAACGCTTGAAAGCTCGTACCTTGCCGTTCTGTTTGGCGACAAAAGGCTCCTTATCGCGCTTTAGCGTGTTATAGAGGACTACACCATCCAAAATCTGGGAAGACTTCATCTGAATTCCTGGGACCTGCAAAATCCTGGCCCTCTTTTGCCAAGCGAGAGGAATAGACCCGCGCCCTGGAAAGTAGAAACTCTCGTCAGTCCTCGGGCACCCCTTTACTGATACCGCCGAATGAACAGGAACCTCACCGTATGATGCGAGCGCTCCTGAATGGAGTTTTGCTGTAGAAGGTAGAGACGCTCGCGGCATGAAGGCTTCAACACCTGGTTGCGCTACTCTCTCAGTGGACAGAGCAGGGGAGGAAAGGGCTCGCCAGGTTCTCATGACAGCAGGATAATGGTACGCATGAAGATAATGCTAGCTACAATTTTCTCTCCGCAGCATGCTCTGTGTTTGAATAGCTTATTCACTCAACGAAACCTTCGCGTTGGCGTCTTGTACCTGTGCACATGCAGGCAGCAAGCAAAAGCACTGCCTGCCGACAGAAGATGGACGGCATTGTTTCCCGCCTTCTAGATTCGAAGAGAAACGGTACTTTTGCCCCTGTGTACAAGGTTTTGCCCTAATAAAACAGCACCCGGCAACTCTGGGGTAAGCGATCCGCTCGCGACGGCCCCCGTAAGTTCTGTGAACTTGTTCTGCATCGAGTTTTGGAGCGGCCCGCCTCCGGATGATTCTGAGGCGGGCCCCAACGGCACTTTGTGGCCTGGAAACGGCGCTCGCAATGCTGCCGGCTCGCCCCCCGCGCAGCGGGCCACGACCAACCCTGCGTAGCGGAAGGGCACTGCAGTCCAAGCGTTTCTATGGTCAATGCGACCAAGCTGGCAATCCTTCTATGGACGAATTGCGACGGGAAGACGCTGTGGTCAAGCATTGTGGAGAAGCCACGGCGGAGCCATGTCGCCCGCTGGGGGAGCGAAAGCCTGATTCGATCCCGCACACAAAGTCGAGCGATCTGGAGCTTGAAAAGCACGCTAATTCACATGATAGGCCGCTCAGCGCCAGAGTGCCGACAAAAGATTTTTGTGGGATGACTCCACTGAACGTAGCTGTTGCTCCGCTCCGTGCAAGAGAACAGCACGGTTTTTGCCGTTCAAGCAGCGACGGAGCCCAAGAAGTGCGCTCATCGAAAAGGCCTCCTATAATAAGTAAGGAGAATTATGGCCAACCATCTGAAAGGTTTCGGGACCATTCAGTGCCTCGCAGGGCTCCCCTTGAGCCAAAAGGGCAGCACATCTCGGTACCTGCCGATGATTGGACGCCAACGCCCCCACCTGTGAATGCCAAGGCGTTCGCGGTGGTAGATGGTGACACTGGAGAGTTTCTTGGAGGGTCTGGCTACAGTATCAGACGCCCAGTTGCCTCTCTTACCAAAATCATGACCTGCCTCATGGTTGTCGATCTGGCGTCTCGCCAGGAAAGCATTCTCGAGGAAGAGATGACGGTGTCCGAGGCTGCATCCAAAATTATTGGCACTTCAGCTCGCCTGAGACATGGAGACCGTCTGCCCATTCGGAATGCGCTTCTTGCTATGATGCTCCCGTCAGGAAACGATGCTGCTTTCGCAATCGCCGAGCATTTCGGAAAGAGGCTCCACGCGCGGAGACTCGCCGCGAGCAGACGAGCCAGGCTTGAGTTTCAGCGCTGCGGAGTGCGCGAACCAAAGGAAAGTGTACTCGCGATGCTGGTTCCAAGCGAGAGAGAAGCTGCTGATATTCTGGGGGAGGTGAAGCAGCGCAACGTGCCTGACGCGGTGACTGCATGGGTTTCCGAGATGAATAACTACGCCACCAAACTAGGACTACACTCAACCCGATACGAAAATCCTCACGGCATGAGCCAGCGATGGCACCTCTCAACGGCAGAGGAGGCTGCTGCGCTAACGGTCATCGCCCTCAAGATGTCGCTTTTTCGTGAAATTGTTGGAACGATTGAAACCACAGTTTGTGTCCGCAACTCTCAAAGCAGCGATGAATTGCTACGCGAAATGACTTGGAGAAACACAAATGCCCTCATGAAAGAGGGTCACTTTGGTGTAAAGACGGGTACGACACCTCAAGCAGGATTTTGCCTCGCATCAGCAAAGAAAGTTATTTCTCCAGGAGAAAGCAGTTCTTCGCGCACACTTGTCACAATTGTGCTTGCTTGCAAAACCAAGGAGAACCGCTACCAGGACACTCGAGACCTCATGGACTGGGGGCAACGTTTACAGATGCGAAATGGAGCCAAACAGAACAACAACAAGCGGTATAGCTGGAATCACGCGGCTCCAAATCCACGATGGATGCGGTAGGATAACCGCTTGATTGATTACACTCACTTTGTCACATGAGCTCACGTGCACGCTCAGCAGCGCTGCCTGGCACAAATCACGACGAACGTCGCATACGAGTCAGATCGTATCATTCGAATGCAAAGTCGCCGTCCCCATCCCCCCGTTCCTCTCTAGAGTCGTCACCGTCAGGGCCTTCCGAAAATTGTTCGGAGCCGTAGCCGCCGTCATGATTGTTTGAGTCCTCATCTCCGGGCGCCTCCTCCGAAGGCGTCCGCGCTCCAGAGAGACTCCGCCCACTTGCCCGACTCATTCCTTCACTCACACTGCCACCGTGCCGTTGGCGCTGCGAAAGCGTCGACTGTTGCTGCGACAGTGACCGAGTTTGCGGCTGCAGCTGCGGCTGCTCAAGCTGCTTCTGCGCGTCACGACGCCTCTTGAGCTCTGTATTGTCGATCTGTGGTGACATGGGAAACTGTGAGTTGCTGAAGATCTACGAGTGTTGTCAGCTGCAAACGCTCTCTTGAATGAGGCCGTACTCAAGGTTTGTCATCACAGTGCGCGTGTTGGTTCTCGTTGACCTCGTAACTACGACGTGAACGTGAACTGTCCCAACCGGGCGGTGATATGATGAGACCAAGCTCAATTTCAACATCTGTGAGCACCGTCCGTAGCGAAGCAATCGTTTTCCGCTTTTCTGCGGACTGAAATGGGGGACATCAACAGACTCAGAATAATCCTCAGGTGGTGATGGTCAAGCTGGTAGGACACTGTGGTCACCACGTAGTGCGAGATGGGGGAACGTACAGGTGAGAAGACGACCCCGTGCGCCTGGAGAGCATCCAACAGTTGCGGTGCACGCATGTTGCGAATGGCCTGCTTGCGCATCACGCTCTGGGTCTGACTGACGCTCCCTTGGACAACACCCCCGAGCTCCACTCGATCTGCCTCGTCCAAGTCCGCCAGGGCGGTCTTGCCGGCCGATGCAGCCTCACGTTTCTCCATTTTAGGTCCGTTGACCTCGCCACGCCGCCATGCGGCATATGTCTCCGGATCGCGCAGCCAAGTTGGTAGCTGTCGGGTGAACCCCGGGTCAAAACAGGGGCGAAACGCTCCCTTGGCATTCACGGGAGGAAGCAAATACGTACCTGCTCAAGCTGCGCCTTCGTCGCAATGCCGACCGGCCAGCCGTGCTTGGCCGCAACCTTCTCATATGGAAATCGTTTGAAGAGCACTGGGCGAAACACGAAATCTGCAACACGATTGGCGAGCGCTATGCGATCCTGCCTCTCCTCGGGAGTTTCGGACGAACATTCGCTGTCGTCACTCATTGGGGGGTCTTCGCGTCTTGGCGGGAGCCAGAAAGCTTCTCGTTCCGCCTCAGCAACCGCAGCTTCTCGTTTCGCCACTGCAGCGTTGGAATTTATCTGCGCACCGATTTCGGAAACATTCATCGCACGACCAGAAAAAGGTTGAACTCAATCCCGGGTGCCCATCAGTTTCGATCCGTTAGCCACTGGTACCAGTCCGGGTGCTAAAGGGCTATAGTGGCGGACCACATCCACATCGGTATAGAGCACGGCATCCTCAATATCCGGCTCTTCGGCGATCTCCCGAGCAGTCTACACATCAAACAATCACGGTTAGGGGCGTCAAACGAAATCGCAGTGAATATCATTCACATCATGGCCTGCACGCTTGGCCGTACCTGGATTTACGGGCTATCAAGATTGTGCTATTTACCTCAAGATCCGTCATTGCTGAGTCTTCAGTGTGTGGTTCCTGCGATCGCACGGCGAGTCCTGCTGCCTGGAGATGATTTTCCTGGATTGCGAAGACCTGCTCGTCTGAAGTGCGCACCCATCCATCCTGCAACGGCAGTACACATCAGAAATGAACATGGCCTTTGAGTGGAAGCCGGCGTTTGTCAGTGCGCAGGATACCTGCCCACGCATTTCCCATCCTTTGGACTCTCCACAGGGCTTCTCATGCGCCACCGCGTCATCATATGTCCCAAATCTGCATCGAAGATAGCGTAAGGGAACCGAAAACTCAACAGGCTTCTACACTTTCCAGGCAGGATGGAGCGTACGATTTACTGCAGAAGTAGCAGTTCCATGGGTTCGGGTTATCTGTGCCCGGTCCCCAGTCGATGCCTGGTCCCCAGTCGCGCGGCTCCTCCTCGCTCTCACTTGACTCGGCTATATTATACTGCGATGTTGCTTCTTCAAATGCTTCCAGCGCATCCACCTAAAGATGCAGCCGACAGGCAAGTCACAATACACAACTCATCGCCAATGAAGCATGGGACTGCGCAACCTCATTGCCAACTCCTGCTTCGTCCTTCTCTGCATCGATAGCCTGGAGATACTTCCGCAATTCTCCCAGGAGGCCACCGGCTCCCTTGTCGGTGCGCATGTTCTCCATAGGATCTTCACTCCTGCAAGCGTATGATGTGTCATGTCCCTGACTAGCCTGTGGTCTGACCAATACCAGCACAAGCGTGCGATCCTCAGTGGCTGCATTGTGCTTTGGAACGGCTGCAGACCCGCTATTCTCTTCACTGTCTTCCATACCATCTGAGTCCTCTTCTTTTCGATGTGTAAGCCCTGCGGAAGGTCTGTCAGTATTCGTGAAACAACAGAAAATCGGCCTGCGAAAACTTTGGCCGTAGTTCTGCAGGAGCCTCGTGCTGCTCACCGGGAACAACAGGCGAAGGACGTGGATAAGGCGGATACTGCGGAACAGTTCTGCGGATGTACCTACAGACCGGAAATTTTGAGATTCAATCCAGGGCTCTGAGCATATTCGCACGAGACATGAAATGTTGGGGTGTGGGAAATGATTACTCGGCGAGTTTGCACGCAGATGGGAGGCCCTTCCGCCGTACGCGAAGTAGCACGGATGCCAGCGGATTGTGTCCAGCAATGAAGGCAAGAAGCAGTGGAGAATCTCCATTGATGTCCTTCGTATCAACCCATTTCGCCGTGTCGTCAGAAGCATCGAGCTCTTTGTCGAGCTTTACGTTTGCTGAGCGTCCTCCGCGATTTGACCCAATTCTACGACAATCGATTAAGCTTAGCCCAGTTTGTCGTTGCTCGAAAGCCATGCACCAGAGGTATGCGGGGGTATTACTGGGTCGGTATGGTGTACGAACCTCAGGAGCAGCGCCTCACATGCATCCAAACGTCCGAAGAAGGCAGCCCAGTGCAACGGAGTGCGATGGTAGTCATCTATCATCTGGCAACGCCCACAAGTCGGCAATTGTGATTACAAGAGGTTAGTTCGACGCACAAGGGCGGTTGGACATGGGAACCGTCGGATCGGCGCCACTGTCAACGAGGAGGTCAATCATAGAAACATTCCCCTGGAAGGCGGCTTCGTGCAGAGCAGAGAAGCGATAAACGGGCGCCACTGAAGCGTTGGCCCCTGCGCGGATAAGCAACGCAGCCAGGGCCACGTCTGCATCTTCGACAGCGTTGAAGAGTAGTTTGTCGAGATGGGCCTCTACGCCCACGTTCGGCGCAACACCTCCGAGACCATATGCAAGAGATTCACAAAAAGGAACAGAGGCGGGATCACGTAGTGCCTGCGATACATTGAGCCGTTTCCCAGTGATACGGTGATACAGCTGCCCGGGCACCACAAACCCGTAAGCGAAGCAACCGACAAAAGACGCGTGGGCCAGGCAGCGCTGACAATGCATCGCGAGGATCGCTCAGATTTGGGTTTGGGTTGTTAGGTCCGAGCTGGATGAGAAGATTGGACCTTGGCTGAGGTCGGGGTGATAGCACCAGGGCAGCGTAGTGGGCATTTGCGACAGTAGGGCGGCAGACACGGCGCGCGGCGAATTAAATCCTCTAGCGTATCATTCACCTTGGCGTCGTTGCGTTGAAACGCAGGATGATCGGTGAGCTGTGTGGGGCCTTTGTACTCGCCCCAGGAGCCAGGAGTGGCAACGGGTTTCCACACACCAGGTTTCCATCTGTCATCTGTTGCATTGTACACCCAGTAGTCTTCGGGTGAACGCGCAGCCCGCCGCCTGTTCGGTTGCTGAAGGACCTCCATGTCATCCTTCAGTAAGAATGACGGGAACGCCTTGTTCAGGACCCCAAAATCATCCGCACCGTGGTTCCCGAGCGACGGTGATGAAGATCCCTGCCCCTCAGTCCCTGCATTCTGACATGTCACAACGATTAAGCATGCGACAGTCACTCCCTTGAGGATTATCGCCGGACGCGGCCCGGTCCTCTGGCAACGATTCACCGATCCCATCTTCAGGTAGAGGTGTGCATTTGCAGGGTCAACCGGATTCCCGGATCCACGCGCAGGGAAGCAGCTGTATTCAGAATGGCCCCAGGAAAACTTGCGGCTCTCAAGGCCTTAGTGCCCATGAAACCGCAGTCCCATGGCACAGCATCTGTCAGCGCCGCAAGCTTACAAAAGTTTTGCCTTACGAGCTTTACAAAATTGGGAAAGCGCCGCAAGCTTACAAAACTGCAGCAGTCTAATGTAAAGCGATTTTAATTTGCTTTCTCAAGGTGCAGGGCGGTGGTGGGGTTGCGGAGGCGAAGATCCGCGTGGAAGCGCGTAGGGCTCTAACCTGTGACGACCAGACGGTC
>ENA-UOXV01001563-UOXV01001563.1-marine-metagenome-genome-assembly--contig:-NODE-1563-length-31842-cov-6.863026_pt1 | contig 31842 bp, 34 predicted proteins | sample MGYA00238165_ERZ766961 | MGnify/ENA primary metagenome ERZ766961 (study PRJEB28924, sample SAMN03173240) | marine metagenome | biome: Marine; feature: Water; material: Subsurface seawater | place: North... | reverse complement strand
ACCCTCGGCACTAAGATTTCCAAATGGTCCTTGTCCAGTAACATCTGAATTGCTGGAAGCTATCCCCTTATTTATGTCTATAGTAGCGCTCTCAGTGTTAAATTCATATCCCGTATCATGGAACAAGTTTACAGAACCATTCAGCATTAGTGTTTTTTTGTTTTGGTCATATACACCGGTATTTGCTATAATAGCCAACCATGTTCCATCCTTGATACCAATGTCAGCCTTAGGCATTTCTAGTTCTAAAGACGAACCACCTAGTAAAATATTTTTTGCTAGATCGGCCGTAATTGAGTAGGGCTGGTTTTTTGAGTCTGTGCCCACGAAACGGGCGTTTATCATCGCGGGTTGTTCTGGATTTACCCGATTTATAGCTGAAAATTTCAAAGAGAACCCTTTTTTTGATAAATTGATTTCAGGCCAAACCAATACAAGTCCAACTAAAATAAATGCAATCGAAGGTAAAAGAAATTTCATAAAAAAAACAAAGCGACTATAGGAACTCATCCCAATAGGTTTTTTTAAATTTAGACTGTGTCCTAGTTGCATTTTTTGACGCCAAAGTTGGTAACTTAATTTCTTAATCGGAATACTGATATAGGGCATACTAAAAATTTTAATATCTCCAGTGAATTAATTTATGTTAAATCAATTCTTAAGCAATCATGTATGTGCACCAAACCTATAATTTTATGTTCATTCGCAACAAAAAGACTTGTTATCTTTTTGTCATTCATTATATGCAGTGCTTCACTGGCCAGTGCATTTGGCCGAATAGTATGGGCACCCGCCGTCATTACCTCAGAGGCAGTTAGATTGAGCATATCATTTGCCATATGTCTTCTTAAATCGCCATCTGTTATTATTCCTTTGAGTTTACCTTTATCGTTTATTATACCAACGCAACCAAGGCTTTTACGAGTCATTTCAGGTAATATTTCTTTCATCAACTCTCCGCCTTGTGCCAGAGGCAAGTCATCACCTTGGTGCATAATCTCTGAGACCTTTAGAAGACGTTGGCCGAGCGTTCCCCCAGGATGACGAAGCTTAAAATCTTCAGCTGTAAATCCTTTTCTCTGCATTAAAACTACAGCTAATACGTCTCCATATGCCATCATCATAGTCGTCGATGTAGTTGGAGCTAGACCAATGAAACAAGCCTCCTCTGCTTTAGGTAGAACGAGAGTAACATCAGACTCATTGGCTAGAGAACTTTCAATAAAACTTGTCATACTTATTAATGGAATTTTAAACCGTCGACTGTACGCTATGATATCACTTAACTCTGGCGTTTCTCCTGAGTTAGATAATGCCAATATTGCATCATTCGCGTTAATCATTCCTATATCCCCATGGCTGGCCTCGCCGGGATGAATAAAAAAAGAAGCTTTACCAGTAGAAGATAAAGTCGCTGCTATTTTTCTTGCTACGTGACCGCTTTTCCCCATACCTGTTACAATAATACGACCATCAACCCTCTGCAAAATATTGATTGCTAGTGACAATTCGTGATTTATCGATAACGCTAATAATTCTAGACCCTCAGACTCAATCTTTAGAACCTGTTTGGCACGTTCAATATCACTTTCTTCTATTTTTTGATTATTATTCATACACCACTCAAGCCAATTTACTATTTCCAATATGGATTATAACAGAAATCAGATGTTCTTTGTTTAGAATTATCTTTTCTATCATTACTGATGTGCAAAAATATTTTGTTCACCCCAACCTTGGATGTCTAGATCAACTTGATATTCAAGAAAATCAAAACAACCGCGCGCAATTTCTAACCGATTTTCTCTTTTGAGCCTATGTTCTAGAACATCTTTCAGTTGATGAAGATAAAGAACGTCTGAAGCCGCATATTCTCGTTGATTTTGCGATAACTCAGAGCTCGCCCAATCAGATTGTTGCTGTTGTTTAGATATTTCAACACCTATGAGTTCAGAACAGATATCTTTTAGGCCATGTTTGTCTGTATATGTGCGCGTTAATCGTGATGATATTCTTGTGCAAAATACGGGGGCACATTGGATCTCCAAATATATTTTTATAGCAGCTAAGTCAAAGCGCGCAAAATGGAAGATTTTCAGGGTTTTCTTGTCACTGAGTAATTTCCTTAAATTTGGAGCGTTATATTTTTTTTTCTCAAATTGAACTAAGTGAGCATCTCCATTGCCACTTGATAATTGAATTAAACATAATCGATCTCTCTGTAAATTAAGCCCCTGGGTCTCGGTATCTATCGCAATACTGGCGCCAAAATCTAATTCGGAAGGTATATCATCTTGATAAAAATGAATAGTCACTTTGTATCCTTTCGTTGAAACATTTGGATAACTTACCAATAAAATTTAATAAGGAGAAGTCACAAAATTATGAATAACTTCTAATCAATATAACAAAAAAAATATCTTTCATTTTTTTTCATAAATATAAAAGGTGATCCCATCCAATATACAGGAACATAAACACGAATATCCAGGCATGCTTGACTCCAGCGAACAATAATTTTCTTTCTCCTTCGTTGCGACTTGGAGTTTTCGCATTTCCATTGGCTTAAGTGGTTGTCTTATTTCATTACGTAAGGCGGCAAAATTTATCAATTTTTTATTCTCTTAAATTATAGTTTTATTACTTCTTAATTAGACTAATTAAAACGATAATACTATTTATTTCTAGACCTATATGATTTCATTATCTAAAACTCAGAAATAATTTCAAAAATAAAAGAATTAGATATAAGGATTTTAACAGGAGTGTAATTTGAAGGTTGTATGGAAAGTTGTAAGATGGGTTTTAGGAATTGTTATTTTAACTCTTGATATTCTTATCAGGCCAAAGTCAATAAAGCGTAGTTCGGTTGAACAACAAAAGCTCAATAAAATCACCTCGAGTTATAGTATTTATCAATTTAAGGCGTGTCCCTTTTGTGTCAAAGTTAGGCGACAGGTTAGAAAATTTGGCCTCGAAATTGAATTTAAAGATGCTAAAAATAATAAAATTTTTAAAGAAGAGTTGGTTCTTAATGGGGGACGACACAAAGTTCCGTGTCTCCGCATCGATTCGTCAAATGGTGCGACCACTTGGTTATACGAGTCTAAAGCTATAATTTCTTTTCTTAAAACGGAACTCAAACTTGTTTGATTTTAAATCTCTATCGACACTAATATCGCACTTACTAGTGATTTAAATAAATGTACTGGATCTATGCATGGAGTATTTAGAAGGTTTATTCAGCTTAAGCTTATTAATGGCTGCTTTAGTTGCTTTACCTAGTGGAATTATTCAGGGATATGCTGGGTTTGGTGGCGCTTTAGTTGCAGTACCTTTTTTTGCAATATTATTTGACCCTGTATCTGGGTTTGCAATAATTTTGATTGTTGTTTTATTTGGTCAAGGAGCACATTTTTTAAATGCAATTCAAAGAGTGGAATGGGTTGAAGTTGGCCCGGTAGCTGCTGCGAGTGCGTTAACGATGACCATAGGAATATTTTTTTTGGTGACAACTGACCCAATGTTCATACGAAAATGCATGGGTATAATCATTTTTGTAATTACTTTCTTGATGGCTATTAATTGGAATTATACTGGGAAAAGAGGTTTAGTTAGCAAGCTATTTACTGGCGGTTTTTCTGGAGCAATAACAGGTGGATTTGGGGTGCCCGGGTTTCCTCTTCAAGTGATGTTTTTTCATAACTCATCATCTACAGCTGAGATAAAAAGATTAAATGTATTGGCGTCATTAGCTTGCGGTTTGGCAGTGGCAATTACTGGCCTATTTTTCCAAAATATATACAACCAAGATATGCTTTTAAGGGCAGGAATAATCGCTCCAACATTTATTCTTGGAGTTAAATTAGGGGAATATATTTTTAAAATTGCTCCTGTAAACTGGTTTAAGAAGGTAACTTATTTTATTTTATTTTTAACATCGATTATGTTATTGGTTACTTAAAAAAAAATAAAATCGTCTTAATGATCGCTTGATCTATTTTCCCGAGAGCCCCCATTAAATATGGTTATATAAGATTTATGTTTTAATTTTTTTTAGGGCATCTTTTTGCCACATTTAAGTTGCATGTTAATGTTCTTAATTTAGGAAAAAACATGTTTTCTCAAAGTATAAATGAATTTTTCTCATGGTTTATGTGGGTTGCTTTTGAAATAGCTGAGTTTATGAGCCAGTCTGCTAAATTTTTATTGATGTGTTTAATCATATTTATTTTTATAATGGCATTGTTGTTTTTGGTTGTAAGGATAGTAAGTTTATATCAAAAAAGAACCGGTCAAATTGATAAAAATATCGTGAGGAGAGAGCCTAAATTTGATGAATTATAGTATATAGTTCGATGGTGGCCCAGTACTACCGATAGTATAAAATAAAGCCATTCCAACCTCCATACTCACGTCTAGCTCAGTGTGTTACAATCAACCTGTTAGATATGGACAGACAGAAAGGTAAAAGAATCAATATAATTATGTCTTACAAGCTGATGGTGTTTTATTAGTTACTACGTGTGACTATTTAAACGGGTCTTTGGGCGGTAACGACTAATACCTATAAGTCGGCCCTCTTTTATGGAGCGTACCAAGTTGGTTTGACGATCCGGCATATCTTGACCCATGATCACGCTTGGCCTAACTCGCTGGCAGATCGTTTTGCAGTTTCTGCCGCCAACTTAGCTCCATTCCTTATTTCTATATTGGTGAAACGGACCTTCTACAGGCACTGCACAATGGTCGAGCTGAGGCCACCGCTATGCAATTGGTCCACTAAATTTAATATTTTGGTGTTTAGATCTGAGATGTTGTGCCCAGCAGCATCGAGCGCGTCCAATATGCAGTCTGCGAGACCGTTAACACCATAATGCGACTGGTTTTTATATTGTTTTCAGACATGTTTCTTTCCTTAATATATTATCCTAAACTGATGCTAAAATAGATTAGTCACTATCTTTTTCAAAGTTGACCTTTATTTTATTTGTTTTATAACAAGCGTTAAAGTTTCCTTTAATTAAAAGCTTTCATCCTTTTTAAATTAGTTGCTTATTTTGGAATTCATTACCACAGACATCATATTTTCAATTGTAATTGCTTTGTTTAGTGGTCTGATACGTGGCTATACAGGATTTGCGAGTGGGTTATTACTTATACCACTTTTTGTAATTTTATTTGGTCCGATTGAAGGCATTGCTTTAGCAGCAATAGTATCCTCTGCTGGGGGAGTTCAGTTAATCCCATCAGCACTTAAATCAGTCTATTGGCCAGAGCTTGGCCCCGCTTTAATTGGAGCAATATTATTTGTTTTTTTCTCTGTTTTTATTTTGATTTCAAGTGACCCATTATTCATAAAAAAGATGATGGGAATACTTTTATTATTTGCTGCCGTGGTTTTGATGACAGGTTGGACTTATAGGGGCCCGAGAAATATTTTTATAAGTTTCTTAGCTGGAAGTTTTTCAGGGGCCGGTTTGGGGGCATTCGGTCTCCCAGCTGGACAATTTTTAGCTTTATATTTTATTACATCACCAAAGAATGCAGAAATCCAAAGAGCTAATATTACCGTCTGCGCCGGCATGACTGTTTTTTTCTTACTTGCCAGCCTACTATTTCATAATCAAGTTAATTTCATAACCATTCAACGCTCTTTGGTTTTAATTCCAATATTTGTTATAGGAACTTGGTTGGGTTTGAAACTTTTCAATAGACTTCCATTAAGTTGGTTTAATAGTATTGTGCATATCCTTATACTATTCACTGGATTATCTCTCCTGTTCACCTGATAAACAATTATTAAGATTTAAAATGCATCTTTAAAAACCTATAATTGGAAGCCGTAGATTTTTATATAATGCTCGGAGATACAAATGAAACTTCATATTGGTGGTCAAGAGGCACATGTTGATTGGAAGATATTAAATGTCCAAAAAGGGCCTCATGTTGATTTTATTGGTAATTGTACTGATTTATCAAATTTTGCTGATAAAAGTATTGAAACAATTTATGCATCACATGTATTCGAGCATTTAGACTATAAATCTGAGTTAGAAACTACTTTTTTACATTGTCACCGGGTTCTCGAGCCTGGAGGTGAACTTATGGTAAGTGTCCCAAATTTGGGCGTTTTGTGCCAGTTATTTGTGGCAGAGGGTTTGACGGTTCAGCAGAGATATAAGCTAATGAGAATGATGTTTGGTGGACAGGTAGATGCATATGACTATCACAAAGTAGGACTAATAGAAGATTTCTTGGCTAACTATTTTTCGAAAGCTAAGTTTAGTAATTGGAAGCGTGTTGAGGAATTTTCTATTTTTAAGGATGCCAGCAGTATGAGGATAGGAGGTCATCTGATAAGCCTAAATATGATCGCTGTAAAATAGTATTAATCAGTGTCTTTGGAGGTAAGGTTTGTTATCCTAGACTATAAATTATGTTCGAGAGAATTCGTTTTTACACCGTTTTGAGCAATATTTTACTTCTTCCCATACAGCTTTCCATTTTTTACGCCAAGTAAAGGGTCTTTGGCAGTTGCAACAAATTTTACTTGGTAAATCAGATTTTTTCATTTTCGATCAAATAAATTATTGAATATTTAGTTAAACAATAACCTCACTAATTTGTATTATTGGTTTTACGTTCGTATAATTTGGAAAATCGTTACTCAATTGTTCGCTATGGTTCTTTATTAGATTATGAAGGTCCTCCATATTTGTAACCTCAAATGTGGCGATGACTAAATAATTAGATTTTTTGTTGTCTGACTCTGACAATCGGGCGTTCTTTACTACTTGAACATTTAGTAACTTATTTGCCCACAGTTTTTTCGCCAATGGAATATGTTGTTTAGTATAATATTCAAAATCAAATTCGGTGTTAGGCGTGTTTGGATACATTGCCATAAATGTTACTGACATTTAAAAACCCCTTTAGCTGTAGGTGCAGTTTTAGGTGAGAGAATTAAGTGAATATATTTTTTTATTCTAACAACATCCTAACAGTTTACTGCGATGTTCAATATATTAATTTATCTGTCTCTCATTATTTTAGCATTCAAATATTTTTTATGTTATTAAATATTTAAGTGTTTACCCAAAGTTCACCTTAATATTTATCAATCCCTCCCATTTTAGGTAATCTTTGTAAATATAAATTATTATTATGGTCAGTCAGGTGATCATAATTGGTTGTTTTATTTTTAGTGTTACTGTTGTCTATTATAATTATATGCAAATAAATAATTTACTGAGTATTTCAAAGTTATGGTGGTACATTCTATGTAGGTTTTTGTATTGAATGCCCAGAGGACTAAATACTTTTCTTTTTTGTGCGCAAAAATGAAGCAATAACTAAAAGAATTAATCCGATTCCGATAAAGAATATGGCTACAACAACGGGTATTGCCCACATACCTGACTGTATTTTGTTACTTTCCAAATAGCATCTTTTTAAACAATGGCTAAAATTATTAATCCCTTGACTTTTCTTCGAGGCACACACTTGTGTTTTACAATTTCCCTTAATTTCAATATTTGTTGGTTCTTTAATAAAGAACATAGATACGAGTATACCGCAGGCAACAGTAAAAGACGCAAAGCCAACACTTTTAAAAATTATTCTTACGATTTTATGCATCTTGGAAATCTACGATTAAAGGCCTTACGATTATTAAATTTATTTTAGAAATCAAAAGCGTATTTGCTATTTATACTATAGGTGAAATACCTAATATTTTTGCGTAAAATTTACAATCAATTAACGTTCTTTACAGAATTAACTAGATTATTAATATTGGTCTTAAATTTGGAGTTTAACTAACCAAGCTTTTATTTTAACAACCTCAGTCTTTATTATAATTGCATTTTCCTATTACCAAAGTTTTGATTATCATTAAGAATTGCCCTGATCAGATTGAATATAGTATAGAGTTTTGGTTGTCTGGTAACTTTTGACGCTGTATGAACAGATTTAATCTGATAATCATATTAGTTATAATTGGATAGTTAAATTATGAATAAGAGAATCGTAACAGTTTTTGGTGGATCTGGATTCATAGGTCGCCACCTTATAAAGAAATTAGCTGATCAAGATTTTATTATTAGAGTAGCGGTCAGGGACACCGAAGCTGCAAGGTATTTGTTAACAATGGGTGATATTGGACAAATAATACCCACTGCAGCAAGTATCCTCGATGTGTCGACTATCGAAAATGCCGTAAAAGGAGCCGATAGCGTTGTCAACTTAGTTGGCATATTAGCAGAATGGGGTACCCAGAGTTTTAATAATTTACATACTATAGGAGCTTCTAATTTAGCGAAGGCTTCGTCAGCGGCTGGGGTCAAAAATTTTATTCATATCTCGGCGTTGGGTGCGAATAGTAAATCTGCTTCATTATATGCTAGGACTAAAGCTGAGGGCGAGCAACGTGTACTTGCTGAATTTAAAAAAGCTATAGTGTTACGGCCTAGCGTTATTTTTGGCGCGGAGGATAAATTTTTTAATTTATTTGCTGCGATATCTCGTTTTACATTTTTTATGCCAGCCTTTGGTTGCCCAGCATTTCCCAAACTCAAATTCTTTAAAGATGGCCGATTAATTAGTGCAAATTTTTACGGAGACGGTGGGACAAAGTTTCAGCCTGTTTATGTCGGCGATGTTGCAGAGGCTATCCTGGCTGCATTTGATAATAAGAAAGCGCAGGGCAATGTTTATGAACTAGGTGGCCCTACGGTTTATTCGTGGGTTGAATTAATGCGTCTAATATTTAAAGAGGTTGATCGAAAACGTATCTTAGTGCCCATACCATTTTGGTATCTTTACATTGTAGGTTGGTTTTTACAGAAATTACCTTCTCCTTTGCTAACTTGTGACCAGGTTACCCAACTTAAAATTAATAACATTGTTTCTTCAAAATTAGGAACGTTTGAGGATTTAGGTTTATTGGCCACCCCAGTTGAATTAATAATCGGAGATTATCTTAAACGTTTTCGAAAACAAAATAGTCGATAAAAACCTGTTTCGATGTTTCAGAAATATGGTTTAATCTGTATAAGTATTTCTAATTACATTATAAACGGACCTTAAGCCCATAGCTTCTCCACCCTTTGGGCGGCCAGGCTTCGATGCAATATTCCAGGCCATGTGGTCTATATGAGCCCACTTAATATTTGGCTCAATAAATTCGTTAAGAAACAGGGCGGCTGTTATTGCTCCAGCGTAACCACCATCTGGTGCATTATTTAGATCAGCTGAATCTCCTAATATCATATTTCTATAATCATGCCATAGTGGTAGGCGCCATACAGGGTCTTGCTCAGCGAGCCCAGACTTTGTTAGTGCTGCGGCAAATTTATCGTCATTGGTAAATAACACGGGTATTTCCGTACCAAGTGCAACTCTTGCAGCCCCCGTTAGAGTTGCAAAGTCAATTATAAGATCGGGTTTATCTGAACATGCCTCTGCTAGTGCATCTGCTAATATTACCCTACCTTCAGCGTCTGTATTAGTAATTTCGATAGTTTTACCGTTACGGCTTTTTATTATATCAAGTGGTCGTATAGCATTTCCAGAAACATTATTTTCGACTGCTGGAATCAAAACTCGTAACTGGATGGGTAACTTAGTTGACATTATCATCTGGGCTAGCCCCAAGGCATTTGCAGCTCCACCCATATCTTTTTTCATGAGTTTCATACCATTGGTTGGTTTAAGATTTAATCCTCCAGTATCAAAACATACACCTTTCCCAACAAGAATTACCTTAGGATGATTTTTCTTACCCCATTTTATATCAATAAGTCGAGGTTCCTGTTCTTTGTCTTTAACAGCTCGCCCCACAGCGTGGATTGCGGGAAAATTTTTTTTAAGAAGATTTTCTCCGACTATAACTTTAAATTTGCCTTTGTTCTGATCTGCTATCTTCTTTGCAACTTTTGCGAGTTCTTCCGGGTTCATATGTGAAGCTGGGGTATTTATTAAATCTCGAACAAGATACGTAGCACGTACAGCCACTTCAATTTTATTCCTATTTTTAATCACCAATCGAGCAATTTTTCGAGGATTAGTAGTTTTGAATTTATCAAATGAATAAGATCCGAGAGCCCAACCCAAACACCATTTTTCAATATTTTCAATATTTTGGTGATCAATTTTATAATTACCGTAGGGTAATTTTTTTGGTAAATCGCTAAAATCCCATAGATTAAATTCCTGAGAGATACCAATGAGCACTTTATTTGGAATGGAATTCTCATCGGGAACTATGCAAAAATCTCCAGGTTCAGCATTAAAACGCGAATTTAAAAGCCACGTTTTTGTTTGATGATTTTGTTTTGTTTTCCATTCTGAGTATTTATCTTTTGTTACTGGTATAAGCAGCCGGCAATCTTTTGTTGAATTCACAAAGCAAGACATATTCATGGATTTATCTCTGGGTTAATTACGATGCGATCACGAGATAAATTTTGAAGAACCGACTTATAGGCAAGTTCAATTTTGTCTAGTGAATAAATATTCTCTGGAATAATTGGAAAGGGCTTATATGTACCATTATCAAAACCAGATTTTATACTTTCAAGTAGTTTACTGGAAACAATGTGATCATGGTCCATATTGCTGATCCCTACCATTTTAAAATTACCTCGGTAAAAAGTTCGCAAGTTAATTATATTTTCTTCGATAATCGTACTTATTATAATATGTCGGCCATTTTTTGCCATAGAATTGCAGCCTACTTCAAAATATGGGCTTCCAACAGTATTCATTATAATGTCAGCGCCTTTCCCATTTGTTTTATCCATTAGAGCACTTAGAATATCCGGCTCCTTAGCACAGTTTATGACTTCAATCGCTTCTGTAGCATGCCCGAGATAATTATCATTATCTCTTTCGACGGCGATAACTCTTGCTCCAACCGCAGATGCTATTTGAATAGACGCTTCTCCAACTTTCCCATTTGCGCCAAAAACTACAACTGTCTCTCCTTTTTTGACATTTGCACCCTCCACCATGCCGAGCCAAGCGCAGGTCCATGAAACACCTAATGAACCTGCCTCAACCATTGAGAGGCTCTTTGGTTTTTCACTGATCCCGGCAATATCAACAACACAAAATTCTGCATGGGCACCATCCCGGCTCATACCTAAGTCGCCGCCCGTGCCCCATACTTCTCTCCCAATCAAGCGGCTAGGGCCTTCTAAAACAATCCCTGCATAATCGCGGCCTGGGGTACGTGGCCACGTTAGATTTGGCATTTTCCCCAGTAAGGCTTTAACATCGCTGGGATTAACGCCGCTTGCTTGAATTCTTATTAAACATTCTTGTTTACTTATTTTAGGCACTTCGGCTTCGATAAGCTCATATTCAAGAGCATCTGAGCTTTTTGATTTTTCTTTTACCGTCACTGCGATCATTTAATTTATACCCTAGCTTTTAGATAATATAATTTTAATATCAGCTTGAGACCATTTTTAAAAGAATCATGTGCCGGAATTGGTATTAAACTAATTTCTTAATATATTTAACATAAAAAATGGGAATCTACTCAGAGTACTTGCACTTATTTTCACGCGGTATAAAACCCTTTATATGTCACCACCGATCTTAATACTTAAAGATATAAAACTGACCTTTGGCGGTACGCCCCTTTTAGAAGGTGCAGAGTTAATCGTATCCAATCATGATAAAATATGTTTGGTGGGTCGAAATGGTTCAGGTAAATCTACACTATTAAAAATCGCTGCTGGTATTATTGAGGCTGATAGTGGAGACACATTTCTACAACCAGGGACGACTGTAAGGTACCTTTCGCAAGAACCGGATTTTTCGAACTATTCGACAACCTTAGATTATGCTGAAGCTGGACTAGAAGGGAGTGATAATAAATATAGAGCTGCATACTTACTAGAACAATTAGGGCTAACCGGCGACGAAGACCCAAAAAATTTATCTGGTGGCGAGATCCGTCGTGCTGCACTAGCCAACGTTTTAGCTCCCGAACCCGATATTTTATTGCTTGATGAACCTACAAACCATTTGGATATAGACGCGATAGAGTGGCTTGAGGGGGAGTTGAAAGATATTAGGTCATCCCTTGTGATAATTAGTCATGATCGTCGTTTTCTAGAAAAATTATCACAAAACACAATCTGGTTAAGTCTTGGTAAAACGCGTCGTTTAAATCAAGGTTTTAAGAATTACGAGGCTTGGCGTGATGATGCTCTGGAACAAGAGGAGTTAAATCGTCATAAATTAGATAGAAAAATAGTTAGGGAAGAACACTGGCTGCGTTATGGTGTCACAGCTCGAAGAAAACGTAATGTTAGACGGTTAAATGATCTATATGCATTGAAAGAGAGCCGGAGAAATCAGCGCAGTGATACTGGTTCAGTAAAAATGAATGCTAGCCAATCTGAAACTTCGGGCAAAGTAATTTTTGAGGCTGATGGAATTTCTAAATCATATTCAGGCCGCTCTATCGTTAAAGATTTCTCAACGAGGGTCAAGAGAGGGGATCGTATTGGTTTTATTGGAAAAAATGGTGTTGGTAAGACAACTTTACTTAATCTTTTAACCAGCAAAATAGAACCTGACGATGGAATCATGAAGATAGGTAGCAAGTTAGAAATGGTATCCTTGGATCAGAAACGTGAGAGCCTAAACTTAAAAATATCCCTAAGTGATTTTTTAACAGGTGGTAATAGCGATATGGTATTGGTTGGAACAAACCAACGACACGTAGTAAGCTATATGAAGGATTTTTTATTTCAGCCGGAACAGAAAAATACTGACGTCAGTGCCCTTTCAGGTGGGGAGAGGGGAAGACTCATGTTAGCGAAAGCCTTTGCCAAACCCTCAAATCTGTTGGTTTTAGACGAGCCGACGAATGACCTTGATTTGGAGACGTTGGACTTACTTCAAGAACTTATAGCTGATTATTCTGGTACTGTTTTGTTGGTTAGTCACGATCGCGACTTTATTGATAGGATTGTTACATCTACACTAGCTCCAAGTGATGAGCGTCAAGGTATCTGGGTTGAATATGCTGGTGGCTATAGTGATATGCTCTCTCAGAAAAATATAAGTAAAAGAGAATATAATCAGTCTTCTAAAAATTTAAAGAACCAATCCCAAAAAATAAGAAAAAAAAGAGATCGTATGTCTTTCAAGGACAAACATGCATTAGAGACCTTGCCTAAAAAAATTGAAGAGGCTAGGTCTAAAATAAACTCTATAAAAACTAAGTTGGCATTCCCTGATTTTTATTCAAAAGACCCAGAAGGCTTCGAAGGTTTGGCTAAATCTCTGTCACTAAATGAGAGTAAATTGTCAAGATTAGAAGATCAGTGGCTCAAACTTGAATTAGAGAGAGAAGAACTAGAGGAGAGTTGATATGGAGAGTTTTATCACATTAAAATCTCAAAGAGGTATTAATCCAGATACCCAAAACTTGGTTGCTGAACCGACTAAAAGAGTGCGGCAAATATTTAAAAATCTAAAAAAATTTGCTGAGGATAGTAATACAAATATTAGGGAAGTGGTAAGGCTGGTCGTTTTTGTAGCCGATATGGCCAGGGACCGGCCAATCGTAAATAAAACTCAAAAAGAGCTTTGGGGAGATGATGGTCCATTTCCTTGCCGCACTATTGTTGAGGTGGATTATCTTGGGGATGACTTTATTGAAATAGACTTTACTTTGAGAGTACCCGCTATTGATAGTGCCCCTTTAAAATTTTTATCGCCAGAAGGTTCGTTTTCCCCGACTGGTACCTGGAGTCTTGGACTTAAATCGGATGATTGTGTTTTTGTATCCGGAATGCGCGGAATAAATCCGGCGGATAACAAACTTGTTATTGGCGAAGCTCCCCGGGCTCGCCAAGCATTAGAAAATTTGAAATTAATTATTAATTCGGTAGGTTTTAACTTTAGTCAGGCGATAAGTATTGTAATTTATGTGACAGAAGAGCGATTTCTTGAGATGGTTGAGATGCTAATAAAAAAATATTGGGAAAACAAACCGCTACCTCTGATGGAAGTACATGTCGTTACAAGCTTAAATGATAATGATATAATTGAGATAGAGACAACATTTTCTAGATGATACTATATCAAATTTTTATTTTTATTATACGTGCATCCCGCCATCAGCCATAAATACGCCGCCAGTTGAAAAGCTACTTTTATCGGACATTAGAAAATATGCCATATTAGCGATTTCTTCTGGTGTTGCATGCCTTCCAAGAGCTATCCAATTATTTAGCATTTCAGTTACATTCGTTCCTGATGCTTTTGAAGCACGCTCTTCGATTTCTAATTGGAAGGTGTTATCGACAGGGCCCGGTGCAAGTACATTTACGCGAATGTTTAGAGGAGCCGCTTCTTTGGAAATACCACGCATTAGGCCAATTAGTGCATGCTTAGATGTTATATAAGCTATACTTCCGGGTCTAGCGGTAACCCCCATAATACTTGAAGTTATTAAAATATTGCCACCATTATTTATTTTAGGGAGTGCATATTTACAGGCTAAGAAAGATCCTCTGACATTTATAGCCATTACTTTGTCAAACACGTCTTCTGGATAATCTGTAATGGGTGCAGACGTACCGCTAAATCCAGCATTCGAAAAAAGAACATCAATTCTACCCCATTTAGCAATAATTTGGGAAATATAATTTTTTGTATCCTGGCTATTTGAGACGTCTGCTTGTAATACCAACAATCTACTAAGGTCAGTAAATTCGGTTTTTGCCTTCTCCAAATGCTCTAAATTATGATCAATGAGAGCAACCTTACCTCCAGCATTAGAGACTTTGAGGGCAGTGGCGAGACCTATACTTCCGGCACCACCTGTTATTAGGCACACTTTATTTTTAAATTCTTGATGGGTTTCATTATTCATCAGCTACGACCCTTTATTTTCGTGTTTTACAGTTACGGTATAGATGTTTTATAGATTTGTCAGTAATTAAGGGGAAAATAATAAAATGCGCGATCAAGGTCGAATAGATACGGCGGCCTACCATAAAAATTACCGTTATATTATAGATGTGCTTAAATCAGAAGTTGATCAGAATATTAATAATATATTAGAAATTGGCAGTGGTTCGGGACAACATGCCATCAAATATGCTTCAGCATTTCCAGATACTGAAATTATCACCAGTGATATTGTTTCTGAAAATTTAACGAGTATAAAAGCTTGGATTAAATATTCTAAACTGACTAATTTACGGAACCCATTTTATTTAGATGTTAATGAAAAAGATTGGTCGTTAAATGCACCAGATTTGTTGAGTAAAAATTTATCTCTCATAATCAGCATCAATATGGTTCATATTAGCCCGATAGAGTCAGCTCAGGGATTATTTAAAGGAGCGGGGAATTATTTGGGAAAAAATGGTAAATTAATTTTGTATGGGCCCTTCAATAGAAACGGTAAACACACTTCACCTAGTAATATGGAATTTGATGGCTGGTTGCGTTCAAATAATCCATCATGGGGAATTAGGGATATAATTCAGATGGAAAAATTTGCTAAAAATAATGGATTATCATTAATCAAAGATATAGCAATGCCAGCCAATAACCTCATCCTTATTTTCAACTGAAATATATAATCTATAAAATGAAGTTTATCTGGAACCAAACTTATTTTCTTATGATTATCACAGCACTTGCGTGGTCTGGAAATGCGATAACGGCAAAAGGTCTGAATGATATTATTCCGCCGGTTGGCCTCGTTTTCTGGAGATGGATGGTGGCAATTCCCATTCTAGTGATTATTGCATGGCCTCATCTAAAATATGATCTAAAAAAAATTAGAGAGAATTGGAAAATTTTAATAATATTGTCTTTTTTCAGTATAACAGCCTACAATACTCTGCTTTATCAGGGTTTGCTTTACACAACTGCTATAAATTCTTTTCTCATAAATGCGTCTCGCCCAATGTTTATCGTATTATTATCCATTGTATTTTTTAGGAACGGAATTAACTTAACTCAGAGTTTTGGCTTTCTTTTAGCATCCTTGGGTACAGTTAATATAATAGTTGAAGGACAAGTAGGTAAGTTGCTTGCCCTTGACTTTAACATTGGTGATCTTTGGATTTTAGGTGGTACAATATGCTGGGCTATTCATACTGTTTTTCTCAGAAAAAGTCCCTCAATGCATCCGGCGAGTTTTTTGGCCATTACGGTCACAATAGGAGCTATCATTTTACTCCCTTTTTATATCTGGGAAATAATTTATGTCGCGCCAACTCCATTTAAACTAGAAACTGTTGGGGGTGTTCTTTATTTAGCAATATTTGCATCAATAGTCGCTTACTTATGTTATAATCGTGCGGTTGAGATAGCAGGTCCAAACAAGGCTGGACAAGTCTCTTATATTTTACCCATAAGTGGCACTGTCTTAGCCATCTTATTATTAGGTGAGAGGATTGAATTATTCCATATAATTGGGTTACCTCTAATTTTGGCCGGTATATATTTTGGTTCTAAGGATAAATAATTTATTCTATATTTAATTTGACTAATTTTACTTTCATAGTCCCTCCTCACTCTTATTATTTTATGTTATACTGATAAAATGGCAGATAATTTGCAGAAATATTTGGACCAGTTGAAGAAAATTGGTAAAGGCGAAGATCAGACACTTGATATCGCTAAGACAGCACTTTTGTTGGCGGCTTTAGAATTTCCAGATATCCAACTAAATAATTATATTAATGAATTGAATGCCATGGCGGCTGATCTCACAAAAGAAGTTGGAGACTGCATGACTTTGATTGAGCATGCGAATGCAATAACAAATATTGTTTATAAAAAGTATGGCTTCGCTGGAGATATCAACACTTATAACAATATAGAAAATGCAAACTTGATGAGAGTTATTGATAGGCGCAAGGGTCTGCCAGTTGCCCTAGGGATTTTAGTTATGCATATAGGGCGGCTTCAAGGATGGAAAATCTCAGGATTAAATTTTCCAGGGCATTTTTTATTGCGTATGACAGCTTTTGGCGAACATATTGTTTTAGATCCATTTGATTCCTGCCGCATTTTATTGCCTGACGACCTTCAGCGAATATTAGAACTGACCCATGGTCCAAAGACAAGTTTACAATCAGAGTTTATTCGCAAGGTTTCTGATAGGGATGTCCTAATACGGCTGCAGAACAATATAAAAATTAGAGCTTTAAGTGAAAAAAATAAAGCAAGGGTATCAAAGACACTCCTATCAATGACATTAGTTGCGCCAAAAAATGTTGAGTTTTTGGCTGAGTTGGCTTTAATGGAGGCCTCCGAGGGCAATTATAAATCAGCGATTGATCGTCTGAATAATTTTATTAAAAAACAAAAGGGCTCAAAAGATATTATTGATATTGAGAATTTAATTATGAATCTAAAGCGTCGATTGAATTAGAAAATAATTTATATTAAAGAGGAGTTTACATAATTTATAGTTATTTTATACTTTAAATATTTTATTACTCTGGGAACTTATTATTTATGTCAATTGATCAACTTATCTCAGGTTATAAGTTATTCCGTCAGGACTATTATTTGGAGAGACCAGAATTCTATAAGGATTTGGTAAAGAATGGACAAAGTCCCGAGACTATGATCATAGCCTGCTCTGATAGTCGTGTTAGTCCATCAATAATGTCGAAAGCTGATCCTGGTGAGATTTTTATGGTGCGCAATGTGGCTAATTTGATACCACCCTATGATAAAGATAGCATTCATCACGGAACAAATGCGTGTATTGAATTTGCAGTCAGAGACCTTGAGGTGCGTAATATTATCGTACTTGGACATTCACATTGTGGCGGAATAAAACGTCTCTGTGATAGATCTGAAAATGAAGTAAAGAGGGAGTTTATTGATAGTTGGATGTCCATTGCACAGAGGGCATTAGATACTAATCTCGAGGGTGATGATAAGTATCGTTATGTTGAGCGAAGAGCAATTGAAATCTCATTGGAAAATTTACTTACTTTTCCATGGCTTAAAAAGAAATGCGAGGATGGTGATTTGGAATTACATGGTTGCTTATTTGATCTAGAATCTGGGAAACTATTCACTAGAGGGGTGGATAATGATTGGACTACCATAACTTAAATACTTTCATAATGTATTTTATATAGTTTATGATAATAAATTAAATTCTACTAGAAAAACGATCGAAAGCATCGAACTTTACTTTTGGAATATCAATATCTTTTTGAAATATTTCTGATCTTAGGTATAACAATTCTCTATCTACAGTCTCTTCAGTAACATCCTTATACCAAGACTTTGGTTGACCATCATTCCCATCATTCCATCTATAACCACGTTGTTTTAATAAGTCCTTTAAATCAAAAGGGGCGCCCTCTGCCCAGATCCGGAAAGTGCTTTGGCGTGCGGTTTCTAGCAGAATATTTAACGCTAATCTCTTAGATTTTGGAAGTTCGAGGCTAAGTAGTTCAATTCCAGCATAACAATCATTTGATGCTCTATGGGCTTCATAGAAAAATCCACTTTTCATCCCTAAATATTCAAGTTTTAGGCTATCAAATCCCTCTTCTGCCCACCCTATTTGCATCATTGAACAAGCCCAGGGTTTATCGGTAAATATATTTAGGTATTTCTCAGCAAATTTTCGATCAAAGTTAGCATTATGGGCTATTATAATTGAAGCAGGTTTTATGATTTCTATAACTGATTCTTTATCGATTTTATGTCCGCTTACCATATTATTTGTAATGCCGGTAATTTTGGTAATTTCATCTGGAATTGGCTCTGAGGGTTCCTGAAATTGATTAAAAGCATCATGGACCTTGAAAATACGCCCATCAACAGAGTATTCGAAAGGAATTAAGCCAATTTCAATTATTTCATTTTCTTTATAATCTAGTCCGGTCGTTTCTAAATCCAAATAGATTGCTAATTTTGTATCAGTTTCATCTGGATGATTATAGTTTTTTGGCGGCTGTAACTTCTTGAGAACCCTATAGTTGCCAGTACTTTCGAGTTCATAAATTTTCTCACTATCTTCTATTTGTTGATTATTTTGCATTCTAAATTATGTTCCATTCTCGATTATTTGATAAGACGAAACCACTTATCTTTATCAAAAATCTATTTAAAAAATACTAGAGATTTTTTTAAATTTACTGTTACTCATTTGAATAGACTTTATTTGTTCTATTGCCCTAGCTAGGTCTTCAGGATTATTTCTATATGGTATTGGAAGACTAGCACCTTTAGAAGTAATCATAAAAAATCCAACAGTATGATTAACAAGGTAGTTTTCGTCTTCAGGGTCTTCTCGCGAGAGAGAATAAGTTGCACCTATATTAAATGTAAATGATTTAAGATCTCGATCTGTACCCGTTAAACCTAAAATTATAGTGTCAAAGCTGGATAGATAGTCTTTGATTATTTTTGGTTTGTCTCGATTTGGATCGACAGAAATAAATATTGGTTCAAATTGAAGTTTCTTACTATCGATCTTTTCAAGAGCAATTGTAAGATTATTTAGTGCTGTGGGACAGGCATCAGGACAGAAAGTATACCCAAAGTAAATGATCCCAAGTTTATCTTTTAATGATTTAATACTCCATGTTTTACCATTAACATCATATAATTTTGCTTTAAACAGCTTATTTGACTGCCATTTCTGTGCATAATGATCTGAGATAAAAAAAACTCCAAATGAAAGTGCGCAGAAAACTAATATAATTAGAATACTATAGATTATTTTTTTCATATAATATATCGTGTGTGAATGGATAAAGAACTAAAATACATTCTTTTTTTTTCAGGGTTAGTTTTTCTCGTATTTGTGGCGGCATTACCATTTTTTGGCCGAGTAGCTCTAAGCATGCCATCTCTGTTAGCATTATGCGGTTTTAATGTAAATTAAAATTCTTCCAAGTCCATTTGCCCTCAAAAATGGGTCCATGGAATTTAGTGGTGCACATGTTTATAGTTTGAAGGTTTCTTTTGACTCCAGCCAATATTCTTAATATCGACCATAATTTCTAGATTACCTAATTTTTCAAATTTTATTATTAATGGGAAGTGACTATTTTTTTCTAAAGGTCTTTTGAGCCCCATCAGCATAATGTGAAGCCCCCCAGGATTAAATTGAACTGATTTATTAGGTCCAATCTCAAGAAACTCTATGTGCTGCATTTTTGCAACCTCATTCTCCACCACAGTGTTATGTAGTTGAACTTTCTTAGCTATGTTTGCACTAAATCCAGTAATTTTAACTGCATTCTTCCCTTTATTGTGTATATTTTTAATGTAAACTGCGCCAGTCTTAGCTAATTTTGAAGTGGCTCTTGCCCAAGGATCCGAAGCATTAACTTGCTTATAGGTATAATTTTTTGCCCCGATATCAGAGATAATAGAGACGAAAGCTATTGTAGTAAGAATTAATATATTAGTTGTAAAAAATCGTTTTCGGTTCATTTCAGTATTCCTGGCTTCTATAAGAAGATAGTTGCCATTAACCTTAATATTTTTGATTAATGGCAACTTTTAATGATTATATAATTACTAGCCACACAATTAATAAACTTCATTAATTATCACGTTTCCACCTTGGCGTTCTGGCATAGAGGCATAAATATCTTTTAGTCTTCCAAGAAGCTCTTGCGCCTTTGGCAAAGCTGCTTGTTGCTTTTCTTCAGACTCATAAATTGCTAATACGATTGCTTTATCATTTCCTTTATTTATCATCACAAATTGGTTGCAACCGAGGTCAGAAAATTCTGGGCGCATTTTTTCAGCAATTTCTATAGCATTTTTCATCATACCAGTTTTAAATTCCATTTCTATAACACTTGAGAACATATTTTTTCCTTCATAAGAATTTTGCCACATCAGAGAATATGTCTAAGTCCTTTATTATTTACAATCCAAATTTTTAATTAAAAAAAATAGTTTTAGTAAAGATTGCAACGCCAATAATTAAAAGAAAACGCAATATAAATTTCTTAAATGATGTCTCATTGGTTTTTCTAAAAAAATGTGAACCAATCCATGCAAAAGTTAACATGAAAGGAAGAAGCATAAGAATAATAATTAATAATCGTATTTCTAGTGTCGTTATACATAAGATCGAAAGTGCAGAAATACTTTCTTTAATAAAAGATGTGGTATTCAATGTAGAGCGGGTTTTATCAGCGGATAATCCTAGAGCTAACATATAAACAGCAATCGGAGGGCCTCCAATACCGGCAGCAGTTCCGCTGGTTCCGGATAACAAACCAACACCGAATGAAAGTGATGAATTTTGTTTTCCTCTATAACTCCATCCAGATAACATTAGTAAGGCGGATCCAATTAATAATAAGGCAATGATTATACGCATTGCGTCATCAGACATAACGTAAAGTATATAAACTCCAATCGGTGTAGCTGCAACGCTCCCTATAAATATTGGCATAATTCGTTTCCAGTCTGAATCTTTGGCAGCACTTGGGAACATTGGTACCATAGCAATGACGTCAATTGTGAGTCCTATTAAGACCGCTTCAACTGGCGGCATAAACAAAATAAATATTGGGACCATCACTAAGGTAGTGCCAAATCCAGCAAAGCCTCGCATAAAACCACCTAAAGCGGTTATAGCAATTAGACTTGCCCAGTCAATTAAAGTAAAATGCAGTTCGAGGCTCTCAAAATAAAGCATTATTTTACATCAGATAATATCATATCAGATGCTTTCTCCCCAATCATAATAACTGGAGCATTTGTATTGCCAGATACTAATGTCGGCATAATTGACGCATCGGCAACTCGCAGCGCATTGACGCCATTTACACGTAATCTTGGGTCGACAACAGCTTCATCATCTGGGCCCATTCTGCACGTTCCGACTGGGTGGTAACTTGTTCTACCACTATTTTCGAGAAACTCTAAAATATCTTCATCACTATCACGCTTTGATCCAGGACGAAATTCTCTTATAATATATTTTGCTATAGCATTCTGACTCATAATTTCCCTGATTCTTCTGACGCCTAATATTAATGTTTCCCTATCTTTATTAGCCGATAAAAAATTATAGATAATTTTGGGATGTATTTTAGGGTCATTTGATGAGATATTTACTTCACCTCTGCTCTCGGGTCTCAATAGAGCGACGACTGATGCACATCCTGGGAAAGGATCTACTGGTCCGCCAATGAGTTCAGAAGTAAATAACATGAGAAGGTTTTGAATATCGGGTGACGATGAATTTGGGTGTACATTCAAATAGCCACCAGCATAGGCAACACCTGTGCTTAAAAACCCTCGTCTTTGAAATAAATATTTTAACCCATGTAAAATCTTCTTATCCCAACGATTTAAAACGTCATTTAGAGTAAAGTTCTGATTTAATTCAAACATTAATGGAGCATTGAAGTGATCCTGTAGGTTCTTTCCAACATTTTGTCTATCAGCGACTAATGGAATATGCATTTTATTAAGAAGGTCGGCAGGTCCAATGCCGGATAATTGAAGGAGTTGAGGGGTGTTATACGCACCTGTGGATATAATAACTTCGTGTTTTGCCTCTGCTAAACAAACTTTTCCTTTTCGTTCAAATTCTACCCCGACCGCGCGATTACCGCTAAAAATTATCTTATTGGTATGTGCCTCTGATTTTATTAGTAAATTTTTTCTCTTTCGTGCAGGTTTTAAAAAAGCTACCGCGGCACTGCATCTAAGGCCATTTTTTGTTGTCCATTGCTGATATCCGAAACCTTCTTGTTCAACGCCATTGAAGTCATAATTTCTTTTGTATCCAGCATCTACCGCTGCTTGGATATATGAATCTGCTAAAGGGTGGGTCTCTCTCGGGTCTGAAACGTTTAATGGGCCACCGATGCCGTGAAAAGGATCTTCACCTCTCTCTTGATGTTCTGATTTCTTAAAATAATCTAATACTTGTTCATAGCCCCAACCATCGTTACCAAGTTGGCGCCAGTGATCATAATCTTCTTTCTGACCCCTCATATAAACCAATCCATTTATTGAGCTTGAACCACCTAGTACTTTTCCTCTTGGTTGTTTGATAGGACGTTTTACCCAATCTATTCCGGGTTCAGATGAATATAGCCAATTAACTTTAGGGTTTGAAAAATTTCTACCATAACCGATTGGCATATGAATCCAGGGACTTGAGTCACTAGGACCGGCCTCAAGCAAGAGCACTCGGAATTTACCAGAAGCTGTTAGTCGGTTTGCTATTACACACCCAGCACTTCCAGCCCCTATAATTATAAAATCAAATTTATTACTTTCCATTTATGGCCATTTCTTCTTATGGTTTTAATTTACACCTTTAATAGAGAATTCACTCTTGGCATAACTTCTTTCGATAAAAGTTCCATGGAACGCATCCACCCCTCTTTTGCTCCTGGATCAGAATAATCAAAGCCCATCTGAAGTAAAACGCCGAAACCACCAGTCGAGTGATATTGATCTACTATTTGGGTAACCACAGTATCCGGGTCTCCAACAAACCATGTTCCCGTATCAACTAGGTACTTTGCATCAATCTCAGTGTCTTGAGAATCGTTTGGCTTTCGGAATAAATGGTTTATTTTTAATCTCTCAATTATTACTTTAAAATACGAATCCCAGAATTCAGATGCAAATCCATTCAATACAGCATCACGGGCTTCCTTATTAGTATCAGCAACGTAAATTTCGCGAATATGACGCCATTGTTCTCGATTGGCGACTCTTCCTCCTGATTTTGCCGCATCACTTATAACCGGCCAGTGAATGGCAACATTTTCTGGAGACACATTAAAGCTGAGAGGAATATAACCTTCTTTACCAGCTATTTTAAGTGAAGATGAATCAGGCATGAAGCCAGCAAACCCAATCCTTGGTTCTACAGGTTTAAAGGGTTCGAGGTGCCAAGTATAATTTTTACTATATTTAGGTTTTTTTACGGACCAGTATTTTCCATTAAAGTTATCTGGACCTCCGGGTTTCCAGCAATCAAGAATAATTTTTAGAGCTTCTTGTGACATTTCCTGGTGCTGACCTGTTGAGAAATCAACATTATATAACTGAGCATCAGTCGGGGTTCCACCGCCACCAAACCCGAACATTAATCTACCTCGTGCCATTTGATCAAGTTGTGCTAACTCTGCAGCTAGTCGCACTGGATGGCTTTGGTAAAGAACTTCTACTCCAGTTCCTAGTCTAATTTTCGAAGTTTCTCCGATCGAGCGAGCTATAATTTGTTGCGGGGATGGAAGGGGCTCCCAAGGGGATGTAATATGCTGGCCTATCCAAACTTCATTAAACCCTAATGTATCTGCGTTGCGAATTACTTCGACATTCCAGTCAATAATATCGGCCAAAGGCCTTCCTGGCTTTGTGGCCGGTTGGAGAAATAGTCCAAGTTCCATATTTTTACCTATTATTATTTAATTTTATAATTACGTTTAATTAAGACTCAAACCTTGGGCACAAGAGTAATACACGCAATGGGCTGCCAGAACCTCTCTGTATCTTTAGTGTTGGGGTTAGGATAATTGTACCTGTAGGTGGGAGCTTATCAAGATTATTAAGGCTAGACATGTCAAATTTATTTGCCTGATGCATTAAATAATGCGCTGGAAATTTTGGGTCAAACATACTTGCACTACCATGATCAGTGCTTGTTGGCTCGGGTCCATAAAAATTCATTAGAAAACATTATTCCCTCTTTAATATTTTTATTTTTTTTTGCTTTATAGATTATTAAGATAGCTAAACGCAGAAAACCCGTCAATATACTTAGAATTATTACTTTAAGTAGTAATAAGTTGATCAATTTTTAGTTCAGCGCGCATTTTCTCTGATATTTTTTTCTTTTCCTCCTCTAGCGGTATGCCTGTAGCATCTGCCATTCTTGGGAACGCATTAAAAGCTGCTATGACTGCAGAAATATCCACCAGTGCTTGGTCGCCCATCTGATGACTAATTTTTTTTCTTAGTATTGAAACTCTATTTGGGTCTTTTTCCTGTAATGCTTCAATGAAACTATTTAAAAGATGATAATTGGGTAATTTGTTATCGATCGAGATTTCTCCCATGACTGAATATAAATCATATGAGTTTCCCGTATGTTCGCCGCTTACACGAAGCCGCATGGCATGGGAGGTTGTTCAGTAAAAACAGCCTAGAAGTGCAGATGCCCGTGCGGCCAGAAATTCCATTTGAGCGCGAGATATTCCTCTTTCTATTCCATCAAGTTCATCTATTCGTGGATCATCGAGATATAAATTATCTAATAATTTCCAGAGGCGTCTGGTCTCATTGGGTAGTAATGTCATTGAACGACGAATATAGAAATGATTCTCATTATTATAAAAGTCAAGAAAATCAGCATCAGCATCTTTTGGATCAATAGTTGAAACCCAACCGGGGCCCATTTTTGCTTCAGGAGTTTTTCTCCGGTTGGGCTTGTTCGATTGACTTTTTGGCAATGGAGGAATTTCAGCACCAATGCCAAGTGCAAAAACATCTATGGCAATTGTTTGGACACAAACACTCAAGATTTCAATGAATTCATACTCTGAAAGGCCTCTTTTAATAGAGTCCGAGAACCACCGTTTACTTAACCGGCCCGAGTCGGAAGTTACTCTGTGTATTATATCAATCCATGAGCTAGGAAGATCTGTTATGGTGTCATGATTACCTATTATTGAATTTGGAGAGATTGCTTTTTTAGAGTCAGAACATAATCTACATCTTTGCGAACTTCTGACTTCTGCCATAATTTTAACTCTATCTGAGCCAAAAATCCAATCACCTGATATGCCTAACTTTGAGTGTGCCAGCCCTATTGCATTAAATAATTCCTCTCGGATTTTTACTGGTGCATTCTCAAAAATATGGCCCAAGGTAGTCTCCTAAAACCTTTTAATTTATTTTAGCTGGATAACTATTTAAATTAATAATTACCAGAGTTAGCAAGTATATTTCCACCTGATTTTTGCAACTTCCCCATCACACTGGATGTTTCTGAATATAATAATTTTTCATCTTATTTTATTATTTCTCCAGCCGTAAAAATTATGTTTCTTAAGTATATTATTTTTTTATTTGAGTATGATATACCAAATACTTTTCTACACTAGTTTGATCAGGCACAACCCCTAGACCGGGAGTATTATTGAGTGTTATTTTACTTTTAATTATTTTTGGAAATGGGTTTGCTAGTCCTTCTCTAAGAGGGTTTTGGTTGAAATCAACCTCTAACATACCATCTCCGCCCGATCCTGCCAGTAAATGTGCGCTTGCTATTAATCCTATACCTCCGCCCAGAAAATGGGGGCAATAATTAATTCCATTTTCTAAAATTCCTTTTACGACCATAATATTAGCACTTATGCCACCCCATTTACATATATCTGGTTGAATAACTCCTAAATTTCCATCTTTAATTTTTCTGTTGAATATATCTAACCCTCTAATATTTTCGCCCGCTGCTAGCGGAATATTTGTAATACCGGATAGTTTTTGCCATTCATTTTCTGGCCTGTCCGCTTGAATAGGTTCCTCAACCCAATTTAGAGGAATTTTATTTATCCTCGTAAAAAAATCAATTGCTTCAGTTAATTCCCATGCTTGATTGGCATCAACCATTAGCTTCTCATTTGCTAACATGGCTAATTGGACATTCTTGATAATTTCAATATCATTATCATGTCCAAATCCAACCTTAATCTTAAAGGCATCAAAACCCTCTTTTCGCGCACGATCAATGGTCCTTAATGTATTCACTGGATTAATTCCGCTCGCATAAACGGGAACCTCAGCTTCATTGCCCCCTAGAATTTGATAAAGTGGTTTATTCTGTTTTTGAGCAAAAATATCCCATATTGCTATATCGATACCGGAGATAACTTGAGCAATTGGGCCAATTTCAGCTGTTTGTATAGCCAAGGTGTGAGTAGACTTAGTAAGGTATTTGAAAACTTCTTTAGGGTCGTTTATATCCATTTTAAAAACTAATGGTGCAAAAGTAGTTTCCAATAATTTTGCCCTATGTTCAGCACCACATGTAGGATAATTACACCAAATTTCTCCCCAACCAGTATAACCTTCATTATCATCAATTTTGATAATGACTGCTGGACGATCAAACATTGTTCCGAAAGATGTCATGACAGGCGTTTTAATAGGTGCCCTGTAAACGAAGACCTCAACACTTTTGACGGAAGTTATCATTTTATTTCCATATAAGGTTGAGGTTTTTCCATTGATCTACTTTGTGCCTGAACCATATTTCGTATCATTTCTTCTTGTATTAAATTTTCTTGATCTCTACGTATGGTAGAATATTTTTCTGAATTCCATAAATTGACTAATTCGTCCGGATCAGACTGCAAGTCATATAATTCTCCTTCTTTTTCTCCAAGATACCAGACTAACTTCCAGCGTTTTTCTCTTCTCATACAGATAAATTCTGATGCTGTCTGGATATGGCCTCTTGTTAATTCAGAATATACAGCATCTCTAATTTCAAGAGGATTTTCGGAATCAATTAATTTTTTAAATGAACGGGCCTGCCAATTCTCTGGAACTGGAATTGATAAATAGTCTAAAATTGTTGGTGCAATATCCATCAGTTGTAGCAGAGCGTCGCTCTTTCGACCGCCTTCGATTTTATTTGGTGACCAAACTAACAAGGGGACTTTTACTGATACATCATACATTGTCCACTTTTGAATATGGCCGTGATCGCCCAATGCCTCTCCGTGATCCGATGTGAATATAACAATTGAGTTTTCTAACAAACCACGTTTTTCTAGAGTATTCAGAATTATACCAACTTTTTCATCGATCATTGAAGTATTTGCTGCGTAGTGTCTTCGCACTCGAAGTAATTCGTCTTTTGTTGGGTTATATTTCCACGCGACTGCATCTTGATTATATTTTACTATATTATCGCGATATGCTGCGTGCGCTTGAGGTTGAGCCGCGAGCTCTGCTTCGGTGACAGTGGGAACTGGTATGTTCACATCTCTGTAGTGATTTAACCACCTTTCCGTTGGATCAAATGGTGGATGAGGACCAGGAAACCCAATCTGGAGGAAAAGAGGAGCATTTGATTGACGTTCCTCTAGCCACCAATTTGCTGTATCCCCAACAAAATTATCGGAATGCATATCCTCGGCATGTTCCCAAGTAAATGCACCCATAGCCTTTTTATAGGCTTCCGGATCTGCCTTGTGACGAACATAACGTGTCGGCTTTTCTATGCCGCGTGCATGTAATGCCCGATCCCAATCATCGTAATATGCTCGTTCATGTTCATCTAAGAATAGTGGTCTGTCTTTATTCTCCGCCACAATTCTCTGGTGAAAACCGCCTGCGATGTCGTATGGGTTTGTGTGCATTTTACCGATATTCACACAGTGGTAACCTAAGTCTGCTAGCCATTGTACCCAAGTTGGCTGCCATTTTTGAAAATTAGAATATACACCATGTGCATGCGGATACATGCCGGTAAATAAACTAGCTCTGGATGGTGAGCAGAGTGGTGAGGTGACATAACAGTTTGAAAAAGACATACCTTCTTTGACAAGCCGATCTAAATTTGGAGTATGCATCCAATGGGCTCCGAGCGCATTAATCGTGTCAAATCTTTGTTGGTCGGTCATGATTAGAATAATATTGGGTTTTTCTGCCATACAGGCCTCCTTAACAACTAGTCAGAATTTAAACTTATTCCGAGGCGATCAAACATCTCCCTTGGAGCATCTGTTTCTTTCATATGAAGCCTCATTTCTCTAATCAATTTTTTTTCAATTTCTGTATTCTTTAATGGAAATTCTTGGCGAGGGTCTCTCTCGATATCATAAAGCGCTGAAACACAATCTTTAAAAGACATTCCTTGACATTCGACAGCTAGCCCATCTTCGTTTGATTTAGTATTAAGTTTTAATAATGGTACGCCCTTGGAAAATGAAAAGGGAGGATTTAGGGTTGCATCAACTAACTCATCAATCGCAAATCGACTTGTCATTCTTGTTGGCATTAAAGTATATTCATATAAGTTTTCAGCTGTTAGACTCTCAGGATATCTAAAATAGACGTGTTGACCGTCTGTTATATTACAGGACGCACCAAAAAATCCGAACATTGCTGTTTTGCGAATAAGGCTATCTTTTGAAAGGATTGGTAACAACGATTTACCCGTTACCTCTGAAGGGATATCCACCCCATGGATATCTAATAGTGTTGGCATAATATCTATAGTTTGCGTTAAGGTTTCCCGTCTCTCACCTGCTTTATCAGAAAAATCTGGGTGATAAATTATCAGAGGAATGTGGGCTATTTCCTGATAAACTGGCATTCTATTTTTTGCCCACCAATCGTGCTCTCCGAGTAAAAATCCGTGATCAGTCGTTAGTACGATAGAGGTATCATCCCAAAGATTATGCTCGTCAAAATAATCTAAAAGTCTACCAAAATATTCGTCGCACATTGATAGAAGGGCTGCATAGTTGGCTCTAAGCTCCGCAATTTCTGTCGGGGACTCTTTAACTCGATCATAGATTGGCCAATCTAGAATAGGTCCCTCATAATCAGTTGTATATTGAGCTCGAAAACGTTCAGGTGCAAAAAATGGTTCATGAGGATCAAAACATTCAATTTGTAGCAACCAATCGGCTTCACTCTTATTTGTATTAAGAAACTCAAATGAATTATTAAAAATTTGTGGGCATGGAAAATCTTTTTCTTTTATTATATGCTGACGATTTACCATATATGCTCTCCGATGCTGTTGCATCGGATGATAAAGATCTTTGAATTCTTCGGGTGGCAAATTTATTTTAGGTTTCCAACGATCAATAGCCTGACCACGTATTAAATCCCATGACGAATAACGTTGATGATACGTAGCTCCTCCATCTGCAAAATAGTGATGGTGGTCAGTTACTATATGACTATATGTGCCTCGGTCGCGAAGTATTTCTGGAAAAGAATTATCAAATGGTTCAAGTGGCCCCCAGCTGCGGTGCAAGAAATTTAATCGCCCCGTATGGAGATCCCGTCTTGCGGGCATGCATGGCAAACTCCCTACATAATGATTATCAAAAGTAATAGATTTCTCAGCAAACCTTTTAAAATTAGGCGTTTTAATGTGGGTTCCGCCATAACATTCAAGAGCTAAGCGGTTAAGTGAGTCAAAAAGTACAAAGACAGTTTTCATAAAATTAGGCTTCAAATTTCTGTGTTGACGAAATTAGGTGGTGCAGACAACTCCGCACCACCTAACCTATTACTTAGCAGTTCTTTTTGCAAAATCTTCAATTCCAGGAACATAAACTTCCCTATAATACTTTAACGCGCCAGGATGAAGGGGAGCGCTAAATCCTCGAAGTATAGTATTTTTACTTACCTTGCCCCATGCTGGGTGAACACTTTTCATGTGTCCAAGATTCTCCATAATGGCTTTAGTCATACCATAAACTACTTTTTCAGAGATATCTGCACGTACAAGTAAAACATTCCCTAAACCATATGAGTTTATAGCATTTGGTTGTGCTGGGTAAGTATTCGCTGGGATGTTATATTCATAATATGGAGGTGCTTTTTTTCTAATTTTCGCGGACACAGCATCAGGAATTTCGATAAAACTAACTTTACGTCGTGCTTTCAATTTTATCACAGGTGGAAGTGGCATGCTTCCGTTCCAGATCGCTGCATCAAGTTGCCCATCACCTAACATATTTACCTGTTTGCCAAGTTTAATACGAAAATCTTTAAAATCTTTCCCAGGTGTTAATCCAATAGCGGAGAAAAGTGTCTCAGCATCAAGCATGGATGTGCCACCAGGTTGCCCCATACCGACACGTTTTCCCTTAAGGTCTTGGAGTGTTTTTATTGGTGACCCCTCTAAAGTGAATACATGCATTGCAATCGGGGCAACTGAAATCCAGCTCAGAATTTGTCCCGGTTTATCATTTTTATAAGCGCCCTTTGCAGCATAGGCATCATAAGCGACTTTAGAATTTGAAAAACCAGCTTCAATTTTTTTATTTAAAAGTAAACGTATATTAGCAACATAGCCTTTCGTTGCCTCCGCATTCGCTTTAATACCACTAACTTTACGGTTAGCTAAGTCAGAAATACCAGCCGCCCATTGATATGCTGTTAATCCGACAGGATTTGCACCAATTGATACAAAAGTCTTTTTTTCAGCTTGAGCAGTTGAAGTTAATGCGACAACCCCCAATAATGCTATCGGCAAGCCGATATATTTAAATGTTTTAGACATAATGTCCTCCAAGTATGGTTGAGCCCTCTTTTAACAGCGTTCCCAATTCCAAATTCGAGAGCAGGTTATATAAATTGGAATTGAGTTTTTTAATTTCTGGATAAGTATTCATTTTGAGAATAGTTAAGTTCACTTTCCTTTTACCTTTTCGAATGAATTTTTAATGTTGGTGTTATTCGATCGCCAACGTATCGTTTGCCATATAACAACAAAAATAAGCGCGATTAATCCTGTAATATTGCTAATGAAACTGGGGAAAAATAATAAAAATATAACAATAGCCAGAATAATACGCTCAATTATATTAAGTCTTATCAAAAACCAACCCTGAGTGGCAGCTGCCATAGCGGCTGCGGCAAGAACTGCTAAAAGGAAAGCAGAGGCTACTTGTGCCAAGTCGCCTTGTCCTAAAAGTGCAGGGTTTAGAACGAAAAAATAGGGGACAACAAAGGCCGCTAAACCAAATTTAACGGCAATGATAGAGATGCGTATAGGGTTTGCATTTGCTATACCTGAAGCTGCATAAGCCGCTAAAGCTACTGGAGGAGTTATAGCTG
>ENA-UOXV01001554-UOXV01001554.1-marine-metagenome-genome-assembly--contig:-NODE-1554-length-31945-cov-32.755347_pt1 | contig 31945 bp, 22 predicted proteins | sample MGYA00238165_ERZ766961 | MGnify/ENA primary metagenome ERZ766961 (study PRJEB28924, sample SAMN03173240) | marine metagenome | biome: Marine; feature: Water; material: Subsurface seawater | place: North... | reverse complement strand
AAATGATGCTATAATGGGATTAGTATTTCCTGCTGTTTGGTCATCAACTTCAGCACTATTTCTATCAGACGATAAATAATTTGGTGTAGGTGTTCCTCTATCATTAAATCTTGAAGAATCAAACAAGAAATTTAATTGAGAACTACTAGACATCTTACACCATAACAGGTCAGGCTTGAAGCCTACTCCAGTTATTGATTGTCCTGTACCGTTACCAGTATAGGTAAGTGCATTAAATTGTTTAGTAGGATTTTCATCTGCACCATCATCTCCAGCTGGGTCTATACCACTATCTATTGGTAAGTTAGCAGTGCATAACGAATTGAATCCAGAAGGCGGCGTATAATAGAAATCTCCAAAGCCGTTACCATCAGCTGCAGATTGTGTACCTGTAGATTTATTACCAGCAAAACTAGAGTTTTGCCCTGCGTTCAGTATTACTTTTGAAGCACCATTATAGACAGTTACGAATAAAGCCATTTCTGTTCCTGCTGTAAAAGTATCACCAGCATTTGTACCAGTTGCTGGATTACCACTATTAAAATAAGTATTATTTTTACCCCACCAAATTTTACCACCATCTATGTCTACTGCTATATTATAAATATCTGTACTAGAAAACGCAGTTCCATAACTAGCTGTAGAGGTTTGACCAAAAACATTTTTATTTCCATGAGTTGCAAATACTGTAGAAGTATAATTTTGATTTTGATGATTACTTACCTGTTGTCCTACAGTAATATTATTAATAGCACCAGCTTCTACTCTTATTATTCCTATTCCAGGCCAACCTCCTGCTGGAGAACCATCTAAATAAACTTCAAAATACCATTTACCACTCATCATGTGTAATGAACTAACAGACATACAATTGTTACCACCACTATTATTACCTCTAAAAGAGGTATTACCATGCTCATATAATGCTTCATAACCTGTTGCCGCTTGTGTTGTTCCACTTAAAGGATTCCATGTTGCGAAATTTCCACTACTTGCCATTATTCTCTCCTATTAACCGAATGTTGGGCTATCTAGCGATTGGTGGTCGGTGCCCATACCATGTGTTCCAAAATCATTATCGTTTCCAGAACTATCGTTGCCCAAATCACTTGCGTTTTCAAATTTAAGATGGTAGCCATTATTTCCAAAAGTTAAACCAGAAGTGTCTTTAGGTATCCAAATTCCGTTCTTTGTTTCGCCAAAAGATGATGGGGTAAGTTGTTGTCCGTCTATTGAATTTATTTCTGCCATATATCCATCAAAACCATATCCATCAGCTTTATTTCTTCCTATATAATGTCTATTACCAGAAACATTATATGCAACATCTAAGTTTTGTGAAATAGAATCATCAAATGAACCTACCTCAGTTCCATTTACATAAACTTTTAATCTATTAGCATTAGTGCCGTCTGTGGTGTCCCAAGCTATAACTAAATGAAACCATGAATTTACATCTCGAAATAATGCAGTTGTATCACCACCTTCTACACCTGCTGAAGTAGCAACACCTAAAGTATCATCAGTTCCACTATGGTCAAATGCAGTGTTTATTCCATTACTTCCAGTATGACCATGAAGAACATTCATATAAAGATTTCCTATTAAACCTCTTTTAATCCAAGCACTCCAAGTATATTTATCAGCATTAGTAGGAGTTCCAAGTGTATATGAACCTGCTCCTCCCCACTGCAATCCTGAATTATCTGACCTGTCAAACCTAACAGAATGCTCTATCTGGTAATCATAAAAACCCCCAGCTGCAGAACTGTACATAAATTGTGATGAACCGATAGGGCCTGACATATTATAATCTCCTATGCAAACGCAAGTTGAACTGCACCAAGTAATATTCTATTTGAAGCCGCAACCACATAAGGAACTATATCTGTTGCATTACCAGTAGTTGATAATGTTATTCCAGCACCTCCAGCAGATTCGTAATCTGTTCCAAGAGTTAAAGTGTTAGAACCACCAGCATCTTGAATGAATACTATGAAACCAGACTGTCCAACTTTTTCTGTTGATGGATTTGCAAGGGTTATGCTACTTGTTAAAGTAAGTACAAAGTTTTGATTAGCATCAAAATCTAAAACTGTACTACCACCTTGAGAACCAGCAACACTTGTTTTACCTATGACTGCGTTTGTGAATGCTGTAACAGCACCACCTATTTTAAGTTGGTCATCTCCGTCTTCATCATATTCTATTGTTGCATCTTGGTCACTACCAAACTTGATTGCCTTATCATCTGCAATGAATACATCTCCAAACTCTTTGGTCGTAGAACCTATATCTGCACCACCAGATGTATCTGGTAATAATGCTGTCCCTAAAGTTAAATCACCCATTTGGAAACCTGTACCATCATCATCAATTTTTGCAGCTGTAATTGAGTCGTTAGCAACATCACCAGTTGCGATTGTTGTGTCACCTCCTGTTAAAAGATTTGCGAGATTTCTTGCGTTACTCATTTTTTTCTCCTATACCTCTCTATTTATATCTGCTATGGCCCTGCTGTCCAAAACTCAACGTCATAATGAGTTTCTACAGCACCACCATCATAGTTACCCCAACCAAACTGTATTGCGTCATCATTTGATTTTGCACCAGTGCTACTGGTTACAAGTGTGTTTGTAGAGGTATTTGCATAATATTTATCAGTTACAGTAAATCCTGTTCCTGCTAAATCAGGTGGAGAGTTTCCTCCACTATAAAATCCCTGTACATAATAAAAATTATCTTCATCTCTACCTACTCTAAAATAATATGGATTAGAACTTGTGTGGTTTGCGTATGTGCCTGGCATGGTAAGTGTGGTCGCATTGACGTAACTTGAACCAGTTCCATATGACCATCTAACTTTAGGAGTACCACTAGCATTATAAGTGTCAAAGTAAACCCAAGAGGCAAGTTTTTTTCTAGTAATCACATAAGTATCGGTCACAGTTTCTAAAAAAGTTACAGCTGTTTCAGCACCTGTACTAGTGGTAAACATACCACCTAACCCATATCCGTAACCATCAAATGAATATTGTACAAATGAGTGTCCTTGAAAACCATCTGTCTTATTTGTATTTGCTTCCTTAAAATTATTACCTCCAGGCGAAGCAAGAATTAAGGTATTTCCATTAGCATGACTATATCCATTATAAGTCCAAGTTGAATAAGTTGAACTTGCTGTAAAACCTTCAAAGTCAGATTGTGAAACTCTCTCAGGGTCACCAAAACCAGCTGATTGACCACTAGCACCCATTAATATGTCTTTAGAAAAAGGCATCTACTTATCCGTTCCACTTACTGGGTCAAAGTTTTTTGAGTCTTCAAAGAAAGATGATGTTTCATTAAATCCAAAATCGTCATCTGCATCTGCACTTGCTGGATTTGGTGTAACTGTATATCTCTGTTCTCTTGTTGGTGCGTTAATTTCTGAATCTGTATATTGGTCAACTTGTACAGTCTTAATAACCTTGTCAGATGTAACAGGGCCATATAGATAAAACTTCGCAGTAAAACTAAGAGTATAAATAATTGCTCTTCTTTCTTCAAAATTACCTTGATAATTATCTTCATAAGATACCGAACTTAATATGATTGGAACATCTCTTTTAATTCCCATATCTGCCATATCATTAATTGTGATTGTGTAGTCTGGTTGAAAGTATGGAAGTATTTGTTCTACAATCTGTAATGCGTCATCAGAGTTTTTTGCCATAACATACAAAGTAAAATCTAAATTGTATGGTACAGGCATATACTGCACATCTAATTTATTTGAATCAGAGGTTTTTGTTTTTTTAAACTTTTGTACTCTGTTTAATTTTCTTACAGGGTCGTATGCAAGATTAGAAATCTCAAAACCAATTCTTGGTAAAGTCACTGCAACTTTATTTTTTAAAGATGGGTCATTATTAAGTCTTGTTAAAAACTTTTGTTTAGGCCCATACGCAAGAGGAACTTTCATCTTTTGAATGATTGCACCACTATTGTTTTTTCTTACAATGTTTATATTATTAAATATTGTTCCAAATGAAACCACTACTTTTCGCATTGTTTCGTGGTAAAATTGTTGTCCTAGCATAATTAATCTCCAGCATCACCAAACGGATTTCTCTCCGTAAAGTCTAATATGTTATCATCTTCTGTATCAAACAGTTCGTTTTGCTCCAATGGAGCTGTTTTAGTTGTACTCGTATCTCCTACTATATAGGTTTCTTGTAAGAGGTATGATGTTATACCTGTGTCTGCTTCACTCTCTAGTGCAATGTTTTCACCGATAGATGTTGAGTCATTTTCAAAGGTAATATTATCACCATCTGTTTCTTCAAGTAATACACCATCTCCATGTACAGTAAAATTTTCAAGTCTAATGTTTTCGTTAACTGCACTTGATTGTTCCATTGTAAACTGATGTGCAAGTGTATCAGTTGTATTGTCATCTTCAATCGCATCAATTTCTTCAATACCTGTATCGAGAACTTCTGAGCTATACTCATACTGTGAACACTTAAGTTTGTAGATTGGATTGTTATCCAACTGATGAAAAGGTTCATCATGGTCTACAAAGTTTATTTGAAATATCTTTTCTACAATTGGGTGATAAACTAAATCACCTTCTTGTGGTCTATCTGCATCTGTAGCTGCAGTATCTACGATTAAATAAAATTCATTACCACTTTCCTCTGAAAGTATTCTACCTTCATTGTCATTTTCTAAAACAATTTTTTCTGCACTCTCATCAAAGATAAAACTTTGTGTAACTGTACTTAGTGTTGAAGATGAACTGGACTGGTCAAGTGTTCCTGCTTCTAATAATATAGAACCACTTGAAGAACTATCTGTTGCATCTTCAATTTGAACTTGTCTGTCCATCTCTTGAAATCTTTTCTTATGCACAACAAAGGTAATCTCGTTTCTGTTCTCTAAACCAAACTGTGTCATTATCTCTTTGTCACCAGCATAACCTTCACCATCTTCTATGTACATTTCGATTGGGTGTTGTGTGTTAAACTTATTCAGTGCGTCTTCACCAAACAAAGTATCAGCTGCAACAGACTGTCTGTCCATGTAATAAACATCATGTCCATGTATTTGGATTGCTTCTTTGATTAAGTTACTGTAGAGATTTCTCTCTGACTTAAGTGATTGAAGATTGTTTGTGTGAAAGAAACTATTAACAGCCATGCATCTACCCTATCATGTAATCTATAGGTGTTTCAAAACTTAATTGTATCTGTTCCTCTAATCTTTGTATCTCTTCTATTGCTTGTGTATATATTTGTTCACCATTCATAGTAACACCACCCAGCATTGCAACTCCACTAAACTTAGAAAGGTTTGCACCCCACTGTCTTTTAATTAAAGATGTTACATATCTCTTAAGATAAATGTCATCAAATATATCTGTGAAAGAACTTGGGTCAATTTTTCTATAACAATCTATGATTAGAAAATTATCAACATCAACTTTATTCTCCCAGTCCATATCTATATACAAACGATTTTGGTGTTGATTAAAACGCACTGGTGTTTCACCTACAAGCATATGTTGAAGGTGGTCTAAGTGTTTCATAGTCATGTCGTATTGTATCATTGATGTAGATGAGAAGTCATACAAATCATTTAATCGTAATTGATATCGTATGTCAAACATATTATTTGTTACTGCGTCATCAAATGGGAAAACCTGTACTACTGATACTACAGCAGAAGGCATAGGTATATAGTTCTTTCCTTCTAAGAATGAACCAGTTACATTTCCATCTTTTGAATCTGTTGAAGTTGTTGTTTCGTTTGACCTAGCTCTGTCAACATCATCTTGTGTGATTTTATATTTAAGATACATCTTCTCTACGCCATCATAGTGATACTGTGCAAAGTATTGTAATCCTTCGTCTATTCTGTCCTCTACTTGGTCATCTGACACGTTAATGTCAATAACACCAAAACCTAATGCTCTTAAACAATAGTTCTTGAAACCATCTCTTGTACTGGGTATTGCCATATTACTTCCTTTTATTACTATTTATAATAAACTAACCAAGTGCGATACCGATTGCAGTTGCTTCATCTGCAGCTGCAGTCGCAGTTGTAAGTGCGTTATCGTTTCCGTCTACAAATGAGGTTGCTTTCAATGCACCAGTAGATGAATTGAATGAAAGATTTGTTCCACTTTTTGCAGCTAAATTACCACTTGGCCCTGTAGTGAATAGTGGGAAACAAGTTGTGTCTGAAGACTCGTCTGCAACATTAACTAAAGAAGATACACCACTAACAGTTGCAGTAATATTAGTAACAGAAAGAGTGTCTGTACTGGGATTATACTGAATACCAGCATCTGTCTTTAGTGCCTCTGCTGTTGCACTACCATTGTTTGCATCTACAAATGTGAGAAAGAAGTTTGCATCTGTTCCATCTGTAACTGTCTTGACTGTGTTGGCCGCAGTTGCAAGGTCGGCAGTTGCAGCGTTACCAGTTGTGTCTTGGTTTAATGTTCCTACAACTAAGTCTAGTGTTCCATCATCATCTTGATACTCAACTGAAATACCAGTTTCAGTATTACTTGTAAACATTGCACCAACGGTATCTTGTATAACTTCAGATAAATCTATGTTTGCAGAACCGTCAAAAGAAACACCATGTATATTTCTTGCAGTTTCAAGTGCAGTAGCAGTAGCTGCATTTCCAGAGGTGTCTTGGTTACCAGATGTGTTTACGCCTGGCAAATTAATACTAGCAGAACCATCAAATGATACACCACCAATATTTCTTGCAGTTGTTAATGTAGCTGCACTTCCAGTTGTATCTTGGTTTAATGTTCCAACTGTAAAATCAAGTGTTCCATCTGCATCTTGATAAGTAACGGTGATACCTGACTCAGTATTTCCTGTAACCATTCCACCAACAATGTCTTGAACTGTTTCGTCAGATGCGTATTTGTTTGTTGAACCTTCTGTTAGATTATCAGTTGTAAATCCTGTAAGATTTCTTGTAGTAAAGAAAACACCGAAACCCATATGTGCGTGAGAAGAACATTGATAATATAAAACGTCTGGTGTACTTTCAGTTGGTACGATTTGTGTGTATGCACCAGATGAGCCTGGCGTACCACTTGTTGTTACACCACTTGTGTATTCAGTTGTTTTAGCTGCATCATAATAAAATCTTAATGGGTGTCCATAATTACTTGAATCTGATTGGTCAAACTTGTAAGTGTTCAATGGAATGAATTTTAGAAATGGTGAGAATGTTCCATTAATTTTATATCCATTAGAACTTCCTGTTCCATAGTATGGGTGTGAAGTGTCTTTTGTCGCAACGGTGACCAAAACTGTGATAGTAGAAGCCTCATAAATTTGTGAAGGAGTTTCTGTTTCAACAGTTGAACTCAATGTTGTGGTGTCACCTTGAACTGTAAGGTTACCAGCAATGGTAACATTTCTAAAACCAGATATGTCTTTATTACTATCTGCGATAAGTGCTTTACTTGCAGTTACCGTACCAGCAGTTACTCCATCTAGAACTGTAAGTTCTCCAGAGTCAATAGACGAACCATCTACGATTAATGTACTACCAGAGAGATATAAGTTTCTCCATTGTCTTGTTGCAGAACCTAAATCAAAGGTATCGTCTGCAGCTGGTATCATGTGGTTTGCGATTTTGTTAGGGTCTAGTCCACCACCACTTCCAGATAATCCACCAACTTGTATTTCTGACCTACGAACTTGTAACTGTAATGCGTGAAACTCTTTTCGTAATGCGTCTATTTCATCTATCTGTTCTTTAACCTCTGTCTTACCTTTCATGTCATCAAGATTATCAACAACATTTGTAATAAGTTGTTGTGTTGCTTCTATTGTTTCTTTCTTTGTAGGTAGTGTCTTGTCTTTGACAAGTTTCATTGCCTCTGATATATCTACTGGTTCTTTAGATATAACAACTGGTTTGACTGGTTCTGGTGTCTTGACTTCTGTGACTAGAGGTTCTGGTATTTTAACTGGTTCTGGTTTCTTATCAACCTTAAGTAAAGACTCTTCTATCTTCGGTTCTGGTTTGAGTGCAGATAATCCAGAGAATAAAGTTTCAAGAGCTTCTATCTTTTTACTCTCATCAACTTTAGGCTCTTCTACGATAACAGGTTTGATATCTTCGACTTCTAGTTGTAAATCTTCTTCAACTATTTCTGGTTTGATTTCTACACCAAAGGATTTGATAAGTCCAGAGAACGCATCTAATTTTTTTGTGTCATCTTGCGATAAGGATTTCTTTTTAACAGGTTTGGATTGTTCTTGGATTTTTCCGTTGGGTTTACTTTTCTTTTCAATCTTAGGGGTAACCTTCTTAGGTTCAATGGGGGTATCATCATCTTTCTTCTCTATTACTTTTACAACTTTTTGTACAGATGTAAGGAAACTATCAAGTTCTTTCACTTGAGTTTCAGTTTTTTCCTTATTATCCTTTTCTTCTAACTTTGCAAGTTTGGAGGCATCTTCTAGTTCTTTAAATAAACTTGCAATGTCCTGTGACTGTACAGTCATAACAATCTCCTTGAAGGTATTTATCGGTTAGAGATTGTCTACTATTCAATTCCATAAGCAAGATTACTTGAACCAGGCATACTATTTCCTACAGGAGGAATACCTTGTGATGTAAACGTATGAGCAGTTCCCTCACCTACATCTGTAAAAGATATTGCAGCTGCATCACCCATGTGACTATTAGTATGAGATAACTTAAATGTGTTTACAGTTTTACCAAATACATAATAGTTTTCTCCATCTATTAAACCAGTAATAGGGTCATTTGCAACACCATCACTATCTACACCAGATGAATATGTAAGTAGTTCATCATTATTTAAACCATGACTACTTTTTGTAATTGTATTACTTGTAGTATTAACAACACTTGTAGAACTACCATCAACTGATATTGGGTCAGATATACCATCTGCATTTGTGTATATAGCAATCAATCCAGCTAAATCAGATGCGTTTGTGATTGCAGTTTTTACAGAGTTACATACAAGCCTACAAGCAGTTCTATATGCAGTTACTTTATCTGGAATTGCAGTTGATACTTCTGATTTTCTTGTGACATACCAATCTGTTGTACTCATTGAAGCATTTGCACTTCTTTTTATTTCAGATGTTTTACTTGCTTTTAATGTTGTCAAATCTCTTGCAGTTTTACTTTTTGTAATAACTACTGTTCCAGCAGATGCGTCATACACTGGACTACTGTCTGCGTTTATGTAATACTCAGATTCACCATATGAACCACTGTATGATACTTCTATTAGACCTATTGCAGATTTTTCAGAATCCGTTGCAAGTGTTATCCAATTTCTTGGATATTGATTTCCTGTCGTTGGGTGCTTGAAAGCAGTAGGTACTTTAAAAGTCCTATTGATACTACCATCTACTATTAATGCCCACATTTATTTTCTCCTGTTTCTATTTATCATATTATGAATATGCCAGTGTAGCAACTGCGTGAATTTTTGTTGAACTTCTTACAATGTAATCTATTCTATCTACGGCACTAGCAGTGGTTGTCATTGTTGGTGCAGTTCCAGCAGCAAAATCCCAAACACTTCCATAAGCAACTGTTCTAGAACCTGTACCATCTTGTACAACAAAAATACTTCCAGTAGTTCCTGCTGTTAATTCAGCTGGATTTGCAAGTGTTATATTACCACTTAATGTTAATTCAAAGTTTGCGTTTCTATTTAAATCTAATATGTGTGAACCAGCACCTAAAGACATTGCTTCAATATCTACTGATACACTATTATCGAAGTTTGTATTTTGTCCACCACCTACATTTGCAATCTCAGAAACACCAGTTACTTTTGGTGCAGTTAATGTATTGGGTGTTTCAAGGTTAGTTCCTCTTTCAAGAATTATTTTAGTTGTTGATACTCTTGCACTTGTGCTTGTATCTTGAAATAAAAATCCATTTTCATCATTATCTTCTAATACGATAACATCTTCATTTTCTCTAATTAAAGATGAGAGTGTATCTTTTTCAAATAAAAGTTTTTCACCAGCATTTGTTGCAGAACCATCTGTACCATCTAATAATATAACTGAACCCTCGTTGGAAAAATTACTATCAGTCCCCTCTAACATGATTGACCTGTGGTCGTTTATCTGTCCTTCTTCATCAGTTATAACTCCAGACGTGGTTGATATATTACCATTGACTGTTACTGTGCCACCAAATGTTCCACCACTTGTTTTTGATACTGTGTCTGCTACAGTGAATACGTCATACACAACTACTTCAACAATATCACTTGCGGCTAATGATGCAAGACTACCTATCGTATTTGCAGTTGATGTATTATAGTCTGTATCTCTTAGAAGTAAAACACCGTTTAGATATACATCTACATATGTACCATCTTGAAATTTAAGAGTTCTACTATTATCGTCTGCACCACTGACAGATGTTTCACTACCTGACGCAGTATAGACAAATCTATCCCTAACCCCAAAACCGTCTGTACTTCTTCCTAAATATGGCATCTAATTTCCTTTATTCTTATTTATGGGGTTTCACCCTCAACATTATATAGCACCCAACCTTTTGTTTTTGGGTCACCTGTATCTGCTTGATAAACATCTTCGTCCCAAATGTGTAGTGCAACACCACCATCAGCCGTTGGGTAATCTACTGGTGCTTCCCAAATGCAAGTAGATGTATTTAATGTCCAACTTGCATAATCTTTTCGTGGAATAAACGCATCTAATGTTGCATCATATGAACCACCTATAGCTGCAAAATTCTTTCTAAATGGTGTACCACCTTTTAAATGAACACCTTCATAAGTATTGTAAGAAGTTCTTTTACAAGTTAATCCTCTAAATTTAGTATACCATGCTTCCCAATCTACTCCGTCTTCTCCTTCTTCTTTACCTGTAATAACATCAACTACAACATTATTTTCATCTAAGTATGCATAATGTGCCATAACTATTCCTAACTAAAAGTAACCACACCAGTTCCAGCTGTAAATGTTACCACTCCAGTAGTTCCTGTAGATGTTAAACCAGCACCAACACTAGCACTTATACCATCTGGTAATTTGATAATTACCAACCCAGAACCACCAGCACCATTTGTTCCATAACTAGAACCATTATAACCAGTAGCACCACCACCGCCACCAGTATTCACAGTTCCACTTGTAGCAGTAGCAGCACCTCTTGCACCATTACCACCACCACCTGAACCGCCAGAACCAGCAGAACCACCAGAGTATGGGCCTCCATTTGGAGTACCACCTCCACCACCACCAGCACGAGTTACAGATGTACCAGAAATTGTTGATGCTCTTCCAGCACCACCACTTCCAGAATTACTACCAGAGCTATTAGCACCAACAGCAGATGCACCTCCTCCACCACCAGATGGAAAACTCCAAAAACTATATGAACCAGAACCACCATTATTACCTTGATTAGCAGTTCCTGAACCAACAGAACCTTGACCATAACATTGTCCACCACCAGAGCCACCATTTCCACCACCGTCACTTGCTTCAGCATCACCAAAACCTGTACCACCTCCACCTCCTCCTATTGAAGTGACTGTTGCAAGTACAGAGTTAGCGCCTGGGTTTTTAGCAGATGCAGACCCTCCAGCACCAACGGTTACGGTGTATTCAGTATTAGTTTCTAAAGATAAAGTAGTTTCAGCACTACCAGTACCACCAGAATTTTCACTATTAAAAGATGAACGATAACCACCTGCTCCACCTCCACCACCGTATGGCCCACCAGAACCACCACCAGCAATAACTAAAAATCCTGTTAAATCAAATGGTGTAGCTCCTGCTCCACCACCAGAACCAAACCCTAATGTAGTAAAACCAAAAGACATTATGCGTCATTCCCAGCATTTGTTGTAAAGAATAATTTGATACCTAAAAGTAATGCGTCTGCTGAAAAGTTATCTTCTGATACATCTCTTGAAATCTCAAAGAATACATATTCTTCTGCTACTGGAGTACCAGCAATTGTAATTGCACCACTTTCTCTTGTTATATTTAAATTATATGCGACACCACTATGTGCTTTTGCTTCTGCCTGAACAGCAGTTCCAAATGCAATATTTGTTAGTTCACCATCAGCAAGACCAACACCAGCAAGTTTAAACGCAACTGTTCCTGTGTTTGTACTGTTTCCAGTAAAGTATGCTTTGAAAGATACTGTTCCTTCATTCCATGATTTGGGAAAAGATATAGCAAATTGTGCAAACTCATCTGAGTCTTTGTCAAATGCTATGTGTTTTAATTCTGGCCCATTACCTAATTCTGTTTGAGCAGCTTCAGCACCATTTGTAGTATTACCATACATTGCATTTGCAGGCACCCATATAGTTTCTCTACCAGCAGATTTTAACGCACCATCAGTTATAGTAGGTACTGCACTGAAATTAACATTATTACCTTCAAAGTAAGCAGTTGGGTCACCAGTTTCATCTTCATATAAAAGACTTGAACCAGCATTTGTTGCAGAACCATCTGTGCCGTCTAGTAATATTAAATCACCAGCATTTGCTGAACCATCTGTTGAGTTTATTTGTATTCCGTCTGCACTAGAGTCAGAACGAAGATTACCAGATATCTTAGTATCTCCACCAATGGTTGCAGTGCTAGTTGTTGTCAAAGCACCACTAGCTGTTACTGCGGCTGCAGTAATTGTTCCACTTGAAGTAAAGTTAGTAACACTGTCACTATCTCTGCCTGGCACTGGTAATAATCCATTACCTATTACTGTAGAATTATTAATAACGTAAATATTACTTGAACCAGATGCTGGTGCAGAAGTAAAAGTTAATGTTCTATCACTTGTGGTATAAGCAACATCAGGTTCTTGTCTTACGTTTGCAACAAATACATCTATAGTAGCTGCACTTCCAGCACTTTTACTTAAAGTAAAAACGGTTTCTGAACCATCACCACTAAAGACATCTTTAGTTGGTGCAGAGAAAACAGCAGGTGGTGACGCTCCCAGATATGCCATCTTATGTTATCTCCATTATACTCATACAGGTATCTGCACTGTTTGCTGTGTCCGATTGTATCTTTATACTATGTCCTGCTTGTAAAATAATTTTATTCCCTGACATATATTCAAATGAAGAACCTGCTGGTATGGGTAGGTTCTTTACAAGAAATACATTCGTACTTGCATCAAGTTTTATGTCAACAGTTATTTGATTGTTTGAAGTATTTGCAACTGTCAAACCAATTACAACTGTTGTTGTTGAACTTGGTGCAGTGTAAGGAATCATATCCGAGTTTGCAGCTGTACTAGAACCATCAAAGGTTTTATTTTTAAATGTATTAGCCATTTGATATTACTCCTTACGCAACATCATCTATTAATGCACACACAATTAAGTTTGCAGTTGCATCACCAGCATCTGCTATATCAGATGAAATTGCGTGAAGATTTCCAACTGTTGTGTTTGGAAGTCTTGCACAAAATGTTTCACTTGGGCCAATGAATATACCATCTGCAACATCATTTGCAGCTGTACCACCATCAAGAACAAGATAAACACCATCTGCTGAACTTGTGTTCTGAACAAATAAGAATTTTACTTTGTCTGATGTTGTGATTGCTGTCGGTGCAGTGTCATCATCAACTGCTGTGTAGTCTAAGAAACTACCAGCGATTAAGTCTGTGCTTGAATTTGTACAAGCTGTTAGTTTGTAATACCACTTATCATTTGCATCAGCTGGTGCAACAGTCATTGACCCAGTCAGAGTTTTTGCAATCTCGTCTGGTAAGATAGTGGCTTGTATTGAAACGGAAGCGTCATCTGCCATTTTTTCTCTCCTAAAGTTTTAGTCTTTTAAACTATTTATAATATTTATCCAAGTGCAATTGCAAGAGCAGTTGGGTCGTCTGAACTGAATCCTTGTGCAGACATAAATGTTGTTAATCTTGATAATGCAGCTTTTTTGTTTGTTCCAGCAGCACCATCATCTACTATAATCAAATCACTTGATGTTAAATCTGCACCTATATCTGAACCACCATCTATATCAATAGTTGCAAGTGGTAAAGTTCCTGTGTCACCAGAACCAATTAAAGTTCCAGTAGTAGTTGGAAAACTTATAAGTGCTTCTGTATGATTTATTTTATTTGAACCTAATACGATTGCGTGGTTACCCATATATGCGTGGTTGTAACACTGGTAATAAAGAATACTTGGTGTATCTTCATCTACATCAATCTGTGTGTACGCACCAGAATTTCCTGGCGTACCACTTGTTGTTACTCCTGTTGAGTATATGGTGGTTTTGTCTGCATCAAGATAAAATAATATTGGGTGTCCACTATTAGAACTGTCTGCTTGGTCAAACTTATAATAATATCCAGAGTCAGAAGTTGTATTATCTACACCATTTAATTGTAGTGCTGGTGATTCAACACCATCTAAGAAATATGCACTACTACTTCCATCTCCATTGTATGGGTGTGCAGCTGTTTTACTTGCAACGGTAACAGTAATTGTAATCGGTGCAGATGAACTACCATAAGAACCACTAAGATTGTCTGCTTCTAATAATCCTATATCTCTAACATCATTGCCCTGACCATCAAGAAAACCTCCAAGTTGAGGCGTGGTATCTGAAACCACAGCTGTTAAACCACCAGCAGAACTGATTAGATTGTCAACTGTAATTCTTTTTAATGAAGATGCGTCTGCATCACTTACTAATAATTCATCATTACCAGAAACAATATCACCAGAAGTAATAGATGTTTGTCCAGTAATAAATGTATTTGCAGTTGTTCCTGTGGATATTAATGTACCAGATTCGTTAGGTAAGTTTATCGTTCTATCAGCAGTAGGGTCAATAACACCTAATGATGTTTCATTATCATCATCAGTTGAACCCTCAAATAGTATTGTGTCAGCACTAAACGTAGATGTAACTGTTAACTCTGCAACTGATATTGTTGTTGCAGATATGTTAGTGAAACTAAGTGAACCTGCTTCAATACCACTTACATCAGTTTGGAGTTTATTAAACTCTACTCTAAACTGTTCGAGTGTTGAAGTTGTAGTGACTTGTCCTGCTGTAATTGCCATTAGTTTTTATCCAGTAATGTTTTTAACATAGATTTAATTTCGTGCATTTCACATTTAATATTATTTATCTCTCTTGATGCGTTTCTTATTGCATCTCTTTCTCTTTGTGCAGATTCTGCCCTTTTCTTTGCTAACATATATGCACCTTTGTTCTTGTTTATAATCGCAGTAGATTCAGTATCTCTTACTAAATCTGTGTGTCCCTCAACTTGTAAAAATTTGTTTTCCATTATGTTGCCAGTGCGATTACTCTTAAATCTTTTATTCTTATAGGTTCAGCTGCATTTGTTCCCTGTCCAACTATCTTAATCGCAAACGCAATAAACTCTGGTAGTGGTTCTCCAATACCATCATCTGTTACACCAGCAGTGTATAAGTATTGTTGGAAGTCACCATCATCTAATGATGAAGGTGTTGTTGCATCTGTAGTCCCTGTTGTATTAAAAAACTCATAACTTATTTCTTCAAAATCATCAGCAGAGTCAGACCTTAGTATTTTAAATAATACTTTAATCTCTGAACTTGAATGTCTATGACCAGCAAAGAAAACCTTTAACGCAGTAGCAGGATTTTCTAATGCAACTTTTTTAGTAATGTATATAAATGAATTTTGGTCACCATCTGGTTCTGTTGATGGATTATATTCTGTAGTGGGATAAACATCTGAAGAACTATCTACATTATCTAATCTATTTGCAACTGATATAATAGAAGCTCTTTCTAAATCTACAACTGGTGAAAGATTACTTCTTGTTGTATCTAACACTATGTCAAGAAAGAAAGATTTTGCACCACCAAGTTCGTTTGTTTCATTTATAGAAGATGCTATTAATCTTGATGAAGTAAATCTAAAATTTTCATTTAGTGGTATAACTGTTGAACTTGTATCAGTAGAGAAAGAACTCTCTGAACCAGCTGGACTTGTACCACTTGTTGTTTTTATACTTGAAGTTATAGTTGTATCTGGTATTTCTAATGTGCTTACTAAACCTTTCATTAATTCCATTCTATAGTTTTCTGTTGCAAACACACTTACATCACCAACCTCTGCACTTGTAGTTGCACCTGTTATTGTTGGTGCAGTTGTTAAACTAATAGTATAACTGTCCATCTCTATATTTGCAAGAGCAGTGTGTGTCTTATTAATTTGGTCTAATGGTGTTCCAAGTATTTGATAAAATTCAACTGTAACATCATCTGCGTGTGCAGCTGCAGTTGTTCCATCTATACCTCTTGTGATACTTGACAATGCAGTTCCAGAAATAGTACCAAACATAATTTCATTACCTATCTTCACATAACATCTTGAACTTAGATTACTAGCAACAAACCCTGTTCCAGAAGTTAATGTTAATGATGTTGCAGTAGCAGTAATCGCACCATCTAGTGTTGTTTCTATTCCAGACTTCGCACCTGTAATTGTAACATTGTTTGATGTGGAATACATGCCGTGGTCTGGGTGTTTAACTTTTACAACAGTAGAAGTAGTTTCTAAAGTTAATGGGTTGGACTGAAGTCTTCTTCCATAAACTTCTGTTGAACCATCTTCAGCAGTTGTTTCATCACCTATGTTATCATTTGTTAATGATACTTGTCCAGATGTTGGACTAAACTCTGCACGATATAAAGTAAATTTCATATCTTCAGCTTGTATCGCATTCCAAGTTCTATTATTCTGTGATTTAAATAATACTCCAAGATGTGGTTGTTCTGAAACTAATCTTGAACCACCTACATCTAATTGACCCATTTCAGAAATCCAAACTTTGTAAAATAAACTATCTGTTAAAGTAACAAAACAATATTCAACACCTTGACTAAGATATATTGGTGAATCAAAAGTGAATGTCGTTGCAACTGAAGCATCATCTGATAAATTAATATCAGCTGGTTCTAATACCTTTCTACCAAATGGTAAAACTCTAGGGCCAGGATAACCATTAACAACTTCTCGTATTTCAACTCTAAGAGGTAAGTTTTCGTCTTTTGCTTGAACATATAAATCAATCTTCGTAATAAAACAACCACCTTCCTCATTAACTATAAATGTCTGTGCAAGTGGGTCACCAGTACCATTCCACACTGGTGGTGGTGGATTAGCTCTAAAAACAGAACTTGTAAGAGTTCTATTTTCCGAAACATTTTCTTGTGTTAATATTCCATTTCTTGTTGCAACAATAGTTTCTTGTTCTACCTCTAGTGTTCCCTTTGCAAAATAAATTGCGTCTGCAAAAGTCTTTGGTGCTACACTTCTATCGTTTGTGGCACTTGATGTAACTCTAAATGCTACTTCTCCAGTTTTAAATTTTGGATTTGATTCTTGGCCAGGAAACTTGTAATCTGGTATTGCAAATGTTCCCTCTAACTTACCAGCTGCAGACGTAACTAAAGCACTACCTGCTGAAACTGATGTAGCTCCTGTTGTTGTATATGTAGTAGACAACGGTGTGACAAATGAATTTACATCTTGTCCATCAAAGAAAACATAAACTCTAGTTTTAGGTTTAAATCCTGTACCAGTAAATGTTATATTTCTTGGTCTAACAAATGGTATCAATGACCTGTTAATAACTTTTGTACCTAATGACTCTTCTGTAACATTTTCAACAACAGTTGTTTGTAATCCAGTTCTACTTTGGTCAGTTCTTGTATCTGTGGTTGTTCCTAAAGTTCTAGTTCTAACATTAGCTGTCATTCCAATGCCGCCTCCACCTGAGAATCTTACTGTATTTCTTGTTGTAGAACCACTCCAAGTTGTTTCCCATGCATTCCAAACTGTTCCTATTGCGTTCCTATTTGCACTCAACACAGAATCAAAATTACCTTCAACATTTACAATAACATCTGGAGCAACTTCAGTTTCAAACCATTCATCTCCAGAAGGAGATAATTCTACTTGTCCAGCAAAACTTGCAACAAGAAATGGTTGAACATTTTCAACTTTAGTTGCATAAGGTTGTTCTGTTAAGGTTGTTGATGTATAAGGTAGTGTGAGTATATCACCAGTTTTTTGATAACCAGCACTAAGTCTAGTTGCATCTGTTGTATTTACTTCTGATAAAGTTGTATTTCTTAAAACACATTTAGGTCTAAGTTCTTTTTGAACCATATCAATTGCACATTTGTAATCTTTATTAGGTGTATTTCCTAATCTATGTCCAGCAAAATTATCTACAACAAACCCAGATTTAAATCTGTTTAGTCCGTTTGCATCTTGTATTTCAAATGACTCTGCATCTCTTTCTAGTAAACTCAACGCAGTAGAAAACTCAAGATTTTCTATTCTATCTTGCAATCTTCCAATATCTCTCATAGTAAATCTTTGAGTTTTTAATCTTTCAAGAGTAACATCTTCTGGTGTAAATGTATAAGCTGGTATAGACAGTGTTGCTAATTTCATTGTGTTGTCTAAATCTTTTGGTTCAACTGGGTCTTCAGCAGACTGTCCTTCTACCAATCTAAAATCACCATCAGGTGTTAAAAATAATGATGCTCTTTTACTTAGAAAAAACTCAAAGTCTGCTTGTATAAAACTATCTGGTTGAGGACTGTCGACAACAACAGCACCTGTTCCATCAAATTGTCTTTGGAAGAAATCAAATGATTCTCCTGTAATTTCATCTATGGCTGCAAGTGTTGATGATGCACCAGTTATGTTTTCACAGGTTGGTCTAAAATCTATACAGTCAGCAAGAGGAAACTCTCCACTTGGTTCTGGGTCATCTGGGTCAACTCTTGTTGCAGTGTATGTTGGAATATTATCATAGTCCATTTGTCCACCAACATTCGAATAAGAATCTACAGAAAAGAACTCTCCAGCACTATGTGCAAAGAAATCATAAACAACTAACAGTCGTCCTCTAGGTGCAGTTGCAGTTTTCTTTCTCACTAATCTTGAAATGTCATAGAAGTTATCTCTTTGTCCAGTATCTAATGTAAAGTTACTGGTAATTACTTTACTTCCAGCAGTTACAGCACTTATGGTTGCAGTCGCACCAGAAGATGTTCCAGTGATTGTGTCAGAGGTTGTAAAGTCTGTTGCACCAAAACCATTTGTTAACACATATGACATAGGAGATGTTGTATCAATAATTCTGGCAACTGCACCAGATGATGAACCTGTAATTTGTTCACCTCTAGTAAATGTTCCTGTGATTGTTCCAATAGTTAACTCTGGTGTTGTTGCATCTGAACTGGTATCTTCTGAATCAAACACACCCACTACTTTAAATGCATCTGCACGACCTAAAGATATTTGTTCGTCTGTTGGTCTTGTACCAAATGCGTGAGTAGCACCTACATCAACTTTTAATTGTTTACATAATTGTGTTGTCTTAACTTTAGATGCAACACTTGTCTTTAATATTGTACCTATAAATTTAACTTTTGCACCAGAACCTAATATGGTATTATCTGTAACTGTTAGTGTTGCTGTTCCTGTTCCAGCTGTTTTACCAGATACACTTACGATATCACCTTGACTACCAGTACCATCACCAGCAGTTAGAATAGACATTGTATAATCTTTCTCTGCAAAGGATACAAAGGTTTCGTTACTTCCAGCAGTGAATGATACCACACCACCAGTTGTAGTTGTTCCAACGAACTGTCTACGAACTGTTATCTGTGAGTCACTTGCGTTATTGTTATCAGTTGTAAGTAATGTTTTAATTACTGGTTTTGGTAATTTAAATAATGAAACATTTTTTTCTGGACTTGTAAGTGTTGCAGTCTTGATATCTTCTCTTGCAATGTTACCAGTTGCATCTTCTAATTGGACATCATCATTAGCATTATTACTATTTGCATCTGTACCATTTAAAACAACTTTACCACTTAAACCAGCAGTTGTTTGTAAAACTAAATCAGCAGTAAAATCTTGTCCACTATCTGAGTCGTCCATGAATATTTGTCTTGCATCTGCGAAAGAATGTGTAACTATATCTGATACTGTTAAATCAGCATTAGCTGCATTCTCTATAATTAATCCAGTTTCAGCAGAGTCAGATGCAATTAACTTTTCACCAGAACTAAATGTTCCAACCACTTGTGTAAGAACAAGTTGCGTTCCAGAAGTTAATGAACCAAAAACAAATCCAGTTGCACCAGATGTATTACCTGTAATTTTTACACCACCGTTTGTTCTACTTGCAATTAGTGTTGGACTTGGTATATCATTTAAAGTTAAATATGTAAATGGTCTAATATCAAATAAGAATAATTTGTAAACTGCGTCTGTATTACCAGCTGTTCCAGAATCATGTTGTATTGTTCTTGCTCTTGCAACACCAACTTGATTACCAGAAGCACTTCCTCTTGTAACAGTTTCTTTGTCAAATAAACTTAAAGTATTATATGCAGTTGTTTCACCACTGACTGCACCTATATCTGGTGTGCTGTATAAATTTGTAATTTTTGTAAAGTTACCTACTTCAAATGTTGTAACACCAGCATTAACTGTAGCAAAATCTCTTGCTTTATTTACATCTATAATACTATTAGCAACTTTTTCAATTTCATATCCCTTTACATAAGCTTTACCAGAAGTTACTGAAAGTGCAAGTAAACTATCTGATGCAGTATTACCATCATCTGTTGTTGCACCAGATGAATATACTCCAGTAAAAGTTTTATTTCTTAAAGTATTAGTTACAGACTCTCTCATATCAAACTGAAAAGGTCTTGTTGTATAATCACCAGATTCATCAAATGTTCTTCGTGCAAGTGTGTCACCAAGAATAGAGTAATCTGTAAATCTTGCATTATAATCTACGTTACCATTCCTAACTCTAACTATTTCAATGAAAGATGAGTCAGCAACTGAACTTTCTGCAAGACTTGTAAGTGTTAATTCTATTTTTAATCTATGAGCACCTTTGGCTGCATAGTTTGGTGAACCTGTTGCATTATCTGTAAGTGAACTATCTGATTCTGGAGTAACTAGTGTTTCTGTTATACTCAAACCAACTCTCGCATTTGCAACATCACTTGTAGCATCAATCACATGAGTTTGTTCTGCAACTCTTACAAATTGTCCTCTAACATAATAGATACCATTTTCTATTTTTGCAGATGTTCCTGTTTGAGCTGCTGTTGTATGCGTGGTTGCAGATGCTACATTTGTTGCGTATGTGGTTGTGTGTGTTACTGAAGCATCTGCTGTAATATTTTCTGAATTACTAAAAGTTGTTGTTTCGTTATCTGTTCCTGCTTCAGTATATTGAATATAAAGTCTAGGTTGTGTTGTAGATGTTCCTGCTTCAACTCCAATAACTCTTGCTTTAACACCAGAGGTTGCACCTGTTATGGTGACAGGAGTTGTAGTATTTAAATACTGTGCAACGACTACATCTTCTCCACCAAATGTAGATGCAAGTTGTATCGAAGTGTATGCGTCTGAAATAGATACTTGGCCTGGTATAATAACTGTGCCATCTTTGAATACATTTTGTCCATGTCTTTCAATTTGATTTTGTAGTATAGACTGGAGTTGTGTTAACTCTCTAGCCTGAACTGCAAAGCCAGGTCTGAAAAGAACTCTGTGAAAATTATCGGTGGTATCAAAGTCGTCATAATAAGGTGCGACATTTAAGTCAGTTTTCTGTGCCATATTTAAAACTCAATTATAAGTTTGATGTCTTCTGTTTGGTCAGAAGCTCTTTGGATTGGTTTTCTATTTTCTATGTAAACTATATCTCCACTGTCTGGGTCTAGCTCAGGATTTGCATATCCAGCAGTAAATACTGCTGTATTATTATTTGCAAGGGTTACTGTTTCTGAACTTGTTGTTTGAGGTGTTCCAGTTGCACTAGAAGTTGCACCTGTGATTAAGTTTGCACCACTGAAAGCAACAAATGCACCTGTAGTAGAGTTTGTTCCATAGTCACCAAATCGTTCTTGTTGGTAGTAAAGTATTTTATTTGAACTATCGTACTCTACAACTTTACCACACGCACCAGTAGATGCTTGTGATATTTTTTCGTCTACATCAAATGTACCACTCGCAGTTGCGAACTTGACTGCATAGGTTTGTCTTGCTGTAGTAGCACTTGCAACAGTTGATGTTCCAAATGCGTTTGGATTAACAACTAATCCTACTTCTCTAAAATCGTTTGCAACTGAAAAATCATCACCCTCTGCTTCTGTGATTGTTGTTGCAGTCATTACATAGTGTCCACCTAATTCATCTATTGCAGTAAAACCATGTCCACCCTTTGGGCCTATGATAACCGTAACCTCACCACCTGTTCCACTACCTAATGTGGTAGATGATGAGAGAGAACTATCTGAGAAAATATAATCTGAACCTAGATTGACTGTTGCGAATGTGTATCCAGCACCAGCACTATGAATTGTTGTGTCTGTACCAGCAGTCAAACCAAAAGATTGTATTGCACCACCTGAAACCGTAATACGAACTATAGCACCAGATGATGTCCCTTGATTTGTTCCATCTCCATAGACAGCCGCATAGTAAGTTCCATCTGTATAACCTGAACCAGCAGTAACAGAAAGACTTTCTATTGCACCATCTGTTGCAGCTGCAGTCACAGTCGAATCATCAAAGACTGGAACATAATCTGTTGTTACATATTTTGCAGCTTGTGACGCAGTAATTTTGTACATATACTTAAGAACATAACCACCAAGTGAGAATACTGATGTGGACTCTGATGTGGGTTCTGTACCACTATATGCAGTTCCACCGTTATTGTCAAGCACTTTATATACTCTAAAATCTGATGTTACGAAGAAGAATGTAGAGTCAAATAGATTAGACGCACCACTTGTAGCAGTGTTTGATGAACTGATATTGTCTTTGTACATATCAAAGACTGTGGTGTTTGACCAGTTTCTTCTTGGTATTGCATAAGCAATATCAGAAGATGTAACCTTCTTTGCACCTAACATTGAGTCCCAGTTATAAAATTCTCTGGATACACTGTCTGCTGGTGTGGAAGGTGAACTGTCACTTCCTCCAGTTGTACCTGTGGTAAATGGTGTGGCCTTTCCTAAGAAAAGGTAGTAGACATCTGCTGATGCCTCTGAAAAAGACTCATAAAAGTTTCTTGCGTTATGTTGTCTGAATTTTTCTGTAATGATTGCTGACATTCTTTAATCCTTTTGAATTATTTATACAACTTGTTACGGTGTTATACCAGTTGCACCCTCTAAATCTAAATTATCCCCACTTGTTTCTTCTAGTAAGAAACCATTTGAGGAATCGTTTGTGTCTGTTCCATCTTCAAGTGCAATGTCACCAGTATCTCTAGTTGTAATAACAGATGAATGTGTTACTGGGTCATAACCACTACTTGTACTATTTAGTGTGAAATTACTTAGTGGTATTGAACCAACACTTGGAAATACATTTGATGTTTCCATCAAGAATACTCTTGGGTTCTGGAGTATTTCATCTTCGTCAAGTTGTGATAGTAGTTTGAAACCAGCATCTGAACTAGAACTGTCTGTTCCATTTAATATAATAACATCACCAGCATCTTGACCTGTACCATCTTCTAATAAGAAACCATCATCAATATCATCATCTCTTGTAAGAGAACTTTCTATTGCAAGGTGGTCTTGTCCACCTACTTGTGTTCCACTTTCTAGTAATATAGCTTCTAATAATGAGTTTGTTGAATAATCTTCCACAACTAAACTTCCTGATTCTGCTTCTAATGAAATACCATCTGCCTCTTCTCCATGAGCCTGACTTGATTCTGTCTGTCCATTGTCCCTATATTTTGTTTTATATTTTGTTTCTTCTTCTAACTCTACAAAGAACTCACTATCTTCTAGTGCGATAGGTGACTCTCCACCCTCTACTGAAATATGATGTTTAAATTCTAAATGATTAATGTCAAAGTTATTCTCTATAATAATCTTATCTCTTCTCAAGAACTCTGCAAATGTAAAACTACCTATCTGACTTAATTGAACTGCACTACTTCTATTATCCTCTACGATTATCTTCTCACCAGCATTTTGTCTTGCCTGTCCAATCTGCACAACATAAGAATCTTCTGTGATTAATCTTGCAGTGTCAATATCATGTGAGTCTTCCATATTAATATTATCACCAGCATTAGAACCATCTGCATCTGTTCCATCTAATACAATGAAACCAAAACTCTCTGGAGCTTGTGTTGCGTTTAGTACAAGGTTGTCTGATACGAGAGGTGATGTTCCTTCCTCTGCAAGAAATAAATCTCCAGAGTCATCTTCATTAAGAAGATTGTTAGATTCTAAATCAGTGTTACCAAAATCTTCTAGTCCTAGTACCAATCCATTCTCTAACTGAATACCAGTCACATCTTCAAACTCAAATGTGTTTGTTGCAATGTGTGTTAATAGGTTTCTACTTTGTCTAACTGTTGGTTTGACACTTAATTTAACAACGTGTTCTTTCGCAAGTGTTTTCTCATTTAATCCACCCACACCATTATGAGCACTCTCTGACTTCATTACTCCACCAGCAACTTCATTGTCTACTACTGTTCCCTCAAAGAGTATGTCATCACCTTGTTTAATGAAACCATCTTCTAGTGCAAACAGATTACCACTCTCATCAAGTATGTTATCGTATTCATCTGTGATTGAACCAGCTTCAACATCTAACTTACCACCCTCATCATTGAACCCATCACTTGAGTTTAGAACTAAGTATGCAACATCATAATCATATCCATCTGGTTGAGAACCACTCTCTAATAATATTGAAATGTTACTTGGTGTATTAGATGCAGCTACTGATGATGAACCATCAAGGATTAAATTATCTCCAGCAACGTGTCCTGTTTCGTAAATGATTTTATCATCTCTATGCGTAATACCAGAGTTGTCTGCTTTTAATCTCATTCCAAAAACTTGTTCAAAGATATTCTCAAGAGCAGATGCAAGGATTGGTGAGAACTTCTCTTCGTAGCCAGGTACTTCAGAACCAGCAGTTTTAATACCAGCATTAAGTGCAGTTGCAATTGTCACTTTACCAAATGGTGCAAATCCAGCAGGGTGTACTGCTTTCTTTAATTCATTTAGATAAGAAGTTAATGACGCACCAATTTGAACTTCGTATGAATAGTCTTGATAGAAATAAGAATCTTGTATTCTAATTAAATCTTCACCGATAATACTTTCGATACCTTCATAACTTCCAACTGATGTTGAAATAGTATCTACAACTGTTGTTCCTTTTGCAATGTCAGCTTTAATAATTGTACCAGACGCACCACTCGAATCAGTTATTGTAACATTCTTTTTAGAAAAGTCAATACCACTTTCGTGTATGATATCTGAACCAACATCTATACCAGATGCAGATTGGTCATAAACCATATTACCATTACCAGTTTCATCTGGGAATAATAATGAACCCATTGCATCTGTTCCATCTGAGTCTGTTCCATTTAATATAAGTAGATTACCAAACTCTTCTGTAGATACTCTATCGTTCTCATCTCCACTATTACCAGCTTCAATCACTAGGTAACTAGAGTTAGGATTATTCTCTCTGTATCTGTTAAGTAATAGTTTACTATTTGCGTGTTGTACTTGTTCGTTGTGATTACCTTCTAAAAGTATTTCACCACTGTTATCTTCTTGTATAATATTTCCAATAGAAGTAAAAGGTATTGTTCCTTCTTCTATTGTAATATTGTATGTCTGTTTACTTTCACCATCTAATAAAATAGAACCACCAGTTTCAAGTAGTATACCCTCACCATCATCAAAGTCTAATTCATCTTCAAGTAAAATACCTTGAGGTTCTAAAATAGTTGTACCAACTTCTAACGCAATCTCTTCATTGAAAGTTCCTTCTTGTTCCTGTACCGTTCTGATTACATCTTCAAATGTTGTGTCAAGAACTTTCGTGTTGGTGTCAAAACCTTTAACTACACCAGTGTGAGTTGTTAAAGTATTAGTTGCAGAGAATGTTCCTGTAACGTCTTTAAGAATAAAGTGAGCTCGTAGTTCTATCTCTGGAGGATTATTACTTAAGTAATTAAAACCTGTATTGTTTACATTGATAGATTTTGCAGAACCAATATCATTTGTTAATGCAGTAAGAGCTGCACCTGTACCACCTGTACTTGTAATTGTAACAGTTGGTAAATCTGAATTGTAAAGTCCACCCTCTGATAAGAATATTCTTTGTATAGAACCTCTCTCTGCTGTAGTGAAAGTATCTTCTTCTAAGAACAGTCTATCATTTGGAGTTCCGTATGTGTCGTTTGTTGTAACGACTGTATCAGTAAGTAATGAAAACCCAGCATTAGAACTTGTTGCATCTGTTCCATCAAGTATGATATCATCATTTGCATTTGCACCATCTACATCTGTTCTATCTAAAACAATATTAAATGACTCTTCTGACGCAGTTGTTCCATCTTCTATAATGATTACATCTGATGTAACTTCAGAGTCATCTAGTGTCCCAGCTTCTAATTGTATACCACCACCAATTACACTGACAAAACCAGCTGCAGATTTAGTATCACTCTCTGAAGTTGTAAAGGTAAGAACATCTCCTACCTCATATCCAGAACCAGCATCATCAACTATGACTTCACTTACCGAACCACTTGTGATACCACTCACAACTAACTCTGCTTTGTTGTTTCCTAAGTTTTCTATCTCTACAGGTTCTTGGTCTGTGTGAAGAATACCAGTATTAGTAAGTGATGCAGAAGACAGTATAGCTTCTACAGTAAATGAAACATCAACATCTCTTACAGTAGAGTTTGCAGTTATTGTTTCACCGTCTTGAAATACTCCATCAATATTTGCAAGTTCTAGTTCTGTAACAGATTGTGTTCCCTCTTGAAATGTAATCGCATCATTAACAATTGCAGTAGCACCAGAAGTCTGTGCAGTAATCTTTTGATTGATAATCTCATCACCAGACACACCAGCAAAACCAGAACATCTTAAGATTGTTTCCGTTCTCCAGTCACCATTCGACACACGCAACATATGTTCTGTGGGATAGAATATGTTTGCTTCTTCTCCAAGTAATATTCTAAAGAATAGTTCGTGTCCTTCTTTTGTACCTTTAGCTGAATACAAGTCTTTAATGTTCTTAAGTAATTTTCTTTTTGATACACTAGTTGCAAGTGACTCTGGTATGGAGGTCATTAATGAAGAACGCATCTGGTCTAAGAAATCAAAGATAGTATTATCTACATCTGCATACTCTAAAAGTTGTTGTATGTTTTGTATAGGGTTTGCACGATATTGTGTGATACTTCCTTGAGCATTAGAAGTTTGTCCAGTAAATGTTTCACCAGTAATAAACTTTTGTTGTGACGATATATAAAGTCTTTTGTTTCTTGAATCTTCTACAAGTATTGTTGCAGTTGCATTTGATGTTTCACCTTTTACAATTTCACCATTTGTAAATTGTGCAGTATCTTCTGTAAGTATCCTATCACCATCTTGTTCATCTAACACATACGCAGTCGTTGTTGTTTCATAACGCACATAACTGTTTACAACTGTATATGTAACTTGACCTGCTTCTAAAAACTTGTAATACTCTTTTAAGAACTTAACAAAAATTGGGTGGTCAGCCTGTATAAAATCAGGCACCTGTCCTTCTATGAGTGGTGAAAGTTTAGTCTGAAGTTTTGACTTTTCATCTGCCATTGATTAGTATCCAGAAGAAGTAGGATAAGATGTAGTTGTATTAACTGATGTTGTACTTGCAGTTCCAGATGTTGTAGTTGTATAACCTACACCAGTTGTTGTAGTATTGTCTACTTGTCCTGTTACATTTGAGTTAATTAAATCTATTTCTAATAATTGATTACGAACTGGAACAATATCATTAGAACTTGGTATTGCAGTTATTCTTATGTTATTAGATGTTTCTCCATCTACATTTGATACTGCTGTTATCTTTACTGCGTTAATAGACACAGTTCCATTTGCATAATCTATTGTACCAGCTGCAGAACTTAAATAGGTTCTTACACCAGAAACCACAGAGTATATTCTTACTACACCAGCACCATCTTCATCAAAGAAATATTCTGTGGTAGTATCTCCGTCAATTTGAAAACCTGTTGATGCAAGAATACCACCACCACTCTTATTGTGTTCAGAGTGAGGATTGTAAAATGCATTTGCAAAATTAATTGTATAGTTTGTAGATGTATTTAATGATGGTGTAAAAAATTTACCCATAGTCACTGTCGTTGTATTGTTTAGAATTGAATTGTCCACACCATCTATTTGTCCAGTTAATTGTGAATGTCTAAATGGTGAGTTGAATGTTTCTAGTCTTGCATTTGAGTAAGCAGTTATTGTATTAACAACTAAAGTTTCTAAATCTGATTTACCTTGTGTTGTTGCAGATGAGTTGTAATTAAATGAAATACCTAAAATTAAAAATGTTGTTTCTGGGTCAACTACCACTGGTGTAATAGACGCAACTTTAAAAGAACTTAAATCCTTTACCAAATTTTCTTTTTGTGATGTTGTGAGATTAAGTGCAGTTGTACTCTTTACTGATATAAAAACTTTACCGTACTCTGGTGTTGAACTTACACCTGTACTCGTATTATAACTTCCATCTTCACCACCCCACACTGAAACAGCTTGTGTATTAGGAAAAAGTTTTCTTACATATACTTTATAATCTTCTGCTGTTACTGCACGACCTTGTGATGCGTAATCTAATGGTGCGTTTAATTTTATAGAACTAGAAGATTCTGCTTCAGCACCACCACTTGCATTTGCGACTGTTGTAACTGAAATATTTGTAACCGTATCTATTGATTCTGTTCTAACAAAAGATGATGCACCGTTAGCTGCAGTTTTATTAGTAATCACATAATTTAGTATAACTACATTACCATCTGATACTGCAACACTGGTTGCACCATCTCCAAAGTAAATTTCAAACTTACCACTTTCTGTTTCTTGTAAATAATAAACTGTACTTACACTTGACAGTTGTGTTATGTCAGTTGCCTTTGTGTATGTCGTAGAAGTTGTATCTGTTGTTGAGTTTTGAACTTTTACTGTGAGTGTTGTTGTATCTGCACGAATATCTGTCAACATAAATCTTTGGTCAACATCATTACTGTCCACAATATATTTCGTACTTGCATATGTTCCCTCATAAATTTCTGTGCTATCAAAGGGAATAGACGAACCTGTGTTTTGAGAAGTCTTATCATTAATTGTTACAAATTGAAAATTAACACCATCAATAGTTGTGTTGAATGTTGTACCAGCAGACATTATCGCAGTTGAATTTGATGTTGTAAGTGAAACATTGATTGTTGCAATAGGAGCTCTAGGTGAACCTACCTCATACCCTAACATCTTTGCATGAGATACCACACTGGAACGAAGTGATGCACTATCCAAGAACATTTCGTTTGCTAACATATTTGCATTGAAACCAAGATAGTGAGTATTGTATGCGAGGGTGTCTAATAATATATTCATACCAGAACCTTCAAAGTCATAGTCAGTAAATTCATTTTGTCCTTTTAGAAATGTTTTAAAATTTTCTTTTACAGTGTCAAAATCAAATTCTGTAACTCTTAATTTTTTATCATTTATTGCCATCTATCGTAACCTCTCTAGAAATGCGTCAAGTTCAATTAATTCTGTTGGTGCGTTTACCACATAAAAATATACGGTAACTTGATAACCGTTTGAATCAAAGTTTGGATTTGTTCTTACACCCACAAGTCTTGCTCTTGGTTCGTGGTTTATAATTGAGTCTTCTATCTTTCTTGAGATAACAGACGCAACCATAGGGGTCATTAATTCAAATAACATTCCTCTTACATTACCACCAATTTCTGGGTGAAAAGGTTTTTCATAAGTGTTTAATAAAATTAAATTACGAACAGAACGTTTAACTGCTTCAATGTCAGTTACTCTGTTTATATCTTTATCAGACTTTTTACTAAAGAATAAATCTAAATCTCTATACTGTTTTACATTACGACTAATATCATTATTTCTTTGTGCGTCATTGTATGCAGACATACCTCTACTCCTAATGTATTATTTATACAACATTACTTGAATGGTGAAAACTTAGGTATGGTAACAGACAAATTAGCTGGAAGTAAATCTTTAGCACTTTCTATGTCTGCTGTTATCTGTTCTTGTGCAGATGAAATGTCAGAAGATATTTGTGCCTGAACATCTGGGTCTGCAAGTATTTTATTTGCTTTAGTCGTCATCTCACTAAACTGTGCATTAAAATCTACATTCGTAGAAACCTCTGCAAATTCTTCTGCTATACCTTTAGCATTTGAGAGAACAGTTTCTTGTGCAGATTGGATTGCTTCTGTCGCACCAGCTTTTAGTTCGAAGTTTGGACAGTCTTTACATATATCAAAACTTGGCACACTTGGTAAACTACCACTTAACAAATCTGATGCACTTGATAGAGCATCTGTTGCACTTGATATTGCTGGTGCAGCTTTTGAAACTAAATCATCAAGGTCGAAACCATTAGCTGATAATGCACTTCCAAAATTATCAGTGATTGAGGATAACTTAGATTGGTAATCTAACAAACCTGCTGGGGTTGATAAATCAAAACTTGCTAACGCAGTCAGTTCTCCTTGAAAACTTATTGCTGGTACAGAGGGTATCTCTGGTAACATACTTGATAAGTTTGATGATACACTTGTTATGTTTGCTGAAACTGCGTCCTTCAGTGCAGACGCAGAAGTAAAGTTCCCACCAAGTTGTGATGTTAGTTTACTTTTTAAATCAGCAGTTGCACCTGTTACTGCATCAAAGTTTATATTTGCTCCACAAGTCATTTATTTCTCCTAATTTACTGGGGCAACTTCATCTGTACCAGTTCCTCTTGCTGGTGATACTGGGTGAACGTGGTCAGTTAAAGCTCCGTCACCTTTTACGTCAATAAATGTATCCCCATCAATTTTCTCTTTGAACGCACCGACATAATGATGAGTTGCATCACCACTATACTTAATACCTGTTACACCAGATATTTTAGTTGTAAGAGATGAACTGTAAGTTTCTGTAACTGCACCTGTTACACTTTGACTTAATGTTCCACCAATTGTTTCTGTTACATTTTCTTCATAGTTAATTGTAACATTACTACCAGAACCATGTGATGTTTCGTTACCAGCTACAATAGACACATCATTGATAGCTATAACACCAAAGTCCTGTAGTGCAGTTTGAACGATTGATGCAGTTGTAGATGTGACTGAAATATCAGAGGTCACAGTTATGTCCTGTGTTCCACCCACTGTCCTAGTTTCATTTCCACTAACTGTTGTTGTTATATCTCCTAGTATCTGTCCGATAGTTGCAATGTAGTTTTTATCGACAGACAGATTGTAACTTCCATTTACAATTTCAGTTTCCATATTACCACCTATGGGATTACCATCTTCACCTTTCTTTCCACCTATCTTTACAATCTCATTTAGTCCAACTCTACGAATATAGTTTCCAGTTATGTCAAGTGTGTAATCTCCATCTACATATTGTCTAACACTTCCATATACAGTCAAGTCTAGGGCTCCACTTGGATTACCTGTTTTTGCATCTTTTCCAACTGCATTGATAACTATCTTTTTATTTCTTGCGATAATCTCGTAATCATCATAAACAACTTTTGTAACTCTTGTTCCCTGTGGGTGTATCTCCTCAAATGTTCCAGACATATGCTCTCTGTATAATCTCTCATTGTCTGGTGTATCATCTATCTCAAAGACGTGTCCACTCTCCGACTCTTGAACATGATTGAATGGATACTTTGCAGAAGGGTATGGGTCTTGATTACTGAATACAGATTTAGGGTGAG
>ENA-UOXV01001553-UOXV01001553.1-marine-metagenome-genome-assembly--contig:-NODE-1553-length-31964-cov-7.122285_pt1 | contig 31964 bp, 32 predicted proteins | sample MGYA00238165_ERZ766961 | MGnify/ENA primary metagenome ERZ766961 (study PRJEB28924, sample SAMN03173240) | marine metagenome | biome: Marine; feature: Water; material: Subsurface seawater | place: North... | reverse complement strand
CATCCCTCCGTACTAATTGGACACGTCTCGTCAACGTCTTGTCCGGCGTCAGGCTGAGCGGGAGCGACGTGTGCGAGCTGAGCATCGAGGATCTCAAGGAGGAGCTCGGCCTCTCCAAGCTGCAGGCAGGCAAGGTCCGCAGACTGTGCCGGAGGCGCGAGCTGGCAGAGACTTAGCTGCGTGCTGCCGATGCAGCGCGCGTCGCGGAATAAAAGTGCTGCCAATGCCGTGCCATTAAATAGAGCGCTTTTCATAAACCTTGCGCCAAATATCGGCAACTTTCGAGCGAAATGTGTGCACGGCAGACTTTCTGGTAGTCTCAAAGTGATTTCGAAAGTTGACGGCGGATCGAGGTCGATGAAAAGTGCTCTAGGTTCGCGAATTCAGAATCAATTCCTGAATAAAACAGGTCTCAAACCTGTCGAATCGCGGTCAAACCCGCGGGTTGCGGGAATCGTTACGCGGGCCGCGGCCTCTGTCTGATCTCAAATATGATGCCTGCACCGTGTCTTGTACTCCTGGACACTGTTCTGATACGAGTCTTTGTGGTCTCGACAGTTTTGATGGTTGCGGTTGGCCAGGCTCTGGCCATTTTTACTTGGGTTGCGGTTTCTGAGGCCACCGCGCAAGAACGCAGCACACCAGTATTTGCGCTTGTACTTCTGCTCGCGATCCTCACCAGTGCTTTTATACTTTTTATACCGATCGCTCGGCGATGCTTGCACCACTGCCCCGTGGTACTACAAACTTTCCAGCACCAAGGTCTGACTAGTGTGTTTCGCACCTCATCATACACCCACATAGATCGCTCTGGGCTTCGTCTTCTGTGGCGTAATTCCCGGGATAGTCTTTGGGGTCACCGTGCTGTCCGAAATGGTCTTTCCTTTCAAGGTGCGGCGCACTTGCTTCGAGCTCGAAAAATTGCACAAGCCCGTGAGAATGGATTCAACTCGTTACATTTTTTGTCCGCCGAAAAAACAGGACTGTACTCCGCTGGGCATTCATCCAGAAGACAATCTCTGCACCGCAGCCCGCTTGTTTTCTTTGTTTTTTCTCGTAAGTGCATTCATCCCACTGCTCCTTGCCATCCATCCCAGACTGCCGAAGGAAATAACAACGGTGCTTGAATGACAGTTTGTCTTCATCTTTGTCGCAGCCAGTATTTGCATCTTAGGTTTTTTTGGCCTTCCAAGGTACGCAGCCGTGAAGAACACCTTTTCCTGCTGACTGCATGATTCTGAAACGTTTGGCCAAAGGTATCTCAATGCCTTGCAAGCCATCCGTGAGGAGAGTGAGCCGGACCGTCCAGTTGTCTCGAGGGCAAACTCACCCATCGGAAGTAGGTTGCAGCGACCGCCCTTGCTATCCTTGCTAGGAAGTGGTGACCCACCAAGGCCCAGCATGGACGAGAGCATGCTGGCGGTCGGACCAATAACTTTGAAAAGCTGGTACCACTCCACGTCTCAGCATGGGGCGGATGGTGACAAAAATGACGTTTGTGAATCGCAAGGGTGAAATCTGACGAGCACAGCAGAGTCATCAAAAGAGGTGGTCTTAGCTCCACGAGACGCGAATTTGAAGCCGCGCGATTAAATTAGCCCGTGTCAGGAAAGAAGAATGAGAGCTTTTTTTTATTTTAAATCACAGGTTCCGCTCCGAGACTTGCCCGATTGCACGCTTACTCAAAGGCACGCTCGAATTTGCAACGAAGGGGAATGGCACCAGTCGCGCAGTCTCCATACTCTTGAATGTGGAACACCGCACTGTTTAAGGGGGAAGCGTCCTCTTGGGCGTGACAATGAATCGGTCGGATGGCGACGAAGCAGGGGCCATCCTCAAGGCGGGAGGCCTTCTGGATCGGGCAGCGTCAACAACATCGCTACTTGAACCAGGCTGGGACCTTCTCATCGTGGAGCCTGCCTGTCCTCCTGCTTCATCCTTCGTGTCGTTCACGTACCTGACCCCGCAGGAGAGAAAGATACGTTTAATGACAACAAGCGGGGAAAACGAGAATAACAGTGCTTAGAGGGCGGGCAAGGAGCAGGACGGCCTCAGATTCACGGATTTTTATGACAAATGATGATTCCTCCTCACAAGTCTCGAGATTACAAAGTTCAAGACCCTTCACAGGCCCCGGTTCTGTGGGGGCAGGACTGTACCCAAGCTCCACTGAAGTGCTGCTTGAGGCACCATGAAAGCCATCGAATTGAATGTCAATTGCATTTGGCAGCTTGGACCCCTCCGCCTCGGAATACGCGCCCCCCGCTTCCACTCCAGCCGTCTGTTCAGCGCTCGCAGGCTCTGCCGCTGAAGACATCATCTCCGCATCTGCCGACATTCCGAGGCTTGAATCGCCTGTCCAACAGACTGCATTCAGCTTACAGACGAATCAGGGAGCACAGGACCCTTTCAGGATCGCTTGCAGACGCGCAAAGGAGAAACTGCGCACCGTTGTTCGGGTGCAGCTTAGGCGACGCAAGCGACGGTAGCCACACACCCTTCGAAGACGGGGCAGGTTGGAGCGAGCCCGAGGCCTCGAAGGCATCCCCGCCTCCCCCAGAAGTCGCCATCTCTTGCGACATCCTGTAGAACCGACCCCAGACATGTTCAGACCATCGTTAACTTGCGACAGACTAGATTTGTCACAGCGACTCCAGCGGTGCAGGCCCGGGCGGCACATCCGCTCGAAGGTATCCTCTAAGTTGTTGCGCAGTAAAAAGGTTTCGAAGGAAAGCTGAGGCCGGCCATCGTTTGCCAAACGCTCCAGGTGCACCTGACCCCTCCATTTCGTTCATCACTTTCCGGCATGCCGTTAACGTTGTTGTGCGGGGCTCAATCGGACGGGTCAGCCTCAAGCACAACCCGAACGGATACTGCGTCAAACAAAACTTATACACTTCGGAACACAGACCCGGTATGCATCACGCTCCGGGTAAGGCGGCCGAGATTGTCCCTTTCCCTTCCTGCGCCCGCGCCAACACCATCACAAAATCCCCTCCTTGTCTCTCTCAAAAGGAAGAGCCTTCACAGAAACAATCCTCCCGTGCGTGCACCGACACACTGAGAGGCAGAAGTAGGCTGCAAGGGCCGCATGTACCTCGCAAGCTGCGAGAGGCCTTCTTGAAGACCCGCGCCAGTGCCTTTTTCACCCTCAAGCGGATGGAAGAAGAGGGTCACCGTAAAATTCTCCGCGAAGGCTACATGCCGGCGGTCACGCGCAACCTGCTTGCACGAGCACCCCAAAATCAGCCACCGTCTCCTTCAAAAATTGACCACTTTGCAGATTATGCCCGCACAGTGAGCGCATAAGACACCCAGAGCTTGTGAGATTTGGGTTCACGGTGCTGAAATACTGAGGGAACGTCGCATGGGGCGCAGATAGCTTCATCCTGAGGTGGGTGGGCGCACGCCTGGTCGATCTCCGGCTTGGAGAGTGTGAGTGCCCAGGTGCCCTCGGGAACGCGTTCATGCGAGCACTGCTGCGAATTCAGCTGTCGCGAGATGCCACCCATTTCGGACGGTGGCTCACACATGAAGTGCTGCGATGGATCCAAAGGGATTGTTATACAAGTATCGTATCAGTCAAGCAGAACAAAGATGATTGTTTCTGAGAACGATACTGCAGCCCAGTGCAGGGCAAAAACATTCGAACGTGCTTGCCTACGCGCAGGGCAGCTCAGCGTGTCCAGGTGGGTCTCACCGAGTGTATCTGGAAGCTGAAGACTTTGTCGCTGCCAAAATAGGTCTTGGCGGACATTTCGAGGCGAATGTCACCCGCAAGACGTAGCCCACCTGCTTCCTCGTTGCGCGGGAAGGAACGGCTCGCCTCCCGAAAGCTTCCTTCCCGAAGCTTTGAAAGGAGGGAATTCCCTTGCTTTAGCTTGGCTGCGACCCGCTGTCCAGAGCGATTGCTCGGCGGCTGCCCGCCAGGCGATGAAGGTTCAGACATCTGTGATACTGGAGAAGATCCTGCCTCCATGCCAAGGACAACGTCGCCTTGGTCAGCAAAATTGTGTGCAGAGGAGTTTGAGGAGCCCTCCGTCTGGGCAATGTGGTGCTCCCAGAGACCATCAGCACACTTGACGCCTCCGGTGTGGTACATTGGAACCGGCTGGGCGTTCTCCTCCTCGATGACGAAGATCGACATCACGTGCGCCGTGTCCTCGGTCTTGAGGGGTGCCGGCAACATTTTTACTTTTAGCAGCGCCACCGCTGGTGATTTTGTCTCGCGGTAGGACTCGTCCTGATCGTCCAACCCGGGATGTGTCACAATTTTGTGTTGCCTGTGAACCACGCGAAGTGGGGCGCAGATGCAATCTATATGAACCACACTACAAATCCGTTCTACAGGATTTGTACTTGGCCAGAAACTTACCCGACCCTCTTTGATCCTCCTTAAAAGTGATTCAAAGTAGTGGACGTATCTGCAGGGCAGCACATTTACTCGCTTTGTTTCAGACAAGAATCAGCTCATCCCCGAGGCTAGCTTTGTAAATGAAATTGGGCGTGGCTAGCGACCGGATCTGAGATATAATCGTGAGGCCCTTGCCATCGAAGGTACGAATGGTGTCATAGAAGACCCTCGCATCTAGCGCAGTTAATGAAAGACCTGCGACAGCTCGTTCCTCAGCCCGATTCGACTGAAGCGTGCAGATTCGGATGGCACAGCAAGCTGTGTTGCAGCTGCGGAAATTACCGCCGAACATGAGGTAGGCAACGATCATGAGGCCTGTGCGACCCTTTCCCGCTTTGCAGTGCACTGCAACAACGTTATCGTCGTGTTTCTGGAGGAAAGAATGAATGTGCTGGCAGCATGGCAGAATGAGCTCCATCGGCGGAGGATTGTGATCAGGAAAAGGGTACCGTGCGCAGCTTCCATGGAACATGTCGAGGCTGTACTGGCCTGCAGCCCATTAGAAGCAGGCTTAGGAGAAGCAGACTTAGGAGCAACTAGCGTGCTCCGCTAACTGTTCCAGACAGTGATGCAGAAGGTTCAAGAATCTCTTCACACGGTGCGCCAGCAAGCTGATCGCCTGAAATGTTACAGGGACACGTACGTTCGGAGCACAAATTGATGATGCGGAAGTGGTCTGAGTGGCGCTGCTGGAAAAATTTATACACGTGTTCCTGCAATGCGGAGCTGTCAGGGCACCGAGGACTTGTACGGGGATAGAGCAGTTTTGCGCACAGGAGTTTTGCGTAGCTGTGAGCATGACCTGTGAGTTCCGGTATCCGCCTTCAATTCCTTGTGACGGATAGCCCATCGCTATGATTCGTGGTGTAATGTAGGACAGGTCGAGATCGAACCCATCTTCTTGGAAACGCCGCTTGTTACCCGAAACTGCGTGTTTCGCAGCCGTTTGTACGACGTTGAGCAACCCCCAGCTCTGTTCACGTACAGACCCTCGCTTGTACGAGTTGATCAACTTCTTGGACATCTTGTGGCCGTGCACCTGTCCTCCGGTGTATGCATATAATGACACGCTCTCGTGGCTTACAGGCCGACCAGCTGACGGACAGAGATTCTTGTCGAGCTGGGTGTACGAGATGTTCCCTTCGATCGAAAGCTTGCGTCCAGGATCAACATCAGACCGGCGGCGCACTATCTCACCGACCTTCGACGAGTCGATCAGAACTCCTCGGTCCTTTTTCGATGCTGCAATGATCGCCTGGGAGGGACGCACGAGCTTGCGGAATCGTTGAGGACGGCTGCGGGTCACCTCAGTTTGTTCGAATGTAAACTCGACCTTGAAATTGGAGTCGAACACACGGTGCCGAACATCGTTGCGAGCAAGATCGACCTGGTCTTTGTGGAAGGCGACAGAGAAGTCGCCTTTTCGCGTCGACGAGAGCGGGAGGAACGCGGTGTTAAAAGTCACATAGAATACAATCTGGCTGCGGCTCACCGATTCACAGTCGTAAAAGGTTACACGGATATCGCCTGTAACCTCACCGCAGAATTCTTCGAACGCAAGGATTCCCTCTGACTGGTCGAATCGCCTGACATTTTTCTCGCTGCCGACAGGATAAACCTGCTGCCTCCCTTCCTCGACCGTGTACCAAAGGTTGCAACCATTGCCAAGGTCTACCCGAGGACAAGTGAAAAGCCGAATCCGCTTCATGACCACTCCGGCCATCTGGTAGCCACCTAGCCGACAAACCTCCTCAACATATGCGATGTAGCGTACCTGGCTGGCAGTCGAAATCTGCAGGCCCATCTGTGAGTTGGAATTGCGCCGAGCAACTAGTGAGAATACACTGAAGAGGGAAGGGACAGCGTGCAGGCGCGGCTTGCCTTGTGGTTGTCGTATGACAATTTGTTGGCAGTCCTGCAGGCTCCAAACCATTCCATGGCCTCGACAGCTGTGGAGCAAAATGTCGAGTGGAGTAACCATGAGCACACCATTACGCCAGTGCGGCCCGCACCCTTCTTGGAGTGCACTGCAATGACATTGGATGGATTCTGCCCCGCGCCCCCAAGGTCAGGTTGCATTGAGCGAGACAAACAGCCCGGAATGAGGCGGCGACAGGGAGAAGAAGGTTGCTTGCCTTGTCCAGGAAAGAGGCCGCGTGTTCGAGAAAGCCAAGCAGCTGGTCGAGCATCGGTGGGTTGTGGTTCTCCACAGCAACGGTCTCAACTCGACCTCCAAAAAGGCGCTTGTCGTACTCGCGCTCCGCGCAGCAATTGAATATGAGATAATGCACCCCGTGTTTGTCTGAGAAGAAGCGCTGCACCTCCTCGATACGATTCAAGTAGTTCGCCTCTGCGCCAATCGCGGGAAGAGCCATTGCGATGCAAGTTGGGGTGACGTAACCAAGTTCGAGAGAGTAACCATCTTTGTTGTAGCGGGTGCGCGAGGCCAGCACTGTCTTGCGGAGGTTTCTTGCAATCTTGAGAATACGGAGGAAGCGCATGATGCGGGACCACAGCGCGATGTTTTTGGCGCTTTTATCGGTTGTCGTTTGGGTCACAACGAGGATCCAGATCACAATCGATGCGAAAACAAGTAACAAATCGAAGAGATCGAGCCAACGCCAGAGCAGGCTGTATCGATACCTGCCGCCCGCCCGAAGGCACGCTCAGCGAAACCTGTGCTCCACTCAAGCTTCCGATTCTCGTCGCAGGCACGCCGACAAAAGGGGGCGGTGAGCGTATGCAACCCGAAAATACGTATGCATAACTCAAACAGAAAAACCACGAGGACAGTTCCGGTCACAACGTTCGTCGGGTTTTCCCAACCAATTCCAAAGCTGTCTTCACCGACAACCAATTCCCAGATTGTGCAAGCAACGTCGAGAAGAACCAGCGCTAGTACCATGAACTCTGTGAATGCAGCTTCGACCCACTCTTGCGCCATTTTCTGGATACGTCCAGGCTCTCTGCTTTCGTATCTCTGGCGGACCTGAAGGGAGACGATTCATGGAAATGAGATGGAATTATTTTCTGACATGACAAAGCTTGGTGGACTCAGAACCTGCTGGAAATTTCTGTGGAATGAAGACCCATCACGCAGAACTTTGCACACTTCCAACGTGTCCTTTTCTGCCTCCTGGCTGAAATGCTCCTTTGTAACGCCTTCCTTCGAATCTTCTTGCACGATGGCAGACATAACGAATCTGAAAATCTCGCTGTAGGTAAGGATCCCTGTGAAAACTCCCGACTCGTCCAGCGTACCGAGTTGCTCCGAACCCGTTAAAATCATCGTGTCCAGCACACGGTCGATGGTGCTGTCCGACGGGATCATAGGAATATGGGGAATGCTTTCCGCGATTGCTGCGCGCATTCGGCAGATGATTACGGGACCTCATGAGATTCTGGGTAGAGTTCTAGCTACATTTCGATGTGGGTTAGGTCCAAGTGCTATGTTTCGATAGGTAATGGCCAAGGTTGCTCACTTGAGACCGGTTTCAAAAAATCTCCCACCCTCATAGCGTAGTCCAGGACAGTATTGCGGGACCAAAGCACGTCTTCACTCGAGACGTGGTTGCTGCGTACCATCACGACATCCTTTTGGAGCAATTCCTTGAGCACGTGGAGAATTGGAGTCGACATTGTTACCTATAATGCGAAACGAGACTAAGCCAATAGAATAGAACAGTGCATAGCATCAAGAAACATTGAGGCTGGTTGCTACGCTGAGCCCAGGGCATTTCGAATTGCCTGGGTCAGATGGAATGTGGATGTGATCTCCAGCGCCTGAGTCGATCGAAGTGCTTCGACCCATGCCCTAGGCACGATGATGGCGTTTAGTGCAACACAAGCAGGCTGACTGAATGCTAAATTCTGGAAGCAGCATCACACGCAGGATCTTGATTTTGCAGCTAGGGCCTTTTCGGGACGCACGGGGGATCTTCATCCATGTGGTATGATGATACGACATTCGCGAGATCCTAGTTGCAGGTATCATCTTCAAAGGTCAGCACATTTGTGCCGAGCATGAGCCTGTCAAACAGGACTTAAGACTCGAATCATGCAGAGTCGAGACGGGAATCTTGGTACCATCGTGCGTCTGCGTCTGAGTTCAGAGCTCTCCTCGATATTCCGTTCACGATTTGTGTTGGTCTGCGGGCCACAGATGAATGGATCAGAACCTCTAAAACCACTCGGTAATCATCGCCCCAAGAGGTTTGATGCTGTGAAGTATTCATCCTGCGCCCATCCTCAAGCAGCATTGCAACTCGAATCATACTCGGGGTTCACAAAGATCATTTCGAGTGACAACGTGCCAATACGCGTGTAGCAGGTTTGTCAGTGCGAGCTGATCGGATGATTCGTGCCGAACGATATCTTGAAAAGCTCCTAACTCCTTGGGGCATCGATCCCCTCTGCGCGGCTGGGGTTGCACCCTGAGCATGTCGGATGTGCTGAGCTTTCGAGCAGTTCCGATGCCACCGACATCAGAAAGGATCATTCCCCTGCTGCCACTGTCCGACATGTGTTAGGCTCGCTCAAAGAGCCCCTCGCCCCTCCCAGCCGGACAGATCGCGATCCCTCCCTTGTGTCTCAATGAGATTCGAGGTCGGTCAGGCCCGCCTCAGAATCGAAAAATTCTGTTGAGCGTCCATATTTTCAAGAGAATACGTGACTCGGCGGGGGCGGGGGAGCCCTACCACCCTGTGCGGCTCCTTCATCTGGCGCATCACAGGGCGTAACGTAACGTAACGTGGCTGGGTTCGTCAGTGCACGAGCTAGCGAGACCTTGTAGCTGTGCAGCGGTGGGCAGGCCCCACCACAACGGGATCTTCGGCGTCGAACACGATGGATTCCATGGGCGACACCAAAAAAATCGGGATCGGGCTGACTGGCATGGGCCTGCTTTTCACAATCCTCGGTATTCTGCTCTTCTTTGACTCCGGCCTGCTTGCTGTTGGCAACCTGCTCTTCCTCTCGGGGCTTTTCCTGATCCTTGGCTTCACTCGAACAAAGAACCTCTTCCTCCAGCCTTCGAAGCTGCGAGGCACATCCCTCTTCTTCGCCGGGATCATACTCGTTATTTTCCGCTGGCCCAAGCTCGGCTTCTTTGTCGAGGCGTTCGGTTTTGTTAACCTATTCGGAAACTTCGTCCCGCACCTGATCGTCGTGGCACGTCACACCCCGGTGCTCTCGCGAGTTTTCGAGCTCCCCGGCGTGAAACAGGCCGCCGACTTTCTCCAGCGGAGCTCCAGCGTAAAGCAGGCCAACGCAGCTGTGTGAGGGACTTGAAGTTCTGAGGACTCCTTGCACGTGCATGCAGAACCAGATGGCCGACTCGCAGGAAGAGACGAGAAAGGACCTTGCAGAGCTCGAACAAGCAGATGCTGCGGCCAACTTGTGCAGCTCGGCAGCAATGTCTCTGATAAAGGGATGAAGAGGCAACAGCCGGAAGACCGTGCAAAGATGGTCGACGGGTTTGATCAAATCCCAAAAAAGTGCGTTGACTGCACTCCAATTTCAAGGACGAGTAAATAACCCTGTTAAGCATTTTACTCGAACACATCTTTGTCTTACTGTCTTACTTTCAAGGTCTAGTGTGCATACGTATGCGAATGCTTATGCGTATGCGAATGGTCGTGCCCGTGCCCATCAGCATGCTCGTGACCGCGGCAGATTGGGGCATGAGTATTCTCCGCTTCTGACTTGTCTGGCGAGAACAGCTGCCGTTGCGCGCCCGCGTTCTCGCAGCTGCTCACTGACGAGTCCCCGCATTTGTGCTGTGATGAACAACAAACCCCACGTTTTCTCTGAGGTTCATCGCCGTGCGAGTGACCCCCGTGGCTGTGTGAGTGCCCGTCACCATTGCTGTGCCCAGCACCGTGTCCATGATCTTGAGCATAGTCATGTCCATGATGGCGGCTGCGCGCGTGGTGGCGGCAGCACCCACCCAAAAGCTCTTCGCTTTCGTGCTGGTCTGCTGATTCGAACTCTTGCGGCTTCTTCAGCGCGAATGGGCTGTCCGGGCCTGCCATGTTCTCGAGCTTGTGGAGCCACTTGCCACGTGAACTGATGTTTCGCGCAATTGCCTCCTCCGAAATTTTGCGGCGAGGTGACTTTTTGAGGACTGAGATTCCATTGAGAGTGACGATAATCATTGCACCGACATCTGTCGCGATGGCGAGCCACAGCCACGCATATCCCGCGAGCGCAAGCGCAAAGACGGCTAGCTTGACCGCGATGGCAAAGGCACAGTTCTGCGTGATCACCCGGAGAACAGTGCGCCCGAGCTCGACTGCTTGTGCCAGCTTGCGGAGGTCCGAATCCATAAGTGCCACGTCTGAAGCTTCCATCGCAACTGCTGAGCCCGCGGCGCCCATCGCGATGCCAATAGAGGCGAGGGCGAGCGCTGGCGTGTCGTTGACGCCATCACCGACCATTCCGACGTACGCATACTCTGGGATGCAGCAGAGCCCACTTTTTCTGGTCAGCGTCTTGTCTGCACGTATCTGCTTGAGGTGCTCCATCTTATCCTCTGGCAGGAGCCCCGACCACACCTGGGTGAGCCCCACGGTGCGCTGGACCGCGCGCGCCGAGCCCTCATTGTCACCCGTGAGCATCAGAGTTTGGATGCCGAGCTTGTTCAGTCGCTCCACTGCCTCTGCCGCCTCTTCACGCGGCTTGTCAAGTGCCGAGTACACTGCGGCAGGGACGCCATCGATGAGGACCCATGTCACTGTTGCGCCTTGCTCCTCCCACTGCGCCGCCGCGTCTTCCTCAGGCACGGGCGCCCCATCACTCACACGGGAAAGCATGCGACGATTGCCAATCTCAACGCGTCGACCGCTGATTGTCGCACGGATCCCCTCGCCTTTGACGACTTCGCACGAGCATCCGCCAGGGACCGCGACTATTCCACGCCGCTGGGCAGTGGCGCACACCGCGACAGCCATCGGGTGCGCAGACTCCTTTTGCGCGGTGTAAAGCAGCTGAAGCACTTCCTCCTCCGAGAAGGTTGCCGAGATAGTGCGCAGCTCTCCGATGCGGAAGGCGCCTTCAGTGAGTGTGCCGGTTTTATCCAGCGCCAGCACCTGTAGGTGACCTAGCGTCTCGAGATGCCTTCCGCCCTTGAGGAGGATTCCGCAACGAGCTGCTTGCGCGAGGCCGCACACGTACGTGATGGGGGTCGAAATGACAAGCGCGCAGGGACAAGCCACGACCAGCATAACGAGAGCAGTTTTGACCCACTGTGCACCTACCTCAGGACCAAACGCCCATGGCACCGTTGCGAAGAGCAGAGCGGCCATGACGACGAGTGGTGTATACCACTTCGCAAACAGCGCCACGCGCTCCTCCGTGGGGGAAGTTTGCAACTGCGCCGTCTCGACGAGGCGGACGAGCCTCGCTACCGCAGAGTTCGACGAAAGCGCCGAAGTACGCACGCGAATCGCCACGCCCCCAACATTGACTGTTCCGGCGTGCACGTCGTCCCCGGGGCGCTTGGCGATCGGGCGTGACTCACCCGTGAGGTTGCTTTCGTCAATCGACGTTTCCCCCACATCCACTCTGCCGTCGATTGGCACCCTTTCACCGGGGAGCACGGCCACCAATGTTCCAATGGCCACTTTATGGACGGGCACATTCGTGCCATCGAGAAGCGTCGCCTCATCTGGCCGCAGGGCCGAAATGGCTCCAATCGCCTCGCGGGCGCCTGCCGTCGCACGAGTCTCCAACCAATCCGAAAGGGCGAACAGCACAACGACAGCAGCGGCCTCGGAAAAGTCTTGCATCGCACACGCACCGCCGACAGCAATGGTCATAAGGGTGTTGATGTCGAGCACGCCCCGGCGCAGCGATGCGATCGCGCGCCGCAGAATCGGGAAGATTCCTAGCAGCACTGCCGCGATTCCACAGTACTTGAACCATGCAAAGATTGCGGCCTGATCTGACTCATTCGGGTGAGCTGCGGCGCCATAATGCGCAAGAGATACGATCCAGCACACAGCAGCGAGCTGCACATTCCATGCTGGGTAGCGGTGTGCTTCAGCGCGTGCAGCAAGGGCATCCACGGCGGCCTTCGCACCGTCCTCGTCCATCTCGCCTGAATCGGTGAGCGACGACAGTACAGACGCGCGCAAGGCCGCCTTGTTGAGAGCATCTGCGAGGGTCTGCGCCGATGAGAGCCCGGCATCGTGTGCAACAGTGACAGTGCGCCCGATTACATTCACCTGTACCGACTCGACACCGGGGAGAGGTCCAAGACACTTTTTGACAATGGGAATTTCCGAAGCACAGCAGATCCCGTCACATAAAATCGTTGTGAGGCATTCCAGCGGAATTGAAGTCGGTGGATCCACGACGACGGTCAACTCGGCCGGCTCAACCGATGGTGTGCACCGATCCAGGCCGAGATATTTCTGAAGCATCGAGATGGCACCCGTGTCGACTGGCATGGCCCACCAAAGATTCGAGTTCCCGCCTGCACGGCGAAGCTTAATGTCGTGGCGTGCACAACAGTGTGACGCGCCGAGCTTGTCGCAGATGAGAAGCGTGTTTTGCTCCTCGGATTCGACCAAATCGAGCTCGCAGCATGAGGTCTGGATCAGACCGCGACGGCTCTTGGGCCCTACCTTAGATTCGGACTGCTGTGGAGGAGATGGTGGTCCGGTAGATGCCTCGCTATCGTTCGCGCAATCTGGACCGAACGGCTCCCAGAGTGACACCGGACACGGCGCCTCTGGCGAGCACTTTTGCACCGAGATGGTAACATCATCCACGAAATCGCAGGGTGCATCCCCTTTTTTTGAGCAAGAAGGGTTGAGACGATGGGCGTGCAGATGCACGCCGGTACCCTCTGAGCAATCACACTGGTTCGTTCCCTCGAAGCACAGCGTGGACATGTCAAGGTCAGTCTCCACCTGCCCAATAAAGCATACTTTAGTCCAGTGCTCGGTCCCGCTGCTCGTGGCAGCACTATTTTGGCAGGAGTTCATCGGTGGCTAGCGTACCGCGAAACACTCGACTTTGCCGTGATCCTCAAGAAAGCCGACGTGCACCTGGCCCGGAACCCTGTGAAGCACAGCGAGGTGTCCGCACCCTTTTCCGTGTTTGTGCTCCAGGTGCGAGTGCTCGTGCGTATGGCCATGGTGATTGTGCTCGTGACTATGGCCATGGCAGCTGTGCTCGTGACTGTGGCCATGCTGTTCGAGTGCATGGTTATGGTCGACGCGCTCTCGCGCATGGTCCGTGCGTCCTCGTTGGCAGCGTTTGTACTCCTCCGACTCGTAATGTACACCGCTGGCTGCAGCCTCCTCCGCGTCTTCTTTCACTCCTGGCAGCCCCTGAGTTCCGGAGAAATCCACCAGCAGTAGCCGTGCGCGAGAGGCACATTTTGCCCTTCCACCAGTGCCGCAGCACTTCCCTTCCGGGCTCGGTTTCGATTCGGACTTGTCCGAGCACCGAGACTGCTGCCCCGAGCAGCAGCCGCCCTTCCCCGCATCGCCGGAAATAGAAGGAGCCTGCTCATCAAAGCCCTCTTTCGGGCAGTCGGCGTCCTGTGCGGCGTGCCGATCTTCGTGCCCACCATTTCCTGCGCAGCACTGGTGTGCACACCCGTTCTCTGCTGCCGACGCAGTGTCTGCCCCTTTCAAAACACAGCACCCACTCTCTGCCAGTGAAGCCGCACGCCCGTCGCTCACGCCGCGAAGACCTTCAAATTGACTCATTACGCAATCTCGACGATGACACCACTGGTCCACGAACGCCCAGCTGGGGAGCACCCGGCCACCTCAAGTTCGGAACTCGAGCACGGCCACCAATGTTCCAATCGGAACTCGAGTTCCGAAAACTACCACGGAATCTTCGAAAAAGGCGCCGAGGAATATAAAAGTGGCCGTTTTTATCTCCCGAGACGGTCATTATTATGGCGGCGGCCGGAGCCATCGGCTTGACTGATGCAGCAGCCGCTGGGGTAGCCCCCCCCCCCTCCTTCCGCCCCTCTCTTTAGCAATCCTTGTTGAAGTTCCGGAGTGTCCTGCTGGACTTCAACAGGCGCCGGCAGAGGAGGTCGGATTCAGGGGTCTCCCCGAAGCTGGTGCTGATGATCTTCTGCGTATAGAGGCTGAGTCGCAGGTTTTGATCGTCCCATGCCGCGCTCTCAACACATGATGTGCTGTCATCTCTGGAATGATGGGAGTCGCTGCTTTGCACGCGACCCTTTTCTTGTTTGAATGCGAACCCTCCGGCGTGGCAGGCCATGAACGACATTGCACAGATCATGCAGCGTCAGAATTCCCTGTCAGTGCCCCACACTCCTCAGCAGCACACGTTCCGACCGTTGGGCGATCACCCTCCCAGTCACACTAGCTTCTTTGACGAATGCGATGGCTGAGCTGCGCCGGTCCACAGGAAAAAGAAGCACACTCGCAAGACCTTCGCGCCGCGAATGGCGCAGTTTGCTAGTGGCGATGAGGCGCCGCCGCCGGACGCACCCCCCCCCGTCATCGCTGCGATCAACGCGCAGACTAAAGAGCAGGTCATCAGTATGGTTGAGGAGGCGCTCGCCAACGGCGCATGTGGTGTCTTCTTGGTTTGTGCCCTTTGGCTTCCCATGCTGCCAAGTTGAGTCCCTTGCCAGTGTTCTCGTGCTACGTTGTTGCTCGCGAGCAACAACAGCCAGAATATTGCTCTAGATTGTTTCAGAGTCCATGTTGATAGTAGTTCACGACGAGAAGACACTTCCTGCTCGTAGACCCAACTAGAGAACCGATCGCAAACAAGTCAGGTCCTAACAAGGTCTCCAACCTCTGCCAGGTCAATCCGAATTTTGACTACCCACAGCTGCTTCCTATTGTGCGCTCTGTGCGTGCCAAGATGCCCACCATTTTCCTGGGCGTCAACTTCACCACCATGAATGGTGCTGAGGCGTTTCCTATCCTTGGCCGCCTTGCAAGGCTCGTACGCCCCGCCCCACCCTGCCTGCCGGTGCCCTGCAAGAGGCAGCGGAATTCTTGACACCCATGCCTCGTGTGTGTGTGGCATGCCACTCGCACCCCAATTTCGGCTAACGATTGATGCGGTGCAGGGAGGGAGTCAAGGTCGACGCCTATTGGGCGGACAGTGGGTGCATCGAGCACGAGGTTCAGGCGCAACCAATTGCGGAGCAGATTAAGCAAGCGCGGGCGAATTCTGGGTGGGACGGCTTGTACTTTGGTGGTGTTGCAGTTCGGAATCCCAAGGGCCATGCCAAGCTCTGCCAAGCTGTCCCGGGGGACAAGCTGAAAGAGGTTTCAGCTACAGCGTCAAGGCAGGCCCCTCAACTTCCCACGTCTCCTCGCCCTGTTGATATGGAAGTGAGGCAGCGAAGGTGCACATGACAGAAGGCACACAACGTCCACTAGTAATTTCTAAGCCGGAATGCATCACAGGTTTATGGACGTCATCACAACAAGTGGGCCAGAGGCGCATGTTCCTCCGGACGAGTCGAAGCTGACGAGCATGCGTGAGGGATGCGATACCACGCCTCTCTGCCTCGCTACCACCGGGCTCACCGCTGAGGACCTGCGGGGACTCAAGGGAGAAATTGACGCGTTCATTCTACAGATGGACGATTCGGTAGTCGCACCCAGCCTGAGGCGTGCTGACAGGGCACTGCTCGCTGTCCCGAGTTTCGCGAGGGGGGGGGCTTACTGCCACGGCTTTCAGGCCGAGAATTGACAATGGACTGAAGTTTGTGTCCTTGCCCTCGAGCAGCAAAACACGCCGGAACTGGACGTTGAAAAGCTGAAGCTTCTTGTTGAGGGCTCCTAGAAAGCGCCGATTTGTGCGAAGCCTGGGGAGCGCGTGACGTGCAGCAGCCCCACTTCCCTGGAATTGTTGTAGTCCGAAAGTAGGACGTAGTGTGGTGTGTGCCTGGATTGTTTGAGCCGACGTGTCTGAGCTGTACCTGAGCTGGACAGGACGCGACGGGGGTGCGGTTGAGAGAGCTAGCTCGTAAGTTGCAGGTTTGAATATATGGGACAGAAATACAGCCAGTCGGCCACACGCACAAGTCATCTCACCTCAGGGGTCAAGAGCGATAGATTGCTCTCTTCAGGTATTGCCGTGATGAGAGATACGTGTGGGTACCTGAAGGAGAGGGTGTATTGATTGAGGATCACCACAAAAAACCGGCGGATTGTAAAGTGTACAAAATCCGGCGCCAACGAGGCCGTGCTTGAAATCTAAGCTCGGGTTCGCCATGGCGAGACCCCGTCCGACCAAGCTTGAGCTTGGCAATACCAAAATTGCGCTCTACAATGTCCCTCAAGCCAATGCGACTGCTCTTGCCACCTGGAGCGACCTCACAGGGCTGAAGGACATGCGCGCGGCTGCGAACGCGGGAAAGGATCTTGTTGACCTTGCGGCTGTCGCCAAGGCGCAAGGGTGCGTAGCCCGAGCTGATATGCGCGGTCCGTCTCTTGGTTTCATGCGTATTTACCAGACAGCCGGTTGTGCTTTGTGATGGTCTGTGATCGGTAATTTCCTGGCAGGGATGTTCCGCCGTCCTCGATCGAGGCTGCGGCGTTGCCTCTTCTGTTGCGGGGAGCAAGTATCGACGCAACATCGCTGAATACTTCGGGGATCGTGACAGCAGCAGCCATCACTGCCTTGGCAGCAGTAGATTTTGCTGACTCAAGTATTCAGGTTCTCATCGTGGGCAAGACTGATGCCCACCTTACCGCCATCAAAAAAGGGATCTCTTCCCTCGCGAATGCCACAAAGAAGCCAGTAGCGTTTGCTGCCTCCAATGCGCCCCAGGGGCACATTCTTCTTGCGCCCGCTGAAGCCGTTGCCGGGCTGGAACGGATGCCCGCTCTGAAGCTTGTGATCGTGTCCGAACTTCACGCGATCTGCACGCTTCCAAATGTAGCGTCAGTTGTTGCGGTGAGCTTTCTTGTTGCACACACATCTTGTGGCACTGGGATCGATAGATGCCCTTGATCCGACTACCTCTGTAGAGTTCTGCACTGATGGGAATCAATTTGCCCAGATGGCTTCCCTTCCAGTGCAAGTGGCTCTGTTTGGCTCCGAGGTAATCTTCTCGCATGAGGATGCAACCGCTTTGAAGCTTCGCGATTTCCAAAGCAAGACAGTGGGCAAGGGCGCATTCGCACACCTTATGGACAGCAAAGATATCTCTGATTTCCTTGAGGCGTCAAAACTCAAGTTCAGGTGGGTGCGAGTGCATGTTGCACTTGAGGCCCTTTCGCTGAGACTTGTCCCGAATCTTTGCGCTCGAGATGCTAACACGAGATGCCCCACTTTGGCTCAGCACGGTGCTCCTCGCGTCCACGGGAGCTTACGATCTCTCCACTCTGCGTAATGCGGACACCAAGCTGCTGGCGAGGACCTTGGGCGAGCCCCAGGCCGTGAAGATTGCATCTGCGCTGGAGGCGCTTGAGCGCAAGTCCGCGGCGGCGGGCGCCGTCCCTCCCTTCGACATGTACAGCGGCCAGTGGGAATGGACGCCCGACTCGCCAGAAACATGGGCGAGCAAGGGCGTAGATCCGAAATTCGTACACACAGAGCCGGACGGGTCGCGTTGGATCTTCTCCGCAGCGACGGCGCAGAACTTTGGGGGCGCCACTGCGGCGTCGCCGCCGTGGGAAAACGAAGACCTCGGGGACCAGTACGGGGATGAGTACGACGCGGACGCGGACGCAGCTTGGGACGAGATGTATGGTAGCGGGGCCGGTATCTACCCTGCACACTCAGTTTCGCGCGTCCCCAATGTTTGTACACCCCTTCTCTTCTCTGCAATAGCGCATATGAGCTTTGAGCCCCGTGTCTCGTGTGCAGCGGGGTCAATGGACATGTCGTCAATGGTCGGGGCACTCCCTCTCTCGGATGAGATCGCCATGTTCGCACAGAACCTACCGATCAACCCGCGACAGCGCTCTGAGCTGGTGCAGGCGCTGCAGCGTTGCAACATTTCCAAGGTGCAGCAGGTGCGCGACATGCGCTGGACTCTCACCATGACGCTCGGGATCGACTACGATCTTGCTGGCATTGTAAGTCAAGCGCTTGACCAGTGGTGATCGCCGCTTTGCAGCTGGCAACAATTTTCGGGGAAAGAACGCGCGGCCTTCCCCATGATTTGCCTTTAAGTCCACCTGATATTTTTCTCCCCTTGAACCTTAGCTAAACACTTTGCTTCCCGCCCGTACAATCCCTCACCCCCCCGAACGCTAGTGACTGTGTAATCCTCAAGTTGTGTGTAGAGTACATATCTCTCGGCGCGTTCGAGCACGGGGCAGCATCCCCGATCGCAGCGAATACCGCACACACCACGAGAACCAGAGCATCCACATTCCGACGCACAGTACCGACTCATTTAGCTGCGGCGGGGCGAGCCCCATCCAGCAGCTCCCTCACCAGGAGCGACCGCGAAGTTGCCTTTTGGACGACCATCTGCCGCGGGCGGACCCGACGTCATTCGCTGTGCAATTGACCGCCACTTCGCGCGTGCAAGGCCACAGCATGAGCAGGCACTCACCTCGGCAGCTGTCTTCCCGTCTGGAGCCTTGAGCGTGACGTTGGCACCTGCTGCAAGCAAAGCCCTGACAATGTATGGATCGTCATTCTCTGCTGCCAGCATCAGCGCCGTGGTGCCTGGCCGCGACCGCCGCACCTCTCTTTTCCTCTCTTCGCCGTGCAGCGTGGCCAGCCACGCATCTGGGTGCTCTTCCCTTTCTGCACCCACTGCCATTGGGCGGGCCAAGGGATCGCGTGGGGTGCGAGAAGCCTGCACGGTCGCGCCTGTCGTGAGGTCGACTTTGGCCTTGTGCGCCAGCAGCACCGCGACGACATTCGCGCGCCCAAAACGCGCAGCAAAGTGGATCGCCGCCTCACCCGAGCGCCTGCCGAGCGCATCGGGGTCCGCGCCCCACCGCCCAAGCAGCAGCTCGGCAGCCCGCGCGCTGCCGCCTGCCGCGGCGCGGGCAAGCGGGCTGTCGGCGCCTGCCTCGTCTGCGGCCGGCTCGAGCTCCGAGTTGGCGTTGGCGCCTGCCGAGAGCAGTTGCGCGGCCGTCCAGAGGTCCGCTCGTTGCAGCGCTTTGCCGAGGACCTCGTCCAGGTCCGCCTGCGCCACAGGCGCCTTGACGGCCGGGTACGCCGGGTGGAATTGGAGGCGCCGCCGCTGCACTGCGGCCAGAAGGGCGGGGCTCCTGCGGCGGAGCACTTGTGCTATGCGCGGCTTGTCCGGCTCCAGATTGAAGAGCCCACCCATCGCAACCTGTTCCGCTGTCTGCCCGCACGAATCAAGCTGCTCCGTGTCAGCCCCTGCTCCGACTAGCACCTCTACCATTCGGAGGTCGTCGTTCACGACGGCGAGATGTAACGCCGTGGTGACCCCGCCATCGAGGAACAGCTCCGCTGAAAGGTCGCTGTCTGCGCGGCACAGCTCTTGCGCTGTCCCTGGCACCGTGTTGCGCTTGTCGATCCAGCCCGAGCCCTCGTCACCGCCTGGCGGCCTGGGCCACCCATGGGCCTGATGGTGCTCGTAGTGCTCCCCAGCGGCAGTACCGTGGGAAGCCATGGGCTGTCGGGTTCGCACGTACGTCTGGTTTGGCGCCCGGGCGATGACCTGTTTTCGTGTTCAGCATCAGGACCTGCGCCTACCCGCGTGCTCGCGCCCGGGGCGGCGCTCGCTGAGCATGCTGCGCGGGAGTCGCAGTCACCGCGCAGGCGAGCGGCGAGAGGCGCGGCCCGTCTACAGTTAGCATCGAAGAGCCCGCTCCCGCGATTAGAAGGAAGCGCGCGGCCTCGCGTGCGTCGCGGATCGCCGCGAGGTGCAGCGCACGGAGTCCTGTTGCTGCGTCGGTGGCGTTGGGCCCGGCTCCCTGCTGGAGAAGCGTGTAGACTCGCAGCCCGTCCGAGGATGGGCCCTCCTCAGAGATGACCATGATGAGAGACTGGTCCAAACCAGCCTGAGTGCGCCCGTCCGCATCAAGAACCACCACGCTCTTGAGGTATTCGAGTGCCGCAGTCTTGCGCACGGCGGTAGCGAGGTCCTTCGCAGTGAGGCCCATCGCGTTTACAGCGTTCACCTCTGCGCCGAACTGTACCAGGAGCTGGCATGCGCCTGGCGAGTCAGCGGCCGCGGCATAGTGTAGTGGTGTGTTCCCTGCCATCCGCATGGATCAAATTCTCTGCACGATTCTTGCATGAGGGCCGCCACTGCCCTGGCGGACTTGCATGGCGATGTAGATGGCAGGCCAAAAGCGTACCGAGTGAGTTCGAAGTTCGAGCACGCGCGCCATGCTGTAGGAGAAGCGACATTGTGGCCGGTGAACCGGACGCATAGAATATCGCGGTACAGCCGTCCGCGTCTTCAGCATTCACCTGCAGGAGCCAATAAAGTCTTCAGCTTTGTGTGCAGGGCCAGTTGAAAGTCCCCTCGTGTGAACGGGAGCGCACATTGACTCCAGACATGAGAATCGACCGTATCTCATCGGTTGGCTCGTTGGCCATCTGAATTGACGCCATCATCACAGCGCCATGCAGCAGTAGGGATGAGCCGAACGAGGTGGCGATTTCCTTGATGCTCTGTCTGTGCGTGTGGTTGCCAAGGCTGCCAGATGACACAGAATTCAGCTGCACCCTTCACTGAGGTGACTGGTCTTCGCCTGTCTAAAATTTTTGCTATACAGACTATGGCAGAAATGACAACTCACTCTGCCATCGGCGCAGGCGGCGGCGTGGGCGTGTCAAGCGGAAGGACAGGCGAGATAATGCGCTGAATCGAAACCTGAACCAGCCTATCTTGACCTGTGTCGGCAACGCATGACAAGTCGGGTCAACCGCATGAAAGACACCACGACATCGATCGGCAAGGTTTTCAGGGACAGGTTCTCAGGGGCAGCCTTCTATCCAGCGCTGCACGCACCTGGGCGAGCGAAGCCGATTGAAACGTTGGTCCCCTCCACACCAAGAAGCAAACCGGAGACGTAAGGAAGCGGGCGTTTATCCACGTTTACACCATCGATCTCCACCAAGCGGTCGCCAGGCTGTAACAGCGCTTCGTTAGAGACAATCTAATCGCTGCATTTCTGAATATCGGCCCATTTTACGCCGACAGCCCTGCTGCCTCAATTCTGTACCTCTTCGCCATCCAGCACAAACACGGGGCGCAGGTCCTGCAAGCCGTGGCTGCAGGAGATGAAGGGACTCAACCTGGAGGAGTCCTGTCGCCTCAGCACCTCCACCTGGCGTTAAGTCGAATACCAGCAGCGAATCATCCTGGCTGCGCGCAAACGAGATCCCCACTCCCGCATACCTCTTCCGCTCGGGAGGTGTATGTTCAACTGGCTGAGGTGCATCTTGGGACGGAGGATTGACAGCTGCAATATACACCGAAGCCTCAAACGTCAAGTCGAAGGGCAGGACCACAAGCACATCGCACTTGCGTGAACGGGGTAAGCGGCATACTGCCCGAGGAAACAAATTGTCGAATTCCACAGGCACAAGACTGCGCCTGAGGCGGGGTCCTAACCTCCGAGTCCAAAAGAGGATAGAAGCCCACTGAGTATGTTGTTTAGTCCATCGGCGCCGGATTTATCTTGCGTCTCAGCGGTGCCGTCAGGAGGGGGCTCATCAGACACCATCTCTTCTGTCTCTCGTCTTACCAAAAGTTAATTTGGTACGAAAGTACCAAAAGTTAATTATGGACTTTTCCAGTCTCCTGCACGGAAGCGTCGCGTCAGTGGGGTGAGCGACCTACCCTCTGTGGGCGGCATAGGAGCGTGTTTCCAGCGAGACTCCCAGGGCCGTCTAAGACAGATACATTGCAGACCAGTCGCATTCTACTCCCGTTTCGAGCTAGTATTGCATTCAGGGCTGATGTGGCGAGAGATCCGTCACCGGGAACCCGGTTGGTCGGCTGATCTGGCACTGGCGAAGCTGCGCCTGGCCAGCATTTCCGACGGGGTTCGGAGGCCAGAATGGGAAGCTTGACCAATCTTGTGGACGGCACATTCGATGTACTTACATTTCCGCGTGTGCAGGTGGCTGGTGCCATGGAAGGCGAGGGGCCAGCGCCCTTCCGGCGGCGGGGGTTCCTTGAGCGCTGCAATGAGGGAGGGAAGCTGTCTTCTGTCCTAGGCATTGTGGCGCATAAATTTCAGCAGGTCGGTGAGCTCTTTAGGAATCGTGCCCACTCGGCCGGTGAAGAGGAGGGGCACCGTAGCAACGTGGAGCTGCCCCCGCCGAACCGGCGCTGGGGCGATAATGGAGGCGGCGGCGATGCGAGTTGGAGACATCGATGTTCTTCAAGCGTCAACCTAGTACATAGTTGTGAGGCGCGGCATCGAGAGGGCAGCTCCTGTTGCAGGAGTGCACGGTTCTGGCGGCGCATAGGAATGATGCCGATTCTTGTGCTTGCTCTTCTGGCTTCTGCTTCTGGTACCTGCTCGGCCCTCCGCCGAAAATCATTGAGTGGCTGTTGCCGCTCATTTTGTGCGCAGCATCGCTATTCTCCTTTCAGCCTGCTCGTTGTTCTGATGCGTGCTCCACTGCAGGGGAAATGTTCTCGTCGTTGGACCTGAGTCAAGGTTACGCAAGCGGTGGACAGAACTTGACAATTCACGGGGTGGACCTGGTCCCAACGGCCAGCTACACTCTAACTTTCACGGACATCTCCAGCCCCCTGCGTTTGGTTGAAGCTCAGATGTCATACGTCTCATCAACGGCGCTCTCAGGAGTGCAGCCGCCGTGGCCGTACGAGGCCGCGGCGACATCATTGTCGCTAAAGCGCGACGGGTCCGCTTTGTCAAAAGACGGGTCGGGGACCTATTTCTACAACATATTTGCATCGCTCACTGCAGTTCGTCCGATGGCTGCCCAGGGCACTGGGGGAAGTATAATCACTGTCGTCGGTGGGGGCTTCCAAGCTGGAAGCCGTGACTACAGTTGCCATTTCAAATGCGATGGACTGAGCCTGCAGACCACCGCAACAGCATCGTCGTCAACTGAGCTATCTTGCGCCGTACCTCTCTGGACGCAAGCAGTATGCACAGCAGATGTGACGGCATATAGGGGATTATCGCTCATTTCTGGTGTCGAGACGCTCACACTGGAGGAGGGTTGGCTTACATTTGACCAGTCGGTTGGTCCACAAGGGGGAGGAACGTTGGTATCATTCTCTGGGGAAGGCTTCGTGGCTTCACGCGAGTATCAGTGCATTTGGATTGGAGAGGATACGGATGCTGAGGGATCGGCTCCTCTTGTTGTCATCAACAATACTCAAGTCCAATGCTCATCCCCAGTGTGGCCACACCCGGACACGCTCACACGCGTCGAGATCCGCCGGCCACTACCAGGCGGTGGCGCATCTGTGATTGTGAATCCGCAAGGGCGTAATTTCTACTTCTCATTCTCGCCGTCCGGCTGGAGTGCGTCTGCCCCCGCTGAGGCATTCATTGGGGCAGAGCAGAACGTAACACTAACCGGGACAGGTTTCAGCCTTTCCGCACCGGGGTACGCCCTGGAGTTTAGCTCTGAGGTTGGAACGGAGATCTCAAGCTGTGTGATCGTTTCAAAAACCACGTTAGTGTGCCCTGTTCCGGCATGGTCGCACGGCGAGGTGTCAACAACGCTTCGGCTATTGGTTGGAGGATCGACAGTTGGGAAAATGGGTGCCCCGTCCTCCTTCTTTTTCAAATCCTACTGGAGTGGGATGATTGGGGTACGAACGGGTTCTGTATTGGGGGGAACTAGAATCACGATGGTAGGAGTGGGGTTTTCGTCTGGAGTTGGTGACTACAAGTGTGAGTTTCGTGGGCTGCAGTACGACTTGACGGCAGCGCCTGTCCTTTCCACAGCGGCAACGGCAACTAACGGCACGCACATGATGTGCACGACGCCGCTCTGGGAGCATCCCGAACAGATTGTTGACGTAACGATCGTGCGCGGTATGCTGGTGCCAGTCGCGCTCCCGAAGCCGTACGGGCTTGTCAATGCACATTTCGAGTATCTTGCAGGCGCAGCGTCCGTAGATGTGTACCAGCTTCCGGACGCTCCGGAGGCGGACGTACTAGCTGCTGCATCGGGGGGAACCACGCTGATCGTCAAGGCTAAAAATCTGCGAATTGATGGCGCGGATTATCGCTGCAGGCTGCAGTGTGCGCAGCCGGGGCCATGCATGGAGGGCAGCTACGTTGACAGCGTGAGTGCGTCACTTGTTGTCAGCAGAGGGGAACTTCAGTGTTTCTCCCCGCGCTGGACATGGAACTTCACAAATGGCCGAGTACACGTGCAGCTGTCGCTCGTGCGCTATGGGCCGGCTTTGGGCGGACCCAACATGACAAATATGACAAACTCTACTCAGATACAGACAGAGTTGATCAATGTGGCTGACGGACTTGCGATCACCGTCACGCAGGCGGGTTGGGTTACTTCTCCATTTGTGAATCTGTCGTCTGCTGCTGCAGGGGGCGAGGAGTTGAGGATCGATGGTTCCGGTTTCTGCCGCGGGCAGCCTGAGACATCTTGCGTCGCGGTTTACGAGTGTGTGTTCCGCCAGGTTGATGACCCCGAGCGGCTAGACAAGTCGTCAGGTTGCGTGTCAGGTATTGATGACGGCCAACGCTGTAATTCTGATCCGAGCTGTCGCGAGGGAACGTGCTCATCTGACGTGACTGTAAATTCGCGCCCTTCGAGGATACTCTCCGACTCCAGCATCGTGTGTGTGGTGCCGAAGTGGCTTTATCCGAAGGCTGTGGTGCGCATCTTTTTGCTGGACAAAACTGACGGGCCGGGACTGCCGCTGGGTGCTGTTGGTGAAGTGCCACTACTGACTTACTTTGCGACGCTAGAGACCGTGAAACCGAGCTCTGTGTTGGCCTTTGAGCCTACGAATGTAACCCTGATTGGTGACTCGATCGACGTGCGCGCCACGAACTACGAGTGTCATTTCAAGCTCCGCGACATTGAGCGCGCGAGTCCGGCGCGCCCGCTCTCATCGCGCTTGGTTACGTGCACTGTGCCAACGCTGGAGCGCAACGAGAGTGCGGGAAAGGCGACGGTATTCCTTTTGAAAGGCGGGCGCCCCGTCTCGGTGATTGGTCTGGACGGGGATGGGGTGGTGCATCTCGAGTTCGTCGAGCAGTGGGAGGGGCTCGGTTCTTGTCTTGGAAGCTTGGGCGCATTATGTTCACCGTCAAATGGCTCTGCGTCTGGCAACTTCGAGCTGAAGGTGATGGGCTGGTCACTGCGGCCATCAGCGTCCTACACTGTTGTTTTCAAGGACGAGCATGGCCGTAATGTTTCTTCAAACTTGATTATCCATTCGACTGGCGAAGGGATCGTGGACCAAGCATCAGTGCTAGTACCGACATGGCCCTACCAGGCTTCTCATGTGAATGTTTCGCTCCTGAAATTCGTGGGGGGTATCATGGTGCCGATCGCTTTGACATCTCGTAGTAGAGAGTATGTGCCATTCTTGTTTACGCCGGTGCTCAACGCGACTACAGAGGATCAGCTACCCTCCGACACTTGCAAAGGAGAATGCTGGCCTGCCAATCTGTATTTATCAGGCTATGGACTCACAGTGAATGCGTCACTCGAATGTGAGCTAGTTGGCAAGTTCAATGGGGAGAAGGTAGCGTCGGTAGATGCGATGTTCACTTCCTTCAACGACATTACCTGTGTGTTTGGGGACTCGTCTTTCTATGCGCGCCCAATCTACACGGAGCAGCCTTTTACGGTCCGGGTGCTGCAAAATGGGCAACTACTTGACTGGCAGACGTCGAGCCGTGATCATGTCCTTCTGCGGCGCGCATGGGAATTCGCGGACTGCCCTAGCCAGAAGCTGGTGCGCGTTGACGGCGAACTGATTTGCGATACAGCAGCGACAGGCGAAACCAAGGGTATTCTCGTTCGCGGCTTCGGGTTCAACATGTCTTCTTCCTACTTTTGCCGCTTCACACGCGGAGAAGATGTAGAGGACGGCCTTGTCGCGTACGTTTACACGAGGAACTTGCTTGTGTGCTCTTTTCCAGCCTGGGTGCACGATGGTGGAAAAGTGCGGATGACACTGATTGACTCTGGGACGAATCTAACAGTCCCCTTCCATGGCTTTCCGGGCAACGGAGAGTATTTTCTTATATCAGCGCGCTGGTGGACCCTTGGGGATTTCACGCAGGGGTCCGTGGCCGGACGCAGGGGCGTGGTGCTGTCCTCTGACTTCCAAAATGACCCTGACAATTCACCTCTTGTGGAAATATTTGGCAACGGGTTTTCCCCTTCATCCAAGTACTACATGGAAGTGACTGGTAAGGATAACAATGGAGAACCGGCAATCGCCCCCAGTGTCAGCTCGGCTGGACCGCTCCTGACAACGTCGGTGAACAGCACCTATCTTCGTTTGTCAGCTGCTTCCTTCAGCGGGACTGAAGCACTGATGCCCCTAAATATCATTGGATGTGCCTCGTACCCGACTGAGTGTGAGACTATCCCAATAGAGCCAGGCTTCTCGAAGCTTCACCCACAGCCGGCGTACAGCACAGCCTTCTACCGCTACGCTGCAACGTGGTCGAAATTGACAATGGAATTTTCAGGAACAATTTTATATAACAGCACTTGTGCACCGCATGGGGTACGCTACTGCCATGCGGCCTCTGCGGGTGGCAGCTTGCTGCGTCTCACGGGGACTGGCTTTCACGGGAAAGCAGAGTACCGCTGCAAGTTCATACTCGCTGCGGATCCCTCGCGTTTTGCGTTCTCGAAATTCGAGCGAACTCTTCTCGCGAGCGGCGAAATGGTGACGTGCACATCGCCCGTTTGGCCGCACAATCGTGGGCTTACCTACGTGAAAGTTCTGAATGCGGATGGCTTTGAGATGCCTCGGCACTCGTCGTACGCGGAAACTCCTATTTTCATGGAAGCAAGTATCTACTCCGTTGCACCGTCTGCCGCACCTGCATCGAGTCTTCTCGTGACCGTCCATGGCACAGGCTTCGATGCGACAGAGGGAGCTTACTTGTGTGAGTTCGCGGCCCCTAATGCGACAGGATTGCCTTATCTCCAGCCGCAATTCGTGCAGGTGGTTGCAACCTTCCAAAATTATACGGAAATTGTGTGCGACGCGCAGGGCTTCTGGGGTGCCCAGTTTCCTGGGGGCGAGGCGACTCTCGCATTGGTGCTGAAGAACCTCTCTGGAGTGCTCGAAACCAGCGTTGGTTCTACTGAAACGCTGCTCAACATTTCTGGCGATTCTGTGGTCGCCGACGGAGGGCATGTGGTCTCGCGCATTCCGGCCGGAACTGCGCTGAAGCTCGGGATGGAGTATGTGTTGGTCACAGCAATTGAAGACGACATGTCACCTGGTTACTTGCTTCGTGTCGTTCGCGGGTACTCTAACTCGACTGCTGCACCGCACCTCGCTGGTGATGCTGTGTTGGTGCTGGTCGGGTCACCGACAGGCCAGGTTGAGTACCGAGTGGTGGTTTTACCGTCGTGGAGTGCGCTTTCCATTGCGGAGTCTTTGGTCGAGGGTGGCCCAATAGTCGTGCTGTCGGTCGCTGGACTCAACGCTACTTATCTTGCGACAGACAGTGTGCTTCCAGCGCTTGAAATCGCCGAAGAAGACCTATTCAGCAGTCCTGCAGGAATTGGTCCTCTCGGGCAGACCGTTTACACAGGAGTCATGTTTGATATTTTCGCGAACCGCAGCTTCAATGTGACTGGGCTCGACCTGAATTCCATCGCGGAGGGTGATCAGACGGCCTTGGTGTATGCTCGTACTTGTCAGTCGCTTGCTTGCGGGATGGAGGGCTCCGAAATCGACATTGATGCCTGGGATCTTGTGGCGAATGTGACTGTCGACGAAAATTCGACTCTGAATGAAAATGTGACGACTCGATGGAAAATCAATTTTGATGAAGAGGTTGAGGTCGTCGCAGGAATGACTCGTGCCTTCTTCGTGGTGGGTAGCCTTGGGGTTCGTGTCGGGCAATCAGGTTATGGAGGCATCGTGTTCGACTCTTTTATGATTGTCAAAAGGGCCGTGCTCGTCAAGGCCAATATTCCCATAGGGGCAGAGCAGCCGGAATCTTTCTCTGGTAAGCTGGGCAGCGAGGAGACCCCCTTCTTCTACGACGGACAAATCTATTATCGCAATCATGAAATTGTCGGGGACACGTATCGTTGCCGCTTCAACAACTCATATGACGGTTCGTATATTGATTCACTTCCGACACGCGCATTTTCGAGCAGCAACAACTTCCTGGCTGCGCACAACGATGTCACATGCGTAGTCCCAGAGTGGACGTTTCCAGAAATCGGCACAGATCTAGTTTTGGTTACTGAATCAGACCGGGTTGCACGTTCAAACGAGTCCGACTACTGGTTCGCGATGTATGGACACTGGACAAAGATGATTGGTCCTACCGTCGGGCTCGGTGGCGGAGGGACCTTGCTGACAATTGTCGGCAAAGCACTCAGCGACAGCGGGGGACTTCAGTATTTATGCAGCTTCAAAGACGCGACTGGCCATGTGGCAAACTCCTCCGCAGCGAAAGTTCTGAACTACACGCACGCCATCTGCGAGACGCCCGAGTGGAAAGGTCCGTATGGCACAACCGACGTTGACTTTGTACGTGTTGCTGGTAATCTTGCGGGAACCACTATGGATTTTCTTCCGCATGGCATGAATTGGTCCGATGATCAGAACTACACCGTGGGTACCAAAGGGCTGAACGAATGCTTCAGCCTCGAATGCGAGCACGGCACATTGTTGGGACCGGCGTGTCTGGGCTACCCGTGTCTTTTCGCGTACCCTTACTTCGCATTTGCAGGCTACATCGGGCGCCAGTTCGCCTTCACTGAAATGGTGGGAGACATCTCGCCAAGGAGAGGACCCTCTACAGGCGGATCTACGGTCACTGTTCTTGGTTATGGTCTCGAATCCGACCGATCGTACCTTTGCGTCTTCGACCGTTACGGTTCAGCCGCCGCTTCACCTGAGCAAGCTGTGCACGTTGATGCGCGTGTAGAAGGCAAGAATATCTTATGCGATACTCCGGATAGTGGTACGGGCGATGTCTCATGGGGGCAGCGTTTCTTCGACCTGGACGTCGCAGATTCCCACTCACCATTTTACACCTCCATTTCACAGACAAATCTATATGACGAACTGCCTGCTGACGACGATTTGTTAGATACGGTATGGGTGGAAGGTGTACCCCCGCCTCTGGGCACGGCATGGGTTGCGAAGGTCAACGACGAGTTCATGATGATCAGTGTCCACAGTTCTGCGTGGAGCGACATTTTGGAGACGCATTATACCGAGATTTGGATACTCGAGCGCGGTCTCTTCGGGTCACCAGTTCAGGACCACATTTTCTGGGACTCGTTTCTTTGGATGGCCTGGTCGGATGCTCTTGTCCCGGTTAATTTACCATCGCGTTCGTATGGATGGGACTCGTGGGCTGACACCTCGGTGCTCTTGTTGTCCGAGACCCTTGCATCTGATGCACAAGAAGCGACCATTTCTGGGTCAGCAGAATTGGCTCCAGGTGGAGTCATGCGGATCGGAGATGAGCTTGTAATTTATCATGTTGGGTCGGGGACCGGACCGTGGAGTATAGTACTGGACGTGCGCGGCGCCTATGGGACAGAAGTGCAAGAACATGCCGTCGCGACGCCTGTGCTTGAGATGCACGCCAACTTGGTGTGGAGGAATCTCTTTTTTGGGCCTATGAGCGAGGGAAAATTGCGCTTATATGTCGGAGCTGAGGATAAATTCGGCGAAGTATTTATGGTCGACAGCAATACTTCCAAAAGTTTCGTGGCATTGCTCGGGAACGAAGTTGTTTCATTCGCGACGAATGTGTCTGGAAACGATACTTCTCTTACTCTGGTTGGCCGCGGTCTGATGGGAAGTGAGGTCGAAGAACATTACCCAGGACAAAATGTATTGTTCCTCGCTTGGAACAACATGACGAGATGGACCTCTTGCAGCGTTTTCAAAAAGGTTTTCCGGGATCTGCACATTGAGACTGATGCTGCGAATGGTCTTGCGGTCACCTCGGAATCAGACTTGCTCCTCGGTGTGGCACTAGAGGACATGTTTATATACATCAGCGGTGAAAATCTGCCGGACGAGACTGAGGCTATCCAAATAAACGATGAGTTCATCAAAATCGACAAGGATAACAGTCAAACTTTGTCAGGCTTCGTCGAGGTTGGAGTATTGGCTCGTGGATTCTTTGGAAGCACTCCCTCCGCACATGAAGCTGGAGTGACTGTTCACTTCTGGAAGAGGGTCCCGATCGCGTCGGAGAACGCAGCTAGCTCCCCAGTATTTGGTTTCCAGTACCCGTTCGCCAGGAGCTTTTCAGTCTCCAGCGTCACGTACGCGAAAGGAGGCGCGTCAATCAATATTACTGGCGTGTACTACGACATTGGAAATGATTATGAGTGTGAGTTTTATAGCCCTGAGACGGGTGCGAGTTTTGTCAGCCTTGCTACAGTTCTTTCGCCGAGCCTTGCAAGCTGCGCCATGCCGTGGACAAGCCACAGTCATGGCTTCATCGAATTTTACCTGAGGCTTGATGTTGGGGAAGCCTATTGGGAGGATCTTCAAATGGGAGTATTGCCCTACGCGAGGTTTCTCGTAGAACAAGGCTGGGACTCTATGTCGGCTTCAATACCAGAGGCGACAATTTTAGACGCAGAGCATCAGTTTGAACGTAGCGAGGTTCAAGACGCCTTACAGAATTCGGGCCGCGCCGCTGGCGGAACGGTGCTGAAATTTCACGGATTTGGCTTCTTGCAGAATTCCAGTAATTATACCTGCGTTTTTGCAAGGGAGAATTCTTCAACCACAACTGTAATGAGAATCTTTTCCTCGACAGTTGCTGAATGTGATACACCTGTGTGGGGATCCATGTTTCCAGCTGCTGGAGGACCAGTTAGGATTGATATCAGCTACACACAGGCTCTGCTCAACTACACTGCTGGTTCCTTGGAAGCAGCTACCTGCGGCAATGAGACGGATTGCAACTTCAACTTTATTCAAGTGTGGAACGGCACATCTAGCGGCTCACCTTCCAACGGCAGTGCCTCGGGAGGCAGTGTGGTCACGATCGAGGGCTATGGCTTTGATCCTGCAGCGGAATACTACTGCAACTTCACCACATTACATGGGGAGTGGGCTGTGTCTAGGCCGGTCTTCGCAACTTCTGTGACGGAGCTGACGTGCATAACTCCACTCTGGCCGTACACGGAGACTGAGGCAATGATCTCCGTTTTCCAAAGGGCAGAACCTTCGCTACGACAATCATTCATAGCTTCCTGCCTCTCTGGTAACATGACCAACATGAGCACAATGGGCAATATGTCTTCAGGACAGGGAAATTCATCGTCACGCAACGTGACCTGCCAGGGAGAAGCAACTTCGTCTCCGTCTTTGTATGGAATTTTGATTGCTGGTCCTGGCGTCCACGTGGCATTCAAGTATTTCACAGTGTGGCAATCCAAGAGCCGTGCGATCGGAGTTGCTAAGGGTGGACAC
>ENA-UOXV01001551-UOXV01001551.1-marine-metagenome-genome-assembly--contig:-NODE-1551-length-31974-cov-8.070209_pt1 | contig 31974 bp, 33 predicted proteins | sample MGYA00238165_ERZ766961 | MGnify/ENA primary metagenome ERZ766961 (study PRJEB28924, sample SAMN03173240) | marine metagenome | biome: Marine; feature: Water; material: Subsurface seawater | place: North... | reverse complement strand
CGCGGGGTGGAGCAGCCCGGTAGCTCGTCAGGCTCATAACCTGAAGGTCACAGGTTCAAATCCTGTCCCCGCAACCAACATTATACGCACTAGCGCATCGCTCCCTTCGGGGAGCTTTTTGCATTTCAAGGGAAAGCGTAGCATTGATTTATGCTAGGTTAATGACCCTGTTGGGCTAGCTCCCAAGCCAACGTACGAAAGAAAGCCCATCGATCTCCTTCACCCTGAAATTAGGATCTTTTGAAAGCGCAGACAGGCTGATAGACATTTGATAAATCAATATGGGTCACCCAAATGCGTTTGCTCAAAAGGCCTGCCACATCGCCGTCCGATCAAAAATGGCTTAGTCCCGCGCAAAAGCGAGATTTTTTGATCTATTTGGGGACCGTGATTTTAGCGGGCTTTGCGGTTCAAATTCAGACCATCACAATTTCTTGGCATGTTTATCAATTAACCCACAACCCAATTGATCTGGCATTGGTGGGCCTGTCGCAATTCATGCCGGCTTTGGTGTTGATCTTGGTGACAGGATCGATAGCGGACCGTTTTCCACGCAAGCTGATCTTGCGTCTGTGTTTGGCGGTCGAGACGGGGGTCGCTGTCACATTGACCGCCTTTGCGTATTATGGGTTTAGCGATGTACGTTTTATTTATGCGGCCCTGATTGTTTTCGGGACTTCGCGCGCTTTTTATAACCCCGCTCGCCAAGCCATTGTCTCAAATTTGGTGCCGCCAGAAATCTTAGCCACAGCGCTTACCAAAATTACCACGGCGAACAAACTAGCGTCGGTGTGCGGGCCGATTTTGGGGGGGTTCCTTTATACAATCAATGCAGAATTGGCTTTTGGTAGCGTGATTTTTGGACTTGCAGCAGCATTTTTCTTGGCGGGTTTTTTGCCTAAACCAAAGCAGTTTTTAGAAATGGGGAAAGTTTCATGGGCGTCTTTAATGGGAGGGATAGATTATATTTGGTCGCAAAAAATTGTTCTGGGGGCCATTACGCTTGATCTTTTTGCCGTTATCTTAGGGGGGGCCACTGCACTGTTGCCGATGTTTGCTGAAGATATTTTACAAGTCGGCTCGCAAGGGCTGGGATTCTTACGCGCCGCCCCAGCTTTGGGAGCGATTTCGGGCAGTTTGATCCTGATCCGTTTTCCAATCACCAACCATGCGGGCCGCATTATGTTTGCGGCGGTCGTTAGTTTTGGACTGTTTACGATTGTCTTTGCCCTTTCGCCTTTTTTTCTGCTTTCACTCGCCGCCCTTTATTGTGCCGGGGCTTGTGACACGATCTCGGTCTATGTGAGGGGCGTGCTGATCCAACTTTGGACGCCTGACGAAGTGCGTGGTAGAGTGAATGCTATAAATCAACTTTGTATTGGCGCGTCGAATGAGATTGGCGCCTTTCGGGCGGGCACGATGGCGGCCTTTATCAGCCCTGTCGCCACGGTCTTGATCGGCGGTATTGGCGCGCTTTTGGTTGCGGGCCTCTGGGCCAGCGGTTTCAAATCGCTTCGGGATATCAAAGGGCTGACGGGCCCCCAAGACTGAATTTGGGCCGAGCCTTTATTTAAAGAAACTTTTCTAAAATATAACCTTGATAGAGTTGCAGTTCTAACAGCCAAGTGAAAATGCTGAATAAAACCGCATAGGTTCCTAATCCTGCAAAAGCCGCGTTGCGCCAACTGTCCCCGCTGGCAAAACGTACAAATATAATGACCAAGATCGGCCCACCCACCAAAAAGCCAAAAAGTAAAATGGTTGCGCTGAAAACTACCAGCCAGACAATCATTGTAAACTCTGATTTCTGAGTGGCGTCTTTGGCTTCGGGCACGGTTTTAGCTGCGGCCTCGGGGGTGTTTTTGAAATCCAGAGCAAACTGAAATAGGCATAAGATCAGCCCCGGAACTGAGACCAACATCGGCATGAAGGCCGCTGACGATGGCAGGCCCTGTGAGAAATAAATGGCACCCGCAAAAAGAGCGATCATCACAAGGCTGATTAGTTTTCTGGTATCAAAGATCATAATCTACCTCATGTTTGTTTTTGCGTGCGCGCAAAATGTAAAAGAGGACTGTCAAAACAATCATCGCGATCAGAACAAGGGACATTGGCCGCAAAAAGAAGGTAGGGCCCCAAATGGCCAGGGCTTTGAAAATTGAACCTTCCGCAATGCCTCCTAGCACCAATCCGATTACAAAAGGTGGTCTCGGCCAGCCAAACTTTTTCAGGAAATATCCTAAAATTCCCATGACGGTCAGCAAGATGATATTTTCCCAAGCATTCTCGGCCAAAAATGCCCCAAGAAACGCCAGCAAAAGTACAAAGGGTATAAGCAATGCACCCCTTACATATGACAAAAGAGAAAAGGCAGGCGCCAAGGCAATAAACACAAAAATTGATAAGAAATTGGCCAAGGCCAATGCCCAAATCAATGACCATACTATGTTCATTCCCGTTAGTGCCATTTGTGGCCCTGGTTGTATGCCCAGCATGACAAAGGCCCCTAGCAGAATCGCCATACCTGAACTTCCTGGAACACCAAAGAAGAGGGTCGGTATTAAAGAGCCACCTTCTTTCGAGTTATTGGCCGTTTCTGGCGCGATGATACCGCGCACATCGCCCTTACCAAAATTTTCGGGATCTTTAGCACTTTGAACTGCGTGACCGTAACAAATCCATGACGCGGCATCCCCACCAAGCCCTGGGATCGCTCCAATGATCGCCCCCATGATTGAGGTTCGGATGGTTAAGCCTGGGTGGGCAAAGGGCTCTAACGCACCCTTGATAACCTCTCTTATGTTGTAATTCCCAGCTTTTTGTTTTACCTCAGAAATTGTACCACCTTTGACACCCAGGGAAATCATTTCTGGAATCGCAAATATGCCTAAAACGGCAACAATGACGCTAACCCCGTCCCAGAGGAAAAGCTGATCAAAGGTAAAGCGTTGAGCGCCCGTGTGGGGGTCAAGGCCGACAAGCGACACTAGAATCCCCAAAAGCCCGACGGCAACACCTTTAATTAAGCTACGTCCTGACAGCATTGCAATGAAAGTGATGCCAAAGATGGCCAATAAAAAGAATTCAGCGGGACTGAACGCCAACACAACTGGTTTTATAACAGGAAGCATTAACGCTAGGAATAGTGCCCCGATGATGCCGCCAATGCCGGAAGCTCCTAATGATGCCCCAAGCGCGCGTGCCGCCTCGCCTCGCTGTGCCATTGGATAACCGTCAACAATCGTCGCCGCATCTGGGCCTGTGCCCGGCACGCCAAACAAGATAGCAGGGATCGATCCGCCCGTGTGCACAACCGCATGCATCGCAAGCAAAAATACAGAGCCTGCGATAGGATCCATGCCAAAAACAAAGGGAATTAGTAAAACTATTCCAAGCTTGCCGCCAAGTCCAGGCACGGCCCCAAAAAATAGACCGATTGGTATAGCTAAAAATATAAGGCCCATCAAATGCCAGGAAGTTAAAATATTAAGCAAAGACCCAAAAATAATATCCAGTTCCAATCGCATACCTCTCCCAGACTATGTACGTTGCTGCAGAAAACGAGCGGACAATTCGTTTTTTGCATTCAACCCAATACAAAGCCTAAGAGAGATCGACATATAAAAGAAGTCTATTTGAAACGGCGTTCCGGATGGGGGAACTGATTATTTACGCATATTGCCAAAATTAATTGGAGTATCCACGTTTGTATAAGGCGCGGTAGGATTGCCGCGTGCAGGCCAATTAAGACTAGGGGGTTAGATGCAAGTAGGATTTATCGGGGTTGGTGCAATGGGTTCTGCTATGGCGCAGCATTGTAGTACGGCGGGTTTTAAGGTTTGCGCATATGATGCGGACCCAGATTCTTTAGCTAAGGCCTGCCAAAATGGAGTTGTACCTGCTGCAAGTATAGCGGAGATGGCAAAAATAATCGATGTGGCGGTGATAATGGTAGCCAATGACGCTCAGAGCCGGGCCGTGACTAGGGTGCTGCTGGATGGCGACTTAAGAAAAGGGGCCGTTATCGTTGTGGCTGCTACCAATCACCCGCGCACCATGATTGATCTGGATGCGGAGTGCGCAAAAAAAAATGTGGGCTTTGTCGATGCCCCTGTCTGTTACGGATTGCAGGGAGCGCTGCAAGGCGAGCTCATCTCTCTTTGCGGGGGTCGCGCTCAAAATATTGCTACTATTACTCCTGTGTTAAAGGCTTATAGTAGAAGTGTTGAGCATATCGGCCCAACGGGATGTGGGCAAATCGGAAAGACCTGCAATAATATGATGCATTGGGCGGCCTGTGTCGCCAATTACGAAACCCTGGCCTTGGCGAAGGCTTGTGGAATTAACGCGCAAGCAATGCGTGAAACGCTTTTAAAATGCCCCGCCCGCAACACAACGTTAGAGCGTTGGGATACGTCAAAGTTCACCTGGCAGGAAAAAGACATGGATGTAGCGCTTGAAATTGCGCAGTCTGCGGGCCTTTCTTTGCCGCTATTTGGGGTCATCGATCAATTGGTCAAGCGTATTGGCCCAAAAGATGTTCACGCCCTATTGCACGAGGAAAACGCAGCCTATTTGGGCTTGCCTATCACCCCCCAAAAGCTGGACCAGGTGGTGTAGTTGGGGGGGGAGCTTTTACAAGGAATCGAAGCGTTCTGATATGCAGACCGCCGTGCCGTTGACAGGAATGGGAAGCCAGGCTTATCTTGGTTTAAATCTAAAAAAGGGTGCAAGATGACCGAAGAAAATAAAACGGTGGCTGGCGCTGGCCATAATTCCGAAAATGGTCGCGAAGAGGTAGTGTGGGAGCGCTGGACCAAAAAGCGCACATTCGTACGCGCCCTTGAGGGCACCTACGGCGAGATGAAGGAAGAGCTTTACAAGCAGCCGCGCATTTACAAAACTTCCGATTTAAAATGGAAGGGGGGCCCGCATAACTTTGGTAAGAAGGTTATCAACCCTCAGGCCAATCGGATCGCGCAGTCGATCGAAGCCCATGTGGATGCTTTTGCCCCCCATGGCTACGGTCAAACCCATGGTCATATGAATTCGGCAGTATTTTTTGTTCTGAAAGGCAAGGGCCATGATATTCACGACGGCCGCCGCATGGATTGGGAAGCTGGTGATGCGTTGATCGTTGAAAATGCCTGCGTTCATCAGCATTTGAGTGACAGCGATGATGAAACATTTGTGTTGGTCTTAAAGGCAAAGCCATTGTTTTTGTTCATGCATATGATTTTTCAAAAGATGGTTGCATTTCCGCCCAAAGAACCTGTGCCTGGTCACGAAGACTACGCGCCCCCCGCATCACTTTAAGTCACGAAAGAACGGAGAGACCCAATGAATGCTCAAACTTTTGTGGATTCTATAGAACGTCAGCGCGCTAAAGAAGGTGCGCATGAAGTTTCTTTTTACAAAGACGCTTTAGAAGCGAGTAAAAAATTTCGCACTGATTATAAAAACCGAATGAATGTGGTTAAATATAATGAAATGCCTATGGAACGGTCTGCTGACGGCTTGATCAAACATGTGATCAACGAGCGGATGGATACGAAAGAATGCTGCATCGATATCTATATGCAGTTTATCGCCGCTGGGAAAGCCACGGGTACCAGCCGCCACCTGACCGAAGAGATCGCTTTTGTGATCGAAGGGACGGGCCATGATCTACATTATGATGTGCAGTTCGACTGTGACGTAGAATTTCAATGGACCTGGGACACAAAGCCTAAAACCTATGAATGGGGCCCTGGGGACTTTATTTACATACCTCCTTATGTAGCCCACAAACGTGTGAACACTTCGGGTATTGAGGCGCGTGTGATCGTTTGTAACTCAAGGATCATGAAATCGATAGGCCTAGATTGGTTTGATCAACTTGAACCAGCAGAAGGCTTTGAGGATGTCTGGGTGCCGCCGGCAGACGAGTAATCCGGCGGAGAAAAAGTGTGGACCCGCAGAAGGTCTAGCTTTCAAATTGTTGGAGGACCAAATGAAGAATTTTATTCTAACTACCGCCATTGCTTCTGTTCTGGCAATTCCTGCTTACGCCGAAGGGTATTATAGTGGAAAAACAATTACTTATATCATTGCAACCAGCCCCGGGGGCGGCTACGATGCTTATGGCCGTCTGATAGGCCAAAACTTGGGTGAAAAGCTCGGCGCGTCAAAGGTTTTGTTTAAAAACCTTCCAGGTGCTGGCCATATCATTGGAGCGAACACACTTTATGCTGCTAAGCCCGACGGGCTGACCATCGGTACATTCAACACTGGCCTTATTTATGCGCAAATTCTAAATCAACCGGGCGTGCAGTTTGACCTGAACAAATTTGGGTGGGTCGGAAAAGCGTCGGCTGACGCCCGTGCGATCGTTCTGGGCACGAATAGCAGTTTGAAAAGCTTTGACGACCTGCTTAATTCAAAGGATAAGGTGCTTTTTGCAGCATCTGGGGTTGGATCAGCCAATTATACCGAAACCAAAATGCTGACCAGCGCTATGGATTTGCCCGTAGATATGGTACCTGGATATAACGGCAACGAAGGTGAAATGGCCATGATGCGGGGCGAAGTTGTGGGGCAAGTTGCATCCTACGAATCTTTGCATCAATTTGTGGATGCTGGCAACGGTATATATGTTGCTGCAATCGGGGGGACATTCGAACCGCAAGCGATCAACTATGCGACTTCAGAAAAGGGTAAAGCCTTGATCAACTTGATCGATGCGAACTCTAATCTAGGGCGCTTAACCGCAACGCCGCCCGGCGTGGAACCCGCCGTTCTAGAAGAGTTACGGGACGCCTATATGGCTGTTTTGACAGACCCTGATGTCTTGGTGCGGGCAGCAAAAATGAATTTGTCAATCGATCCAGCGCGCGGCGACAAAGTGGTAAAAATGATTACGGCGGCCTTGGATCAAAGTCCCGAAACCATTGCCATCATTGCCGATGCGTTGAAAGCGGAAGCAGAGATGGTTCAAGTAACAACAGAAATTCTTGCTCTAGATGATGGCGGCAAAGAGGTTACTTTTTCAAATGACGGCGTTAATGTTGTCGGTAGTGTGTCCGGATCACGCACTCAGGTATCGCTTAACGGGGCAGAAGCAAGCCGCAAAGATCTCGAAGTGGGCATGAGCTGTGCCCTTGAATATGATCCTGCATCAGACGGGAATGAATTTAAATCCATCGCTTGTTCTAACAATGGCGTAGCGCCTGTGATCGAGGGTGGGCCAGTTAAGCTTTCGACACAGATTCTTACCTTAGGCGACGGCGGTAAATTGGTAACGTTTAAAAACCAAGACACCGAAGTTGTTGGTAGTGTTTCAGGGTCACGTACAGCCGTGACGCTCAATGGGGCTGAAGCCACGCGCAAAGACTTGGCAGTTGGGATGACATGCGATATGGAATATGATCCAAAATCCGAAGGCAATGAGTTTAAAACACTCAGCTGTTCAAACTAAATCTATGAAACTTAATAGAGAAGGCGCCCCGTGGGGCGCTTTTTTATTGGCTGAGAATAACCGACCCAAACTTTGTTAAAAAACCAATCCCCAAAGCCAAAAGTCCCGCTACAAAGGGAATGAAAAAAACCGACGCAACCCGCAGTCTTAAAAAAGATGCGCCCAAAAGTGGCAACTCATAAATCAAAATGCGGTGCGTCGCAAATATCGTCCATGACGATATGAACGTGATAAGCGCCGCGCTAGACGCGCCGCCTTTGGCAAAAACCACAGCAATCGCAAAGGCAATGACTGGCCCCGCTGGCACAACCAACCCCACGGCCGCAGCCACGACAAGCGCTTGAAGCCCAGCACTTTTACCAAGAAACTGTGCGATCAGCTCTTGCGGGATCAATTGGGCGATAAATCCTGCCGCGATCAAGGCAAAGAACATGCGTGGGACCAGCTTTGAAAACTGCTCGATGGCCCGCTGCACAATAGGGCCTGGGTTCTCGCTACGCGAAACCGCAAGGACCACCAATATGATGAGGAGAACACTTAGAATGATCAGCCCAATATTCATCTTATGCCCCTTATGCGCCAGCTAGTCGCTGACTTCATTTTTTTTCTGAGCCTTAATAACCAATTTAAACGGCAGACGCCTTGCTACCAGGCCCGCGATGATCGGTAAGGGTAGGCAGCATAGAATACGAAGCAAGGCAAATTCAACGCCCAAAAAGGGCACGTCCCACAAAAGAATTCTTTGAACACCCAGTAATGCCCAAGCCGTGATATAAGATACCATTGCCCCGCGCTCGGCCCCTGATAAGCCTAGCATCGCCAAAAGCGCATAGGCCGATGATGGCCCGCCCGGCGTTATCGCCCCCGCAAGCGCCGCGATAATCAACCCTGAAATCCCAACCTGACGCCCCCCCAAATTTGAGACATATTTGCGCGGCAGCATGACCCAAACCAACGCTGCCACAGACATGGCCACCATCACGCGTGGTAAGGTTTTGGAAATCAGAACCAGGTCATCGATTAAAGCGTGATAAAAGATGTCATACCCGCGTAGCCAATAGCAAATGCCGCCCATCGCAACCGCAAAGATCAAAAACCCAAAAAAGCCGCCACCGAAGGCTTCTTTGAACAGGGTCTTAAGCCAAAGCGGATCTTTTAAAAAACCAAAATGGCCCATGTGATACCCTAATGTTTATGATCGCCATGGTCGTGATGATGATTATGCCCGTGCCCGTCAGTCTCATCGTGCGAATGACCATGCGCATCATCTTGCTGTTTGCGATAGGTTTGGCGCAAACGTGCGGTTTCACTATGACCTGACATCACGGCTTCTGTCACGCCGCGAAACAAATCGGCTTCGGGGGGCAATTGCCCCGCTAAAAAACCCGCTAAACGGGCAAAGGCGATGGCTTGGCTGGCGATCGCGTCGACCGTCTCTTCTGGATCTGCGTGGCTGCTGTCATGCAATGCGCGCGTTAGGCCCGCGTGAAACAGGCTGTCCATATAAGCTGCACGCCCTGGGCTGTGGCTGAGCCCGGCCGGACCCCGCGCGCCCTGTACCGCTTGATCTTGGTCCACAACGGGGTTTTCATGTCCCATCATCTTGGCCATCACCGCCAACTGTTCTAGAAGATCTCGGCCAATTTGAACATTTTCATCAAGTTCTCCGCACATATCGCCTCTTTCTGGACCCTATATTTGGACCGCCATATTCATAAAACTTGCCAGCATATGGTTTCCGCCAATCAATATTGCACAGGTTCCGATCATAGCTATCGCAATCTGGCGCACCCAAAAAGCGCTATTCAAAGCCAGAGCCAAGGGCCAGGACAGCGCAACAGAGATAAGCCCCATGCCTGCCAGCGTCCCAATGGCAAAACAAATCAAATATTCTAACGAGTGAAGGTAAGACTGGGTCGAAGCCATGATTAAGACCATCACACCCCCAGAACCAGCTGTGCCATGCACAAGTCCAATCACCATCGCTTTAATGTTCTTGGCTGAGGGCATCGACCAAACCTTGTGGCTGTGCTCATGCGCAGTGGCATCAGAATGAATGATTTTCGGTTCATGTTGGTGGAAGTGGATATGCTTATTGCCACCATGTTCGTGAACATGGGCATGAACTTTATTTTTACGCAATCGCCATAAGACTTGAATGCCCAAACCTACTATAATCAATCCAACTAGCGCTTCGCCCGATTGCGTAAACCGGTCAGAAATGTGAACCCCCAGTCCAACGGCGATCGAACAGATGATCAAAAGGGCCAACCCATGGCCCATAGCCCAAAACAGCGCACGTGAAATCAAACTGCGCTTGCCCTTTTTATCTTGGAACATCGCCGTGACCGCTGCAATATGGTCAGGCTCTAATGCATGCAGCATCCCAAGCATCAAGCCCAGTGGCAAAAATGACCAAACAGACATGTCCATTATAGCGTTCCCATCATCATTTTGAATTTCTCTCAAGCACGTAAGGCGGTGAGCATAGCAGGGATAAAATCATTGTCAGACGAGACGACCAACACAGTTGCAAAGGGGCGCATGGCGTTCACTACCGCGGCGCTAGAGCTCGCATCTGATCCAGAGGCAAGTGCAAGCCCTGCCAACATAATCTTGCGCTCATATGACGCTTTGGCGATCACTTCTGCGGCGTCAATGTGGTCGGGGGTCGATCCGATTAAAACGACCACGTCCGCCCCTTCAAGCTCCGCGCTAAGTTGCACCGCTTTGCCGTTTGCGTCGGTCAGGATCAGGGCATCTTCGAGCGGGATGTTTGGGTCAATTGTGCCCGTTCCAACGGTTATGAAATGCGCGTCGACCCACGGATCTTCGGTGATTTTGCGCATAGCATCGGCAGAAATGGCATCAAGCGCAAAGATTCGAGAGGCACGGGCCCGTGAGTTTGGGTAATCGATGCGAAACTGCGTTTCGGCACGCGTGGTTGCCATTGCGCAGCTTGATAAAAGCGTTGGGCGCTGGTCATTTTGCATTTCAGACCGACGTTTGCTTTTGGCCGGGGCGCACGCGAAGGTCTTCCTTCATCGCCTCGGCAAAGGGTTGGTCGGGCGCCAAGACGCGGGCTGCCGATCTGACCTGTTGATCTTCGGGGTTGATCCCAGGGGGCAGTTGGCCTTTGTCGCGGAAGGCCGTGACGGCTTTGCGCAACCGATGGCGGGCCATGATGATACCATTGTCAGTTGAAACCAAGTTTTCTTTGCTGCGGTCGACAATCGGCCCCATGCTCTCTTGTAAGCTGGCATCTTGCATGCCAATACCCCAAACGCCTGAATAGGTCTCACCGCGCTTTTGCGCTTCGCGGTCCATAAGGTAATCATTATCTTTGTTTTGTAGCGGGCGGAACGTGCCTGGCACATATTGATTGTGCACCCCGTAGCCATCGATCATGGCCTGGCGCTCTTCGTGGCTGAGGGCTCGGGTTGGGTGAAAGTCAAACGACCATGCCCAGCAATTCTCATCGTCAATTGGGATCCAAAAATGCCCGTGTACAGGGTGATCACCGCGTGGCGGCACCATCGTGAACGATGGCATCACCCAAGGTGTGACACGCCAATAGAAATGCCCATCTTCGGCGTTGCGTCTGGCGCCGATGAACAGGCCGCCATCCGATTCAACCACTTCAAAAATGGGTTTCTTGTCGGCCTGATTATATTGATTTCCCTTCGCACCCCTAAACAGCGGGTCGGTTTTTAACGAGCCTGAGTGTAAAAATGACACGTGACTACTGTCTATCCCGCCTTCCATGGCTTGCAGCCAATTAGATTCTTGCCAACGCTTTGAGCTATAGGTTTGCTCGGCTGGAACGGTGGCAAATTCCCATGTTGGCAAGGGGGGGCGCGCGTCTTGGTCGCCCATATGCGTCCATAGAATGTCGCCGATTTTGATTAGCGGATAGCCTTTGAGTTTAATTTTCTCACAAAAACCTGATTCTTCGGGTTCTGACGGGACCTCGATACATTGACCTGTATAGTCGTATTTCCAACCATGATAGGGGCAGCGCAGTCCGCCTTCTTCGTTCCGTCCAAACCATAATGACACACCGCGATGCGCACAAAATTCATCCATCAACCCATAGCGGCCCTTGCTGTCACGAAAAGCGATCAGCCTTTCGCTTAAAAGTTTGACGCGCACGGGGGGGCAATCATCTTTCGGCAACTCACTCGCCAGTAGAGCGGGTATCCAATATTGGCGAAACATAGATCCCATTGGCGTGCTTCCACCCGTTTGTGTCAGAAGATCGTTGATTTCTTTGCGTAGCATGGTTCACCTCTCGTTTATAAACAAATCAGGATAAGCCCGACCCAACGGCAAGGTTGGGCCCATTCTATGCCGTTTTGGGAGGCAGATCGGCAAGCTCTGCTTCATAGGCGGATGCCATTTTCGGCTCGAGGCCGTTCTTTTTCAACGCGTCCGAGAAGATTTGCCGCACTTCGGCGCTCTCATCTGCGTAATCGATTTGATCACCACCGATACGGCTGGAAATCCAAGCTTTTGGAACACCCTGCGCGTTGCGAATTGCTACGCCTTCATATTTGAACGCAAGATAGCGTGCGGGGGTGGTGCCTGTGTTGAAGTGCTGGTGAAACCACAGGTTCGGAGGCACAATCATCGAGCCCGGCTTCCAGTCATAGCGTGTTGGATCCTCTCCTTCGGGGGCCATCAGTGAATATCCTTCACCCGACAAGATGATAACGTGCGCGCCCGGTCCGTGGCGGTGGCATTTCTTGTATGTACCCACGGGAAACTGGCTAATATGGCTGTTCATTGAACACTTTGCCAATTGAAAACGAATGTGCCCGCCGCCTGCTCCACGCTCTTTCGCTGAAATCAAAGGTAGGTTGACCGCATCGGCGACAAAGTTCGTTTCCATCAAAAGACCTTTTTGGGCCCCTTGATCGGCAAAATAATCAGGTTCCCCTGAGAAGCGGCCCTTGAAGTCATGCGCCGTGCCAAAAATAAACTCTGGATCCTCAAACACGTTCATCAAAGGGGGCATGTTGGTCACCGACACAAACCGTGCCGGCGCCGAGCCTGATCCATTGAAATGCTGATGATGCGCGTTCAGCGGAATGCCAAAAATCGCGCCCGCACCCCATTCAAACGATATTTTATCGCCACCGTCGTTCCAAACGGTGGTCGATCCACGGCCCGATAGAACAAAAATGGTTTCTTCAAACAGTTGACGATGGGGGGTTAATTTTTGGCCCGCAGGAATTTCCATCACATAGCAGTCATTGGTGGTGCGCGATGCGTCATGGTTGATGAACACCGCATTTCCGCCGCGGCGCGCCCATGGTTTAAGCTCAACCTCATGTAGGCTTGGCACGTAAAGTCCGCTGATAATGTTTAAGCCTTCGGCTGCGACAAACCGAGTGTAGGGTGTTTCTTTTTCGGTAAAAAACTTCGCGGCCAAAGCATCGGAAACGATTGCGCTCTTCATCGGGACGACTCCTATTTTAAGTCATTTGGGGCCATTTTTTTTGACGCCAAAGATTTACATTGCACACAGGATAGGCCGGCGTTAAAGTTCCGTCAATGGACCGATGGTCCACATAGGAGAACATCAATTCAATGCCTGAAGACAAAAGCAACACGCAGCCGCACACTTTAGATGATCACAAGTTTGGGCAGTTTGGCGCGCATGAACATGGGCCTGATGCAGATCATGATCATGATGACGTTGACCCAGGACCGCTTGAGGATAACCCGATTTGGCAACGCGACAATGTCTCGTTGACGTCGGTGGGTATCGACATTGGATCGGCTGGCACACAGGTGATTTTCTCGACCCTCCATTTGGCGCGGCTGGGCCATAGTCATGCCAGCAAATATGTCATCGTTGACCGCAAAACCGCCTACGAATCACCTGTAAGCTTCACCCCCTATCTTGATCAGGAGCGCATCGATGGCGTGGCGCTTGGTAAAATTATCGATGCAGCCTACATTGAGGCGAACATTCGACCGCAAGATATTGATACCGGCGTTGTGATTTTGACGGGCGAGGCCCTGCGCCGCGAGAACGCAAAATCCATCGCTGATATTATTGCCGATAAGGGCGGTGATTTTGTTACGGCCACGGCAGGCAATCATATGGAGGCCATGCTGGCGGCCTATGGATCGGGCGCGGCCAAGGTCAGCCATTCAGCAGCCATTCGCATTTTGAATATTGATATTGGTGGCGGGACAACAAAATTCGCGCTTTGCGAGAATGGACGCATTCTATGGACGGCGGCTATGCATATTGGTGGGCGTTTGATTGCCACCCAAGACGGACTTGTGACAAGGTTGGATCCGGCGGGGGCCCATCATGCCAGTGCCGCGGGGCATGGTTTGGCCTTGGGGCAGGCCGTTTTGGCAGAAAAAATGGCGAAGATTGCGCAGCATATGGCGGATCTTTTGGTCTTGGCCGTGCGGGGTGGTCAATTGCCGCATTCTGTGCGCGACTTGTTTTTAACTGATATTCCAGAAGAGTGGTCCAACCTTGACGGCGTTATGGTCTCGGGCGGTGTGGGCGAATATGTGGCAGGGCGTGAAGCCCGTGATTTTGGCGATTTGGGTATTCATCTTGGCCAAGCGCTGCGCAAAAAGGCCTTGGCCGGCGAGATGGGTGCCACGCTGTTGCCAGCGCATGCCTGCATGCGGGCAACAGCGCTGGGCGCCTCGGAATATTCGGTGCAGCTTAGCGGGCAGACTAGCACGATTTCAAATCCAGGCCGCATTTTGCCGCGCCGAAATTTGCAGGTTTTAAAACCCGATTTGGATTTTCAAATCAAGCCAAGTGCCGCCCAAACCCAAGCCGCTATTCTTAAACATTTTCAAGCCTTTGACCTGGCGCCAGCCGATCATGAGGTGGCGCTTGTCTTTGACTATACATTACCACCAGAATACAGTTTTATCAAAGCTTTAGCTGATGGTATTGTAGGCGCGATGGCGCCGCGCCTTGCCTTGGGGTTGCCGCTTTATATCATGCTAGACGGTGATATTGGTCAAACCTTAGGGTCAATTTTGCGCGAAGAATGTGGCGTTGCTAATGACCTTTTGGTTTTAGACGGCGTGTCATTGCGCGACTTTGACTATATCGACTTAGGCAAGATCAGGCTGCCCTCTTTGTCTGTGCCTGTAACGGTGAAATCCTTGTTGTTTTCTGAAGATCATCGCGGCATGGCCAAGGCCGAGCGTATTCACTTTATGACCCCAAGACCTGACGGGGCGGCGCCGGATTGGCACGATCACCACCACAGCCATGATCATCACCATCACCATGATCATCATGACGGGCACGACCATGGGCACAAGCATGACGACTAGAGCCCTTCGTCACTCCTATACCGATTTTCGAAAAGAACGGTTTAAAAGAGGTCTTTTTTTACCCTTAAGACCAACTTGTTTTTGCAGGCGGAACGGGGCTCAAATAAATTCAGGTATACAAAATGACAGCTGCAAAAACTGAACCTAATCGCAATCCGCGCCGTGACAGTCAAAGACTGTCCTCGGTTACGACCGCCATTCATCTGCTAAAGTCATTCACTGAAGCTGACGGAGATCTAGGGATCAGTGAATTGGCAAAGCGCTTGGGGGTTGCTAAAAGCACTGTGCATCGGCAAGCCAGCGCTTTGTTGGATGAAGGTTTGTTGCAGCAAAACCCAGAAACGGGGCGTTACCGCCTCGGTATTGGGCTTTTTGCGCTGGGATCACTTGTGCGCGGGCGGCTAGATGTGACGGCGGATTCCCGTCATATCCTGAACAGTTTGCGTGAAAAAACGGGCGAAAATGTGCGTCTTGCGGTGCTCGACCGCCAAAGCGTTGTATTTCTGCATGATTTTGAAAGCCCGCAAACCCTGCGTTTGCGCTCAAGCACCGGGCAATTAAGACCCGCATTTTGCACCGCTGAGGGGCTTTGCCTGTTGGCTGGGCTGCGCGAAGTCAGTCTTGCTAGTTTCATGGCCTATCCGCGCCCGCAGCGCACCCTTAAAACGATTACCGAAGAAGCTGAGCTGCGTCTGGTTATTCGTAAAGTTAAACGTGTCGGTTACGCGATCGAAGACGAAGAATGCGACGAGGGCACGCGTGCAATCGCTGCCGCCATCTATGGTGCAGACGGTCGCATTGTAGCCGCCGTTGGTGCGGCAGGACCCAGAATACGCATTCGCAAACGCGACTTTTCGAAAATCGCGCCCTTGGTGACGGACGCGGCCGAGCAAATCTCGGAACGGTTAGGCTATATCAAACGTCAGAAAATATACATCTAAATTAAGAAAGCAGCGCTATGGTTGAAATTACTTTGCTCACGACTGGTCAGGTTTTCGATTGTTCTGAAAATGACACAATTTTACGCGCAGCGCTTCGCAATGGGATCGGAATGACCTATTCGTGTAATGTAGGGTCGTGTGGTAATTGTAAGTTTGAAGTTGTCGAAGGATCGGTCACCCATTTGCGCAGTGACGCGCCTGCTAGCTCGGAACGCGATTTGGCACGCAATCGGTACTTGGGCTGTCAGGCGGTGCCAAATGGTCCGTGCAGCATTAAAATCCGCACCGATCCCGCTGCGATGCCTGTGCATAAACCATTAAAATTTAGGGTTAAAGTTTTATCGAAGCAATATCTGACCCGAGATATTTGTGAATTCACTTGCGCTGCGATAGATACTGCGCCCACGGGTTTTTTGTCGGGTCAATATGCGCTTATTGCGACAGCATCCGTGTCGGGGGGCCGTGCTTATTCAATGGCCAATACCCTAACACGCAAAGACTGGACCTTTGCCATCAAAAAAGTGCCAAATGGCGCCCTGACCCATTATCTGTTCGAGCAGGTCCGAGTGGGCGATATGCTGGATGTCGACGGCCCCTATGGTACGGCCTATTTGCGGCCCGACACGCCGCGAGACATTATTTTAATGGCTGGTGGGTCGGGGCTGTCGCCCATGGTCTCTATCGCAAAGGCAGCGCGTGAATTTGGTCTTTTGGCTAAAAAGAAGCTGCATTTCTACTATGGCGCGCGCGAACAATCTGACCTGTTTGACGTTAAGTCTGTTTTGCAAGACTGCGCCAATGATCTGACCTTCTTTCCGGTTCTTTCGCAACCCTTGGCCGCACCAGTTTGGGCGGGTGAGGTGGGCTTTTTACATGATATCGTGGCCCGCGACTTTGGTGAAAATCTGGCCCAGCATGATATTTATTTTGCTGGCCCCCCCGTCATGGCCCGCGCCATTCAAAAGATGGCACATGAGCTGGGCACGCCAATGGGTCAACTTTATTTTGATGAATTCTATTAAAGGGCGGGTGGTGTCATGCCCCAAGTCACAATGTTTGTGCAGTAAAAAGGACAGTCGATGAACAAGTTAAAACTCTCTCTAGGTTGTTGGGATTATGACCGTATGCAAGCGTTGATTGACGGGCGAGTCACGGCACGGGGAATTGATCTTAATTTTTTAAATATGATTGTGGAAGAAACGTTCTTTCGTATGCTCCGCCATCAAGAGTTTGACGTGTGCGAAATGTCGATGTCTTCTTACACGGTGTCACTCAGCAAACCAGAACGCCCGTTTATTGCCATTCCAATCTTCCCAAGTCGGTTTTTTAGGCATTCGAGTATCTATGTGAATGCGAACGCAGGCATCCACAAACCCCAAGATCTGATAGGCAAGCGAATCGGCACGCCCGAGTTTCAAATGACTGCGCCCGTTTGGATCAGGGGTATTTTAGACGAACATTACGGCGTTCCTGTCGACAGTGTTACCTATTTAACGGGCGGCGAAGAAAGCCCCAATCGTGTCGAAAAGTTAAAGCTATCTCTGCCTGCACGCATCAAAATTGAGTGTATCGGCCCAGATCAAACCTTGGCGCAGATGCTTGTCTCTGGCGAAATTGATGCGCTGCATACTGCGCGCAAACCCTCTACTTTTGATGGGGTAACGGTCAAACGCTTGTTTCCAAATTTTGTCGAGGTGGAACAGGCATATTTTGACCAGACTGGTATTTTCCCGATCATGCATGTCATCGCGATTAAGCGTGACGTTTATGAAAAAAACCGCTGGATTGCGATGAACCTTTTTCAAGCCTTTCGTGAGGCGCAAAAGCTTTGTTACGAAGGATTGCAAGAAACCGCCGCCCTAAAAGGGATGCTGCCCTGGTTCAATGCCCATGTTGAAGATACGATTGCCAAAATGGGCCATGACTTTTGGCCCTATGGCGTTGAGAAGAACAGAAAAACCCTTGAGACCTTTTTGCGCTATCATCATGAAAGTGGGCTTTCGCAAAACCGCTTGCGGGTTGAAAATATGTTTGCACCAGAAACGTTAGAAGAATTTGTTATTTAACTCCGAGGGACAGATGAAAAAAGTCACCATTCCAGCACTACAGCAAATGAAGCGCGATCAACAAAAGATTTTCGGCGTCGTCGCTTGGGATGCGGAAATGGCCAAGATTGTCGACCGTGTTGGCGCGGACATCGTGTCAGTGGGTGACACGGTGGGTCATAATCTTTGGGGCCAGACCAATCCTTTGGAAATCACAATGGATCAAATGATCACTGTCACACGCGCTGTGCGCTCGGGCGTTAAAAACGCGCTTTTGTCGGCTGATTTTCCCTATGGGCCCTTGCAAGAGGGGGTCGACAGCGCCGTGCGCGCCGCTATTCGCTTTGTCAAAGAGGCGGGCGTTGACATGATTAAACTTGATGGGGCCGCGGATTTTCCCGAAGCCGTTGCGGCTTTGGTCAAAGCCGGCATTCCTGTTTGGGCGCAATTTGGCATCACGCCGCAAACCGCTTTGAGCTATGGTATGGAATATGGCGCGATGAACCGCGCCGATGCACAGGTTCCGGTTGGAATGAAAGACCGACTGATAGCCGAAGCTAAAATGCTCGAAGCGGCGGGCGCCTCACTTCTTGATTTCACCAATTCAGGACCCATTGTCGGGCCAGAGGTCACGGCCTCGGTGACCATTCCCGTAATCGGTGGCTTTGGTGGCGGCCCTTGGCTTGATGGGCGTGTGCGCATGGCCAATGCCGCGATCGGCTATAGTGCCAAGTCCATAGATAGCGACGCTCAAAACTATGCTAATGTTGGTAAAGTGATTTTCGATGCCCTTACGGAATTGGGCCAAGATATTCGCGCCGCCCGCCAAATCAAAGGCACGCCCCCAAGCAAATAACGGAGACCATGATGACTTTCGCTATGATTGACGGGATCAAAACCCGCTATGAGATTTTGGGCGATGGCCCTGCCTTGCTGATGTATGCGCCGGGCGGCTTTGATGCGCGGATCGAAAAATGGTCTGATTTAGGGGTTTATGCAAAGGTTAAATATTTGGAGCATTTGCCCAAACATTTTAAATGCATTTTGTTTGATCGTCGCGAAAATGGCCAATCGGGCGGGCGGTTAGAGCGGATCACTTGGGCCGATTATGTGGCCCAAGGGGCGGGTCTGTTAGACCATCTTGAAATCGAAAAGGCCCATATTATGGGCGGCTGTATGGGCTGTAGTCCCGTTTCCGCCTTTGGCGTCACCTACCCAAAACGCACAAGGTCGATGGTGCAGTTTTGGCCCGTTGGCGGGCCAAGCTACCGTATTTCAAGCCATCAACGTTTTGCACGCCATCTGTCCTTTGTCGAGGAAAACGGATTGCAAGCCGTGGTCGATTTGGTGGCCAACCACGATAAAAACTTCAGCGCTGATCCGCGTGGCGGGCCTTGGGGTCAGTCTATTCGAAATTCCACCGAATTTGCAGCCACCTATGCGGCCTATGACACGGCGGCCTACCTTCGGATGGTTACATTAATGTATCGTGGGCTTTTTGACCGGGATACATCACCGGGTGCCGAACCAGAAGACCTCATGAACCTAAAGATCCCTTCTCTAATCATTCCCGGATCTGACGGGTTTCATTCAACCTCGGCGGCGCGTTATATGCAAGAATGTTTGCTTGGGTCCGACTATTGGGATATTGCCGCGTCAGACCAGACACAAGACAATACGCCCGCGAAAGTCATCGCCTTTTTGCAAGCGGTCGATGCCGCCTAGCAAACCAAGCCTAACCGACTAAATTATGGGTAGAAGGCACAAACAAATCTTCCAAAGCCATTGGCTTTGGAATGATTTTTTGGGTAATCGCATGGGCCATAAGCGTCTCTAGTGTGCGAAGATTGGGTTCAATACCATATGGCAAAGGGTCGGTCATCAGCTCCATCGCGGCAAGATGGACCTTGTCCGCCGCCGTTAGGTCTGTGATTTGCCCCGCTTTCAGCTGCTTCACATAGTTTTGCTTTGACGCCGAAAAGACGTTAAATACTTGCGCGGCTAAATCTGGATATTGCGCCAAAATAGAATTTTTAATGACCATGACATGATTTATTGGGTAAAGCCCGCGCGACTTCAACGCATTTACACCGGCCTCAAAGGGATTTTCGTAAAAGCTGCGCAAGGAAGGGTCAGCCACTTTAGCGCCAACCGACCCGCCTAGTTGGCCGGAAATCATAGCGGCCTCTAGGTCGTAACCCATTTCAGACAGGTCAACGTTTTCGGGCGCTTCGAAACGTTCAACATGTTCGTCGCCCGACGGCACCCAGGTCACTTGCGAAAGATCAAGCCCCGCTTCTTCTTGCAAAATAGCGCGGGCCCAAACACCTGTTGTCACCGTATAACCGCGATTAACGCCGATGCGTTTTCCTGCAAAATCTGATCCTTTGATAAGGCCTGAATCTTTGCGAACGATCACCGCGCCATGATGAAAATCGCGCACCAGAAAAATAGGCAATGCCGTGAATTCAACGCCATGCGCTTTGGCGCAAAGATAGGTTGTGAGGGCCATTTCACTAATATCATAGGCCAGCTCTCGCACCATTTTGCGAAACCCCTTGACCAAAATGGGTACCTCTTCAAAGTCGAAAACAAAGCCATCGGGCGCGATCTGGCCGGCTTTAAGGGCCGCATTGTTGCCCTGCGTGCGCGTCACGGTTTTGAAACTGGGTTTGGTCATTTTAGCCTCTTTCTAACAACAATCGCTTTGGCCAGTGTCTTTAAATGCGCCTTTTGCCCAGGCCAGGGGCAAATCTTCTACCCCTACTTGCGAGACGGGCAAGAAGATCACGCACCTATACCGCGTTCCGTCGCCTTCCCAAAAAAGAATCTGGGTGTGAAGCTCTGGAAACCCCTCTTGGCGCGCCCGCAGTTCCGATACTAAGATCAAGTCCTGGGCATCGAGCGCAAATCTATCGCGCACCAGAGCTTCGATCCGTTTCAATTCTTGCAGTTGCACATTGCTAACAAAACCGAGCTTAAACATCAAATTCCAACTTATTTATTGTGGGCCCAGAAGGGCTGGTATTTATCCTATGTTCCTTTATGCGGAACTTTGTTCTTGAATGCAGTTTGTCGCCTTGCTACCCATAGGTCAACAATAATTGGAGCCCCCCATGTCGGAAAACGTGCTTGCAGCCCTACGGACAGGGCCTATGAAAACCGAATTTCGCGAATTCCCTATGCCTGAAATTCCAGACGATGCCGCCCTGTTGCGGGTCGAGGTGGCGGGGATTTGTGGCACGGATGTGAAATTCTATGCCAACCCCCCTATTTCCGAGCCCGTTATCATGGGTCATGAAAATATTGGCTATATAGCTAAGGCGGGCAAAACCTTTCAAAAGCGCCGTGGCCTAAAAGAGGGCGATCTGGTATTTGCAGAACATTATGTTGGCTGCATGAACTGCGAGCATTGCCACCGCGGCGATTATCGTTTGTGCATGGCGACGGATTGGCGCAAAAATCCTGACGGAATCCGCTTTGGCTATACATCAGCCGAGCGTGCGCCTCATCTTTGGGGGGGCTTTGCTCAATATATGTATCTGCCTTGGAATGCGATCTTACATAAAATCCCCACAGGCCTTTCGGCCGAGCTTGCGGGCGTCGTCACGCCTATGGCGAATGGTATTCAATGGGCGCTGTTTGATTGCGGCGTTGGCTATAACTCGACCGTTTTGGTGCAGGGTCCTGGGCAACAAGGGTTAAGTCAAGTCGTGGCCTGCAAACAAGCGGGCGCTGCGTTGATCATTGTGACGGGTACCTCAAAGGACGCAAAGCGCCTAGAAGTGGCCAAGAAATTGGGTGCGGACTATGTGATCAATGTCGAAACTGAAGATCCGATTGAGGCGATCAATCAAATTACAGGCGGTGAGGGGGTCGATGTGGCCCTAGACTGCACCGCAGGTGCGGGAACTGCACCAACTCTTTTGGGGATCGAAGCGCTAAAGCGCAAAGGCGGCACTTTGTTGATCCAAGGAGAAACGGGCGATTTTCCGAACTTTCCTCTCGCGAAAGTGGCGAATAAATATATCACCATCAAAGCGGCGCGGGGCCATAATTACCAATCTTGCGAATTGGCGTTGCAGCAATTGAACTCGGAGCGTTTCAATCTGGATTTGATCACAACTCATCGTTTTGGGCTGGCCGATACGGACAAGGCAATCAAAGCCGTCGGTGGTAGCGGTGACGTGATTCATGTTTCTTTGATGCCTTGGATGTAAATGGTGGATGCGGGGACCAAAACAGATCCGCGCATTCCTGTAACCCTGGTGACAGGTTACCTAGGGGCTGGCAAAACCAGTTTTGTGAACGATATTCTTGGCCAATCTGCGGGCAAGAAATTTGCGATCATTGTCAATGAATATGGTGATATTGGCATTGACGGCGAATTGATCAACACGGGACCGGAAGAGCTGATTGAGCTGACCTCGGGCTGCTTATGCTGTGTTGTGCGCGGCGACTTGATTAAGGCCTTGCGGCAATTGTTGATCAAATCATCGAAGTGGGACGGGATTATTATTGAAACGACGGGCCTGGCCAATCCAAGCCCTGTTATTCAATGTTTCTTTGCCGATCAAATTTTGGCCGCGCAATGCCGTTTGGATGCTGTGGTCACTTTGGTCGACGCGCTGCACGGTTTAGGGCAAATTGCGAAAAGTAGCGATGCGCGCGACCAAATCGCTTTGGCCAGCGTGATTGTGCTTAATAAGGCGCATGGCGCCACGCAATTGATCGAAAGTAAACTGCACCAATTGGCCCCATTCGCCAAAATTCTGCGAACGACACACGCAAAAGTACCTGCAGCTGCGGTGCTTCATCAAAGGAGTTTTACCTCAGACCATGTTGAAACCCTTTTAACACAGTTTCCCCATGTGGCAGACCATCATCACACGCATGAGATTGAAAGCGTCTCGTTGATGGTCGAGCAGGCTATTGATCCAAAGAAATTTGAACGTTGGCTGTCTGATCTTTTGATGCTGCATGGTTTAAATATTCTTAGATGCAAAGGGATCGTTCATTTCGAAGGATCCACACAGAAATATATAGTGCAAGCGGTGCATATGCTGGCCTCGGGTGATTTTACCAGCGCGTGGTGCTCAGATGATCTGCGACGCACAAGGCTTGTTTTTATCGGTCGCGGCATTCAACATCTCAGCCTGAGCGAAGGTTTGCTAAATACTTGTGCTGCGCCAAAGCCCCCAACAAAAGCCGATCAACCCAGATAAAGTTCAAAAGGATATGCTATGCCCATTGTTATAACCGACATCAAACGCGCCGACGCACAAGCTGTGGCCGCGCTTGGAACCTACGGGGTGGCGGCCGTGCACGAAGCTCAGGGTCGCGTTGGGCTGATGGCCCCTCGGTTGCGACCCATATTTGCGGGTCCTGCGATCAGTGGCACCGCGGTCACAGTTTTGGTGCCTCCGGGCGATAATTGGATGATACATGTCGCGGCCGAACAGTGCCAACCGGGTGACATCATGGTTGTCAGCCCTATTACCGCCTGCGACTCGGGTTATTTTGGCGATTTACTGGGCACTTTGTTTAAAGCGCGCGGGGTAAAGGGCCTGATTATCGACGCTGGGTGTCGCGACATTGTTGATCTGCACGAGATGGGTTTTCCCGTTTGGTCTAAATGTATCGGTGCGCATGGCACGGTCAAAGAAACATTGGGGGACGTGAATATCGCCATCTCATGTGGGGAACAGGTTGTTCATCCTGGCGATGTGATCGTGGCCGATAATGACGGTGTGGTCGTGGTACCTCGTATGTCTGCACAAAGCGTGGCCAAAGCTGCAGGGGAGCGCGTTGCCCGCGAAGCTACGGTCCGTCAGCGCTATGCCAATGGTGAGCTGGGGTTAGACATGAACAATTGGCGCCCCAAATTGGCAGATAAGGGACTTGTTTATATCAGCCAAAATCAGATCGATAAATCGTAAGGAAATAAGATGATCATAGATTGTCACGGCCATTACACGACCGCTCCAAGTCAGTTACAAGGTTTTCGCGATGCGCAGATTGCACAGTTTAAGCAACCCTTGCGCCTTTTGCCGGACATGGCCACCATTTCCGATGATGAAATTCGGGAAAGTATCGAAACCAACCAGCTGCGCGCGCTGAAACAGCGTGGAGCCGATATGACGATATTTTCCCCGAAAGCCAGCGCAATGGCGCATCATATTGGCGACGAGACCGTGTCGAAAAAATGGACCAGTTTGAACAATGATCTGATCCACCGCGTCACAGACCTATTCCCAAGCCATTTCGTTGGCGTGTGCCAATTGCCGCAATCAATGAACACGCCTATCAGCCATTCCATTCAAGAGCTGGAACGCTGCGTGTTAGAGCTTGGGTTTGTGGGTTGTAACCTAAATCCCGATGTTTCGGGCGGCATGTGGACAGGGCGACCCCTGACCGATAAAAGCTGGTACCCGTTTTATGAAAAACTGGTAGAATTAGATGTGCCTGCGATGATTCATGTTTCGGGATCCTGTAATGATAATTTCCACGCCACTGGTGCGCATTATATCAATGCGGACACGACAGCCTTTATGCAGTTGATCCAAGGCGATCTGTTCACAGATTTTCCTGACCTGCGCTTGATCATCCCGCATGGCGGCGGGGCTGCACCTTATCATTGGGGCCGTTATCGGGGGCTGGCGGATATGCTTAAAAAACCACCGCTCACGGAACATGTTATGAAAAATGTCTATTTTGATACTTGTGTCTATCATAAGCCCGGTATTGAGCTGCTGTTCGAGGTGATCGATATCGACAATATTCTTTTCGCCTCTGAAATGTTCGGGGCCGTCAAAGGTATTGATCCTGAAACGGGCCATTACTTTGATGACACGAAACGCTATATTGACGCTTTGCCTCTATCCGCTGAGCAGCGCGCTAAAGTCTATGAGGGCAATGTGCGCCGCGTCTATCCTCGTCTTGATCAATTGCTTAGCGCACGCGGAATGTGATCGACCTTTAAGTGCCCAGATCAACCCCACTATGTGGGGGCGTTTTTTTGGGCTAAAAATGAAAATTATCTATGTTGGACAGCTGCATAAGAATTTATTATGCCGTCACATATACTGACAGCCACCACGGGGCCAACCCGCAGCTTTAAACAAAATTTTTCTCAACCTTAGGCCCAGTTTTTTTGGCCTAAAAGGCACCTATCAGACTTATACGGCACTTTCGACGCAATCAGATGCCGAGCTGGTTGCGATAAAGCTAGATCGTCGCGCCTTGGTGTCCTATGCTATTGCCAAATATGGTGTTTAGGGGTTTAGGCTTTTTCCTAAAGTTTACGCGTGACCGGACCTTTAGTCGCGCAAATTTTATCGGTGATATCAGATATAAATTGACGCATCGATGGGCTGTCGATCTGATATTCTTGGTCTTTTGGATAGGCAAACATCAAGGTGCGCACCACGCTTGGGGCCACGATCCTTTGGCCCCTTAAGACACCCGAGCGCAACTCACCCTCCGCCGCGCCATAGGGCATGATCGTGCTTGCGATCCCTTTGGCTACCAAATTCTTGATCGCCCGTATCGATTGCACCTCATATGCGACATGGAACCGCATATTTAAGCGCTGGGCGATCCCTTGCACCAGCTTGGTCACAACATCCTTGCGGCCTGTCATGGCCAGATCATGGGTCAGAACCTCTCGAAAGGTGATTGTCTCGGGTAAGAGCTGATCGGTCGGGGCTGTTAGGTAAAACAAATCCTCTTCCAGCAGGGCTATATATTTGTATTTAACTTCAATTTCTGGGGCAAAAGTCAAGGTGCATGACAGTTCTGCGCGTTGCATAAGTTCCATCAGCACAAAGCTGAAATCTTCGACCAACCGCAAATTCACGCCCGTTAAGGCCTTGGAGAAATCCGTTAAAATGTGATCACCAACCAATCGCATGATACTGGGGGGGATGCCCATATTCAGATCTACGACCTTGTTTTCTGCATGCCTACGCATCGCGTGTTTTGCCTGCATCAAAGCGTGCAAAACTCGGTCTGCATAGCCTAAAAACTCAAGCCCCGCAGTCGAGGCTGCAACCCCGCGCGAATGGCGCTCTAACAAGATCACTCCCAACTCTTCTTCTAAATTGCGGATTTGGATACCCAGCGCCGTTTGCGCGACATTCAAGTCTTGCGCCGCACGCGAGATATTCCCAAGCTCGATTGCCTTTTTAAGGTAGATTAACTGCTTAAGGTTCATCGAAGCTGCGCCTTTTATAATCAGCTAGTCATATAGGATGTTCAAAACAAAGGTGTTGCCAAAAGTTTAACCCATTTGGCGTAAAAGCCCAGCGATGTTAATAATAAGGTACTGTCCATGCTCAGCGCGATAACGCCCAAAATGGACACGAGAATAGAGCCTATTACCCATCTGTCAAAAACTTCAAAGTCGCGGTTGATCAAAGCGTTAAAGATAAGCCGAAAAACCACCGACAATCTTTGCACAGGCACAACCACCGACACGGGCGCTACGGTCAAAGCCAAATATCGAAACATTTGCGACAGGGCGACAAAGATCGCCGAAATTACATACCATTTGCTAGACCCCGCATCGACGCCGCGCATATAGGCCTTGCCGCCATTTGCCAAAACCAGAACCACCACCACAAGGCTTGCCGCGATATAAGACACCAAAACGCCCGCCGCGCCGTCGGCCATTGTGCCGCCCTGGCCAAGGCCGAGCGTTATCATTAGTGGGCTGGCCCCGTAGCCTATTGCACAGACAAAGCCCCAAATAAATCCAGCGCCATAGTCTGGCACAAAATCTGACTTTGACTTACTTTGCCCCGCCTTGCCTTTGCGCCGAACAACTACGACGGGCCCAAATAGCACCAAGGCAATCCCAAATAGATTTAGATAATTGACCGTTTCATTTAAGAAAATGAGTGCAAGCGCCAATGAAATCAGGATGCTAAGTTGCTGTACCGGCGTTGACAAGGTGGCCCCAAGGCTTTGAGTGGCGCGGTAATTGCCATAGCGCCCGATCACGAAATGCACGACACCAGCACTCACCATCCAAAAATAGGTTGTATAAGACCATGTTGCCATGGCAGTATATCCACCCATCACCCATGCAAAAATGGCGAAAATAGGAATGCCAAGCGGAACGGTAATCGCCATACCCTGAAGCACCGTAGTCTTTAAAACGCCCCTCCGCACGGTGGCATTATTCAGACCAAAAAACGCGGCCGACGCAAAAGCAAGGATTGCACCAAGCATTTTTACATTCCTTTATGACGCCAAATCGAAAAGCTGTGCGCTTATCAGCCCTTGTCGCGCAAATAGTCACGTATCAGATCAGGGGTCAGCACCAAACCTTCTTGAAACTCTGGTGCATCCTCCAATTGCTCTAGATCGTTCAATCCAGAATGTTTAAAAATCCGATTGATGACGGAAATCAGACGCAACGGTTTGTTTGTATCTGAGTTGAAATGTTGGTGAATTGTGTTTGGCGGCACATAGACAACGTCGCCCGCCTCATAGTCGAAACGTTGCACCAGCTCTTGCGGTTTCCAGAAATACTTGTCGGTAATCTCGACATCGCAATCTTGATGCATATCATAGCCGCGCCCCTCAAGCACATAAAGGCATTCTTCGGCCAGATGGCGATGTTTGCCAGACTTTGAGCCGGGCGGGACAATTTGCATATAGGCATCCACCGTTTCCATCCGAGTGTTCATGCCTTCGTTGAGCAAATGTTTTAGCAGTCCCTGCCGCGCCATTTCCCAGGGCATTTCATGGGGGTGAACAACTTTCTTACGCTCGGCGTTTCGTTCTGGCGCGGTTTCGGCGTCATCTAACAATTGTTGATAAAGGTTTTGGTTTTCGGTGCCGTCAATCCACGCACTTGTTTCACCCCATGCCATATTAATAGCCCCCGTTTGGATGATTGTTATCTTCTTCTTCTTCACGCACTTTGAAATCCTCGCCGCCGGGGGCTGGGCTAGTGTCACGCGACTCGACGGTTTTTTGGAACAGCATATTCATAAACACGAACATCGGTTTTGTTTTAAGAACCAAAGCCCGCGCGGGTTTTGTGTTCGAGGCATTGAAATGCTGGTGCACGCAATTGTTATGCACAATCGCCACATCGCCCGCTTTCCAGTCATAACGAATATTGTCATGCACTTCGTAGCCTTCGCCGTCTAAAATATAAAAGGCGGCTTCATTCACATGGCCATGCTTTTGCGATTTTCCACCGGGGCCATATTCTTCTAAATGCAGGTGGAAAAGTTGGCTGATCCCATCCTTAGGTTCGACATAATGTCGGCTATAGGCTTGAGGACCGTCGACAAACTTTATTTCCGAGGCTTTTCGCACACGCGGCATTGCGCGCAAGCGTTTAAGCTCCCAATCTAAATTATATTCGCCCTGAATAGCGCGCACAAAAATACGATCTTTTTGGCTGTGGTAATAGCCCGCGGGCTGTGTGTCTGCTGCGCTATGGGCGTGGTCGTGGTCGTGCTCGTCGGGTTCATTATGTGTCATGCAAGCCTCCTATTTTTACGTTAAACTAACGCATGAAAAGGATGATAACAACTTTCTTCTATACGGAACTTTTTTATCAATCAGGGACTTTAACAGACGTAAAAATGAACTAAATTCATAATTATAAAGGGGTTAGATAAGAGGCGTTGCGCCTCTTTCAAGGTTAGAATAGGTGAGCGCCGATTTTTGTTTTGGAACAAATTCTTGCATGCGGAACGCCGTTCCATTATTACAAGGATGCGGTATAAGGAATTTAAAATGACCAACATTGAAAATACAATGACACTATGTGCCAAGTCTGATATTTTAGAAGGCAGTATTCTTAAAGTCGAAGTGGGCGGCCTAAGCTTGGCGGTTTATCGTGTCGAGGACGTGTTTTACGTCACAGACGACGCCTGCACCCATGGGCCCGGTTCCTTGTCAGAAGGGTATCTAGATGGGCATGTTATCGAATGTGATTTTCACAATGGCTCGTTTGATATTCGTAATGGCGAAGTTGTCGCCCCACCCTGTCTGGTTAAGCTAAAGACCTACAAAACCGTTGCTGATGCCGAAATGGTCCTGATCAGCTTAAACTGATCACGACGCCTTTGCCTGGTTGCTTTTCGTAAAATATTTGCGACTGTAGGGCATTAGGAAAGTCAAAATAATCGCTGCGATCAGCACAATGGAAACGGGTCGGCCTAACATAAAGCCAAGGGCATTATTGTCGGAAATCATTTGAATCTGATGCAATGATGTTTCCGCCGTCGGCGCTAGAACAAGGGCGATGACCAAGGTCAATCTTGGGTAATCAAACCGGATCATAAGATAACCCAAAATGCCCATGAACATGGTCAAAAGCACGTCGAACATCCGACCATCGAGAACATAAACGCCCGTTAACGAGATGCAGATCACCACAGGCACGATGATTGAAACGTCAATGCGGGTAATCAAAACCAAGAATCGCGACAGGGCAATGCCAATCAATGACGCCCCAATAGCCGAGGCGGTCAACGCCACGATCAGACCATAAATTTCTTTTTCATGATACATTAAGATCGTTGGGCCGGGATCTAAACCGTGAAGTACAAGGATCGCCAAAAAAAGGGCCGTTTCCGCGCTGCCTGGGATGCCAAATGCAACCGTGGGAATTAAAGAGCCGCCGTCTTTGGCATTATTCGCGGCCTCGGGGGCGATGACGCCTTTGATATTGCCCTTGCCAAAACTATCGGGATCTCTGTCGGTCTGCGCGGTTGATGAATAGGCTAAAAATGACGCAACAGTGCCCCCTAATCCCGGAATGGCGCCAATGATCGTTCCAATCACCGATCCGCGCAACAATACGGGCCAATGTTTAAACACGGACAAAATCCCTTCACCCACTCCCGAAATTTTCTGAGAGAGAGCCGTGTCGTCATTGACCACAGCTCCGCCCTTAAGGGACAGTTCTATCATCTGTGCTATAGCAAACATGCCCGTTAACGTCGGCACAAGTGGGATACCGTCCCACAGGTAATCTGTATCAAGCGTGAAGCGCAAAGTCCCAGTTATTGAATCCGAGCCCACAAAAGCGAACATCAAACCCAAACAGCCCGCGATCAGGCCGCGCAAAAGCTTGCCGCGCACCGAGACTGCAATCGCCGCCAGGCCCAAGACGGTCAGCAAAAAAAACTCGGACGGACCAAAGCTAAGCACCACCTGCTTGGCAAACGGGATAAACAGCAAAAGGGTGAAAAGTCCTATCACGCCCCCCATCGCAGATGCCGCCGCCGATGCCCCAATGGCCAAGCCGGCTTTTCCCTGTTTGGCCAAAGGATAGCCGTCAAACGTTGTGGCCGCATTTGGCGCGGTGCCCGGTGTATTGAGCAAAATAGCGGTAATCGACCCACCGAAAGCGGTTGCGCCCATAACGCCACCCGATAAATACATCGCGTCAAGTGCGCTCATATTATAAGTCACCGGAATCAACAGCGCGAGAGCCGTCGTCCCACCAAGGCCAGGAATGACGCCAAAGCAAAGGCCAAGTAAGACGCCAGCCAGTAGATAAAGGCTGCCGTTGTGGCTAAACAGCTCAATAATGGCGGCAAATAGGGCTTCAATTCCCATAGGGTCAACTTTCTAAAAGGTGGGCACAAAATCTGCACCCACCTGTCTTAGGATTATTTTGTGACCAACATTTCTTTGTAATTGGCATAGAACTCTGACAGATTATTCATCATTTCAGCGGTTTGTGCCGCATCTTTAAAGGTCAGATCTGTTTTTGCCTTTTTGGCCCAAGATTTCACATTTTCATCGCCCTGTGCGTTGCGCAAAGCCTCTGCCAGTTTTACAACGATATCAGCTGGCACACCGGGAGGGGCACCAATAACACGGTTGATCGTGAATTTTGCCAAATCTGGAAAGCCAAGTTCTGTTGTCGTGGGTACACCCGCTAGAATTTCTTCGTCGCTTAGCGTTGCTATAATGCGTAAATCACCCGATTCTACATATTTTGAAAGCGACCCAATTGGTTTTAAAGTCGCATCGACTTCGCCACGCATAACGGCAATCATCGTATCGTTAGAACCGCCATATCCTGTAATTAAGCTGACGGGGCAGTCCATGATTTTAAAGCCAATCACCGAAGCGATAGACGATGTACTGTCAAGACCCGTGTCTGATAATTTTATAGGGCGGCCCAAGGCGCATAATTCAGCCAATGATGTGATAGAACTGTCACTTTTTACAGCCACCGCATAGCGGTCTTCGGCCAAATTGGCGATCCAAGTGACTTGGTCAAGGTCATAGCCAATATCACGGTTTGTTACCTTCGAGATGGTCACGCCAGGCACGTTGTAAATCCCTATTGTATAGCCATCGGGATCAGCACGAAATACCGTTTGCCCACCCCGATTGCCAGAGGCGCCATCAATATTTTCGGGCACTACTGACGCACCACCCAAGGCAGCCTCTAATGCGGGTTCAAATGTCCGCACGATCGTATCAAAGCCGCCGCCAGGCTTATAGGGAATGACAAATGTTATGTCCTTGTCCATCGGAAAGTCTGCCAAGGCCGCGGTCGCCATAATGGTGCCCAGTGCCGTTATCGCTAATTTATGTGCTATGTTCACGTCTCGTCTCCCTTTATTAAGTTTTATGTTGCCGCATTCACCATTTTCCAAATCCTTCTTTGGAAAGTAGCAATCCTCTGTATAATTTATAATCCAACAGCCACTCAAAAATAACATATTGAAATAAAAGAGTTAAAATCGCCACCAGCATGGCGGTTTTCCAACTGGCTTTGCCCTTTTGGCAAATGAAAAAGAAACAAAAAAGCGGTGCAGTTGGTAAGATTCCGATGATGGCAACAGCCAAAAAGCAGCTAAAGCACCAAAGAAAAATTGCGATTTCGTCTGTAATTTTGGGCGTGTGGTCCATCTCACGTCGTTCAAAAGAGGCGCCCCAAATATCGACGATGGTGGCGCGCCCCGCAATGGGTAGACGCGACCAAAGATCAAATGCGCCAAGAAGTAAAAGCGACGCCGCGACTATTTGCGGCAGGCGCAGGGCTGCCCCATCATAATCCCGCATCCAGATTAGCAAAAGAACCGAAAACCCAATAACCACAAGGGCCGGGTAAACCGATATAACTGATTTAGGTAATTTCACATCACTTTTCATCGATCCCCCGCCCCTAGCATCTTCGTCAAATGTAAAGGTAACGTTTGCTGCACAT
>ENA-UOXV01001550-UOXV01001550.1-marine-metagenome-genome-assembly--contig:-NODE-1550-length-31974-cov-8.096212_pt1 | contig 31974 bp, 28 predicted proteins | sample MGYA00238165_ERZ766961 | MGnify/ENA primary metagenome ERZ766961 (study PRJEB28924, sample SAMN03173240) | marine metagenome | biome: Marine; feature: Water; material: Subsurface seawater | place: North... | reverse complement strand
CATGGCCCGAATGGCGCTGGTTGTTTCTGAGACGGTCAGTTGTTCAGGCATTGGCCGGGACATGATAATGCCCGCCGCGGCGGCAACGGCCGCGAGTAATACGGCGATTGTAATGATCGCTTTGATGGCAGTATTAGGCATGATTGAGATTCCTGTCAGATTGGCTCGGCGCCGAGGTTGCAGCGGCGTCAAGGTTGCGTTTGATGTCATCAAAGCGCTGGATAATCGTTTTGGCTAAAGCATTGGCATCGCTACGTTCAATGGTGAGCGCCATCGCACGAAAGAATTCCTCGTTCGACGGTGAGGCGGGGTGCCGGCGCTCTAACCGTCCCACCATTTGCGCGCGCAAGCCATTGCCGATGAGGCGCAGCACAAGGTTGTCGTTGATATCCGTGAGCGCGTTGGCGAACTGTGCCAGCTTCTCCCGCTCGGCGGCATTATCGGGGATCATTGGATCGTCGTTTGCGGACGAATCGTTTAGGATGGCCAAGAGCCGCTGTTTTTGCGTCGCATCGGCGGTCTGTAGTGCGAGCCTCGCCGACAAGGCCAGCAGCGCGCCAAAGACTGAAATCAAGTCCGAGGTCAGGTTTTCCGGTCCCTGATCACCCAGATCCAGTAGGGGACCCAGCACATCGAGGCTGGCATCATGGATCGCTTGGATGCGGACGCCGCCCGGTTGCACGGTAACAATACCCAATTGAGAAAGGATTTTAATCGCTTCGCGAACTGCGCCGCGGTTGACCAGAAATCGGGCGGCCAAATCACGCTCGGAGGGCAGCCGTTCCCCTTGCCGATATTGACCCAATAATATTTCATCGCGCAAGTGATCGGCAATCTCTTGGGCACGAGCGGGGGGGAGGTTCCTTTGGTCTGCTATATCATTCATTTTGAGAGGGCTTTTCACCTTGAACTTTTGACCTTGATATCGTTTGAGTGTACGGGGTCAACGGATTTTTGGTTTAAATTGGTTTGACCAAATTGGTGGGACCGATTTGGAACCTCCAATTTGGTATGACTGATTTGGTATGACTGCTTTGGTAAGGCTGATTTGGCAAGGCTAATTTGGTCAGTCCTAAATGGTCATGCCAATTCGGTCTGACCAAATTATAGCGGAGTCAGACCAGCGATAACAACCTCAAAACGAACGTTTGGGTTCAGCGTTGAATCTCGCCGGGCCGATTTGGGTGGCTCAATGCGCCAGCGATGCCATGCGCATCAGTTGGCGGATGGCCTAGTGTGCAGAGTGCTCGAACGCGCTCAGAAGATGTCTGCAAGACGCCGCATTTTGCAGTCAACCGGTTAGAATGCACTGCCGGTTTTAGTTCAATGAACAAAGTGAGTTCCTCATCATGGCGGTAAAAGCGCCTCAAAGATTCAGTAAAACGCGTGGCGGGGGTAATCGGCCCTGGCAGGTGGCGGTCTTGTTGCTCCGCGATTTTTCAGGCTATCGTCAGGATTTTCAGACGATAACCGGTGGGGCAAGGGCGCGGTTTGAAGCGTCAGACTGGCTGGGCGCGCAAATGGCTGCGCGCGCCCGCATTCAACTGTATAGCCAGTTCAGAGCTGGCTGTCTGCAACGTTTAACCCCATTAGTTGAAGGGTTTTCTTCCCAAGATTGGGCAACAACCCGCCAATATTTTGAATCTTTGACGATGGGCTTGCCCGATCAAGAGCTTGCGCAAACGGGATACAACACAATTTTTCGCAAACTGGTTGGCAGGACGCATTTAAGTCATGAACAAGCTTTTGTTCGGCAGGCGGTGATCGAGCAGGCACCCCTTGAGCCCTTTGAAACATTCCAGTTTGATCAGACGCAGGATTTTTCGAGTCTTGTTGAAATGGTTTTGTTGAGTTTCCCCTTCGACATTCCATTTGCGCGTCTTAACGATGATGTTAAGGCGATAACAGCGCTCATGACTGAAAACTTACACGCTTTAACGACCGTCAATTCGGTGAGCGCGGTGATGTTGCGGAGCGTCTTTTATCGTAATAAGGGCGCGTATCTGATTGGCCGTTTGGCCCTTGATCAGCAGGTGGTGCCCTGGGCTTTTGCGTTGAAGAACGACGCCGGTTCGGGTATTTCGGTGGATTCCGTGCTTTGGAATGAAAAAGATTTATCTCGAATATTCAGCTTTACGCGGGCCTACTTTATGGTAAATGTGAATCGGCCGGCAGCCACTGTACAATTTTTGAACAGCCTTATGCCGACCAAAAAACCGTCTGAGCTCTACAGTAGTTTAGGCTATTACAAACACGGCAAAACGACGTTTTACGCAGAACTTTCTCAACATCTTGCGCGATCAAAGGATTTGTTTGTAAAGGCCGAAGGAATTGAAGGGCTGGTCATGCTCGTGTTTACGTTGGCGTCTCATCAGGTCGTCTTTAAAGTCATCAGAGATCGATTCCCGCCCTCCAAAAAGGTGACACCTGCCGCGGTGAAACAGGCCTACCATCTTGTTAAAACACACGATCGGGTTGGCCGCATGGCGGACACCCATGAATTCTTAGAGTTGCGTCTACCCGCCGCTCGATTTGATGATGAGGTCTTACAAACACTGCTGGCCGAGGCCAGTCTCTCAGTCTCGCTGGTTGGCGACGACGTGGTGCTGCACCATGTCTATGCTGAGCGCTTGATGACGCCCTTAAATCTGTACTTAAAAACGTGTACGGAGTTTGAGCGAGATCTTGTTATCGACGACTACGGCCTGGCGATCAAGCAACTGGCCGCAGCCAACATTTTCCCGGGTGATATGCTGCCCAAAAATTTTGGGGTGACCCGCCACGGCCGAGTCATATTTTATGATTATGATGAAATTTGTTATCTGACCGACCTAAGATTTCGCGCGCTGCCGGGAACCAATCAGGACACTGCGTCCCTGAAGCAGGCGCCCTGGTTTGACGTTGGCGAGTTTGATGTGTTTCCAGAAGAGTTTGAACATTTTTTGCTGGGCAAAGGGCCGCTCCTGCAGAGTTTCTCAGAAAAGCATCGAGATCTGTTTACGGCCGAATATTGGCAATCAGTTCAGAAGCAACTTCGAGACCAAGCGGTACTGGATGTGTTCCCATACCCACTGAACCGTCGGTTATCGGCCCTGACACCACCCCCGCTTGAGGTGTGATTCAACGCTGACTTGTGATAGAAAGTGCTGGGTCAGGATAGAAGCAGTATCAGGGCAGATTAGCCGCCAGCATTGGGATGGCCTAGGAGTGGATATTGGAACTTTATGAGGCAATGGGCTCTCAGCGAGCTGTTCGAAGATTAAGGGCGGATCCCATTGCCGAAGCAGTGATCGCGCGCGTTTTAACGGCGGCAAGTTGGGCGCCAACGGGCGGCAATGTGCAACCTTTCAGAATGATCACGGTACAAGACCGGCAAAAGCTGAGTGTTCTGCAAGGCCTCTACGCCCAGGAATGGACGCGCTACACGCAAGACATGCGGGCCGAAGGCTCAGCACTGCCGCTTGCCCGGCAGAAAATGCTGCGCGCAGGAGACTACCTGGCTGCACATTTAGACCAAGTGCCGTTGATGGTGGTGTTTTGCTTTAACCCCGCCTTAATGGCGATCACCGATGCCGATTTGGACCGACCGTCGGTCGTCGGTGGTGGCTCAGTTTACACAGCGGTTCAGAACCTGATGCTTGCTTGTCGAGCCGAGGGGTTAGGATGCGTTTTAACGACGCTTTTGTGTTTTCAGGAAGCCGCGGTCAAAGATTTGCTCACGATCCCCGAAGATTGGGGCACCTGCGCGCATATTCCAATCGGATACCCAGTTTTAAAGGGGCATGGCCCAATTACCCGGCGGCCGATAGAAAAGTTGGTCTTCCAAGATGCCTGGGGTCAAACCATGACGAATAAGGAGCATGAGTGAGTAATTGGTTGTATCGCCTGTATGAACGCATTCTTTGGTCCCAAGTCAAAACAGGCCCAAGTCCTAACCATATTGGGCTGATTCTGGACGGCAACCGGCGCTTTGCGAAGGGGCGAGGCCTTGATCAAAACTTGGGGCATGAAGAGGGGTCGAAACGCGTCGAGGAGTTCTTGCGGTGGTGCCGTCGTTTGGAAATTAAGGTTGTGACGCTTTACGGGTTCTCGACTGAAAACTTCAACCGACCTGAAGGCGAAGTGGACTACCTGATGGACTTGATCATGGCAAAGTTGAAACACTTCCAAACGGATCCGGAATTCTTAGCAGATCGTGTCAAGGTGAAAGTGATCGGGCGCCGGGAGGACTTGAGCCAAGCTATGAATGATCAAATTGATCTGGTTGAAACGATGACTGCCGATCATGATCAATTTTTACTCAATATTGCTTTAAGCTATGGCGGACGCGCTGAAATCATTGATGCGGTAAAACAGATCGCCAGCGAGGTGCAGACGGGCGATCTGAGCATTGAGGACATCGACGAGCAGCGTTTTTCTGATTATCTCTATACGGTAGGCGTGCCAGACCCCGATCTGATTATCAGAACCTCTGGTGAGGAGCGACTATCGGGCTTTTTGCTTTGGCAGAGTGCCTACTCCGAGCTGTATTTTACCGAAGTCTTTTGGCCCGCTTTTCGAATGATCGATTTTTGGCGCGCGATTCGAATTTACCAACAACGAGAGCGTCGATTTGGGAAATAACAGCATTTAATAAAAACGGTCCCATGGCCTTTAGCGCTCAGTCTGAAGGTTTTGGGATCTGCGCTGACCGTGCTATAAATTGATTTTCGCAGTGAGCGACAAGGAAGTGTTTGTGTCTAAATCCGCAACCAAAGAGGTGTTTCCTTGCTTGATTATCACGAGTGAGGAAGGTTTAGGCACGGTTTTTCGGTTATCAGGTCCCAAGATGACCATTGGCAGCGATGAAGATGCCGCCCTGTTTCTGCCAATGCGTGGTGTGGATCGACATCACGCTGAACTTCAGGTTGATGCGTCTGAGACTTGGCACATTGAGTCTCAACGCGACAATCTAATTATTCAAAACGGCAAATTGCTTTCAGAGTCAGCCATAGTCAAAGATGGTGATCGCTTGGAGCTCGGTAGCGTGAGTTTCAAATTCCGATATTTCGATGAAGAAGATGAGCGCTACCATGCCGCGCTGCGTCAACTCGCGATTCGCGATGGTTTAACGGAGCTCTATAACGTTCGGTTTTTTGCGGATGCACTCGTCAAAGAGCATGAGTACAGCTTTCGTAAGCAATCCTCGCTGGCGCTGCTGTTCATGGACATAGACCATTTTAAATTGGTCAACGATCGGTTTGGTCATGCTTATGGTGATTTTGTCCTCAAAGAACTCGCGATGCTGTTGACCACTAAAATCCGAGGGTATGACTTGCTGGCACGGTACGGTGGTGAAGAGTTTGTCTTTTTGGTGCGCGAAGAAACAGAGAATTCCGTGCAAGAACTGGCGCAAAGAATTTGCAAGGATGTCCAGAACCATGTGTTTAACCATGCGGGGATTCGGGCCAAATTAACCGTGAGTATTGGTTACTTTTGGTGGGATGGTAAAGATCGCAGTACCAGTTCAGAGGATCTATTGCGACTGGCGGATGATAATCTCTACAAGGCAAAGGACGCGGGTCGCAATTGCGTCGTTCCGAGTCACCCACCCTCGGCTGAGGCCGAAACGATCGGTCAAACACCCTAATTGACCTGTAACGGGTTACCGCTGATTTAATCTAATTTGGTCGCGGCCACGCGGAGCGCGTTGGGTGCAGCGATTTCGGACGATAACTTGAGGATATTGAATTAACCATGGATCATCAATTAGACCAACAGCCTAAATCGGGTATTCGACGTCTTGCAGGTAAGGCTTTTCTTTGGAGTCTCACGGCAGGATGTTTCTATTTAGTCTATGCGCGCACAACGGCAGCTGCCGCGCGCGAAGATAAGTCGCTGCTCACGTTTATCGGCGATTTTTTTGCGGCCGCGGACTGGGTTCTATGGTTGTGCGTCATGATGCCGTATTCCATCTTTTTCTTTTTAGTGGATACCCACGCCACCTGGCGGGTTGTACGGTGGTTTAATTCGAGTGCGGTTCGATATCGAGATATGCTCCCGATTCGAGCGAGCGCTTACATCTTGTCGTTAATCAATGAACAGATTGGAAAAGGGGCCATGAGTCTGTATTTGCTCAGGCGACATGAGATTCCTGGCTGGCAAGCGATCTCGAGTATGATTTTGCTTGGAATGGTAGAGATCTATCAATTGCTGATCTTCTCGGCGGTCGGTGTCTGGTTGTATTATGATCTGGTCGTGGCGGCTTCAAGTCAGATTGCCTTGCATCAAATATTGATCACGGTGTTCATTGTGGCTGCGAGTTACTTTCCGATACATTTGATGTTGTTTCGCAGTGATTGGTTTGCGGGTTGGCGGTTTAGAGACAATAGTTTGTTTTCGGCTTTTCGTCAGGCCAGAGCGCGAGACTACGGTTTGATCCTGCTCTTTAAGGCGCCGAATTTGTTGCTGGCAGTCTTGGTTTACACCTTGTCGCTGAACTTATTTTCGGTACCCGTTGCGTTTGGGCAGATGCTCGCGTTTTTGCCTGTGATTTTTATTGCGGCGGCCTTGCCCCTGCCGTTTCATGCCGGGGCCTTAGTGCTCTGGACGGTCTTGTTCCCTGACTTTCCCGAAGTGGGTATTTTCTCATTGGTCATGCACACGTTTTTTGTCAGTTTCAATGCCTTGATTGGACTCGTATTTTTACCCCTGGCAAATCGTCAATTATTTGATGAGGTAACGCCGGCGGTCGGTGCTCAGCGTTGACGGCGAGCGAAGCTGCGATCAAGTATCGACAAAACCGTCGCAATGGTCAGGGCCCAGTAGGCCAGGTTTAAGGTGATATTCCAAAGTAAGGGTGGCGAAAAGATCGGGTCCACTAGCAAAGCGCCAGCGAGTACAAAATAACCAATGCCGTTGTAGCGACCAAGCCGGCTTGCGATAAGGCGTTGGCCACGGTGGGCGCGAGAATCGATAACATACTGCGCGAAGGCAAGGATGATTAAAATGGGAAGCAAAAGCGAGCGCTCCTGCTGGAGCGCCAAGCACGTGATGGTGACCGTGACAAAGGTTGCGTCGGCTGCATGATCAATGAGCCCACCAATTTTGGTGACCTGGTTTCGCTGTCGAGCGAGTGCGCCGTCCAAAAGGTCGCTGGCAACCGCAAGCGAGAATAGCACGCCCGAAACAAGCCAAAGCTGCTGAGAGACGGATAGGATCATTAAGACGCTGAGGACAAAGCGACTGGCGCTGATGATATTGGGTAATTGGACTAAACCGCTTATGATGAGATCGCTCTTGGTCGCCGTAACTTAAAGACTTTAACAGAAATGATGAATCGACAAAGACCCCTTGGATGATGACGGGCATGCCTGACTTCTGGTGCAACACAAGACGATCGGTCGTGACCAAGATCGCGCGCGGCTTCGGACTGATGGCGGTTGCCACGCTGCTCATGGGCATTGGCCCCTTTGACCGCCTACCTGGCGCGCGCCTGGTCGGAAGCGAGGTTGATGCGCCGATCGCTTCCTGGCGGTTCGTTGAAACAGCCGGGCAATGTCAGCTTGAAACGCGTCTCCAATACCCGCACTCAGTCACTGTGAATTGCTGGCATCTTGATGGCCAGTTGTATGTTGGCTGTATGAACTGCCAAGGCAAAGTCTGGTCGCATTACGTTGCGCTAAGTCAGCAGGCCCGGATAAAGATTGCATCGAAGGTGTATCCGGTGATCCTAGAGCGCACCACGGATCCACAAGAAATGACTCGCAGTTGGGCGGCGCGGTGGAACCAGCTGGGACGCGCACAGCCAGTGGTCAAGGCGCCTGACCATTACTGGCTGTATCGGGTGACCTCGCGATGAAGATCTTAATTGCGGGCGCCAATGGCCATCTAGGGCGACGGTTTATCGAAAGCTTTGGCGCCGAACATGAGCTGATTGCGTTGGTCCGATCGCCGGCTGCTGCGGAAGTGTTGTTTCAACTGCCCTGCCAAGTCGCTATTGTGGCCTATGGCGACATCCAGCAAATGGCGCGTTTGGCTGACGGTGCTGAAGTCTTGATCAATCTGACGGGGATCATTAAGGCGACCAAGTCGAATCCGTATCAAAAAGCGCATGAAGAAACCGCGACGGCCCTTGTGGCCGCCTGTCAACGGGCCCGGGTCCCGAGGATTCTGACGTTGGGCATCTGCGGGTCTGATCTGGGCTCCAAGAATGCCTGTTTTGCCTCCCGTGCCAAAGCAGAATCGATTCAGCTGGCGGGGTTGCCCGGCAGCACAGTGCTTCGGGTGCCAATGGTATTGGGCGAAGGCGATTATGCCAGCCGAGCGTTGCTTGGCAATGCGCGCAGACGGTTCGCGCTGACGTTTAGAGCGGCAAGTTTGGAGCAACCAATCTACGCCGGCGATGTGATCAAAGCCTTGGGACAATTGCTCACGCGCCCTATCGCAGGGGTTTTAGAACTTGGTGGCCCTGAGTCGTTAAGTCGACGCGCGTTGATTCATCGCTGCGCGCAGGTCATCGGGGGCGTTGCGCCCCGCGTCATCTCGTTACCGGTTGGGTTGGGCTATTTGATGGCGGGGTTTTTCGAAATCGTTATGGCCTCACCGCCGGTCACCCGAGCAATGCTTGAGTTATTGGATCATGATGATCAAATAGAATCCGAGACTGCGGCACAACTCAACCTTACCCTTACGCCTTTGGCTGAATTATTGCGTCAAATTGGTGAGCCGATCTAACAGCTTTGGCAAGATAATTTCGGCTGGCTGGCCGATTTTAAGGGCGGCGATTGGGTCGGCGCGCGTCCAACCTGGATTGAGTAAAACAATGGGTTTGTTGAACGTAACAGCGTGACGACAAAAGCGATAGCCTGAGAACAGCTTGAGCGAACTGCCAATCACCCATAAGGCATCGGCTTGCTCGATTGAGCGGTAGATGCTTTGAACCAAGGTTGGATCAACCTGCCCACCAAAAAAGACCACGTTCGGTTTGAGCGTTCCGTCGCAAAGCAAGCAGTCTGCAATCTTAAAATGCTGGATCACCTCAGAGGGTATCTCAGCGTCGCCGTCCGGCTGAAGTTTACCGTCCAGCGCCAAATCAACATTGAGGTTAGCGAGTCTGGTTTGTAATTGCGTTCGCGGCTCTGATGCCCCGCAGACCAAACACGTCACCTCGGTCAGGTCGCCATGTAAATGCTGAACGGTGGTTAATCCGGCCTGCTCGAGGAGAGAATCGACGTTTTGCGTAATCAACGTCCCGACTAAGCCAATCGCAACCAGGTCCTTGAGCGCTCGATGAGCTGGGTTAGGCTGAGCAGTATGCATTAAAGGCCAACCGATAAAACTTCGAGCCCAGTAGCGTTGGCGGGTTTCAAAGTCTTCAAGAAAGTCTTGATGGTTAATGGGGTTGCGGCCTTGCCAATCGCCGTTTTCAGCTCGATAAGTTGGAATGCCAGAGGCGAGACTGCAGCCTGCACCCGTCAAGCAAACGACTCGGTCTAACGGGGATAGGAACGCCGTCAGTCGATCAAGATCGGCCTTGAGATCCGAAGGGTCGGCTTGGCGGTGGGTCATAACAGCGTGGTCAGGTTGGTGGGCATGGGGTTTAAGCCTTAACTTTATGGCCGAGGTGCCACAGGTTCGATTGCGTCCCGACAAGTACCACAACAATGAACATCGATAATGAGGCGATGGCCAGACTCGTGCTCGGACCAAACCAGGCGACCAGATAGCCTGATAATAAGGCGCCGATCGGGCCAGACCCCATAAAGGAGAAAGCATAAAAACCCATCATGCGGCCTCGTTGATGTTCATCCGACTGCTCTTGCATGATGGTTCGTGCCATGGTCATGGCCATCCCGCCGCACATGCCCCAAACGAATAAGATCCCCATAAGGGTTATAAAGTTGATTTGAATGGCCGCCAGAGACAATACTAAGGCGCCAAAACCTTGCGCGATCAATAAGGCGCGTCCTTGGCGCTTGATATCGCCGATGCGAAGCAATGCCACAATGGTCAAAAATAGGCCCAGTGAATTCGCAGCATTGATCAGCGAAAGCTCGGTAGAGGATCCGTTATAAACCTCCCTGATCAAAAGGGGAACCGTCACGATGTAGGATCCCATGAAGAAAATGCCCATTGCGCAATTTTGCAAGACGACCATCCGCATACCGGGGGAGGCCATGACGCTTTGAAAGCCCTCAGTGAGGGACGCCCGTAATTGGTTGAGCATTCGTGCTTGGGTCCGAGCACTTTTCACCAAAGGCACGTTCAGCAAGTAATAGGCGACTGCACCAACGGACAAGACGATGCTCTGTACGGCAAGCATCATGACCGCGCCGACAGTATCGGCCATAGACGCAAGCACAAAACCAATCATTTGAATCCCGAATTGGATCATGCTGGCTTGCACGACACGCCGTTGAATTTGTCCATCAGCTACGAGCGGCAGCAGGCCATCACGGGCAGGGGTTAAAATAGCTTGGGTGCAACCCATGCAAACTGCGAAAACAAGAAACTTATCGTACGTAAAGCTGGTTATCGCCATCGAGAGCGCAAGTCCTGCTGCCATGCCAGCGGCCGCGCACTGGGCAAGGAGCGCTATTTTACGCCCGCCGAACTGATCTGCAATGCTACCGCCGATGAGGATGAAGATTGTGCCAGGTAATAGATAGGCCATCTGTGCTAGACCAACTTTATCTGGGGTTTCATTTAAAATAATGGTCACCAGCCAGGCAAAGACAACGCTTTGCATGCCATAGGAGAGGTACCAGCTGCCGGTTGCGATAAAGTAAATGTTAAGGGGTTTTATCAAGATTGGTCCTTTTTTGCGTCGCTGTGAGGCTGTTTTTTAAGCGTCTCAGGGACAAACCGGGCCATAATCAGTAGTCCTAAGAACCCAAACGCAGCGGCGCTGAGAATGCTCGTGCTCAGTCCGATGCCCGCGGTGACAAGGCTGATTAAAGTCGGCCCGGCAAAGGCACCGGCATCCCCGATCAATCGCCAAACCCCCAGGAAATGACCGCGTTGTTGAATCGGCGCGAAGTCAGCACCAAGGGTCATGTTGATGCCGGAGCCAAGGCCATTACCAAGTCCTGCGATACAGGCAGTGAGGGTAAAGGTTAAGGGTGTGCTGGTGCAAGACATAAGCAGTAAACCAAAGCTCAGAAGCCCGAGGCAGATCATCCCTGCCGGGCGTCGCCCGTGTTGATCCATTACGAGGCCTGCAATTGGAAACATCAGCATATCCAGTCCAGCAGCCAAGCCGACAACCGCACCGATCTCTGCTGCGTTGAGTCCAAGGCTGGTTCCCCAAAGCGGCAATAAAAGGGTTCTCGCAGCACGAATGAGCGTCAGTAGGAAAACCACTGAGCCGCCAGTCAACAAAATGCCTTGATGTGCTCGCAGTAGCGACCAGATTGGCTGTGTCCCTGGGTTTGTAGATTTCTCCGGCTCAGGATTGTCTGCTGAGCGGGGTGCTAATGGCGACGAATCTGCTTCTGCGTCCGAGGGCGTGACGCGTGCCATCAATAACAGGTAGGTTGCGCTGGCGAGTGCTGCGATAAGCAGAAACGCGGCGGTATAGCCGAATTCGTAAACGATATAGCCAGTTGAGAGGGGCCCCAGAAAGTTTCCAAAACGCTGGAGCCCTGCCATGGTTGACAAGGCTTGCCCACGAAAATTGACCGCGACCAGATCGCTGATCAGTGTGAGGCGCGCGAGTAGCCAAGTCGCCATGGCGAGGCCAATGATCAGAGCGAAAAGGCCTAATTGGAGCACATTATTGGCGAAGGCGCAGCCAGTGGTGGCCAAAATCATGAGGGCGACGCCGGCTTGCATAACCCGTGCATCCCCAAATTTTTCTGCAGCGAGACCTGCTGGGATATCCGCAAGCATATTTCCCAAACCACGGCAGGCAAAGATCATTGCCGCCATAGCAGGGCTGCCGCCGAGATCGAGGGCATATAATGGGATTAAAAGTAGGGCTGCGCCTTGACACACTGACATTAAAAAGGACGGAAGGTAAACCGGTAACAACAAAGCGCGATACATCGCTCGGCGAGAGTCTGCTGTGGGTATTGGGGTCAATAGGGCCGCCTCGTGAGCAAGTTTTATAGCTGGGAATGACCCGCGTTGCAAGCAAGGCGCGGTCGATCCGCCACGGCGAAGTGCGTGCGGCGTGAGTTAATGCGCGCAGGCTAAGAAGCGCTTTGATAGCGCTTAAATGTATCGCGCGTGACGAGCAGCGAAGGCGCCGCTGATTTGGAAACGTTTTTTGGTCCGCCTGTTGATGTGGCAGCTTAGCAGGCGCCCCAAGGGCCCGAATCGATTACTTCAAACTAAGGCCTTTAGCGCAAGTGCTGCAGGCGCTTTGACGAGATATCAAGGTGTGGCTAGGCAGCTTCTAACGCGGCTTCCTCCACTGGGGTATGACAAGCGGTGACGGCTTCACGGTCCGGATGGTTCACGGGTTTCGGCTCAAAGTAAGCGTTGAGCAAGTCAACAACCGCTGGGTCATAAGGGCCTGGATTTAGAGGGCTGAAGTGAGCAGCTAAGGCGAGGAGGCGTAACATGATGAGGTCCTTGTTTGGTAAAGCTCTCGGTACGCGGAAATTCAGTCACCAGATCATCCCCCAGGCAAAAAAGTATAGGATCCCAAAAGCGATATTATGGTGAGCCGGTGCACTGAGGCGGGCATCACCTGCGTTTAACGCGCTTAGTTTTGATGGGCAAGCCTACCTTGCGATCAGGCGGGCTGGGACGATCAGCTCGAAACAGGTGCCCTTATCCTGATCAAGGAGCGCAAGCTGCCCGTTCACGCGCTCGCTGAGGGCTTTGGCGACGCTTAAGCCCATGCCCTTGCCAGAGGATGCTGAAAAGTCACCGCCCTGAAAAAACAGTTCAAAAATCCTGTCTCGGAGTGCGGGCGGGATCCCTGGACCAGTATCGATGACTTGAAACGAAAGACCAAAATCATCCTGCCAGTGCGTCAAAGCGACCCGCAGTGTGGCGCCATTTTGGCCACCATGGGTCAGGGCGTTAGAGAGTAAAATAGTGAGAATGCGTTGCACAGCGTCACCCCGAAAGGTGATTTGCGCTGGAATGTCTTCGACCTCAAGAACAATCTGGCTAGGCTCGGTTGTCGTCGCCTCATCGATGATGGCCTGCAGGTAAGGCAGTAACGCATAAGTGTCATCCGTGAGCGATTTCAGCGCAATTTGCGGCGAGAGCGCAATCAAAAGGTTCGTCAAAGTCTCGTCAAGGTTGTTGGCTGCTTTTTGAATGATTGTTAAAGGTTCAATCATTTCTTGCATCGTATTTTCTTCAAGCAATAGCTCGCTCATGCCAATGATGGCATTAAGGGGGGTTTTTACCTCGTGGCTGAGACGACTTGCAAGCGTTTGACGGCTGGCATCGTCATCCATATCCGCCAAATAAGTTGGGTTCTGGGCGTGCGTTGTTGCATCGGTCGAACGCAAAGATGTTTGGGCTTCAACCAATTTTTCCCGCCGCAGGATTTCTGACAGCCTCGCGGCTGTCATATTGGCGATGGTGGATAGAAACGCAACGTGCCAGTCCTTGAAGTAGGCTGGTTCAGGGTGCTCTGAGTCGATGACACCGAGCACGCGGTCTTCAAAAATGATGGGGACGGAAATTTCGGAACATCGGATTTGGTCGTCAACAAGGTATCGAGCATCGAGGGTTGCATCATCCACAACGAGCACCTTTTTGAGCAGAGCGGCGGTGCCAACAATGCCTTTCCCTAAAGGTATTCTTATAGGGTTGCTGATGACTCGGCCGATCGGGTTTTTGGGTCCGAATGCGGCGCATTGAATCAGATGATCGGTACCAATGGGTAGCACGTAAATGACGCAGTCTTCAAAATCAAGCGCTTTGATGATGCGATCGATAATCAACCAAAGAATATCGTCAAGGTCGTCCTGCTTAATTATTTCTGCTGCAAAATCAGCGATGAGGGTGAGCTGTACCTCCGGATGGGGTTTCATTTTGAGCGGACCGCGATCGGACGTTAAATGGTCGCGAGCAGATTTTTGAGGGCGTCGCAATGGGCGACCCGTTCGTGACTGGTCGTGCCCAAAAATGACACATTCAACGAGGTGACGCCGTGTTCCTTCAGTGCCACCAGCCGGTCTTTGACAAAACCGGGTGAGCCAACAAGCGACGTTGCGTCCAAGTAGGATTGGGGTATCGCAGCTTCTGCCTCTGATTTGCGACCCGAGAGATAGAGTTCTTGAATGGCTTCGGCTTCCGCCTCATAGCCATATTTTCGAAAGACTTGATTGTAGAAGTTTTTTTCTTTTGCGCCCATACCGCCAACATACAGGGCAATACCAGATCGCGACATATCTCGGTAGGACTCTAAGTTGTTACCAATTGCAACGGCGCCGCCGGCATAGATGTCGAGCGGTGGGCGGCCTGGGTCTCTTTTTCTCTGGCCAGCTCGCAGCGCGTCACCCCAGACTGCATCGGCGCCTTCGGCCATAAAAAAGGCGGGTAGCCAGGCATCGGCCATCTCGGCAGTCATTTCAACACTTTTTTCCCCAAGGGTCGCTAAGGCGATGGGAATCTCCTCGCGGTACGGGTGGTTGATGATTTTTAGCGGAATGCCAAGGCCTGTGCCTTGATCTTTTGGCAGCGGGATCTGATATTTCTTGCCGGCGTAATTTAACTTGTCTTCGCGCAACCAAACATTGCGGCAAATTTCGACAATTTCTCGAATTCGAGTCATCGGTGCGTCGTAAGGTACGCCATGAAAACCCTCAACAACTTGGGGGCCTGATGCGCCCAGGCCGAGCATGAATCGACCGTTTGAAAGTTCATCCAGGCCCGCTGCGGTCATCGCGAGAAGCGATGGCGTGCGGCTGTAGATGTTTAAGATGCCACTCGCGATCGTAATGCGCTCGGTCTTGGCGGCAAGGTAACCCATGGCACTGACGGCATCAAAAGAATAGGCCTCGGGAACCCAAACGACATCTAAGCCTGCTTTTTCAAGCTCAACAATTTCCTGGCTTGCGCCACCAAATCCGTGGGCATAGCTCATTAAGGTTGAAATCTTCATGATTATTTCTCCGTCGTTTTTACATCCTGATCTAAAAATTCGTAGAGCCGGCGTTGGTAATAACCAAGGCTTACCGCTCGCGCGACATAGTAAATCATGAGAGCGAGCCAAAGGCCATGATTCTCAAAGGATTGGGTGAGCCGCCAAGCCAATAAGTACACAAGTAACGACACGACCATGGCAGTTCGCATTTCCGCGGTCTTGGTTGCACCGATAAAGAGACCGTCATAGATATAAGCAGCGAATGAAATGAGTGGGGTCGCTACCATCCAAAGGCTGAACTCGGTGGCCTCGTTGATCACCGTAGGGCTACTGGTTAAAAGCTGCATGATTCCTGGTGACAGAAAAAACAAAGCAACGCTTAGGAGTAAGGCTAAAAGTCCGCCGTTGAAAAAAGCAGCACGAATAATGTCGTTTGCCGCATGGCGATCGCGTTTGCCGTGGGCCTCGCCCATGATCGATTCACTTGCAATCGCGAACCCATCGATAAAAAACGCTGAGAAGGTCACAAACTGCATCAAAATTAGATTGGCGGCGAGCGACAAGTCCCCAAGTCGAGCCCCTTGGTCTGTGAACCAAGCAAAGGCGAAGATTAAGCAAAGGGTGCGAATCATAATGTCTCGGTTTACCCGAAAAAGCGCTTTGATGGCCTTTAATTCAAGAATTTGAGCGGGATTAAAAGCGCCAGAAAAGAATTTGAAATGGTGCCCAAGTATCCAAAATCCGGCGATGAGCGTCACGGCTTCAGCAATCAAGGTTGCAGCGGCGACGCCCTCAACGGACCACTCGAGTAGGACCACAAAGATAAGGTCCAAGAGGATATTGGTGAGGTTGAGAATCAATTGCAGGATTAGGACATAGCGTGATGCTTGTTGCCCGAGTAGGTAACCCATCATCGCAAGGAGCATTAAATGCAGCGGTGCGCCCCAAATGCGAATCTGATAATAAGTGGCTGCAGCAGCTTCAACCCCAGGACTTGCACCGGTTGTTGAGAAGATGAGGCTGGCAATGGGTTGTTGCAAGAGGCAGAGCAAGACGCCCAAAAAGATGGCAAGCAGGAGGCTACGGCTGAGGTGATTGCGGATGGCCGTTGGGTCGGCACGCCCTTTGGCTTGTGCCACCAGAGCAGTTGTGCCCATTCGTAGAAAGCCAAAGCCCCAAAAAACGAGATTAAATATCATCGCGCCTAATGCTAAGGCGCCGAGGAGGTGGGTCTCTCCGAGCTGACCAATGACAGCGGTGTCCACCATGCCGAGTAGCGGCGTCGCCAAATTGGCCAGAATGATCGGTCCGGCAATTTGGTAGAGTCGATGGGTGATCGCATCAGGCGGATTCATTTCGGCTCAGCGGCGGTTAGCGTGTAATAGCTTTGATGAATGCGGGTATAAGTGGTTAGCAAGCACATCAGCCCAAAGATCACTCCGAAAACGTTAAAAAAGTCTGGCAGGAGGCAGATCAGGGTAATGAACAAAAGGGTTTCGGTGCCTTCGGTTAGCCCGCCCAGAAAATAAATGGATTTAGATTGTGGGGTGCGCGGCGCGGCCTGAGCCCGATCTGCAAAAATTGCCATCGCCAGGAAGCTGCTGCCGGTGCCGACGAAGCTGAAGATGACGAACGCCGCGGTCAGTGCAAGGCTTTGATCGAATACGGCAAAAGCAAGCACAATCCCTGAGTAGATAATGAAATCGAAAACGATATCTAGGTAGCCGCCTGCCATTGTCGGCCGCCCGCAGCGCGCCAGCGCGCCATCGAGCCCATCGAGGAGTCGATTGAGCCCAAATAGCGCGAGACCGAGCAAGGGTTGGCCGAGCGCAATCAGTATCATCGCAAGTAGGCCTGCAATAAACGCGACAAAGGTGACCTGGTTGGCGCTCACATGATGCTGATGGAGGACCGTCGCCATGGCATTGAGTACAGGGTCAACGAGGGGGCGCGTGACTTGATCCAGCATCATCATCTCCGAGTCATTTGGACGCAGCATGAACAGCCCACGCGGGCGAGTCAATTGCTTTAACCACAGCCTGTTATACTGCTTGGATGAAATTTTTAATCGGTACTTATACTGACCAATCAGACTCCGCTGGCATCTATGTTATCGAAAGCCGCCATGGTGACCGATTTGCAGTGCAGGCGCAGGCAACGATTTGGCTCCGCAACGCCTCATACCTGATCGAGCACCCTGAGCTGCCACTGGTTTATGCCGTGAGCGAGATCGCAGAGGCGCCAGGCGGAGCGGTGGCCGTTTTGCGGCAAAACGATCAGGGTGATTATGGTCTTTGGCAGGTTGTTGCGTCTGGTGGTTTAGATCCGTGCCATTTAAGCCTTTCGCCTAATGGACGAACGCTGTTGATCAGCCATTACTCGAGTGGGTCCTTCGCCCTGCAAGGCATTGCGTTGGACGGCGGCTTTGAACCGAGCCAGACCATTGTTCGTCACGACGCCCGGCACGCCGTGGCCCAGGGGCTGGGGCGGGGTCGACACCCACGGCAAGCGGCGGCACATGTCCACTCAGCCACCTTTATCGATGATCATCAGTTTGTGGTTTGTGACTTGGGGACCGATGAGGTCCTGTTATACACTCTCGACGCGCATCGGTCTGTCCAAGCCTCGTTGCGTAAGTGTTGGACCTTGCCCGCTGGATCGGGTCCTCGGCATATCGCCGCGTCACGAGAGCGGTTGTATGCGGTTGCCGAACTCAGTAACACCGTTTTTGTGTTATCGAACTCGCCAAACGGTCAGCCCACCATTGTGTCTTCCGCAAGCTGTCTGCCCGATAAGACTGCAGGGTTCAGTGAAGCGGCAGAGATTCAATATGATGCGCAAGCTCCGGCGCTCTGGGTGAGTAATCGCGGACAGGACGGGCTCGTTCGGATCCCACTTTCTGGGGACACGCTGTTACCGCTTCGGTCCTGGAACGGGTTTGGTGCGCATCCGCGACACTTTCATTTGTCGGACCAGATGCTCGTGGTTGCAGCTAAGGACGATAACCTGGTGCGGGTTATCAGGCGGGACGCGCAAGGCTTGCCTGATTTGCAAAGTGTGCAGCGTCTATCAATTCCATCGCCGGTTTTTATTCTGCCCTTGCGTCACGGTGATCGCGAGACATCCTGAAACTGCAGTTGCGTCAAGGTGTAGTACAAGCCTTGTAACTGCATCAGTTCTGCGTGGGTTCCGACCTCCCGAATTTCCCCATGTTTCAGGACAACGATTCGATCGGCTGCTTGAATGGTTTGTAGTCTGTGGGCGATCAAAATAGCGGTCCGCCCCCGGGTCAGATGCTGGAGCGCGATTTGAATTTTTTGTTCGGTTTCAGTGTCGATACTGGCGGTTGCTTCATCCAACACTAATATTTCCGGATCACTCGCAAGCACTCTTGCAAACGACAGCAGTTGTCGCTGGCCTTGTGACAAATTCTGGCCGCGCTCGTGAAGCTGCGTATCGTAACCGTTCGGGAGCGCTTGGATGAAGTCGTGTGCCTGCACCCAACGGGCTGCATTGATGGCATCTTCTCGGGTGATGGCTGGATTGCCGAGTTGAATGTTGTCGATCACGGAGCCGGCAAAGATGTGGAAGTCCTGCAGCACAACCCCGATTCTACGTCGAATCTCTGAGGATCGGATGCGATTGAGGTCGATGTCATCCAGGAAAATACTGTCGTCCGGGAAGTCATAGCTACGGGTGAGCAGCCTGATTAAGGTGCTTTTGCCGGAACCGGTTGGGCCGACGATTGCAATTTTTTCACCGGGTGCGATCGCTAAGTTAAGTTTTTTTAAGATGGGTTGATTGGGCTCATATCCAAAGGTTAATGCTTCGACGCGAATGGCGCCGCTGAGTCGATCAGGAAGTGCCAGCGGGGCCTCGGGCTCTCGGATTTGCTCATCCCAATCCAGCGCTTGAAAGATGCGTTCAGCGCTCGCCATCGCTCGAAATATGACGTTGTATTGTTCCCCCAGAACCCGGATCGGACGGATAAACATATCGATAAACTGCGTGAACAGAATCAAGCTGCCGAGTGAGATTGCGCCCTGGATGACATCGCCGCCGCCGATCCACAGAATCGCGGCCAAAGCCATGTTAACCATGTTCTGCATAAAGGCGCCGTAACCGGTTTCCAGTTTGATCGCGGTAATTTCTTGTTGTTGATTGAGCTTGTTGATGGATTTATAAAGCGACAGGTTAAGCGCCTCACGATTGCTTAATTGCACCACCTGAATGCCGGACAGGTTCTCCTGAAGGTTTTGATTTAATTGCGATAGGCTGTTGCGAATTTGACGATAGATCTGGCGGGTCGCCATCCGAAAGACATAGGTCAGTAAGGTAAAAACCGGTAGCGCAATTAAAAGATAGAGCGTGAGCTCTAAATCAATCGAGAGCATTAGGGCCAGCGCGATAAAAAATGGCACGAACTCGCCGACCAATAGGCCGAGTCCCATCAACATATCAAACAAGGCTTGGACATCATTTGTGATTCGCGTCATAACGCGACCGACGGCAACTTTGTCGTAAAAAGTGCTGGGGCGGCGCTCTAGATGGCTGAATAGATCAAATCGAAGATCTCGAAGCGCATACATTACGGTGGTGGCCAGCGTGGTTCGGTGCCAGTGGTAAGCGATTTGACAGAGCACTAAGAGGCCGCCGTAAAGTAAGCAGGCCGCGGTCAAGGTCGACAACTCGAGACCCTGCGCAATAGTCTGCGTCAGCTGTGACAAGCCCAGGTCGGGGGCACTCAACCTTGGTTGCTGAATGAGTAATCCATCGATCACGACGCGGGTAATGATGACCGGCAATAAGACGGCGATAAACGACGCTATGATGACGAGGGTTAAAGAGATTATGGCTGTTTTTCGATGGGGCCGTGCCCAGCTCAAGATACGTTTGAAGTCCCGAGCGCTCATGCTTTTGCCCGGCAGTTCGGCATCAAAGACAGCATGATCCAAAATGGGCTTCGTTTCTTGATTAGGCTTCATGGTCGTGCTCTTTAAGACGCTGCCGACGCTCTAAGTCGCTATAGAATCCACCCTTAGCAAGTAAAGTTTGATGGTCGCCCATCTCGATCAACCGACCTTCATCTAAGACCAAGATGGTGTCAGCGTGGCGAGCGGTTGAAACACGATTCGACACAATCAAGGTCGTAAGACCTTGGCGCAGATTTTTCAGGCCCGACAAAATATGTTCTTCGGTTTCAGTGTCGACTGCTGAAAAACAATCATCTAAGACGAGCAGAGGGCTCATGCGGATGATGCCGCGGGCCAAAGCGGCGCGCTGCTTTTGGCCACCCGACAGTGTAATGCCGCGTTCGCCCAGTATCGTGTTGAGACCTTCGGGGAAGGCCTCGATGGTACTGGTCAGCGCAGCGATACTTGCGGAGTCGAGTATTTCACCGTGACTTCGCTCTGGATTGTCATAGGCTATGTTGTCACCCAAGCTGTCGGCGAATAAAAAAGGATCCTGGAGTACCAAGCAAACCTTCTCGCGAAGATAAGGTAGCGGATAATCCTGGATGGGCCGATGATCGAGCAGTATGGCCCCTGACGTCGGTTCAAGCAGCCTGACCAAAAGCCGCAGTAAAGTGGACTTTCCTGAGCCGACCCGACCGACGACCGCAAGGGTCTGGCCCGCCGCAACCCGCAAGGAAAGGTTTGTTAAGGCGTCCTTGTCTTTGTTTGGGTATCGGTAGCTCAGGTTTTCAATGTGGATACTGCCGGTCAGTTCTGGATGATTTGGGGTGCCTTGATCTTGAATTTCAGGCTCAAAGTCTAGAATTTCAAAAACTCTGGCGGTACCTGATGCGCCGCGCTGCCATTGTGTGACGATGGTGCCGGCCTCGCGGATGGGCCAAAGTAGCAGTGCCAGATAAGAAAAAAATGCGGTAAAGGTACCAATGGAGATGTCGCCAGACTGATATAAAAAACTGCCATAGCCGAGGATGATCAATGTCGAGGCGCCGGCGATAACCGGCATGATGGCGCCGATGGCTGAGCTATCTCGAAACAGCGCAATATTGTCGTCGGCAAAGGTTTGGTTCGTTGCAGCAAATCGTTCGATCTCTCGCCCCTCTTGCGCCATGGCCTGTACGGTACGAATGCCGTTGAGATTTTGTTGCACAAAGGTTGAAAGCTCAGCGAAACCTTCTTGCGTGCGTTGGGATCGAATGAAGATGCGCTGCGCGTAGCGGTGCGCGAAATAAGTGATCAAGGGCGCGGGCAGAATCACAGCAAGGGTAAGCTGCCAGGATAAGCTCAGCATGAAGAGCAAGCCAACGATGGCCGTGAAGATCAGCACCATAGTCGTTCTAGAAGTGCCCGCAACAAGTTCGCGCACCCGGGTGATGTCGTTGATTGCACGCGCCATTAAGTCCCCAACGGGGAAACGACCATAAAAGTTCGGGCCTTGGCGCTGTAAGTGCTGGTATAAACGGTTGCGAAGATCGAACGCGACGTACACGCCGATTCGTCTGATCAAAATTCTGCTGATAATGGTGACGACGATTTGTGCGATCACGCACAGGGCAATCGATAAGGCGATTGGGCCGATGAGATTCGTGAGCACCTCATTGCTGTGATCATTGTGTGATGCGTCAGCGAGGGCATCGATGCCTTGTTTTAGAAAATAAGGAATGGCCGCCTCGAACAGTCTTGCGGCAAGCAGTCCTAACATGCCACCCCAAAAGGCCCAAGCGTGTTGTCGCAGGTAGGGCGCAAGGCGGCGCAGGGTCATCATAATCGTCATAACGCGGGTTTCGAGTCTCGTTTGGTTTTGCAAGGGCGGGCACTTTGATACTAGCCAATTGCGCTGTGCTGTGAAAGGCCCGGGCGGGGCAATTGGTTGGCATTGCTGATGCTGTGAGTTTGACATGAAGGCGGTTAAGACGGCGCCTTGCGACCGCGCCAGCAAACAAGCGTTCAAAGGTGGGTTAGAAGGTATCACCGTGTCCCGAGTTAAGATATAAAGGTGGGGTCGTCGAGGCGGTCACTTTTTTTGAAACCGCAAGGCAGAATTTGGTGGCGTGTGACGACGGCGGGTCAAATGCCCGTCAGGGCAAAGTAGGTAAGGTAAGGTAAGGTAAGGGGGCATAATGCGATTATCACCGACGGCAGCAGATGTTGAATTTGAACAAACGGTTGCCGGCTTTATCGAGGCGCATTTGGATCCCGCTGTTCAATATCGCGTGGCGAATTCAATGGCCATCGATAAAGCGATGCAAGATGATTGGACTCGGAAGCTCGCCGCCGTCGGTTGGGCCGCGCCAAATTGGCCGGTTGAATATGGCGGCACGGGTTGGTCAATGCGACGTCGCCATCAATTTGAGGTCTTAATGCGCCGCCATAACGCGCCGGAAACCCAAGGCTTCGGCTTTAATATGGTCGGGCCCGCGATCATTCAATATGGCTCGGCAGCGCAAAAAGCGCATTATCTGCCGTTGATCTTAAATGCCGAGATCAGTTGGTGTCAGGGCTATTCTGAACCGGGTGCCGGCTCTGATCTTGCGAGCTTAACGACTCGGGCTGAGATTGTCGGGGACCAATACCGCGTCAATGGCGCCAAGATTTGGACCTCGGGCGCAGAACGGGCGGATCACATTTTTGCTTTGGTGAGAACGGATGTGACGGCCAAGAAGCAGTTGGGTATTTCTTTTTTATTGATCCCGATGGCATCAGCTGGAATTCGGGTAGAACCGCTTTATGCTTTCAATGGTAAACGACTCTGGAATCAGGTGTTTTTTGATGATGTCATGGTGCCCCGATCGAATCGATTGGGCGCAGAGAATCAGGGCTGGACGGTTGCAAAAACGCTGCTGGGCGACGAACGATTGATGGTGTCGCGGGTTGCTGAGAATAAGCGGATTCTTGCTCGGGTTCGAAGGCTGCTCAAAGACGCGAGTTTAGAAGACCCAACGCTCTCGGCCAAGGCAGCGAAAATCGAGATTCGATTGTCAGCGCTTGAAGGCACGGCTTTACGGCTGCTTACGAAGTTTGATGGCGGCGGCAAAGTCGGTGCGGAGCCTTCGATGCTAAAGCTACAGGGCAGTCAACTCGTCCAAGTACAAGATCAGCTGCTGTTCGAAATTGCAGGGCTCTATGGCCTGCCGTTGGACGCTGAGTCCAGACAGACGCCGAATTCCCCTATCAGTCATGACGCGGTCGATATGATTGGCAGCGCGATGTTTCATCATCGCGGCTACACCATCGCAGGCGGCGCAAGCGAGGTGCAGCGCAATATCATCGCGCAGCAAGTTCTCGGTTTGTAAGGCCATTTGTTGTACTGGTCTGACGCCAAAGAGCGACAGACCTTGAGGTCGAATAGACTGGGCGCAGGTGTTGAAGCACCAGGCGGTCATTCAAGGGCGTCAGTTCAATCGTTCAAGATCTTCTTGAACGAACTCGCCTTCGATAATAGTGGGCGATTTTGGATTTGGCCCTGGGGTACCACGACCAGTGCCGCCGGTCTCAGCATCGTTGCGGCCGCCTGCGCTGATCGCAAGGTACAAGCCGATCAGGTCTGAAAGAACGCCCGGTACGCATAAAAATAGGCCGCCAAGCAAGCCTTGTAGCGGTCGAATAATGGACCAAAGTGAATTGGGTGGCGTCTTTTGAAAGCGTTGCAATAGGGCTTTAATCGATCGGCCAGAGCGCCGAATCACAATCATCCCGAGTGCGCAGCTCAATACAATCTCAAGGAGGGTTGCCGGCAGGCCAATTCGATCGGTCACGACCATGAGCCCAAGTAGCTCAAGCAGTGGCAGGCCAATAAAGAGTAAGCGCAAGGGATAACTCCCGATCTAGGAAAAGGTAGCCTATCATGAACACGGTAGGGCTGGATGCTCTGGCCCTCGCAAGATTTTGGTGCCCCAAGGTCAAAGTGGGTTCATCCGGGCGCTCGGGTGATCATCGCGAATCCGCGTCGGTATGGGGTATTTGATACAAGACAAGACAAGACCGGGCGAGACTTGATAGGACCCTTAGGAGATCAAACGCTATGCGCCAATCCGCAACAATGTTACAAATTCCGGGCCCCCAGGGCATGCTCGAGGCCAAAATGAATCGAGTGGGCGAAACTGAGCGGGGTTTGATCGTGCTGTGTCATCCCCATCCTGCTTATGGCGGAAATCTGAATGACCGGATTCTTGAAACCCTCGCCAATCAAGCCATTCAATATGGTTACGCGACCCTGGCTTTTAACGTGGCGGGCGTTGGTGCGTCTGTTGGCCAAACGGAATCCGCCGCGATGGCCGCGGCGGATCTTGGGGCGGTGGTTGCTTATGTGTCGGATTCAAAGGGGTCAACGCCAAAATTATTGGGTTACTCTTTTGGGGCGATTGTGGTGTCGGAGTATCTCAGTGCCCAGCAAAACCTTGAGGCCTTACTGATTGCGCCGGTCCTCGCGCTGGGCTCTAAAAGGCTGTCTGACAAAGCCCGGTTAAGCGGTCAGGTGATTGTCGGGTCAGAAGATGCCTTTGCTCAGCCTAAAACCTTGAGCGCCCGTTTTGAACCATCATCAGTCCAACTGATTGAGGGCGCAGATCACTTTTTTAATGGGTATGATGAGGCGTTAACCAAAGCCGCGGAGCCGTTTTTTAATGGAACTTAAGGTGATTGAAATGACGTGTCAGGCGGGTGTAGGCCGGATTACGTTAAATCGGCCCCATCGCCACAATGCCTGGACCGGTCGCATGCATACCGAGTATCGCTGGGCGCTCGCTGAACTTGAGGCAGATCCTTTAGTCCGGGCTGTGATGGTCACCGGTGCGCAGCGCAGCTTTTGTGTCGGCGGTGATGCCCAGGCGTTAAAAGGTCATTCCGATAAAGGGGGATATGACCCCGGCACGCCAGATCCGTTGGCCCGACCGGGATATGGTGTGATGCCGGAGTTTGATGCCCCGTTTGCTTATCATTTTGGCTTGACCAAGCCCGTGATTGCAGCCATAAATGGCGCGGCGGCTGGCGTAGGTTTGGCGCTCGCGATGTTTGCAGATTTAAAGTTCGCGGTACCCGGTGCGGTCTTTACAACGGCTCATGGCAAGCTGAACTTTCCAGCTGAATACGGCTTATCCTGGTTGCTGCCCCGGATGATTGGGCTAACTCGCGCGAACGAATTGTTGTTGAGTTCTCGTCGTTTTAGTAGTGAAGAAGCGCTGTCAATGGGACTGATCAACGGTCTCTATGAGGCGGATGTTTTAATCGATTCGGTGCAGGCTTATGCCGAAGCACTGGTTGCGCAAAATGCGCCAGATGCATTACGCGTCACCAAACACCAGATCTATCGAGATTTACATCGGGATGTCGCCACATCGGTCCACTACAGCGAGCAACAATTGACGCGGATGAGTCGCACGCCTGACTTTAAGGAAGGGGTTGCGGCTTTTATGGAGAAGCGCCCACCACAGTGGCAAGGAATGGATCATGAATAACCCAACAACCCCCTCAGCAAACCTGGATCAAGAGCCTTTTTATCTTCCGGTCGGGGATGAGGTGGCTCTGTTTAAAGCAGCCTACGCGCAGCGCCTGCCCGTGTTATTGAAAGGCCCGACAGGCTGTGGCAAAACGCGCTTCGTGGAATACATGGCCTATCAACTGTTTCGGGGGGCGCAGGCGTCTGCCGAATTGCGCAGTATCGAATATCCGCTACAAACCATTGCCTGTCATGAGGATTTGTCCGCCACTGACCTCGTAGGGCGATTCTTGCTGCAAGGAGACGAAACCGTTTGGCAGGATGGTCCCTTAACGCGCGCCGTCCAAGAGGGCTCGATTTGTTATTTAGATGAAATTGTCGAGGCGAGAAAAGATTCAACCGTTCTGATTCATTCGCTCACCGATCATCGGCGTATTTTACCGATCGAAAAGCGCGGTTTGATTCTCGATGCCCATCCCAATTTCCTATTGGTGATCTCCTACAACCCGGGTTACCAAAACGTACTCAAAGATTTGAAAACCAGTACCCGTCAGCGCTTTATAGCGATTGATTTTGATTATCCGAGTGTTGCCGCTGAAACCGATATTATTGCGCATGAAAGTGGCGTTGATCTGGCGGTCGCGGGCCAGTTGGCGACGTTAGGTGCAAAAATTCGTCACCTCAGAGAACACGGGTTTGACGAAGGCGTGAGCACGCGACTTTTGATCTACGCGGGTCAAATGATGGTGGCGGGTGTTGCCCCAGACAGAGCCTGTGATGTTGCGATCTGCCGTGCGGTCTCTGATGATACCGACGTACAATCGGCGATGCAGGCCGTTGTGCAGGCCATTTTCGCTGAATCGATCACCGGGTAAATGACCGGCTCATTCGATGATGTTTACGCTGTGCTGGCCAAGCAGCACGAGCCCACGGCGGCGCAGTTCTCAACCGTTCGCCAGCGGCTCATGCTTGACGCGAATGATCAGCAGCGCTTTGATCAGATGGTCCTGGCGCTGGCGGATTCGGGTTGGCATGGCTTTGAAGCTGCCGCGGGGTTCCTAGCCTTGTCCGAAACAATGATTGCCCAGCAAGGTCTGACGCAATGGTTGAATCGAGGCCAAGCAGCCGTGAGACTGTCCCGGATTAATTTTGAACCGGCCGTGATTTATTGGCGACTCGTCAGTATCGCCGCCCTGCAAACGCAAGGGGATGCACACTTACGACGGCTTGAGAAGCTGGGCCTGCGGGTTCAAGCGCGGTTTGAGTTTGCCTCGCACCTTCTGGCCGATGTGTTAAGAGCGGGTGAGGCACGGTTTGCCGCGAACGAGCCCTTTGAATTTTCGGCTTGGGTTGCGCTCACCGAACAAATGGTTGACGTCGGTCGGTCCGAGTTGGTGCGCTTTTTGGACCGTGCACCGTCGCAGATAAGCGCAACGCAGTTACAGGCACTGCATGGGCACTGCCCTCAAAGTTGTTTAGATTTTTTAGCTTCAGAAGCTGATTTGAATCAGAGGTTGCCCAATAGGGTCTTAAATGACTGGTGGCCGATCTGCCTTCAGTTGGCGCGCAAGCAACAAGGTCTTAAAGCATTCTTTGATGCGATGCTCACGTGTCCATTGAATCTACTCATTTCTCCGGCGCTCCTACAGTTGTTGGCTCGGGTCGATGAGGCCGAGCTTGCGGCAATGGTGTTAGGTGTGGCCGGGCGCCTACCGCTGGATCAACCGGCTGTTTGTGGGGCTTGGTTGACCCATGGTTTGGTCCACAGCCAGGGCAGTCCGCAGCGCAGTCAGGCCTATTTCAAACTGGAATCGGCTGAAGCAACTGATCAGCTAGCCGCATTGATGGGGTTGGTCCGACTCGAGGACCAAATGCGAATCCTCAACCTTTATGGCGAAGCGCTTGCCGGCAGGCCTTTGACACTGGTGGCGCAGTCCGAGCTCGAGGGCTCGCAGAATGAAGCGCTGGGGTTGACCGGCTTAGAGATCATGTTGCCTAAAACCTATGCGAAATTTGAAACTGCGCAGGCGAATTTTGAGTTTTACAAAGTTGCGCTGCTGCATCAGTTGGGGTTTCAAGCCTTTCACACACTTCGCTACCGCGAGAAGATTGACCGGGCCGTGGCCAGCTATGAGGATCGCCCGCGGGCCCGAGCACTGCTCAATGTCCTCGAAGGCGCAAGAATTGATTGGCAGTGGCCGTACCGACTGCCCGGAACGAAGCGACAGATTCAGCGGCTAAAGCAGTCTGCGTGCAAGGCGATTATAAGCGGGGATGACCAGGAGTCAGAACCCAGTGCGTTTCAGTGGCTATTACTGCAAAGCCTTGATGGCGCAGCGGTGCTGGCGGTGGACGAGCGAAACGGCATTTTTGAACCGTTGACGCAATCCATCGGGCGCCTCAAGCGCAAAGGCGCAACGCCAGAAGAGGTTCTGTCGGTGTTAGCGGCAATTTACCCCTTGGTTGAGCCCTTAACTGCGGCAGATGAGCGCGCATTGGCCCAGGTTGACCATCGTCGAGGATTCAGCCCGATAGGGGATACTTTCAACCTGCCGCTGCTGGAGCTTGAACTCGACGAAAGCCTCGCGTTGGATGAGGATCTCGGCGGACTGTCGATGAAAGTGAGTCCAGAAGACTTAATGGTAGAGGCGTTGCACGTTGGTGATGTCAATGCTGACGAGGCTATGCTGATGACCGAACTTGACGAAGCGCCGGACGCGCTGGGCGAGGCAGAGCCGAAGTTGGGCAGCAAGTCCGATGGCCCACCCTTGGCGGAGCCGCCCATGGCCGCTGTTCGACCGAAAAGCTATTACTATGATGAGTGGGATTATCATATCCAAGACTATCGTCGGCGCTGGTGCCGGTTAATGGAAATTCATAACGCCGATGAAGATGGCGCTTATTACCAAGACTCTGTGCAACATCATGCGGCACTGCAAAAGCAAGTCCGCCGTCAACTGAGTCGATTAAAACCTGAATTGTTGGTGAAAGTGCGTGGTGTTCGCGATGGTGAAGAGATGGATCTAGAAAAGGCCGTTGAGGCGGTGATAGACCGCAGGGCTGGTCAGACACCGTCCGAGCATATTTATGTTGAGCGGCATCGACAGGGACGCGATGTGGCGGCGTTGTTTTTGATTGATTTGAGTGCCTCAACCGATGATCGATTGCCAGACCCGGACGCGCCCACGGCCCCCGCTGAGACTTACCATGACTTTGATTGGTCCGACGCGCCATTGCCGCCGCCCCCCGAGGGCGAAAAGATCATCGACCTTGAAAAGCATGCGGTCATTCAAATGACTCAGGCGCTGGAGGCGTTGGGTGATCATTACGCGGTTTCTGGATTCAGCGGTTATGGTCGAGACCAAGTTGAATATACCGTTTGTAAGCGCTTTACTGATTCTCTCGATGCGACGGTTAAAGCCAAAATTGGGGGTCTAAAAGCCTGTCGAAGTACCCGGATGGGGCCAGCCATTCGGCATGCTGCCATGCAGTTGTGCCAAACCGAAGCGCGAATCAAAGCCTTAATCATCATCAGTGATGGCTACCCGCAGGATCATGATTACGGTCAAGATCGCAATGATCGGCAATATGGCATCCATGATACGATGAAGGCGCTCACCGAAGCCAAGCAGCAGGGCGTACAATCTTTTTGTTTGACGGTGGATCCGTCTGGACATGATTATCTTCGGCTAATGTGTCCTGATCGCCAATATATGGTCATTCAAGATGTCAGCCAGTTGCCAAACGAGCTTTCTAAAGTCTATCGAAGTTTGACAGGATAATACGGTATGTTGACGCCATTTCATTTGGCGATTGCGGTAAGCGATCTAGCGGCTGCGGAAGTCTTTTATCGAGAGGTTATAGGGTGCACGCTTGGCCGTCGACGCGATCATTGGATCGATTTCAATCTATTTGGGCACCAGTTGGTGTGTCATGAAGTGCCGAGTGCCCAAGGCGCGGCGGTATCAAACCCGGTGGATGGTGAGGATGTGCCCGTACCGCACTTTGGCGTGGTTTTGACCCTTGATGCGTTTGAATCACTCAAGCAGCGCCTAGTGGACAAGGGCGTAACATTCGTTATTGAGCCCCAGACGCGTTTCCAAGGTGAAGCGGGTGAGCAGCACATCATGTTTTTATTAGATCCTTCTAAAAATGCTATAGAATTCAAAGCTTTTAGGGATATTGATGATGCTCTTTTTAAGGTTTAACGCTTGCCCACACGGGTGGAGTAAAGTCGTTGAGGCGGGCTTTTCCCAACTCGCCAGTCCTGCATTGGCGCGGCTCGAGCTGGTCGTTATTAGGATGTTGAAGCCTTGAATCCATCAAAATCCTACCTTTGGTACATGCTCTGTTTGGTTTGTTTTGTTGCACCCCTCGGGATCCAAACCGTCTTGTTACCCTGGCTGATTGTCGTCGAGATGCAAGAGACCGGCGCGCGGCTAGGGCTTGCGCAATTCGCGCTGCAGGTCCCGGCGATTGTCCTGATTTTGGCAGGCGGATTGCTGGCGGACCGGTTTGATCGGGCAAAAATTTTGTGGGTGTGTCATGGTCTTGCAGCACTGCCTGCGCTGATGTTGGCTTACGTCATTTACAGTCAAGCGCTGAGTTTTCAAATGGTGGTGATCTACGCGCTCGCGATGGGCTGTGTCACCGCTTTCGCGCAACCCGCGCGCGATGGCATGCTGAACCAGATTGCCAGTGATGATCTACAGAAGGGCGTCACGATTGCGATGGGGCTAACCTTTGGTGGTCAGGTCGTTGGGTTTTTGCTGGGCGGCGCCGCGGAGTCGGTCGGCGCCGTCTCGTTGCTCCTGACTCAGGCCGCGGTGATGGCCTGCGGCATGATTTTCGCTTTCAAGTTGATGCCGACGTCCCGCCTTGCGGTTGAAACGGGTGCACTATCGGATTCATCCGGGGCTGGCGGCGCGATCCTTGAGGGATTGCAGCTCGTTTTTACCTCGAATTTGATGCGACCGGTTATTTTCCTCGTATTTTGTATGAGTCTGTTGTACGGCGGCGCTTACATGGTGTTAGTACCGGTTGTGGCTCGAGAGGTCTACGGTGCCGGCGCAACTGAAATCGCGCAGTGTTTCGTCGCGTTTGTAGGTGGCACGATTTTGGTAACGGGGTTGTTGGTGAAAATTGGCGGCTTGAGCAACCCGTTAATGGGCTTTCAACTGGCTTTGCTTGGCGGCGGGCTTTGCTTGATCCTCGCGTCCTGGGTCAACCAATTTGAATACTTTCTGGGCGCTTTGGCCCTGTGGGGAATGTGTGGCGCTGTGGCCATGAGCATGAGTCGGACTCTCATTCAACAGGCCGCGCCGGAAGCGTATCGTTCCCGGGTGCTGGCGATTTTTTCGTTGGCGAATATGGGCGGCATGCCAATGGGCGCCGTGTTACTGGGCGCCTTGTCGGTGAGTATGGGCGGGGAATTTGCACTATGGGTTGCCGCTGCGTGTATGGCGGGCGTGTTGTTGATGTTTCGGCTGATCCGAGTGCTGGGTTACTGGGCGCCGGATGAGCGCGCGCTTTAGAATCCTCAGTCGTAAAGGGGCAGACCCAATAGGGGCTCGGTTTTAGGCTTGATCGGCTCGCGGGCTTTAACAGCGGTTACCGCGGGGCAGGATTGTTGGGGCGCTTGAAGGCCCTGATGGCCTCGCTTGCAGGGCGGGCGGTTTACCGCCGCGTTCACACAAAGGCCTAATCGAGCACCAATGTGAGGTGTAAGCTATGATGGTAAAGAGCGCAAAAAACAGCGCACAGCGCACAGAGCACAGAGCACAAAGCACAAAGTAAAAAGTAAAAAGTAAAAAGTAAAAAACAATCCCTTAAATCGCTAAAACCCATTTCGGAATAACGCATCCCGAAACCTAAAAGAGCAGTGAGTCATGACAACGTTCGCGCAACCAGCAGTCCACACAGGTCAATTCAATGGGGTGGCGCTTTGTTGGTTTGAATGGGGCGTACCCAAGCGTGACCGACCGAGCATTCTGCTCGTGCATGCCACCGGGTTTCACGGCAGGTGCTGGGATCAAGTCGTCAGATATCTGCCTGATGAGCATGTTTTGTCCCTTGAAATGCGCGGGCACGGTCGGAGTGAGAATTTGGGCCCCTTTAATTGGCAGTCTTTTGGACAAGACGTCACTGCCTTCGTGCAGGCCTTAGGCGATCAAAAAGTGGTGGGGGTCGGGCACTCCATGGGGGGGCATGCCGTTGCTGTGGCGGCGGCCAATCATCAAGCTGCCTTTGAAAGGCTGGTTTTGGTCGACCCGGTGATTATGTCCCCGGAAATATACGCAGCCAATACGTCCGTGCATGCGGATTGGCTCGACGATGCTGGACAGCATCCAGTTGCTCGGCGGAAAAATCATTTCGAGTCCGTGCAAGCAATGGTCAACAACTTTCAGGGCAGAGGATCTTATGGTGTCTGGCAAGCCGAGGTGCTACAGGATTATTGCGAGTATGGACTCTTGCCCAATCCAGATGGGCCGGGTTTGATTCTTGCCTGTCCGCCGAAGGTGGAGGCCGAG
>ENA-UOXV01001547-UOXV01001547.1-marine-metagenome-genome-assembly--contig:-NODE-1547-length-32008-cov-5.919444_pt1 | contig 32008 bp, 27 predicted proteins | sample MGYA00238165_ERZ766961 | MGnify/ENA primary metagenome ERZ766961 (study PRJEB28924, sample SAMN03173240) | marine metagenome | biome: Marine; feature: Water; material: Subsurface seawater | place: North... | reverse complement strand
TCGGGGTAATTCGATCGCTTTGGAGCCTGCCAATAAAGATTTTGAGACACGTATCTTTGGACCTGACCAAGTAAAGGTTCAGGGCGTGTTGAAAGCACTTTATCGGAATTACTAACGGACCGAAGGTTGGGCTTTGATCTCGGCATCGGTTTCACCACCCATGGGCGGTCTCCCCTGACCTGATTGACGGACCGGATTTCGGTTTTATCAGGTGTTACGTAGATTGCATGCGTGCCGTTTCGCCACAGATCAAACCAGTCGACCTTTTGATCAACCTTTCTACATGACACCCTTATTGGAACCAATGCGACAATTATGTCGCTTTTGTTGCAGTCCTCGATCAATACGGACTCGTCGAATGAAATGCTTATGGATTTGCCATGCCTTTTGTAACGACATCCATGAATATCGCATCGTAATGTTTGGGACATGGTGCGGCCTGTTGTGTCCCATGGTATGGCATCAACATTGTTGCCACTTTGTCGAAGCCAGGCATCGACCGTAAATTGTGCGCGGTTTGTCGCTGACACCCGCATTGAACCATCTACGCCATGTATTGCGACAACGCGTCCACCGCCATCAATGATGATATCGGGTTGAAGGGCACCCCATCCCCCGAAAATGAAACCGATGATGATCGGCAGGATGCCTAGAATACGAATCTCGCTACGCCATATACAGAGCCACAGTCCGCCTAATGCGATACAGGACAACGCCCACGATGGCATGGGGGCGATATCAACGGCAGCACCGGGGATGGATGATACAATCGCAGCTACGTCTAGAATCATCCCAATACCAACGCTCATCAAGGTCATGGGCCAGGCATCAAGCCCGATGGGATATAGCACAAGCGCGATCAGACCCGACGGAATGACCCAAAATGCAGCAAGAGGCACAGCAATCATGTTGGCGATCAGCCCAAAGGCGGCGACGTGTTGGAAATGATAAATTGCGAACGGCGCAGTTGCTGCACCTGCTATGATGCTGGTCATCATCACGCCAGCAACGTAGCGCCAAACACGGACCGCAATCCCACCGCGCCGAGTGGCGTGACGGGAAAGCCATTCATACCCGCTCACAAGGCAGACGACAGCCGAAAACGACATCTGAAAGCCGGGTTCTAATAAGCTCGATGGATGAAACAACAAAATGACGCCAGCAGCCCAGGCCACGGATCTCAGCGTAATTCCCCGCCTATCGATGAGTACTCCAACCAACATTAGGCTCGTCATCAAAAAAGCCCGCTCAGTGGGTACGGTCAGCCCGGCCAGGATCGCATAGCAAAACGCGACACTGATTGCAGCGATACTGGCAATTTTCTTGGCATTCAGGCGTTGTCCGATCCTTGGGATCAGCAAAATCAGCAACCGAACGAACACAAACATGGTTCCCGCCGCCAATCCAATATGCAGGCCAGAAATAGCCAATAGATGCGCGATCCCCGAATCACGCATATGGCCAAGGATTTCCGCGGGAATTGTACCGCGATGACCCGTTAACAAGGCAGCTGCGACTGCGCCGGGTGGCCCGGTGGCCATCGATCTGGCACGTGCGGCGATTTCGGCCCGAATTTGATGAATGTTTTGTGCGATGCGGGTAAGCAGGTCGCTATTCGCGCGGCCCAAAACAGTGATCTCACCAATGCCAAAGCCATAGGCACCAATTTCTTGGAAGAATGCGCGGCGTTGAAAGTCATATGATCCAGGCAAATGGGGCGCTGGTGGTGGTCTGAGTACCGCCAAGACTGATACCCTGTGGCCTGGGATTGGCAGGTGTATATCTGGTGATGGCTTTTGTCTGATCGATAATCTGATGCGCTGTGGGATCACGTCAGGAGCACGCACCCCAGCCTCAATTTCTTCAAGTATAAGCCGCAGGCCAAATTGTGTTTCCGAGACACTGGCAATGGTGGCGTTGAGGTTGATAAAGGATGTGCGCTTTTGAAGAAGATGAATGGCTGTGTTTTGAGTGGCGATTTGTGCAACTGCAAAACCGATGGTCGCAGAAAAAATTGCGGCCCAGACAATTCGTGGTCCTGCACCTCGAATAATACCCTTAAAACCATGATTACCGCCGCAGTAATAGCGCCTAAATACGGCCGCGGTTCGAAGCTGAGAGCGAAATACAAGGAGATGCCAACACCCATGAAAATAGGTAGCCAAAGCGGTAGTTGATGACGTTCATTGAGCAGTGCTCGCCCTAGATTCGAAGGATTCAAAGACATTTAAGACGCTATGCATGGGCTCAGGGGTGAATTTTAATGGATAAAAATGGACTGATATTGCTGCATACGCGAAATATATGTGCTAAAACATCGCAGCCGAGGTCTCGGTACCTGTCCACCTAAGGAATTTTTATGCCCGTCGTTACCCGATTTGCGCCCTCTCCTACTGGATTTCTGCACATCGGCGGTGCACGGACGGCGCTCTTTAATTGGCTTTTTGCAAAGCACCATGAAGTTCATGGCGATGGCGGTAAATTCTTGCTCCGCATCGAAGACACGGACCGCGTGCGCTCGACACAGGAAGCCATCGACGCGATTATTGATGGCCTAGGCTGGTTGGGCCTTGATTGGGATGGCGATGCCATTTCCCAGTATGAACGCCGCACCCGCCATCAAGAAGTTGTTCAGGCTTTGCTGGATAAGGGCATGGCGTATAAATGCTATTGTACGACTGAAGAATTGAAGGCAATGCGCGAAAAAGCGCGCGCCGATGGCCAAAAGCGCATGTATGACGGCACTTGGCGTGACCGTGACCCATCCGAAGCACCAGAAGGTGTCGCCCCTGCTATTCGGCTGCGCGCGCCACTCGAAGGCTCTACCGTCATCGAAGACTTGGTCCAAGGCCGCGTCGAAATCGAAAACGAACAGCTCGACGATATGGTTCTGCTGCGCGGTGACGGTAATCCAACGTATATGCTGGCTGTTGTTGTCGATGACTACGATATGGGCATCACACATGTTATCCGTGGCGATGATCACCTCGTGAATGCATTTCGCCAAGCACAGTTGTTCAAGGCGATGGATTGGGCATTACCTGAATTTGCTCATATCCCGCTTATTCACGGGCCCGATGGGGCCAAATTATCGAAACGTCATGGTGCACTCGGTGTCGAAGCATACCGTGATATGGGATATCTGCCCGAAGCATTGCGAAACTATCTGATGCGCTTGAGCTGGTCGCATGGTGATGATGAAATTATCTCGACCGAACAAGCGATTGAATGGTTTGGCTTAGATGCTGTCGGCAAAGGCGCTGCGCGGTTTGATTTTGCCAAATTGGAATCTCTGAACGGACAATACATCCGCGAGACAGACGACGGTCGCTTGGCCGAGTTGGTGATCGCACATCTTCGTGAGACCCATGACGGCGGTCTTGTCGATGATGCCCTGGAGCGCATACAAAATGGCATGTCGGGCCTAAAAGAACGCGCAAAAAACATCAACGAGCTGGCCGAGAGCGCATTATTCTATGCGCTTCCCCGCCCGTTAGTTTACAATGAAAAGGCATCGGCGTTATTGAACGACGATACCCGGGCGCACCTATCAGGCTTTCGTGATGGCCTATCAGCGCTTGATGACTGGTCTGAAGACACCCTTCAGACCGTCGCAAAAGAATTTGTCGAGGAGAGAGACCTCAAACTCGGTAAAGTCGCGCAGCCTCTTAGGGCTGCGCTTACTGGCACCAACGTTTCGCCCAGTATTTTCGAGGTAATGGCTGTACTTGGACGCGAGGAAAGCCTCGCCCGTATAGACGACGCTTTATAAGCATCGCCAGCCAGTATACAGCGGCCATGGAAGGTCGCGCACGTCGCGCACGGAATCCCGTCCGGCGAGTTGGAACAGAGGAGAGAACTGAATGAGTAATAAAAAAACATTTACCCTGACCGACAATGCGAGTGGCGAAAGCTGGGAATTACCAGTCATGCACGGCTCGCTCGGTCCAGACGTCATCGACGTCCGTAAGCTTTATGCCCAAACTGGCTGCTTCACCTATGACCCTGGATTCACGTCTACGGGAAGTTGTGAATCAAAAATCACCTACATTGATGGTGACAAAGGTGTATTGCTGTATCGGGGGTATCCGATTGAGCAATTGGCTGCGAATTCCGACTTTATGGAAACTTGCTATTTGCTGTTGTACGGGGAATTGCCGTCCGCCAAAGAAAAAACCGGGTTTGAGCACGACATCACCTATCATACCATGATTCACGAACAAATGCAGACGTTCCTGCGTGGGTTCCGACGTGATGCACACCCAATGGCTGTTATGTGCGGCATGGTCGGCGCATTGGCTGCGTTCTATCACGACTCAACAGATATCAGCGATCCAAAGCACCGGATGGTTTCGTCGTATCGCATGATCGCGAAGATGCCAACGATTGCGGCCTTGGCGTATAAATACAACCTGGGTCAGCCTTATGTGTATCCAAAAAACACACATGGCTATGCCGAGAATTTCCTGCACATGCTGTTCTCAAATCCATGCGAAGAATACGTGATCGACCCTGTGCTTGCCAAAGCCATGGACGTCATCTTGATCCTTCATGCTGATCACGAACAGAACGCATCGACATCAACAGTACGTTTGGCAGGCTCTTCAGGTGCCAATCCGTTTGCGTGTATTTCTGCTGGTATCGCATCGCTTTGGGGGCCTGCTCACGGTGGTGCCAACGAAGCTGTGTTGGAAATGCTCGAAGAGATTGGTTCAGCAAAAAATATCCCTAAGTTTATTGAGAAAGCCAAAGACAAGGACGATCCATTCCGCCTGATGGGCTTTGGGCACCGTGTCTATAAAAACTTTGACCCTCGTGCGCGCGTGATGCGTGAACAGTGCCACAATGTACTGGATGCATTGGGTGTGCACGACGAGCCATTGCTTGAAATCGCACTTGAGCTTGAAAAAATCGCGCTCGAAGATCCGTACTTCATTGAAAAGAAACTTTACCCGAACGTAGATTTCTATTCGGGCATTATCTTTAAGGCGATGGGTATTCCGACAACGATGTTCACAGCCCTGTTTGCTGTTGCACGGACCGTTGGCTGGATCGCGCAGTGGAACGAAATGATTGAGGACCCGAGCCAGAAAATCGGTCGTCCGCGTCAATTGTTCACGGGTGCAGAACAACGCGATTATGCCGATCTATCAAAGCGTTAATCCGCTTTAATTCAGTTCTCAAAAATTGGCGTGGACCCTTGGGTTCACGCCTTTTTTGTGTCTATTTTGATTGGGATTTAGCTTTGATCGCGACGGTGTAAACCACCTGAGCCGCCACATCTGACGGGATAACATCATCGGCGCTAAGTTGTTCCAGCGCGTCAGCAAATGCAGCCTTTTGATCCGCTTGAGCTTGATCAGATTTTAACAAACCGGCAACAGCGGGTGTCAGTTTCTCGACGGTGCAATCCTCGAGCAATAATTCTGGCATCGCCTCGCGCTTCAGAATCAAATTGATGATCGAGACATAGTCTAATTTGACGAACTTTCGCGCGATGTAGGCAGAAATCCAGGCCATGCGATACGCGATGATGGTTGGGACACCAGCTAATGCGAGTTCTAACGATACCGTGCCGCTGGCTGCCAATGATGCATCTGAGGCTGCAAAAGCATCATACTTTTCACTATCGCCCTCGACGACCAGCGTATTGTGCCAATCTGCGGATTCAGATCTGACATGATCAGCAACGGTGGAGATCGTTGGTAATACGATATGCAGTCCTTCAATTTGGTTTTGTACGCCCCGTAACGTCTCACCAAAAATCCCCATAAGCCGCGACACTTCGCCGTGCCGGCTACCGGGAAGTACGCAAAGCAGTGGCGCATTTGTTGGGATATTATGGCGTGACCGAAAGGCCGGACCGTCGCCACCATCGGCACCACTCTCAAGGATGGAATGTCCGACGAACGTGGCATCCACGCCTTCGCGGGTAAAATATGGTGGCTCGAACGGCAATAAACACATGACATGATCGACAAGGGCCGCGACTTTCTTGGCCCGCCCTGGTCGCCACGCCCATACCGACGGTGCGACATAATGGACGATGGGTATCCCCTTGCCTGCCAGCCGTTTTGCGACACGAAAACAGAAATCTGGCGCATCAATCGTGACGACCACGTCCGGATTCTTTTCGATAATATCTGCTGTGGTTTGTTTTATGCGGGACAGTAACGCTGGGATTTTAGGTAGAACTTCAACAATACCCATGATGCTGAGTTCATGCATCGGGAAGAGAGATTTCAAACCCTCTGCAGCCATGTTTTGACCACCGACACCAGAAATCGTGATGTCATCGCCTGCCAATTTCCGCAGACCTTTGATCAATCGACCTCCCAACACATCGCCAGAGGGCTCGCCAGCGATCAGGTAGATAGAGGTATTATTATCGCTCACGACCAGGTCCCATCGGCATCGACGCCGATCACAAACAAGTCGTATTTATCAGCGAGTGCAATGGCTTCTTCTCGTTCGTAGAAAAATGCGTTCCCGGCCTCAACAACAATGCCAGTTAATCCTGCTGCATGTGCATTTTCGACAGTGCGTACGCCGATGGTCGGTAAGTCGACGCGACGCTCTTGGTCTGGTTTTAATGTCTTTGCCAAGATACCGCCGTTGTTTTGGGCATCTAGCAATCTCCGCAACATGGCGTCAGTGCCGCTTGCGTCCTCCTCGGCGATGATGTTTGCATCGCGCACGACAGCGGCCTGTCCCTCGTCACGTTGGCCCAAGGCGCGCGCAGCCTGAAGCGCATGCGCAATATCAGTGATAGCATCATCATTTGGTACACAGGCCCCTAATAGGCCGCGCGGGACCAAGTATTCCGGCACAATTTCATCAGCGCCAATGACGTCGAAACCTTCGCTTTCAAGTGCTCTGACAAGGGCAGAGACCAGTCCATCATCGCCAAGTGCCATGGCACCCGTTTTGGCGAGGAACTTGACCCCCCATAGGTCGGGCCTGACGTCCTTAGCACTCGGGCGACGAATAGCTCCGGCCATGACCAATTGCTCACAGCCTTCTTTGCGGAGAGTCTTGATGATGCCCCCGGCAGCCCCTATGCGTGAGACCGTGTGAGGATGGTCTTGAAATACCGCTGGGTCACCATGGTTTTCAAAAACCACTGCATAGTATTCGGCACCATTTTCCCGGCATCGTTCGGCAATGCGGATAGGTAAGAATCCCCCGCCGGCAAGAATGCCGAGCTTGCCCTTAAGAGGCATCTTCCATATGCGGCTTGCAAATACCACGGGACGAATCGCTACGGATGAAATCAATGATTTCCATGACCGGTTCGTTCTTTGAGAAGTCTTCAAACACGTCGGCGACACGTTCCGCCATCGTACCTTCCTCAGCAAAGATCAAACGATAGGCTTTGCGAATATCGTGGATCTCGTCACGTGAGAAACCTCGGCGTTTCAAACCCACAATATTCAAGCCTTCGAGTCGTGCGCGGTTACCCGTGACGGTCCCATAAGGAATGACATCATGCTCAACACCGGTTTTACCTCCGATCATGGCATGCCGACCGATACGTACGAACTGATGCACGGCTGCCAGTCCGCCGATGATAGCCCAGTCATCGATCATGACATGACCACCCAACGTCGCGTTGTTGACCAGGATAACGTTGTTACTGACCATGCAATCATGTGCGACATGTGCGCCGACCATAAATAAGCATTCATCGCCGACTTTGGTCAGCATACCGCCACCTTCGGTGCCCGGGTTCATGGTGACGTGTTCGCGGATAACATTACGTTCACCAATTTCTAGACGCGATGCCTCGCCGTGAAATTTCAAATCCTGGGGTTGATGGCCAATGGATGAAAATGGAAAAATTCGTGTTCCCGCGCCAACGGATGTATGTCCTTCAACCACCACATGCGACATCAATTCAACCCCGTCGCCGAGCGTGACATTTGGGCCAATGACTGAATACGGGCCGATTTTAACGTCCGCACCAATCTTCGCAGTATCACTGACAATGGCCGTGGAATGAATGGTGGTCATGCGGAGTCACCGGTTGGGTTGTCGACAATCATCGCCGTAAACGTCGCCTCGGCCATGAGTTTTTCGTCAACACGTGCTTCGCCTTTGAACCGCCAAATCTTGCCACGACCTTGCTCCTTGGTGACGTGGAGCATTAAGGTATGCCCCGGCAGGACTGGTTTTCGGAATTTAGCGCTGTCGATCGACATAAAATAAACAAGTTGCCCCGCAGCATCGCTGAGGCTTTCAATCACGACGATGGCAGCTGTTTGCGCCATAGCTTCGACGATTAACACCCCAGGCATGATTGGATGTCCCGGAAAGTGACCTTGAAAGAAAGGCTCATTCGCTGAGACATTTTTAATGCCGCATGCTTTTTCACCGGCGACGATGTTTTCGACGCGGTCAATCAGCAAGATGGGGTAGCGATGAGGTATCCTATCCATGATCCCATTGATATCGACCTCTGTAGTGGTTTGGCCTGTATCTGCGTCCATAACCTATTCCTTCGTTTTTCGTTTTTTCGCAGCGCGTTCAAGGTCGGCGAATTCCTTCAGCCATTGCTGCACAGGACGAGCTGGTGTCCCTGCAACCTTGGCTCCGGCTGGGACATCCCGAAGGACACCACATTGCGCGCCGATCTGCGCACCCATTCCAATTTTAATATGTCCGGCCAACCCGGATTGGCCGCCCATCGCTACAAAATCGCCGACTTCGGTGCTGCCCGAAATACCGACCTGACCGGTGATGATGCAAAACCGTCCGATTTTGACGTTGTGAGCAACGTGGACAAGGTTATCAAGCTTAGAGCCATCACCAATTTCTGTATCTGGTCCTGCACCGCGGTCAATGGTCGCGTTGGCACCAATTTCGACGTCATTTCCAATGATTACGCGGCCCAATTGCGGAATCTTAACGTGACCAGTAGGCCCCATGGCAAAGCCATAACCATCCTGGCCGATTTTTGTACCCTGATGGATGATGACGTTGTTCCCAATCATCGCATACGCCACGCCAACATTTGAACCGATCTGGGTGTTCGTGCCGATCACGACGCCCTCGCCGATCACGGCGTTGTATCCAATCACACTGCCTGCACCAATTTCAGCCCCCGCCTCAATCACGGCACCGGCTTTGATATCTACATTGTCAGCGATGTGTGCATTGGCATCGACGTGGGCATGCGGTGAAATCTGTTCCGATCCGACGGCACCTGGATAGAACAAGTCTGCAACACGCCCATACGCGTGATATGGCTGCGGTGTGGTCAAAAGGATCATGCCAGCGGGAGCAATATCGGCCATTGCTAGGTCAACGATGCAGACTCCTGCTGATGATGCAGCGAATTCGTCTTTGTATTTTTTGTTGTCGAGGAAGCTGACGTGATTTGCAGCCGCCAAATGCAACGGCTGTACATCGTCGATCATGCGTGTAGCGTCTGCATCAGCAGCTATTTCAGCGCCTGCAACCTCAGCAATATCGGTCAGCGAGAAAGGGCCTGCATTTCGGTAGAACCGAGGGTCTGCCATCTTGTTTACTTGGCCGGTGGTTCGACGTTGACCGTTGGCAATTTAACGTTCAGTTCTTTTAGGATGGCGTCAGTGATATCAAGCGCCGTATCGACGATGACGACCTGGGTACGTCTTAGAACAACGGAATATCCATTTTTAGCGGCCATATTTGCAACGATTTCGTTAAGTGAACGTTCCACCTGTAACATCGCTTTACTTTGGCTAGCTTCAAGGTTGCGGCGCCGGTTTTGCACCATTTGCTGGACGCCAACGACGCGCTGTTCAAACTTTTGACGCTCATCAGCAAAAGCCTCTGGCGACAACAAGGCCTGCTTTTTAGCTAAGTCTTGTTGTGCTTTAGAGAGTGCTTCTTGTTCCTTTTGGATGTCACCTTGGAGCGCACTTTGGAATTTTACAATCTGGTCACGGATAGATTTTACTGAAGCAGCATCGCGACGAATGGCACCGATATCGAGCACAACAATTGTCGGCGTAACGACTGAGCCAGCCCCTTGAGCATGAAGCTGAGATTGAGGCCAAGCAAATAAAATGGCGAACAAGCCGATAACAATAATCTTTTTTAGCAAAATGACCTCCTAGAAACGTGCGCCAAAGTTGACCCTGACAAATTCTTTATTATCGAATTCTTCTTTTAATACTGGGTACGCGAAATCAAGACCCAAGGGTCCGAATGGTGATTCCCAAGTAACACCAGCACCAACACCCATCCGGAGCGACGCCTCGTCCACAGTGGTGCTATTGGTGGGCGAAAGTCCACCTGAGGAACCAAAATCGGTGAACAGACGTCCGGATACGCCTAACTCAGCGGGCAAGCCTGTTGGGAATTTAAGACCCAGCGAACCAGCATACATCCATTCCCCACCCAATGCATCATCGGTCGCTGTATCACGTGGGCCGATCCCTGCTGTTTCGAAACCGCGGATATCATTTCCACCGATGAAGTAGCGTTCTGGTAGAAGTATGTCTTTCCCGATTTCAGAAACGAGCCCAGCCTTACCAGTAAGTGACACAATCCATTGGTCCGCGAGTGGATGGAATGTCGACGCACGAGCCGTATTTCGGAAATGACGAACAGAGCCGCCAAAACCAGCTAAATCGGTTTCCAATTGAAGAAGGTAACCATTGGTCGGATTAAATACCTTGTCACGTTTGTCTAACGTAAGAACGTGAGAGATTTGCGATTGGGTTTCGCTGCCCTCTTGGGCTTGCACCAATGTTGACGCATCATCATCCACGTTTGAAATGTCAGACAATCTGAACATGTAACGCCAGTTCTGGCTAAAATCTTCTGTGATGCGATAACCCAAACGTAGACGAGCACCAGTGCGTTCTAGATCAAATGAGCTAGTATCTTGCAGATCACGGGCTGTACGGAAGATATCAAAGCCAGCGCTGAGTTCACGGTCGAGAAAATATGGCTCGGTGAAGCTGAGGTCGACTTGCGATGCTTCTGCAGCGATCTGGAGTTGCAGCTTAAGATTCTGCCCCTTGCCGAGGAAGTTGCGTTCCTGCAACTGGATATCACCTAGGACGCCAACCTCTGAGGAAAAACCAGCCCCTAGGGTGATTTGCCCAGTCGGTTTCTCTTCGACAGTCGCATTTAAGATGGTTTTATCTGGCGCCGAACCTGGAGTTTGTTCGACATCAACAGTCTCAAAAAATCCTAGGTTTCTGATGCGGGTTCGTGAGCGACGAAGTTTAGATGCGTTAAAGGCGTCACCCTCGACCAATTGGAATTCACGGCGGATGACTTTGTCCAAAGTCCGTACGTTGCCGGCGATGTTGATTTTCTCAACAAAGACCCGTGGTCCTTCATTGATCACATAGGTGATGTTGATTTTTCGATTCTCGCGATCACGATTAATGCGTGGGCGGACATCAACGAATGCATAGCCCAGCGTGCCCACGACCTCGGTCAGTCGATCAACGGTTTTCTCAATTTCTTCCGCACTATACCAATCTTCATCATCGACTTCGATGGCTTCTTGAACGTCAGTTGGGTCAAGGTCTTTGAGACGCGCATCGACTTCCACTGTACCGAACTGGTAGCGCTCACCCTCATCAATCCCAAACGTGATGAAGAAATCACTTTTGTTTGGGGTCAGTTCTGCAATTGCTGTGTTTACTTTGAAATCGGCGTAACCGTTACTTAGATAGAAACGTCGCAGAAGTTCTCGATCAAGGTTCAGCCGATCAGGATCATAAACATCGTCGGCAGAAAAAATCCGCCACCAAGCTGATTCCTTAGTCTGAATGACTTCTTGTAGGCGGCCATCGTCGAATTCTTTATTGCCAATAAAACGAACATTTCTGACTTTGGTTTCCTCGCCTTCGTTAATCTCAAAGACTAAGTCGACGCGATTTTGTTCTAATTGAATGAGTTTTGGTTCAACAGATGCGCCAAAACGCCCACTTTGTCTGTAGATTGTCAGGATACGGCGAACGTCGTCTTGGACTTTGGTGCGCGTATAAATGACGCGCGGACGAAGAGAAACTTCTGATTCAAGCGTTTCGTCGTCAAATGCATCATTACCTTCGAATGCGATACGATTGATGACGGGGTTTTCGACAACATTAACAACAAGAATTCCCCCTTCTCGGCGTAATGAGATATCGGCAAATAGACCTGTTGCGAATAGGCTTTTAAGCGAGCGGTCAATCCGTCTTGGATCGAACGGATCACCCTCTTTGATGAGCATGTAGGAACGAACAGTACCCGGGTCGACGCGCTGTGCACCGCGGACTTCTACGCTCTGGATAATCGCAGCCTGGGCGATCTCTATAGGCTCTGAGGCCGATGCAGATATGGTTAACGATAAAAGCGGCCCCGAAGCCGCTATTGATATCGCCAAAGCTGCAAAGATGGCTCTAGATCTCACGCCTATCTCCCTAGAGGGCCCTTAACTCACTCGTTGATGCTAAATGCTTACGAGTCCTAAACTTTTTGCCTACGAACTGAACGCACGAACGATATCGTTCCACGTTACAGATAGCATGAGAAGTAATACCAAAGCCAGCCCGATTCGAAAACCGTATTCTTGCGCCCGCTCGCCCAATGGCTTGCCGCGAACAGCCTCAATCGCCATGAACAAAAGATGCCCACCATCAAGAATTGGAATAGGAAACAAGTTAATCAGACCAAGGTTGATCGATAGCACGGCCATGAAAAAGAAAAGCTGGAGTGCACCCTGCTCGGCCGCTTGTCCTGACATCTGTGCGATTGCGATCGGTCCGCCAAGATCTTTGAAGTTTCCCTCTCCGATCAGCAGTAAGCCAATGTTATTCAGGGCCTGCATGGTGATGGAAGCTGTTTTCTCTATACCAAACCAAGCCGCCGACAACGGATTAAGCCGCTCATGGTCACCCATAACGCCTTGCATGCGAATCCCTAAGCGTCCGACCTGCGCACCATCTTGATCAGCGGATTGTGGGGTCACCCGTAACTCAATCTCTTCGCCGCCCCGCAACACGATTATCGGTAAGGCCACGCCCGGGTTTTCTGAGACAATGGACTGAATGATACGAGGATCATCAATGACAGTGCCGTTTAAGTTCAGAATAGTATCGTCAGGTGCAAGGCCTGCCTGTTCAGCGGCAGAACCAGTCATGACTTCAGAAACCGAGACTTTAACCTGAGGAACGCCAACGGTGACGGCAATCACCGCGAGCACAAGGATCGCGAACAAGAAGTTGATCACCGGGCCAGCAGCTACAATTGCGGCGCGCTGTCCAACGGTTTTGTATGCGAAGGATACAGCTTTGTCTTCTTCACTGATCGGTTGGTCTGCAACTTCGTCGTCAGAAGAAGTTGCTTTCCCCTCTAAGAAGTTGACTGCGGCATCTTTTTTCTTTGGTGCGTCGTCTTCTGCCTCAACATCATCAGCCATCCCAAACATGCGGACATAGCCGCCCAATGGGATGAGACTGACGCGCCAACGCGTACCAGATTTATCGAACCAGCCAAAAATCTCAGGGCCGAAGCCAATCGAAAAAACTTCAACGCGCACATTGTTGCGTTTGGCGACGTAATAGTGGCCCCATTCATGAACGAATACGATGATCGACAAAACGACCAAAAACCATAAAACCGTACTTAGAGTGCCGAAATCCATCGTTTGTCCTTTTTAAGCGCGCCTTCGTCAGATGCCTCTTTTTGAGGTATCTGTAACGAATGCTCAACTAAACTTGTTGTTATCAGAACTTAAGCGCGCTGGGTTGCATGTTCCAGGGCAATTTGCCGCGCCTCACGATCGATTGAAAAGACGCCATCGAGTGAGTTTAAGTTCTGTCTTGGAATGGCGTCGATTGTTTTTTCAACAACAACGGGGATGTCCAAAAAAGCTAATTTCTTGTTGAGAAATTGCAGCACGGCGATCTCATTTGCGGCGTTTAGCACGGTGGGCGTTGATCCACCCGCATCAAGCGCTTCACGGGCCAATCTGAGTGCAGGAAACCTAACAGGATCAGGTGCTTCGAAGGTCAGGGTCGCAATATCTTCTAATTTGAGTGGTTCTGACGGCGCTACCATTCGATCAGGCCAAGCCAACGCATAGGCAATCGGTGTACGCATATCGGGACTACCCAATTGCGCCAACATCGAGCCATCGACATATTCAACCATGCTATGAATAACCGATTGCGGATGAACCAGGATATCAATTTGATCGCCGCGGACCGGAAACAAATGATACGCCTCAATAAGTTCTAAGCCTTTGTTCATCATCGTTGCGGAATCGACGGAAATTTTAGCTCCCATGGACCAATTTGGATGGGCCACTGCTTGTTCAGGTGTCACTTTGCTAAGAGACGCGACAGATCGTTCCCTAAACGGGCCACCAGAAGCCGTGAGGACGATGCGGCTGACACTTTCAGCCTGATCAAAGTCGAACACTTGATAAATGGCGCTGTGTTCAGAATCTACGGGGATCAATTTCGCGTTGCTTGCGATAACTTCGCGGCAAAAGAATTCACCTGCGGATACCAAGCATTCCTTGTTCGCGAGGCCGACGATGGCACCGCGTCGAACAGCAGCCAATGCTGATTCAAGCCCCGCCGCACCAACAATTGACGCCATTACCCAATCGCTGGGCCGAGAAGCCGCATCCACCAATGCATCAGGCCCTGCGGCGACTTCAATTGCGTGCCCAGAAAGCGCATTTTTAAGGTCTAGGTATCGATCAGGATCGGCCACGACGGCTAATCGTGCGCTCACAGCAATGGCTTGTTCCGCCAGCAGTTCCACATTGCTGTGTCCTGTCAGCGCATCAACGATGAACCGATCCGGCTCTCGGGCAATTAAATCAATCGTGTTGGAACCAACGGAACCAGTGCTGCCCAGAATGCAGACGGATTTTGGTTGTTCATCCAAGATTTGAGCGGGATCGCCTAATACCATGGCATGATCCCTTGCCCAAAAATTAATAGGATTGCAGCAAGAGCGACCGCTCCTATCACCAAGCCGTCGACACGGTCTAAAACCCCGCCATGTCCGGGAATTAAGTTTGAGCTGTCTTTCACGTCAAAATGTCTTTTCATCATGCTTTCTAAAAGATCACCGAGTTGACTGGCGAGCGCAACCAGGAATCCGGTGATGGCGAGATTGAGGATGTCGCCAGGCATATAAAAATGGAACCCGACAGATATCAGGCTGGCAATTGAAATGCCGCCAATGAACCCTGCCCATGTCTTTTTTGGACTAATACGAGGGGCCAGTTTTGGGCCACCAATGGCGCGGCCAGATAAATACGCCCCAGTATCTGCCCCCCAAACCACTAAAAACAGCCAAATAATTGTCGTCATGCCCGGAATATCATCGCCACGAAGCCAGATCATCGCCGCTGTTGGCACGGCAATATAGACTGACCCTAGAACCATCCATCGTCCGCGTCTGTTGCACATGCCAGCCCATTCCCATCCCATCAGGGCGGCGACGACAACAACCAAAAGTGTGAACCATGGTGGGCCTAGATAAACGTCTGCCAGTACGGGTATCGCGAGCACAATAGCGGACGCCGTGCGAACACCCAGACCGCTTGACGGTGGCTTAGATTCCGCTGGACCCGAAGCGACGCTCACGACGTGAGAACTCCTCTACCGCATCTGACATATCGGATATCGAAAAGTCCGGCCAATGTTTATCTATAAATAGAAACTCGGTGTAGGCGAGCTGCCATAATAGGAAGTTGCTGATACGTTTTTCGCCGCTTGTTCTGATCAAAAGATCAGGGTCAGGAATATCATGGGTAAAAAGCGACTGCTCGAAAGCCCGTTCATCAATGTCTTCAGGGTTGATACGACCGGCAGCGCATTCTGCGGCGAGTGATCTTGTTGCATTCAGGATTTCATCACGTGCGCCATAGCTCAAAGCCAAAATCAAATTGAGCCCGGTATTATTTTTGGTTTTTTCTTCGCCATTTATGATCAGGTCCTGGATATCTTCAGCAAGACGGCTTCGATCGCCGATCACGCGCAAACGAACATTTTTGCTATGTAATTCAGCGATCTCGCGTCTTAAATAAAGTCTGAGGAGGCCCATTAAATCTGTAATTTCAGACTTGGGGCGAGACCAATTTTCAGACGAGAAACTAAATAACGTGAGATACTTAATGCCAAGGTCGCTGGCGGCTTCAACGGCCCGGCGCACAGCCTCAGCACCTGCATTGTGTCCGAACGTCCGTTTTTTGCCACGCGCCTGTGCCCAACGCCCGTTGCCATCCATGATAATCGCTAAATGGACGGGGGCTTGAATATCCGTTGTGGCAGGGACAGGCGCAATGCTCATAGTTAAATCTGAACGATCTCTTCTTCTTTGTTGCCCAAGGTTTCGTCAATATTGGCAACGAATTTGTCCGTTAACGTTTGAACTTCGTCGGAATAGTCATGAAGCGCGTCCTGTGGGATGTCGCCGTCTTTTTCCATCTTTTTCAGATCGTCCATCGCGTTCCGCCGAATGTTGCGTACCGCAATTTTCGCATCTTCTGCATATTTCCTGGCAACTTTGGCAAGTTCAAGGCGACGTTCCTCAGTCAGCGGTGGGATCGGGATACGAACAAGTGTGCCGTCTGCCGCTGGGTTGAGGCCCAATCCAGATTCAACAATCGCTTTTTCCACCGCTTTAACGTTGGTTTTGTCCCATACCTGGACCGAAAGCATCCGAGATTCAGGCACAGATACGCTACCCACCTGATTCAGTGGTGTCATGGACCCATACGCGTTGACCTGAATGGAATCGAGCAAACTGGTTGAGGCTCGGCCCGTTCTAAGACCCGAGAAATCAGTTTGTAGCACTTCGACAGCGCGTTCCATTTTATGTTCGATATCTTTTCTTAAACCGTTGATATCACTCATCTGCGACTCCCTTTATGCGCTTCCATCATTGATGATTGTGTGGGTGCCTTTACCCTGCACCACATCCGCGAATGCGCCGGAATTGTGGATTGAAAATACGAGGATGGGAACACCATTTTCGCGTGCAAGTGCAATCGCGGATGTATCCATGACCTTGAGATCGTTCGCCAACACGTTTTGATACGTCAATTGCTCGTAACGTTCTGCATTTGGGTCCTTTTTTGGATCCGCAGAGTAAACGCCATCAACCTGCGTACCTTTGAGTAAAGCATCACAATTCATCTCAACCGCGCGCAATGCCGCTGCAGTATCAGTAGTAAAGAATGGGTTACCTGTTCCGGCGGCAAAAATGACGACCCGATTCTTTTCCATATGCCGCATGGCACGTCGGCGAATATAGGGCTCACATACCGATGACATAGGGATCGCCGACAGGACGCGGGTACTGACGCCAAGGCCTTCGAGCACGCTCTGCATTGCCAGTGCATTCAGCACGGTTGCCAACATACCCATGTAGTCAGCTGTGGTACGTTCGATATTGGATTGTGAAAGTGCGACGCCGCGAAAGATGTTCCCTGCCCCGATAACAAGGGCAATTTGGACACCGTCTTCATGGACCGCTTTGATCTCGGCCGCGATGCGGTCAACGGTAGAGGTATCGAGACCAAACTCTTGGTCGCCCATAAGCGCCTCTCCCGACAATTTCAGAAGGACACGCTTGTATTTTGGCGACGTCGTCATGTCTTGATCCCTGCATTTAGAAAGTAACGATTCTCAAATACACAGTATGTGATTGGCACCGTTTTGACTACACCGACGGCACGCGGATGAACAGAATTGGAAGCACGAGACAAACGCCTCGTGCTTCCAAAAATCTGATCTTAGTTGCCGCCTGCGACAGCGGCGACTTCTGCAGCGAAGTCTTCTTCTTTTTTCTCAATGCCTTCACCAAGGACATAAAGAGCAAAGCCAGTGATCGTTACATCACCACCTGCAGCTTTACCTGCATCTTCGAGGACCTTGAAAACTTTGCTCTCACCGTCGATAACAAAGGTTTGTTCAAGCAAGCAGACTTCTTCGTAGAACTTACGAATACGACCTTCGACCATCTTTTCGATGATGTTTTCAGGGCGGCCTGATTCTTTGGCCTGATCGACCAGTACTTGGCGCTCACGCTCAATAGCTTCTGGATCCAGATCATCAGTGCTAACCGACTGAGGACGTGCCGCGGCAACGTGCATGGCGATTTGCTTGCCAACAGCTTCTAGGCCATCGGTTCCACCAGTGCTTTCGAGAGCCACCAGGACAGCAATCTTACCGAGACCAGGAACCAATGCGTTATGAACGTATTGGGCCAGCACACCGTTTGAAACGCTCAGCGTTTGTGCGCGGCGGATGTTCATGTTCTCACCGATCGTTGAGATCGCGTGCGTGATTTCCTCGGCAACGGTGCGACCGGTGCCGGGATAATCTGCTGCGTTCAATTGATCGATGTCACCGCCAGCGTCGATGGACAACTTAGTCACGTTGTTGACGATTTCTTGGAAACTTTCGTTCCGAGAAACGAAATCGGTTTCTGCGTTCACTTCTGCGACAGCGCCTTTATTGCCATCTACAGTAACGCCAACCAAACCTTCTGCAGCGACACGGCCCGCTTTTTTGGCTGCAGCAGCCAAACCTTTGGTCCGCAACCAATCGACGGCTGCTTCGACGTCACCGTTGTTTTCTGTGAGTGCTTTTTTGCAATCCATCATGCCTGCGCCGGATTTCTCGCGCAGTTCTTTGACGAGTGCTGCTGTAATTTCAGCCATAGTCGTTCCCCAATGTTAAGAGGTTAGATCGTAAATGGGTGCCGAGCCTCATGCTCGGCACCCGGGATTCGAATTATTCAGGCTTAACGGCTTCTTCAACCGCTGCAGGTGCTTCAGGCGCTTCAGCGACTGCTTCTTCTACAGCTTCAGCCAGTGCAGCAGGTGCTTCTTCGGCTGGTGCCGCTTCAGCTAAAACAGCTGCTGGTGCTGGCTCAACTGGAAGTTCTTCAGTCGGGGCCACTTCTGCAGCACCAATGTCACCACCCGTAGAGCCGATTTCCGCTTGGATACCATCCAAAACAGAACCAACCATCAGATCGCAATACATTGAAATCGCACGGATCGCATCGTCGTTGCCTGGTACTGGGTGCGTGATACCTGCTGGGTTTGCGTTGGAATCGATAACGCCGACCACAGGAATGCCCAGTTTGTTAGCTTCGTTGATGGCGATGTCTTCTTTCATGGTGTCGATCACAACCAGGATGTCTGGCAGACCGCCCATGTCTTTGATGCCGCCAAGTGCACGCTCAAGCTTGTCGCGCTCGCGGGTCAGCATCAGCAATTCTTTTTTCGTCAAACCCTGCATCTCGGCTTCGTTGCTGAGCATCTCTTCGAGCTCTTTAAGACGTTTGATCGAGTTTGAGATCGTCCGCCAGTTGGTCAACATGCCACCGAGCCAACGGTGGTTTACGTAGTACTGACCACAACGTTTTGCAGCTTCTGCTACTTTCGTTTGTGCCTGGCGTTTGGTGCCTACAAAAAGCACACGACCACCAGAAGAAACAACGTTTCGAACGGCCAGCATTGCTTGGTGCAATAGCGGCACGGTTTGTTGCAGATCAATGATGTGGATGCCGTTACGGTCACCAAAGATGTACGGAGCCATCTTGGGGTTCCAGCGACGGGTATTGTGACCAAAGTGAACACCAGCTTCTAGCAGCTGACGCATCGTAAAATCGGGAAGTGCCATCGGGCCTACTCCTTTTCCGGTTGAACCTCCGCGAGAGTGAGTTGGCAAAACCAACACCGGATCGACATAGACTGTGAATTTGCACAATCTGCCGTGAACTCGCGTGTGAAATCGAGGGTGGTTTAACGGCTTCGTGAGCCGGATGCAAGCCGCTTTATACGTTGAACTATGGAGGGCTGCCCCGATGTTTGATGATCGGGCTGGCTTGGGAACTGAACGACATTGGGTGCAAGGTCATCCTGGCGGGCTTTTGCATCGGCATGAGAGAACCCAAGCACAGCAATTATGATGGCAATGGGGAACAGCCAAACAATGCCAAAGGCCAGGAATTTCAGGATATCTGCAGCGTATGGTTCCACAAATCTCTCCGCTATATCATCATGTTAGCGAAAATATGGGCTTTCGAAAACACTCTCTGTGTCATCAAATGTTACATGTGATCGGGGCCATTTGGCTTTGAAACAGGCTAAAGTGGTTCTTTAGAAAATACCAATAATCGATAAAACTACGACCACTGTAATTATTGAAAGCACTTTAAATGTCTCATCAGAACGATCTGAAAAATGATTTGGGCCAACCGATTGGTTTTCCCCTACCCAATTGGAAACCGTGCGCGCCGCCGCCGACAACCCCGATGGTCGGGACGCATTGTCGGCTTGAACGCCTGAATATCGACGCGCATGCGCAGGATTTATTTGATGCGAGCATGACCGATACCGAGGGTCGAATTTGGACATATATGGGGTATGGGCCATTTGATGATGTCGCTTTATACAAAGAATGGGTGACGTCTCAGGCACTTGGGGATGATCCCTTGTTCCATGCGATCATCGATCTGACCACGAACAAGGCCGTTGGCGTCGCAAGTTACCTGCGGATTGAACCCCCGATAGGCTCGATCGAGGTGGGGCACATCAACTACTCGCCCCTCCTCCAGAAAACCGTCGCTGCGACCGAAGCCATGTACCTGATGATGGCGCGCGTGTTCGATGAACTGGGCTATCGGCGCTATGAATGGAAATGCGATAACGCCAATGCCAAATCACGCGGCGCTGCAGCGCGTTTGGGCTTTACGTTTGAAGGCGTGTTCCGCCAATGCACGATCTACAAGGGGCGTAACCGCGATACGGCGTGGTTCTCTATTTTAGATAGCGAATGGCCCGCGTTGAAGGCTGCGTATCAAGAATGGCTTGATCCAGATAATTTTGATGGTGATGGGCAACAGAAAAAGGCTTTGTCTGGTCTGACTAAGGCTGCGCTTTCCAAATAATCCCTATTGTCATCCCGGACTTGATCCGGGACCCAGGGTTTTCATCTTGTTGACAGGGGCCCCGCTTTCGCGGGGATGACGAGATGTTTTATTCGTCGTCCCGGGCGAGCATTAGCGAGACCCGGGATCTTTTCTAAACGCATACGTTATCTATTGATGTGACAAGATCCCGGACCAAGTCCGGGATGACGGTTCAATTTAAACAATCGTCACTCTGAACTTGATTCAGGGTCTCATTGAAACTCTATAACTCACGCACCTCAAGCACACCCGGTAGCGACCGAAGCGCCAACGATATATCGTGTGACAACGGATATGGACGGTCGAGGCGAATGTCGACTTCCTCGTTCCGATCACGGAGCTTGGCCGTAATCAGCACATCGCCCTTTTTGTGACGCTCGTTGGCATTGTGCTCGCGCCCAAGGACATCGCTGAGCGGACCCAATGGGTCCAGGTTGTCGATGATAATGTGCAATTCATCTGGGGCGTTGGCGACGTCTTGCGCCACTTTTTCGATGCTTTCCAAACGTTGGATCGTCAGACGCGGCGTATCAGTATCGAACGAGACACCGCAATCTATGATCATCGAATTTCCCGGCGTCAAAAGGTCTCGGTTCTCGGATAGGATTTCTGAAAACGCTGTTCCTTCGAATACGCCCGACGGATCAGAGAACGTGATGAACGCAAATCGATTTCCCTTTTTGCTCGTCATTTCTTTTTTGGAAATGAACGTGCCAGCGAATTTATAAGCACCTGATTCAGCTGCGGCTAAAACTTCTGAAAATTTACGAACCCGGCGTCTTTCTAATAGACGTTCAAACGCATCCAACGGGTGCGCCGACAAATAGAAACCGACGGCATTGAACTCTTCTTTGAGCTTTTCCATCATCGGCCAGTCATCGACGCTCGGCAGTCGGATTTCTTGTGGCTGCTGATCCCCGCCACCAAACAAACTGATCTGGTTCGATGATCGATCATTGGCAGCCGCCCCCGCCACAGCAACGATGGTTTCCAATCCCTGGAACACACGTCGGCGATTGATATCGATCCGATCGAACGCACCCGAACGGGTCAGGTTTTCCAACTGTCGTTTGTTGATCTGATGCGGATCAATCCGGTTCGCAAAATCGGTCATGGACTCGAACGGACCATTTTCCGTGCGCTCAGCGACCAACGTTTCCATCGCGGCGCCACCGATGTTTTTGATCGCGGCCAATGCGTAGCGCACACCCAATCTGGTGCCGCCTTCGATTTCTTCAACCGCAAAAGATGGTTCGGACAAATTGATGTCCGGCGGCATCAGTGGGATTTCCAAGCGGTCCAATTCCTGGCGGAAGATATTCAGCTTATCGGTATTGCCCATATCGAACGCCATCGATGCGGCCAAGAATTCGACCGGATGATTGGCCTTCATATAAGCGGTCTGATAGGCGACCAGGGCATACGCGGCGGCGTGACTTTTGTTGAAGCCGTAGCCTGCGAACTTATCGACGATGTTGAAAATATCGTCGGCTTGTTTTTCAGGGACACCTTTTGCGACGGCACCTTCGACAAACGTTTTACGCTGCATATCCATTTCGGATTGGATTTTTTTACCCATGGCACGGCGGAGCAAATCAGCACTGCCGAGGGAATATCCGGACAGCACCTGGGCGATCTGCATCACCTGTTCCTGGTAAATCGGAATCCCGAAAGTTTCCTCAAGAACGGGTTCTAATGTTGGGTGCAGATAATCCGGTTCTTCCTGGCCGTGTTTCCGGCGTACATAGCTTGGGATGTTGTCCATCGGACCCGGACGGTACAGCGCCACAACAGCAATGATGTCTTCGAACGTATCGGGTTTCAGGCCGCGCAGGACGTCGCGCATGCCAGCACTTTCCAATTGGAACACGCCCGTGGTGTCGCCGCGGCTGATCATTTCGAACGTCTTGGCATCATCGAGCGGGATCGAAATCAGGTCGAGTTTCTCTGCCCCATCCTTGAGTCGCGCGTTCACAAAAATCTCGGCCTTGGTCAAAACGCTGAGAGTCTTAAGCCCTAAGAAATCGAACTTCACCAACCCGGCGTCTTCGACGTACTTCATGTTGAACCCGGTCACGGGCATGTCGGAGCGCGGATCACGATAAAGCGGAATGAGTTGTTCAAGCGGTCGGTCACCGATCACCACACCCGCGGCGTGTGTCGATGCGTGGTGATAGAGCCCTTCAAGTTTGCGGGCGATTTCGACCATCTCGCGTACTTCGGTCTCTTCACGGATCAGATCGCGGAGTGAGGCTTCGCTGTTGATGGCTTCGGATAGTGACACAGGGTTCGCCGGATTAGCGGGCACCATTTTGCAAATCTTGTCGACAAAGCCATATGGCATCTGCAACACACGTCCGACGTGACGCAGTACAGCGCGGGCCTGCAACTTACCGAACGTGATAATCTGGGCGACGTGATCGCGGCCGTATTTTTGCTGCACATACTTGATCACCTCGTCGCGGCGTTCCTGACAGAAATCGATATCGAAATCCGGCATGGACACACGTTCAGGATTCAAGAACCTCTCGAACAGCAATCCCCATCGCAGCGGGTCCAAGTCTGTAATGGTCAGCGCCCAGGCGACGACTGACCCTGCCCCGGAACCCCGACCAGGACCGACCGGAATATTCTGATCCTTGGCCCACCAGATGAAGTCAGCAACAATCAGGAAGTAACCGGGGAAGCCCATTTCGTTGATGACGTTAAGCTCATAATCAAGGCGATCCAAATACGGTTGAGCTGCTTTTTTTCGCGCCGTCTCATCCATATCATCGGTGTAGACATGGAACTTCAACCGTTCCAACAAGCCTTCTTTAGATTGGCGTTCTAGCTCATCTTCTTCGGTTAAGCCGTCGCCGGAATCGTAAGGTGGCAAGATCGGTGCGATGCTCTCGACCATGAACGCGCAGCGCTTGGCGATCAGGATCGTGTTGTCGATGGCCTCAGGTAGGTCAGCGAACAGGGCACGCATTTCGGATGCGGATTTAAAGTAATGATCAGATGTGACCTTGTGTCGTGTTTCATCTGTCAGCGTTGTGCCTTCTTTGATGCACAACAACGCATCATGGGCACGGTGGAATGACGGATCAGAGAAATACGCCTCGTTCGTTGCGACCAACGGAATGTCGCGAGCATATGCCAAGTCGATGAACTGCGGTTCTGTTTGGCGCTCTTCGGGCATGCCGTGGCGCTGGATTTCCATGTACAGGCGATTGCCGAACGAGTCTGATAACTTATCCAAAAATGTAGTCGCCTTGGCGGCATCGTTCATCCGCAATAACCGGCCCAGCGCACCATCAGCGCCACCCGTCAGCAAGATTAATCCCGCCGAATAGGCACACAGATCACTGAGCGTGATGACGGGTTTGTGCGTATCCCCGGAATCCATGTAAGCAATTTTGAGTAGCGTCAGAAGATTTCGATAACCTGCGTCATCCTGGACGAGGATCGCGACAGCGCCTTCATCGAACTGTGACCGCGAGTTGCCGTGTTGTGCTTGGTCATCAGCATCGGCATATGTGATGCTGAGCTGACAGCCAATGATCGGCTGTACCCCTGCCCCTTCGCCCGCTTTGGAAAACTCCAACGCACCAAATAGATTGTCAGTATCGCACAACCCGACAGCCGCCATGTTTTGTTCGGCAGCGAGGGTTACGAGTGATTTGGCGGCAATGGCCCCTTCGCAAAGCGAATAGGCACTGTGAGCGCGGAGATGGATGAAATCAGCAAATGACATGAAATAACTCTTTCACATGTTGCTGTGGCTGTCACCAGATGTTGCGGTGGTTTTTTGATTTATCCACAAGAAATTCGAAAACCGAGCAATATTTTGCCAATGAAATTTTTCTATTGAAAAGATCAATGTTTGATCATTGTGCTTAAAAATACTCGTATGAGTGACTATATGCAGTTGTCGCTTTTGCGCTCAATCGCCGTCATTTGAAGGTTTGGCTACGATGAAAACACTGGGAATCTTTGTATCACGCACATCTGTATTGCTCATGATGACACTCTTGGTGGCATGTGTGAATAGGCCCGTCTCATACAATGATATGCTGGCAATCAGCCATAACAAAGACGCTGAAGTTACTTTTGAAGGGCCGATATTCATCAATAAAGTAAAAACGCCAGAGCCAGAGAAATTCAGGCACTTCGAGTGGGCGTTGAGCAATTCTTTAAAGTCGCACAAGATTCGCGTGTCCAAGGAAAAATCAGATTCCTATATTCTTGATGTTGAAATGACGCGGCATGAGCTTGTTTTGGATACGCCAAATGAAGATATTTACGAAACTGACATCAATTACCGGGTCACAAAACCAGATGGCGTGTCGATCATTATAGATGAAGTGTTAAAATCAAAATTTAGTAGTGATCAAATGCTGTATGACGTCGAAAAAATCAAATCGATGTCAAATGATGAGAACGCTGGCATTGTTGGAGAGGTAATTATGGTCGGTGTTATTGGCGCTTTTGGGATTAATGTGGCACCATCAGGTTTTTCTCGCCGACCTGCCTCAGATACGATTAACATCGCGGAAGAAGATGCGATCGGTAACGTCATACAAGCCAATTTTAGAGCATTTATAGAACGTATTCAGGGCTTTGAAAATTAAGTGACCGGACGGCTCAGCCTGGAACCAGTACCCCGTTCTCAACCTTAACAATCCGGTCCATGCGTTTTGCAAGTTCAGGATTATGGGTCGCGACGAGTGCAGCCAAGCCAGAACCCCGTGCCAAATGCATCAACACATCAAACACACCGTTGGCAGTTTCGGGATCGAGGTTCCCTGTCGGCTCGTCTGCCAGCAACACGCGTGGTGATGCCGATAGTGCGCGGGCGATGGCGACGCGTTGTTGTTCCCCGCCTGATAATTGACCGGGACGATGTTCAAAACGCTCGTTCAAGCCCATCCATTCGAGTAATTCTTTACCTCGACTTCGTGCCGTTTGTTTGTCGATGCCTGCGATGATCTGCGGGATCGTGACGTTTTCAAGCGCGGAGAATTCCGGCAGCAGATGATGGTATTGATACACAAATCCAATGTTATAGCGCCGCACTTTGGTACGCTCGTCGTCGTTGAGGCCAATACAAGATTGACCATCGATTTTGACGTCGCCGGATGTCGGTTGCTCTAGCAATCCTGCGATCTGAAGGAAAGTCGACTTCCCTGCCCCGGACGGGCCGACCAGGGCGACGACTTCGCCAGCCTTTACGCTGAGGTTGGCACCTTTGAGGACTTCGAGCACACGTTTCCCCTGACCAAAATGTCGGGTCACGTCGTTGAGTTCTAAAACCACGTCGCCGTCCAACTGGCTATTCATAGCGCAGTGCCTCCGCCGGATCGATCTTGGCGGCGCGCCAGCTTGGATAGATGGTGGCAAGGAACGATAAGCCCAAGCCCATCAGGACGATGGCTGTAACTTCTGTCGGGTCCACGACGGCGGGCAGTTGTGATAAGAAATAGATTTCAGCGGCGAACAGATCGGTGCCGGTAAATTGCTCGATAAACCGGCGAATGCCTTCGATGTTGCTGGCGAACGCGAGGCCGAGGCCAAATCCAGCCATAGTGCCTATGACGCCAACGCTGGCCCCTGCGATCAGGAAGATGCGCATGATCATACCGCGCGTGGCCCCCATGGTGCGCAGGATCGCAATGTCTCGCCCTTTGTCCTTCACCAACATAATCAGCGACGAGATGATGTTGAAGGCGGCCACCAATATGATCAGCGTCAGGATTAAGAACATCACGTTGCGTTCGACCTGGATGGCGTTAAAGAAACTGGAATTGGCGCGTTGCCAATCGTGCACGCTGGCCTGGCCTTGCAAGGCGCGCTGCAGTTCGATGCCGACTTGTGGGGCTGTATCTGGATTGGCGACAAAGACTTCTAGGTTGGAAATACCGTCCTTGAGTTTGAAGTAAATTTGCGATGCTTCGAGGGGCATGAATATGAATCCGGAGTCATATTCGTACATACCGATCTCAAATGTTCCAACGACCTTAAACGCGCGCATTCGCGGTACAGTTCCAAACGCGGTAACATTCCCCTTGGGTGATATTAACGTGACGTCATCACCGACGGTAACGCCCATGGTGCGCGCCAACCGAGCCCCCATCATGATGACGTTATCGCCCTTAAAGGCCTCTAATGATCCTTGTTTGATGTTGTCGGCGACGATCTTGCGTTTCGCTAAATCTTCGGCACGGATACCGCGAACAATGGCGCCCTTGGCGATACCGTTGGCAGATGCCATGACCTGGCCTTCGACCAATGCGTTCACCGATATGACGCCGTCCAAATCCTGTAATTGATCCAGGATCGGCTCGTAGTCGGTCATTTGCCCGGACACAGGGCCGTAGACGCTGAGATGACCATTAATGCCGAGGATGCGTTCCAATAATTCCTGGCGGAAGCCGTTCATCACAGACATGACGATGATCAAAGTGGCAACGCCAAGCGCGATCCCGACTAAGGAAAACCACGCGATGACCGAGATAAACCCCTCTTGTCGGCGGGCGCGCAAATAGCGCATGGCCATCATCCATTCGAAGGCGGAGAACATAGATCAAAGGGACCTTTCGTCAGATCTGCGCGGTAATAAAATTGTCACCGGCAAATGGTTGCCGGTAAATACTTTGGCGCGAACGCTTGTTTGCACTGCACCCTTTTAGGCGATGGACCCCGTGGCTTCAACCGTCGAGGGGTGCTTCAAACAAACGACCGAATCCCTGTGGGGTTTCTGTGCCGCCTGATAGTCGCAACAGATGCCATGCCAGAACCTGATTGCTGCATAACATGGGCTTATTTATGGCGGCCTCAACCTCGTCGACGATTTCCCACGCGCGCAGGTTTGTGCACGATGCGAACACGGCGTCGCATTCCCCCTGCCCGATCTGGACCAGTGCATCGCGGGTCGATGAGGGGGCGATCCGGGCGACGGTTGTTTCTTCGACTTGCTCGTACGTCAGAAAGTCTGAGACTTCGATGCCAGCTTTCTCCAGGCGCGCGATCAAGGCCTGGGACACATTCATCACGTATGGTGTGAGTAATCCCAATTTTTGGACCCCGAGCGCACTGCACGCAGCCAGCAATGCACTCATCGGGTTGCTGGCGGGCATGCCAGGATGTGCCGCCCCGATCAATGATGCGACCCGGTCCTCGCCAATCACGGTGGCACCCGACGTACAGCCATAGCCGATGGCACCGATCCCACATCCCTTGGGAAGTTGTGACGCGCTGGCCGTCATCCCATCTGCCATCTTGGCAAGTGTTTCTGGTGTGACATCGGGGGCCGATGCAATCCGGGTATGATAAACGCGTTGTTTCAAATGCCCAAAAAACTGATCGACTTCTGGTTCAATCAATTCGTCGGTTTCCAACACGATCAGCCCAATGGCGGTCGGACGGTCGTCAATGATTTCAAAAGGCTGTGGCATGTTCTGATCCTAACCTATGATCGGTAATTCGGCGGGTGCGCGACGGCTGAGCAATTCTGGTGAACCATCACGAATGACGATGTTTTCTTCGTGCACCATGACCTTGCCCGGCACGAATTCCATACCCGGTTCTAAGGTGATCACCATACCTGAATTAAGCTCGGTCGTGTCACCCGGTCGATGCGATGGCCATTCGGTCAATTGCATCCCAAGGCCGTGACCGATACGACCGACGTCATTGCCGAGTGCGCCGCCCGCGTCCATCACCGATTGCATGGCATGAAAGATATCTTCGCAGCGCGCACCAGGACGAGCGGCATCCAGCCCTGCGTTTGTTGCTTTGAACACGATTTCATATGCACGTTTCACCGCATCGTCGGCATGCCCAAAGGCATAGTTGCGATCGAAGTCGCAAAAGTAACCATCGAATGTAGCCCCTGTATCAAGCATGAGGATGTCGCCCGCTTGGGCTTGTTGAGAAGACGGCGGCGAGATGATGTCTTCTAATCCACCCTGCCCGACGCCACCGACCAGGTACGCCACATCATCAACTCCTTGATCGAGAGCCGCCTTTTTGAATTCGCGAAAGATATCGGTCTCGGACATGCCGGTATGCACAAAGTTGGGCAAGGTCTCAAACACCGTCGACATCAACGAACACACGTGCCCAATTTTTCCGATCTCGGTTTCTGATTTGGTCATGCGCAATTCACGGATGATCGGCGTGGCATCTATAAAACTATGATTGGGTAATGCAGATTTCAATCTTTCGAAATCCAACAAAGGCATCCGAATTTGAGTTTCTGGGCCCATGGGGACGCCGATGGATTTACTGCCCGCGGCAATGCCGCGAAGGACATCGGTTAAAATCGATATCCCCTCGTCTTCTGGATTTGGCGATGACCATGTATGCACATCGTCCAACCATGTCCGTTCCATCACGGCTGCACCAATGGCAGGAATGACGGCGACGGGTTTCCCGGTTGCGGGAATGACCAGAAACCAGGGACGCGTCGGGCTTTGCCAGAATGGTGTGAGGAACCCGCTGAAGTATCTAACCTCGGGTTCTGTCATCACCAGTATCGCATCAAGACCTTGCGCACGCATTGCCTGTTGCGCCGCATCGGTGCGTGTCGCGAATTCTTGTTCTGGAAAACCCCGGGTCGGTTCGGGCACGCGTTGATCATTCATAGGCCTAATATCCAGATTAGATAAATTGGAGTGACACCATCGCAGAACAATGTGAGGAGTTATTTACGGGATACCCCCAGACCGCATTCTAGTTTCAACGGGGCCCATTGGGAATAGGCATGACGCCAGCAACAGATAACACGACGGGCGCAAACGTACGCAAGGGCATCTTGTTGATGTCATTGGCGATGCTATCGATTCCCTTGGTTGATGGATTGGCAAAGCATCTGAGTGCGGACTATTCGCCACTGTTCATCAGTTGGGCACGTTATGTTGTGGCGTGTATGATTGTGGTGCCCATCGTTATGGCGACACGGGGCAGCAAGATTTTCCCGTCAAAGCGTTTGGGCGCGCATACCCTTCGGACCGTATTTTTGGTCACATCCATGACGCTGTATTTCATGTCTATTGCCATCATTCCACTCGCGACCGCCGTTAGCGCGTACTTCGTCGCTCCTATTATTGCGGTTGTACTTTCGCTTATATTCCTGAAAGAAAAACTGACCATCCGAAAACTATTGAGCCTCATACTCGGGTTTGGTGGGGCGATGGTGATCCTCAGGCCGACCAGCGATATTGAGTTCGGCATTTTGTTGGCGTTTGGTGCGGGGGCTTTCTTTGCACTTTATATGATTGCAACGCGCCAGGCTTCGCAACAAAGCGATCCGTTTAAGACGTTGGCATTCCAATGTGTGATGGGGGCCGTATTGCTGGCTCCACAAGGCATATGGACATGGACCACACCCGCCCTTGATGACTTGGTTTTCTTTTTGGGCTTGGGCGCATTTTCCACGATTTCGCATTTGCTATCGATCAAGGCTTTTGGATACGCGGACGCATCGACATTGGCACCGCTGGTGTATTTGGAGTTGGTGGCGACAGCCGCCATTGGTTATGTCTTTTTCACCGAAGTCCCCGAATTGGCAACGATCATCGGGGCATCTTTTATCGTGATCGGCGGATTGGTTTTGATCAAACGTTGAGGCCCCGCCGCACTGGTCTTGTCAGTGCGGTTAGTATCACCCAAAATCCCCACAATAATTATGCGTATTACTGTGTATTCAGATGGGGGGCTATCAGCACATGTTGGATAAGTTTTTTGGCATTACCGATGCCGGATCTTCGGTTAAGACCGAGATCATCGCCGGTATCACGACGTTTTTAACGCTCGCCTATATCATTTTTGTGAACCCGGCCATTTTGGCAGATGCGGGTATGGATAAGGGCGCGGTGTTCGTTGCGACATGTTTGGCCGCAGCTATTGGCACCATGGTCATGGGAGTGGTTGCGAATTACCCGATGGCATTGGCACCGGGCATGGGCCTGAATGCATACTTCACCTACGGCGTTGTTTTGGGCATGGGGTATACGTGGCAAGTCGGTCTGGGGGCCGTATTTATCTCGGGTGTTTTGTTCTTAATCCTGAGTATCTTGCCGGTGCGCGAATGGATTATTAATGCGATCCCTGCAGGCCTGAAACGTGCGATTTCCGCAGGTATCGGCCTGTTTTTGGCGATCATCGCCTTGAAAAATGCGGGCTGGGTCGTGGATCATCCTGCAACCTTGGTCACGTTGGGTGATGTTGGCGCCCCATCGGCATTGTTGGCGGCCGCTGGATTTATATTGCTGGCTGTATTGGATGCCCGCAAAATCCCAGGTGCTATTATTATCGCGATTTTGGCCGTTACGGGTGCTGGTGTTGCGTTAGGTATCTCACCCGCTGGTGGATTGGTATCCATGCCGCCATCTTTGGCACCGACCTTTATGCAGATGGATATCGCGGGTGCGTTAAATGTGGGCATTATCGCCATCGTTTTCGCGTTCTTGTTCGTCGATTTGTTTGATACTGCGGGCACGTTGGTGGGGCTCGCGCACCGGGGCAATTTGTTGGATGCCGATGGTAAGTTGCCTAGATTGCGGAACGCCCTGCTGGCCGACTCGACGGCGACAGTTGCGGGTGCCGCGCTCGGCACATCGACAACAACCACATACATCGAAAGCGCATCTGGCATCAGAGCGGGTGGACGTACAGGCCTGACCGCGGTTGTTGTTGCGATTTGTTTTCTGTTGGCGCTGTTCTTCTCGCCCTTGGCAGGGACAGTCCCCGCCTATGCCACAGCTCCGGCGTTGTTGTTTGTCGCCTGTGTCATGACACGGGGTATGGCGGAAATTGATTGGGATGACGTCACTGAAATGGTCCCTGCTGTTATGACGGCGATCGCCATGCCGTTAACGTTTTCCATCGCGACGGGGATTGGTATTGGCTTCATCACATATGCGGGCATCAAAGTCTTGGCAGGCCGAGGGTCAGATGTGCCGCTCGCGGTCTTTGTCATCGCAGGGGCGTTCATATTGAAGTTCGCGCTGATCTGATGCCGATGCAAAATTAGAACCGTTCAAAACCCCAGAAACCCTAGGGCTTTATGGTTTTTTTT